>Ga0299906_10002126_pt1 | contig 16635 bp, 16 predicted proteins | sample RVTome_14_FD_200259 | JGI IMG/M metagenome (GOLD analysis project Ga0299906, IMG submission 200259) | Soil microbial communities from uranium-contaminated site in the Upper Colorado River Basin, Wyoming, United States - RVT145D125 (version 2) ...
GGTTACCTGCCATGACGTTTTTCATCGACACTGCCTGGGCTCAGGCCGGGGGGCAAGCCGACCCGATCATGAGCTTTCTGCCTCTGGTGATCATTTTCGTGCTGTTCTATTTCCTGCTGATTCGCCCGCAGCACAAGCGGCAGAAGGAGCACCGGCAAATGGTTGCGGCCTTGGAGGCCGGCCAGGAGATCGTCACCGGCGGCGGCGTGCTGGGCAAGGTCACGCATGTCGGCGACCAGTGGGTGACCGTCGAGGTCGCCGACGGCGTGTCGCTCAAGGTGCAGCGAAGCACGATCGCGGCGCTGATGCCCAAAGATACGATGAAGAGCGCGTAAGCCGGAATCCATGAACCGCTACCCGCTGTGGAAGAACTTGCTCGTGGTCGGCGTGGTGCTGATAGGCACCTTCCTCGCCATCCCGAATCTGTTCGGCGACGACCCGGCGCTGCAGGTCACGCGCGAGGACGGCGGTACACTGGAGCAGAACACGCTTTCGTCGATCAGCTCGGAGCTCGAGGAGCGTGAGATCCCGTTCCTGTCGGCGGGGCTCGAGAACGACGCCGCGATCGTGCGTTTTGCGGACGTCGCCTCGCAGCTCGAGGCGAGCACGGCTCTCGGCGAGCTGCTGCCGTACCACGTCGTCGCTTTGACGTTGGCGCCGCGGACCCCGCCTTTTCTGAGGGCGCTGGGCCTGCGGCCGATGAGCTTAGGATTGGATCTTCGAGGCGGCGTTCATTTTCTGTACCAGGTCGACCTGGAATCCGCCTTGCGCCAGTACATCGAGACCTACGAATCCGACCTGCGCGCGGAGCTCAGGGACGCCGGCATTCGCAATCGAATCCGGCTCGCCGGCGACACGATCGAGGTCCCCATCCTCGAGCCCGAGAAGCTCGATGCCGCCGAGGGCATCGTCCGGGCGCTGGATCCGCTGCTGCTCGTGAGCTCGGCGACCTTCGACGGCGATCCGGGTTTTCGCGTCCAGCTTTCGCCCACCCAGATCACCGAGCGGCAGAACTTCGCAATTCAGCAGAATACGATCACGCTGCGCAACCGGGTGAACGAGCTCGGTGTCGCCGAGCCGATCGTGCAGCGCCAGGGCCTGGACCGCATCGTCGTGCAGCTCCCCGGCGTCCAGGATCCCTCGCAGGCGGAGCGCATTCTCGGCGCGACGGCGACCCTGGAGTTTCGTCTCGTCGACACCGAAAACGACGCCTTCGAGGCTGAGCGCCGCGGCCGCGCGCCGCTGAACTCGATCCTGCGCCATGACGAGGCGGGGCTGCCGGTGTTGCTGCGCCGGGAGGTGATCGTGTCCGGCGATCAGCTCGTCGACGCGACGTTCCAGTATTCGCAAGGCCAGCCCGCCGTTTTCGTGCGTCTCAACAACCAGGGCGCGAGCCGTATGCTCGAGACCACGCAGGCGAACCTCAACAGGCCGATGGCGGTGCTCTACATCGAGGAGAAGCCCGAGATCGTCGAGCGCGACGGCGAGGAGGTTTTGCGCACGACGCGCGAAGAGACGGTGATCAGCGTCGCGACGATTCGCGGCGTGTTTTCGAGCAACTTCGAGATCACGGGCATAACCCCCTACGAAGGCCAGGACCTGGCTCTGCTGTTACGCGCCGGAGCGCTCGCGACACCGATCGTCAAGGTCGAGGAGCGCACGATCGGGCCGAGCCTCGGCCAGGACAACATCGAGCGGGGACGCGCGGCCGTGATCAGCGGCTTCCTGCTCGTGGTGGTGTTCATGATCGTGTATTACCGCGTCTTCGGCATCGTGGCCGACATCGCGCTGTTGGCGAATCTCGTCTTGATCATCGCGTTGTTGTCCTTGTTGCAGGCGTCGCTGACCTTGCCCGGGATCGCCGGGATCGTGCTCACGGTCGGTATGGCCGTCGATGCGAACGTGCTGATCTTCGAGCGCATCCGCGAGGAGCTGCGCAACGGCAACTCGCCTCAGGCGAGCATCCGCGGCGGCTATGAGAAGGCTTTCTCCACGATTGCGGATGCGAACGTCACGACCTTGATCGCCGCTCTGGTTTTGTTCGCCTTCGGCACCGGCCCGATCAAGGGCTTCGCGGTGACGCTGACCCTCGGCATCATGACGTCGATGTTCACTGCGATCGTCGGGACTCGCGCATTGGTAAACTTTATTTACGGTTACCGGCAGGTCGACCGCTTGGCGATTGGCGGCGGCGTTCATCAGACATGAGGCTTTTCTCCAAGACCCCGACGTTCAATTTCATGGGCGGGCGCCGGATTGCTCTATCGGTGTCGGTCCTGCTGGTTCTAGGCTCGTTGGTGTCGATCGTCGGCAGAGGCCTGAACTTGGGGATGGACTTCACCGGCGGCGTGCTGCTCGAGGTGACCTACGCCGGTGTCGCGGATCTCTCGGATATTCGGGCGACTCTCAACGAGGCGGGCTTCGAATCGCCGCTCGTCCAGAACTTCGGCACCGTATCCGACGTGCTCATTCGCTTGCCCCCGCAGGACGAGCAGGAGGGCGGCGCGATCCGGGACCGCGTGCTGACCGCGCTCGCCGAGCGCGATGCGTCGGTAGAGGTGCGCCGGATCGAATTCGTCGGTCGCCAGGTCGGCGAGGATCTGACGGAGCAGGGCAGCCTTGCGATGCTGATCGCGCTCATTCTGATATTCATTTACGTGATGCTGCGGTTTCGCTGGAAATTCGCGGTCGGGACGATCGCCGCTCTGGTGCACGACGTCGTCATACTCATCGGCTTCTTCTCGGTCTTCGGGGTGGGTTTCGATTTGACGATACTCGCGGCCATTCTCGCCACGATCGGTTATTCATTGAACGATACCATCGTCGTGTTCGATCGAATCCGCGAGAATTTCCGTGTGATGCGGCGCGGCAGCGCCGAAGAGATCATCAATACGTCGATCAATCAGATGCTCGGGCGGACGTTGATCACATCGATGACCACGCTGCTGGTGCTGGCAGCGCTGTTTCTCTTGGGCGGGGAGACCGTTTCCGGATTTGCGCTCGCGCTCATCGTCGGAATCGTGGTGGGCACTTATTCGTCGATCTATATCGCGAGCGCGGCCGCTTTGGCGCTGGACGTCTCGCCGATCGACCTCATGCCGCCGAAGCGTGAGGAGGCCGACGAGCTGCCCTAGCTTCGCGCGGCAGCGCGCTTCGGCGTGTATGGCGCCAGCAGCTTCGAGAGCGCGGCGTATATTTTCGGATTCCCGGCGACGACGTTCCCCGATTCGAGATAGGCGTCGTCGCCGTGGAAATCGCTGATGCGGCCGCCGGCTTCGCGGATCAGCAACGCTCCCGCGGCGACGTCCCAGATTTTGAGCCCCAGCTCCCAGAAGCCGTCCACGCGGCCGGCGGCGACATAGCAGAGGTCGAGTGCGGCGGATCCCGGGCGGCGTATGCCCGAGCTCTCGTTGATGACGGTCTTGAGCATCTCCATGTAGCCGTCGATGTCGTCGTTGCCGAAACGGTAAGGGAAGCCGGTGGCGATCAAGGCATCCTGCAGGCGGTGGCGGCGGCTCACGCGGATGCGCCGCCCGTCGAGCTGCGCGCCCTGGCCGCGGCTGGCGGTAAAGATCTCCTGCCGCGTTGGATCGTAGACGACGGCGTGCTCGAGCCGATCCTTGTGACGCACGGCGATCGACACCGAGAACACCGGGAAGCCGTGGATGAAGTTCGTCGTGCCGTCCAAAGGATCGATGATCCATTGGAAATCGTGGCTGCCGAGCGCGCCCCGCTCCTCGGCGAGGATCGCGTGGTCCGGGTAGTGGTCATAGATGACCTCGACGATCGCCTGCTCGGCCAGATGATCGACCTCGGTGACGTATTCGTTGCGACCCTTCTCGGTGACCTCCAAGGCATCGAGTTGATTGAGCTGGCGCAGCATGAGGTCGCCGGCCCGACGCGCGGCACGCACCGCGATATTTACCATGCCGTGCACTGTGGTTCCGATCGGTCGTGATGGTTTGCTTGAGGCGGCGGATTGGCCTGCGAGTAGAATACACTTATGCTCGAGAAATATCGCGACGCCGATGATATTCCCGTGCGTATCGTGCTCGTCGAGCCGTCGCACGCGGGCAATATCGGGGCTGCGGCGCGCGCGATGAAAACAATGGGCCTCAAAGACCTCGTGTTGGTCGCGCCGAAGAGCTTTCCCAGCGCCGAGGCGACGGCCCGGGCCTCGGGTGCGGACGACATTCTTGCTGCGGCGACCTTGACCGAGTCTCTGGGCGAGGCTCTTGGCGACTACGGCTACGTCGTCGGCGCGAGCGCCAGGCATCGAAGCCTCAAGTGGCCGACTGTCGACGCGCGAAGCTGCGCCGAGCGGCTCTGGCGCCGTGCGGCCGAGACCTCGGTGGCCGTCGTCTTCGGCCCCGAGCAATCCGGATTGACCAACGAGCAACTGGCGCGCTGTCACGCGCTCGTGCACATTCCCAGCAATGCGGCGTATTCGTCGCTGAATCTCGCAATGGCCGTTCAGGTCATCTGCTATGAGCTGCGAATGTCGCGGCCCGCCGCGAGCCCGACGGATGCTTCCGAACAGGACGATCGCGACGCGCCGCTCGCGGGTGCCGCCGAGCTCGAGGCGTTTCATGAGCACCTCGAGGAGCTGATGACGGTCGCCGGGTTCCTGAATCCCGATCATTCCCGGCAACTGAAGCTGCGGCTCAGACGGCTGTTCAATCGCGCGCGTTTGGATCTGAACGAGATCAACATCCTGCGTGGGCTTCTGTCCGCCTTGGATCCGAGAAATCCGGTGAGCCGGCATGACTGAAAGGACCGTATATCTCGATTTTGCGGCGACAACGCCCGTCGATGAGGCCGTAGCGGCGGAAATGCGAAGCTGCATGGGGCCGGACGGTGAGTATGCAAACCCTTCGTCGACTCATCGCGCAGGCCGTGCCGCCGCCCGCCGCGTCGCCGAGGCCAGAGCCGAGGTGGCCGCGCGCATAGGAGCAGCCGCATCTTCGATCGTGTTCACGTCGGGCGCGACCGAGGCCGACAACATGGCGTTGCAGGGCGCGATGCTCGCCGGAAGAGCTCGCGGGCGTCACCTGGTGACGTCGATGACCGAGCACAAGGCCGTCCTGGATACGGCCGCCGCTTTGGAGGCGCGCGGGTTCGGTGTCAGCTACGTCGGCTGTGACGCGTCGGGCCTGATCGATATCGAGCGGATCGATGCCGCGATTACCGAGGAAACCTTGCTGGTCTCGATCATGCACGTGAACAACGAAACCGGCGTGGTCCAGGATATCGGCTCGATCGGCGAGCGTTGCCGCAGGCGCGGCGTGTTGTTTCACGTCGATGCCGCGCAGAGCATCGGCAAGCTCGATTTGCGGGTCGACGAGCTGCCGTTGGATTTGGTCTCGTTAACGGCGCATAAGGTCCATGGGCCGAAAGGCGTGGGCGCATTGTATTTGGCCCCGGGCGTGGCGCTGTCGCCGCTCATTTTCGGCGGCGAGCAGGAGCAGGGGCTGCGCCCGGGAACGCTGCCGACACAACAGATCGTCGGCATGGGCAAGGCATACGCGCTGGCCGATCCTGCGGCCGACGGGCCGGCGCTCAAGCGCTTGAAAGATCATCTCTGGGCCGGCTTGAGCGCAATCCCGGATGTGCGTCTGAACGGCCACACCGAGCGCTCGGCGCCGCACGTGCTGAACGTGAGCTTCGCCGGCGTGAGCGGCGAAAGCCTGCGGCTTGCGATCGACGAGATCTATGTCTCGGCGGGTTCCGCATGCAAGGCCGAGACCCTGGAATCCTCGCATGTCCTGAGCGCGATGGGGCTGAGCGATGCGATGGCCGAGAGCGCGCTGCGTTTCAGCGTCGGCCGGCATACGACGGCGGAGCAAATCGATTATGTCGTTTGCCGCGTGGCGGAGGAGGTCGGCCGCCTGCGGGCCTTGGCGCCGGACGCGCCCGCCTGGTGCCGGGCTTGATACTTTGACGCTCTGGTTTGCGCTAAACTATTGAGCTCGCAATGGAATATAGCTCTGAGGTCCAGCGACGATTCCGCGCCCCCCGCTGGTCCGGCAGCTTGAGTGAGCGTGGGACAGGGTTCTTCGCGGGCGAGGCGGCGGACCGGAGCCTGAACGTCTGGGTGCGATTCCAGGTCCAAGCCGATACGGACTCGATTCGCGCCGTCAGATTCGAAGCTTACGGCTGCCCACACTTCGTCGCCGCGGCCGACTGGATGGCGGAGTGGCTGGAAGGGAAACCAAGCGACGTGCTGACCCAGCCGCACGCTCATACCGTCGGCAAGCTGCTCGACGTGCCCACGGAGAAGCTCGGCAAGCTGCTGGTGCTGGAGGATGCGCTGACGCGCTGCGCACCAACGGCGCGGCCGGGTGTTCGGGCTTAGGACACATCGTTGAGTCGACACAAACGGATTGTTGAGATATGGCAGTATCACTGACACCCAGCGCCGCGGATCGCGTGAGGCGCTATTTGCACAAACGAGGTCACGGCTTGGGCCTTCGAGTGGGCATCAAGAAGACCGGCTGTTCCGGGTACGCTTATCTCGTCGACTACGTCGATGCGATTCGAACGGACGACGAGGTTTTCGATCAAGAGGGCATCAAGGTCGTCGTCGACCGTGAAAGCCTAAAGCTCATCGACGGCACGGAAGTCGATTTCGTCAAGCAAGGCATCAACGAAGCCTTCAAGTTTCGCAATCCCAACGTCAAGGGAGAGTGCGGCTGCGGCGAAAGCTTCAGTGTATGAGCGGATATCTTCGACATAGGCGTTAAGGATCAGCAATGGCACTAGAGCGTACCCTATCGATCGTGAAGCCGGACGGTGTGAGTAAGAACCTGATCGGCGAAGTCTATCGGCGCTTCGAGTCTGCGGGACTCCGGATAGTCGCCGCGAGGATGTTGCGGCTCAGGCAGGATCAGGCCGAGCAATTCTACGCCGTCCACAAGGCCCGGCCGTTCTTCTCCGATCTCGTGAGATACATGACGTCCGGGCCCGTGGCCGTGCAAGTTCTCGAGGGGGAGAGCGCGATTGCTCGGAACCGAGAGATCATGGGGGCGACCAATCCGAAAGACGCGGCGCCGGGGACGATTCGCGCCGATTTCGCCGATTCCATCGAGGAGAACGTGGTTCACGGGTCGGATGGTCCCGATACGGCGGCTCAGGAGATCGCTTTCTTCTTTGCCGGAGCGGAGATTTGCCCACGAGCTCGATAAGCGCGACACGCGAGCATCCAGGCCGACTCAATCTGGTCGGCATGAGCCGCCTCGGCTTGGAGGCATTCTTCCGCGACCTCGACGAGAAACCCTACCGGGCGCGTCAGATACTGGGGTGGCTCTACCAGCGCGGCGTCCTCGAGTTTCGCGACATGACCGATATCAGCCAGCGCTTGCGCAAGCGTCTGGAGTTCATCGCATGCCTGGATCTGCCCGAGGTCGTTCGCGAGGAACGCTCCGCGGACGGCACCCGCAAATGGCTGCTGGCCGTAGGCTTGGGCCAAGCCGTGGAGACGGTCTTCATTCCCGAGCCCGGCCGCTCGACGCTCTGCATCTCATCGCAGGCCGGTTGCGCGATGGACTGCTCCTTCTGCGCGACCGGACGGCAAGGCTTCAATCGGAACCTGACTGCCGCGGAGATTCTGTCTCAGGTATTGATCGCTCGACGGGCGCTCGGTGCGGAAGCGGAGATCACCAACGTCGTTTTCATGGGCATGGGGGAACCGCTGGCCAACTATCGCAGCGTCGTGCCCGTGGCTAAGTTGCTCGTCGACGACTACGCTTTCGGGTTGTCCAGGCGCCGTGTCACGATCAGCACCGCCGGCTTAGTGCCGCAGATCCGAAAGCTCGCCGACGACCTCAACGTCGCCTTGGCCGTTTCCCTGCACGCGCCCTACGACGAGCTGCGCGATCAGCTCGTGCCCATCAACCGCCGCCACCCGATCGCCGAGTTGCTCGACGCCTGCTGGCAGTATGCCGAGTGCCTGGCATCGAGGCAGGTGACGTTCGAATATGTCATGTTGCGTGACGTCAACGACGGCTTGAAAGACGCACGCAGGCTCGGCCGCCTGCTCAGGAGCAAACCCGCAAAAGTGAATCTGATCCCCTTCAACGCCTTCCCGGGAACGCCCTACGAATGCTCGTCCGAAGAGGTCATCGCGGCCTTTTGCGATGAACTGAGATCCTCCGGGATAGTCGCTACAATACGGCGGACGCGCGGAGACGACATCGCCGCTGCCTGCGGACAGCTGGCCGGGCAGGTCGACGACCGCACGCGGTCGCGGCTGGGGTCTAAACTATCGAGAGCGGTGAGCCCATGAATCACCTGATGCGAAACGTGGCCGTCATCGTCCTCCTTGGCCTGTGTGAAGCCTGCGTTACGAGCTCGCGAGTCGCCGAGGCGCCGCCCGAAGAGGCGGCGATGGCCAACCTGAATCTCGGAGTCGCCTATCTGCGGCAAGGCCGCCCGGATCTCGCACTCGAGAATCTGGAGCGCGCGCTCGAGTACAACCCGCGGCTTGCGGCCGCCCACAGCACCATCGCCATCGTCTATGAGCAGCTCGGTGACGCGGAGGGCGCCGAGGAGCACTATCGTCGCGCGACCCAGCTCGGCCCCGACGACGGCTCGGCGGCCAACAGCTATGCGGTGTTCCTCTGCCGCAGCGGCCGATGGGAGGAAGCCGAGCGATTCTTCCAGCGCGCCGCGAACAACGCTCGCTATCCGACGCCGGCGGCGGCGCTGTCGAACGCCGGCGTCTGCGCCCGCAACGCGAACGATCTCGCCAAGGCGGAGAGCTATTTCCGCGAGGCCTTGACGCGTAATCCGGCTTTTCCAGATGCGCTCTATCACCTCGCCGATCTGTCCTATCGGAATCAGGAATACCTGCAGGCGCGGGCTTTCATGCAGCGCTCGTTGGGAACCTCCGCCAGCGGTCCGGAGATGCTGCTGCTGTGTGTCCAGATCGAGCAGGCTCTCGGCGCCGACAACGATGCGGAAACCTGCGCGCAAGATCTTCGAAGCCGGTTTCCGAATTCCTCGGAAGTTGCGCGCCTGAATGCGCTCGAACGCAATGAGTAACGATGAGACTCAAAGCCTGAGCAAGGATACCGCGCCGGACCGTGAGCCTACCGTCGGTGAGCGGCTCAAAACGGCGCGGCTGGCGCAGCCTTTGTCGCTTGCGCAGATCGCTGCGCAGCTTCGCATCGAGCAGCAATTTCTGCTGTCGCTGGAGCAAGATCGCCTCGACGTCTTCTCTGCTCCGGTATTCGCCAAGGGCTATCTGAAGCAGTACGGCAATCTGCTCGGGCTCGACGAGCGCGATCTCATCGCTCAGTATTACCGGCAGGCCGACGTGCCCGACGTCCCGGTCGTCGGCCACAAGCCGATACGGCTCCATGACGAGGATCAAATCCGCCTGTGGATCGTCTCGGGTCTCGTGCTCTTGGGCTTGGCCGCAGGCTTCGTCTGGTGGTTTTCCAGACCCGAGCCGCCGCCTTTGACGACGCAGCCAGCGGTTCGGGAAACGCCCCAGCTCGTCGCGCCGGTGGAGCCTGTCACGACGGCGACGAGCCCGGAAGAGCCCGAGCCGCAAGCGCAGTCCGAGCCGCCGCAGGAGGCAATCGCCGAAGCCGTGGCAGCGGCCGACCCGGTGCCGGCGGATCCGCCTGCGGGCGCGTCGGTTCAAGTCGAGCTTGTATTCAGCGAGGACTGCTGGACGGAAGTATCGGACGCGCGCGGCGAACGCCTGTTCTACGGTCTCGGAAGCGCGGGTGCCCGCTCGCGCTTTGAAGCAACGCTGCCGATATCGATCTTCTTCGGCAATGCCGGCGGCGTGGAGCTCAGCGTCGATGGGAGCCTATATCCGATACCCGTGGGAAGCTTGCAGGGAAATCTCGCGCGCTTCGTCATCGCCGATCCTGGAATCTGACGCCGTGCCCGGGCTCATCCCGTCCGTTCGGGGCATGAACGACATCCTTCCCGAGCGCGCGGCGCAATGGACGTTCGTCGAACGCGCCGCCTGCGAGCTGCTCGACGCTTACGGTTACCGGCGGATTCGAACGCCCGCCCTGGAGCGCACGGAGCTGTTCAAGCGCTCGATAGGCGAAGCGACGGATATCGTCGAAAAGGAGATGTACACCTTCGAGGACCGCAACGGCGACAGCCTCAGCTTGCGGCCGGAAGCCACGGCCGGCATCCTGCGCGCAGGTTTGAGCCACGGTCTGTTTCACAATCAGCAACAGAAGCTCTGGCTCAGCGGTCCGATGTTTCGCCATGAGAAACCGCAGCAAGCGCGTTACCGGCAGTTCCATCAGCTCAGCGTCGAGGCCGTGGGCTTCGCCGACCCCGAGATCGACGCGGAGCTCATCGCGCTTTCCGCTCGCCTCTGGCGCAAGCTCGGGCTGACGAGCCCGGTGCTGCAGCTCAACTCATTGGGCACGCCCGAGTCGCGCGGCCGCTACCGCGAGGCGCTGCTCGCGTACTTCTCGGATCACCGCGGCTCCTTGGACGCCGACAGCCGGCGCCGGTTGGAAACGAATCCGCTGCGCGTGCTCGACAGCAAGAACCCGGAGCTCAAGGCGCTCATCGAAGCCGCGCCGCTCATGAGCGACTATCTCGATTCGGAGTCGCGCAACCACTTCGCGCGCCTTACCGAGCTCCTTTCCGACGTCGAGATCGACTTCGTGCTCAACCCGCGTCTCGTCCGTGGGCTCGACTACTACACCAAGACGGTGTTCGAGTGGGTGACCGACCGGCTCGGCGCGCAGGGGGCGATCTGCTCCGGCGGACGGTATGATGGCCTCGTGCTTCAGCTCGGCGGACGCGACACCCCCGCCAGCGGCTGGGCGCTGGGCTTCGAGCGAGTCATCGAGTTGCTGGACGCGGAGGCGTTGAGTATTCCGGAGCCTGTGCCCGACGGCTATCTGGTCGCGCTCGGCGAGCCTGCCCGACGGCGCGCTTTTTCGATCGCCGAGACGCTGCGCGAGCGCGTGCCGGGCATGGCGCTGACGATGGACGGCGGGGGCGGTGGATTCAAGGCCCAGCTGCGGCGCGCCGACCGCAGCGGCGCACGTCTGGCGCTGATCCTCGGCGAGGACGAGCTCGAGCGCGAATCGATCAGCGTCAAGCCGCTCAGGAACGATGCGCCGCAGGCCATGCTCACGCTGGATGAGCTCGTTGCCGAGCTGCTCCGGGCGCGGACGTCGGGATTAGAATAGGCGCAGGCCCGGAGGCTCAAGTGGACGAATTTCTCTCGGAAAAGGAACAGCTGGAGCAAATGCGCGCATGGTGGCGCGAGCACGGCTGGTATTTGATCGGCGGGGTGGTGCTCGGCGGTTTGCTGCTGTTCGGCTGGAACCGCTACCAGGCCTATGAGGAGCAACGCGTCCTGGCGGCTTCCACGCTCTATGCTGAGCTCAGAGCGGCGGTGCTCGATCGCGCGGACGTTCAGGCGACCGAGCTGGTAGCGGAGCTCCGAGCGGATTTCCCGTCGAGCCCGTACACGGACCAGGCCGGGCTGCTCATCGCCTCGCTGTATCTCGACATGCAGGATACCGACCGCGCGGTCGAGGAGCTTCGCCGCGTGCTCGCCGACACCGACGACGACGAGCTCGCGATGATCGTGCGGGTCAGGCTCGCGCGGCTGTTCCAGCATCTGCAACGCTACGACGACGCCTTTGCCGTTCTCGATGACGCGGATCCCGGCAGATTCTCGGGTCGTTACGACGAATTGCGCGGCGACGTCTACCTCGCTCAGGGGGATACCGAGCGCGCCCGCAGCGCTTATCAGCAAGCCTTCAACGCGCAACACACGGACGTGCTCGACCGAAATCTACTGCAGATGAAGATCGACGACCTTGGGGCTCCCGCGCTCGAGACGCCGGCCGCCGATGCTCCCGCGAGCGAGGACGGCTCGTGAGAATCGCGTTTACAGGGCTCGTGCTGGCGCTACTCTCGGCGAGCGGCGGCTGCTTCATGTTCGGCAGCAGCGGCGAAGACCCGATCGAGCCGCCGGCGGAGCTCGTCGAGTTCCAGGCGACCTTGGATGTGCGCAGGGTATGGAGCACCAGGATCGGAGGCTCCTCGGAACAGTTACGGCTGGGACTCATGCCCGCCACCGACGGCACGCGCATCTTCGTGGGCAGCCACGACGGTGAGGCTGCGGCCCTCACCGCGGAGAACGGCCGGCGGATCTGGACGACGCGAACGCAGTTGCCGCTGGCTGCGGGCCCGGGATACGGTGAGGGCGTCGTCGCCTTCGGCAGCAACGACGGCGACCTCGTCGTTCTCGACGCCGAGAGCGGCGAGGAGCGCTGGCGCCTTCAGGTCGGCAGCGAAGTGCTCGCGCCGCCGGCGATCGCCCGCGGCGTCGTGGTCCTGCGTACCGTGGACGGGCGCTTGCGCGGCTACTCGGTGCTCGACGGCCGATTGCTCTGGACGGTCGAGCAGGCCGTGCCGAGCCTGACCCTGCGCGGCAACACGGCGCCGCAAATCGCAGGCCCGATGGTCGTTGCGGGATTCGACAACGGTCGCCTCGGCGCCTACGACATCTTGACCGGTGAGTCGCGCTGGGAGTTGCCCCTCGCCGCGCCCGCGGGTCGAACCGAGCTGGACCGGCTCGTCGATATCAGCGCAGGGCTGGGTGTGGCCGGCAACGACGTCTATGCCGTGGGCTACCACGGCCGCTGCGTCGCGATAGCGCTCGAGACCGGATTGTTGCTGTGGCAGCAGGAGCTGTCGAGCTACGCCGGCTTGGGCGTGGATTGGAACAGCGTCTACGTGACCGATGAGCTCAGCCAGATCGTCGCTTTGGACCGCGCCGGCGGCACGCCTCGCTGGACTCAACCCGCGCTGCGGCTCAGAGACGTCACCGCGCCGCGCGCCTATCGCAGCACGCTGGTGGTCGGCGACCTGGAGGGCTATTTGCACTGGCTGCGCCCGGAGGACGGACAGTTTCTTGCGCGCGAGCGGGCGGGACAACAACGCATCGGCGCGGCGCCGCTCGTCGTCGGCGACAACGTCATCGCCCAGGCCGACGACGGCACGGTCGCCGCGTATACGATCGTGCCCGAGACCGGATAGCCTCGCAGTGCCATGCTTCCAGCCGTGGCTCTCGTAGGGCGGCCGAATGTCGGCAAGTCGACGATCTTCAATCAGCTGACCGCCTCCCGCGACGCGCTGGTAGCAGATCACCCGGGCCTGACGCGCGATCGCCGTTACGGCTATGCTGCGGCGCACGGCCGGTCCTTCGTCGTCGTCGATACCGGCGGCCTCGGAGACCAAGGCGAAATCGGAGAGCTCGCGGCGCGGCAAACGCGGCTCGCGATCGCCGAGACCGATCTGGTGGTGTTCGTCGTCGATCATCAGGAGGGCTTGACGGCGATAGACGAAGGTATTGCCGCAGAGCTCAGGAACACCTCCAAGCCCGTGCTATTGGTCGTGAACAAGTCCGAGGGCGTCGCGCCCGAGATCGCGGCCGCGGAGTTTCACCGCCTCGGCCTGGGCGAGCCCGTGAGCATCGCGGCCCTGCACGGGCGCCGCATCGAGGCATTGGTCGAGGCCGTGCTGCGCGCATTGCCGGAGGATTCGGCGGCCGAGGCCGGTCCTCGCGGCGATGCCGGGCCGCGCGTGGCCGTCGTGGGCCGCCCCAACGTGGGCAAGTCGACGCTGATCAACCGGCTGCTGGGCACGGAACGAATGATCACCTCGGCGGAGCCCGGCACGACTCGCGACAGTGTGCACATTCCCTGTGAGCGGGGCGGCGAGCGTTTCGTGCTGGTCGACACGGCCGGTGTCCGGCGACGCGCCAAGGTTGTCGACGTGGTCGAGAAATACAGCGTCGTTCAGACTTTGCAGGCGATCGACGCTGCCGGCGTCGTCATCGCACTGCTCGACGCGCGACAAGGCATCGCCGATCAGGACCTGCACCTGCTCGGGCTCGTGGTCGAGCGCGGCCGGGCGCTCGCGATCGGCGTCAACAAGTGGGACCATCTGCCGCTCGAGCAGCGCCGCAGGATCGAAGCCGAAATTCAGCGCAAGCTGCGCTTCGTCTCGTACGCGCCCGTGAGCTTCATATCGGCGCTGCACGGCAGCGGCATCGACGCGCTAGTCGAGACCGCGCTGGCCGCCCACCGCACCGCGGGTGAGACTTTCGCCACGGCGCGCCTGACCGAGATCCTCACTCGCGCCGTGACCGCGCATCCTCCACCGCTCGTGGCCGGCCGCCGCGCTCGACTGCGATACGCTCACCAGGGCGGACGTTACCCGACCATCGTTGTCGTTCACGGCTCTCGCGCCGAACGCGTGCCGGACCACTATCGCCGCTATCTCGTCAACGCGTTCCGAGAGGAGCTCGATCTTGCCGGCGTGCCGCTGAAGTTGGAGCTCAAGTCCGCGCATAACCCGTTTGCCGGACGTCCGAATCGGCTCACGCGGCGCCAGCTCAAGAGCCGGCAACGCGTGATGCGCCACCGCCGCTGATCCGCGGGCTCGGCGCGGCCGAACTAATGTCATAACCAAAAGTTACTAGCGCTTCGTCACGGCGGTTTACACTGCGCGCTGCGAGAACGCCGAAGAACGCCACTGATGAGCAAGGCCCGCCGATTCCTGACCCTGGACGCCGAGTTCCCCATGTACCGGGGCGGGGTGCTGCTTCGGCCGACGATCGCCTATGAGACCTGGGGTCAACTCAACTCGCGTCGCGACAACGCGGTGCTCATTTTCACGGGCCTGTCTCCGTCGGCGCATGCGGCATCGTCGGTCGAGGATCCGTCCCCGGGGTGGTGGGAGGAGATGATCGGGCCGGGCCGGGCCATCGATAGTCGACGCTACTTCGTCATCTGCATCAACTCGCTCGGCAGCTGTTTCGGCTCGACGGGGCCCGCATCGGTCGATCCCGCGACCGGCCGAACGTATCGAACGCGCTTCCCGGTGCTGTCGCTCGAGGACATCGCCCGGGGCGGCTGGGAAGTGCTGCAACACCTCGAGATCGGGCGGCTGCATGCGATCGTCGGACCCTCGATGGGTGGGATGACGGCGCTCGCGTTCGAGATCCTGTTCCCGTCGAGATCCAATTCGCTACTGATCATCTCCGCCGGTGCGCGCTCGCTGCCGTTCGCCACGGCGCTGCGATCGTTGCAGCGCGAGATGATTCGCCGCGACCCGAGCTGGCAGGGCGGTAACTACACGTCCGACGCTTTGCCGATGACGGGCATGCGCCTGGCCCGCAAGCTCGGCATGATCACCTACCGCTCGGCCGAGGAGTGGCGGCGCAGATTCGGCCGCGAGCGCATCTCGACCGAGCGCGACAGCGACGACCCTTTCGCGCTGGATTTCGAGATCGAGTCTTATCTGGAGCATCAGGCGAACAAGTTCACGGGGCAGTTCGATCCGAACTGCTATCTGTACCTCTCGCGGGCCAGCGATCTCTTCGACGTCGCCGATCATGGCGCCTCGGTGTCGGCCGGGCTCGCCAGGGTGAAAACGCCGCGGGCAATGATCGTCGGCGTAACGACGGACTTTCTGTTTCCGATCTACCAGCAGCGCGAGCTTGCCGAAGAGCTCGGCAAGGCCGATCGATCGATCGAGTTCGTCGAGCTCGACTGCATCCAGGGCCACGACTCCTTCCTCGTGAACATGGACGCTTTCCGCCCCGTCATCGCCCGATTCTTCGAATAACCCACGGCGCCGCATCCAGGCGTGCGGCTCCTGGCTCGCGCGCTTCTATTGATCCTGGTCGTCGTCGGTGCTTGGGGCGGCAATCGAGCTGACCGACGCCGTCAGCTTGCCGCGCCGGACCTGCACGCGGATCGCCTCTCCCGGCCGGACACTGTCGACATCCGTGAGCAGCTTGTTGTCAGGCCCGGTGACAATCGCGTAGCCGCGCTCTAGCGTCGCCAGCGGGCTCACCGTCTGCAACGCCCGCGCGAGCCCGGCGACGCGCGTTCGAGACGCGTTCAACCGCTCGGTGATTGCGTGCGCGAGCCCGTGCCGGCACCACCGGCAGCGGTCCTCGAGACGCGACAGGCGCGCGCGCGGGGCCGCGCCGCGCAGCGCCGCGACGAGCGCCGCGAGTGTCGCGCGCCGGTCCTTCACCGCCGTCGCCAGCTGCCGGCGCAGACGCGCGTCGAGCTCGTCGAGCCGCTGCCCGGCCTGCTGCAGCCGCACGCCGGGATGAACCCGCTCGAGCCGGTGGCGCAGATGATCGTAGCCGCGGGCCGCGTCCCGAAGCCGGCGCGTCACGCCGCTCGCAAGCCTCTGTGCGTACAGCTCGACCCGCGCGAGGAAGGCGGCCGCATCGGGAACGGCGAGCTCGGCGGCGCCCGAAGGCGTCGGTGCCCGCCTGTCGGCGACGTAGTCGGCAATCGTCACATCCACCTCGTGGCCGACGCCGACGATGACCGGGATCCCGACCGCCGCAAGCGCCCGGGCGACGATCTCCTCGTTGAACGCCCAAAGATCTTCGAGCGAGCCGCCGCCGCGGGTCAGAATCAACAGATCGCATTCGCGCCTGCGGTCGGCCAGCGCGAGCGTGCTCGCGATCTCCGCGGCGGCCAGATCGCCTTGCACGGCCGTCGGATAGATCAGCACGGCCGTCGCCGGGAAGCGGCGCTTGAGCACGGTGAGGACGTCGCGGACCGCAGCACCGCTCGCGGAAGTGACCACGCCGATCCG
>Ga0299906_10002127_pt1 | contig 16632 bp, 11 predicted proteins | sample RVTome_14_FD_200259 | JGI IMG/M metagenome (GOLD analysis project Ga0299906, IMG submission 200259) | Soil microbial communities from uranium-contaminated site in the Upper Colorado River Basin, Wyoming, United States - RVT145D125 (version 2) ...
CTTCTTCGATCTCCACGAGATCGCGGCCGACGGGTATGCCCGCACCCTGTTGTACCGGAACACGGAGGGCTTCACCCTGGGCCCGGTATCCCGGGACAAGCGGTACCTGGCGCTGGTCAAGCCGTACGCCACCTCCGACGCGGACATTTTCCTGCACGACCGCCAGACCGGGACCACCACCAACATCACCGCCCACACCGGCGCCGTCAACAACTCGCCGGAGGGTTTCTCGCCCGACGGGAGCACGCTGCTGTTCGTCTCGGACAGCGGGCGGGAGTTCGCCTCGCTCCGGGCCTACGACCTTGCCACGGGCGCCAAGCGCGCGGTGTTCGAGCCCGAGTGGGACGTGCTTGGCGCGTCCTACACCCGGGGCGGGGGCTACCTGGTGGCGTACGTCAACGAGGACTCGCGCTTCGCCGCGCGCATTCTCGACGCCGCCACCCTGGCGCCGGTGACGGTGCCCGACATGCCCGAGGGCCTGGTCCGGGGCGTTTCGGTCACCCGCAACGACTCGGCGCTGGCCTTCTACGCCAGCGACGGCAGCGGGCCCAACGAGCTGTACGCCGGGGCGCTCAGCGCCGCCCCGGTGCGACTCACCAACGCGCTCAATCCCGCCATCGATCGCGGCGACCTGGTGGTGCCGAGGGTGGTGCGCTTCCGCTCCTACGACAGCCTGGAGATTCCCGGCGTGCTCTACACCCCGCACCAGGCCTCCGCGGAGCATCAGGTGCCCGGCGTCGTGCTGGTGCACGGCGGTCCGGGTGGGCAGGCGCAGGTGGGCTATGCGGCGCTCAAGCAGGCGATGGTGAACGCCGGCTACGCGGTGTTCGACATCAACAACCGGGGCAGCTCGGGCTACGGCAAGACCTTCTACGCCATGGACGACCGGAAACACGGCGAGGCCGACCTGGGCGACGTGGTGGCGAGCCGGCGCATGCTGATCGAGACCGGCTACGTCGATTCGGCGCGGATCGGGATCGTGGGAGGCAGCTACGGCGGCTATATGGTGCTGGCCGCCGCGACGCTGCAACCCGACGCGTTCAAGGCCGGGGTCGACCTGTTCGGCATCTCCAACTGGGTGCGCACCCTCACCAACATCCCCCCCTGGTGGGCGTCGTTCAAGGACGCCCTCTACGCCGAGATGGGGGATCCGACGACCGACAGCGCCCGGCTGGTGCGGATCTCGCCCCTGTTCAACGCCGACAAGATCCGCATGCCCCTGATGGTCCTGCAGGGGGCCAACGATCCGCGGGTGCTTCAGGTGGAGTCGGACGAGATCGTGGCCGCGGCGCGGGCCAACGGGGTCCCGGTCGAGTACATCGTGTTCCCCGACGAGGGCCACGGGTTCGTCAAGAAGGAGAACGCCATCGAAGGCTACACGGCGTTGATCCGCTTCCTCGACCGGTATCTCAAGGGCGAGCCCGTGACGGCGGAGGACGCCACCGCGCAGCGCTGATCGGCGGCCGGCGAGGGGGAGCGTTCCGCTCAGGGAGCCTGTCGCGCGGCCCGGAGCCGGTCGGCCATCTGCTCCGGCGTCTTCCCCTCGAGATGCAGCTGGGCCCACAGCTCCAGGGCCACCATGCGCCGGCCCAGCATGAAGTGGCGGCGCATGACCTCGTCCATGCGGTCGCGCTCGCGCGCGCCCCATTTGAACAGCTGCTCCACCAGCCCGCCCCGCAGCAGGCCCTCGTAGCCCCGCATCATCTGATCGGGGACGGCGAAGCCCACCTTGCGCGCGTGCACGATCTCCCGGGGCAGGTGCTCCTCGGCCAGCGCCTTGACCACGCGCTTGGTCCGGCCCCGGCCGTACCTGGACCCCGGCGCCAGGTGCAGCCCGAAGTCGATGATCTCGTTCTCCAGGAAGGGGACCCGCGCCTCGACCGACGCGGCCATGGTCATCTTGTCATTCGAACTGAGCAGCACCCGCAGGTGGTGGTAGAAGTCGTCGAACTGCTTGGCCAGAAAGCCGCGCTGGTCCAGGCGGGGGATCCGCTCCAGTCGCGCGAACAGGTCCCGCGCCCGCCGCCGCCGCATGCCGCCATCGATCGCCAGCTCCCCGCCGGGCGCTTCCTGGTTCCATTCGCCCCGCCGCACAAACGGCTCCTCCGCCAGCCGGTCCATGTCGAGGGGCGCCAGCCGTTGCAGCCAGCCGCCGAGGGCGCGGAGCGGACGGAGGTCGGGTAGCAGGCGGGCGTGCCACGCGCGGAGCCGCCACATCCTCCCGATCCGCGCTTCCGCGGGATAGCCTCCGAACAGCTCGTCGGAGCCCTCGCCGGTGACCAGGACCTTGAAGCCCTCGTCCCGCACCGCCTCGCTCACCCGGAGCGCCAGCGTGTTCTGCAGGAAGTAGATCGGCTCGTCGTTGTGCCAGGCGGCCAGGGACCAGAGTCTCGGGAGATCGGCGTCGGCGATCCGGACCCGGCGCAACGCGATGCCGAGGTGGTCGGCCACCTGCTGCGCCTTGTCGGCCTCCGACTCGCGCAGGCCCTCGGCCTCGGCCACGAAGGCGACCAGGTCGGGCGTGTGCCGCCGGGCAAGCGCGGTGGTCAGGGACGAATCGACGCCGCCGCTGCACATCACCGCCAGTGGGGCGTCGCTGTGAAGGTGCAGCTCGACGCTTCGTTCCAGGCGCTCGCGCAGCTCGGCCACGTGCCGCTCGAACGGCTGCTCGGCGCTTCGGAGAATCCGGTCGACGTCGAGGTCGCGCTCGAGGTCGAACCAGGTGAGCGTCGTGGTGTCCTGCGGCGTACAGCGCATCATGGCGCCGGGCGGCACCGAGCGGACGCCCTCGAACGGCGTCCAGTCGCCGGCCAGGCGCTCGAGGTAGACGTTGGTGACCAGGACGTGCAGGTCGGGCCGGCAGGGGACCGCGGGGTGCGCGAAGAGGGCCTTCGCCTCGGACGCGAAGACCACCGTGTCGCCGGTGTCCGCGAGGTAGAGCGGCTTGATGCCGGTCCGGTCACGGGCGAGCCACAGGGTACGGCTGCGCCCGTCGTACCACGCCAGGGCGAACATCCCGTTGAAGTGCGGGATCGCCTGCTCGGGGCCCCAGCGGTGCAGCGCGTGCAACACCGCCTCGGTGTCGCACTGCGAGGTGAAGCGGACTCCTTCTCGCTCCAGCTCCCGCCGCAAGTCGCGCCAGTTGTACACCTCGCCGTTGTAGGCCAGGGCGCTGGAGCCGTCGGGGGTGACGAAGGGCTGGTGCCCGTGCGGGCTCAGGTCGAGGATGCTGAGCCGATCGAGGCCCAGCGCCGCCGTGCCGCCGGCCCAGGTGCCGCGGTCGTCGGGGCCGCGGTGGCGCTGCCGGTCCAGCATCCGGACGACGACGTCCGGGTCGGCCGGGCGGCCGTCCCGGTGCCAGGAGCCCGCGATTCCGCACATCGGGTTTCCATGCTGAGGATCAGCAAGTGTAACCCGGCCCGGGGTCCGAGCGCCCGGGGAGAGATGGCTTGACGCGGGCTTGACCCCGCGTCGCGATTCTGGAGCCACCTTCTACCTGGACGGCAGCGATGTCACCTATCCATCCACGGCTCGGGTTGATCATGCTCGCGCTCGGCGCCGCAGCCGGCGCAGTCCACGCCCAGACACCGGACACCGCCGCGGCCGCCCGAAAGCTCGCCGCCGAGGTCGCGCGGCACGGGCAATTCAGGATCCGGCTGGTTTCCGGATCGGTCGTCGAGCTGCGGGAGGTGAGGCTCGAAGGGACGTCGCTGGTGGCCACTTTCGCCGCGCCGGGAGGCGGCCCGGTGTCGTACCCGCTCGGCGAGGTGGAGCAAGTGTGGCGCCGCGGCAGCGCCGCGGGCCGCGGCTTCCGCATTGGGGCCATCAGCGGGTTCATCGTCGGTGCCATCGGCGGAGTCGCGGTCACTCACCTGTGCTTGAACGTCCTGGGCACCAGGTCATGCTCGGATCCGTCCGCCGGGGAGCAGATCCGCCACGCGGCCCTCGGGGGGGTGTCACGGGCGGCTTGCTGCTGGGAGGCATCGGGCTGGCGGTGGCCGCCCCCTTCAAGCGCTGGCACGGGGTTTATGACACCCGCAAATGGCGGCTGGCGCCCATGGTCGAGACGGATCGGCTCGGTGTGAGACTCAGCTTCTGACGCTGGCCCAGTCGCGAAGAGGGCCCCGGGTCGCAGGGGCCCCTCCCCGTGGGGAGACGAACCCGCCGGCCCTGGGGCTGCTCAGCAGGGGCCCGGTTCCTTCGGCGTCCACCGCGCGCCGTGAAGGCATCACTTCAGCACGCGTCGACGGCGGTCTCGACTCCGTGGCCAGGTGTCGAGGGGACTGCGCCGGGTGAGCGTCGCGTTCAGATCCTCCCCGCGTGATTCCGATGCCGCCGGCAAACCCGTGCGGTGGCATCGTGCGGTATGCACCCTTGCCCCCTCGGCGCCGAGGAGAGTACGGTATGGTCATGCCTGAGGCCGCCCGTCGCTGGACCCGGCAGATGGTCTTCGCGCTCCCCGATGACCGGAACCGCTACGAGCTCATCGACGGGGAGCTGATCGTGACCCCGTCGTCGGCGCCGCCGCACCAGCTGCTGGTGGCCGGGCTGTTTGCATCCCTCCAGCCGTACCTGACCCGGACCGGCGCAGGGTTGATCCTGTGCTCGCCCGCTGACCTCGCGTTCGGCGAAGGCGAGATCCTTCAGCCCGACCTCTTCGTCCTTCCGGCGCCCGTGCCGGGTCCCCTCACTTCCTGGCGCGAGGTCACCGCCCTCCTCCTCGCCATCGAGGTGCTCTCGCCAGCGACCGCCCGTTGGGACAGGGGCCTCAAGCGCCGCCGGTATCAGCGAGCCCGCGTGGCGGAGTACTGGATCGTCGACCCCGACGCCCGGGTGGTGGAGCGCTGGCGCCCAGCCGACACCCGGCCAGAGATCGTCGACGTTGTACTGGAATGGCGCCCGGACGCCGACATCGAGCCCCTTCGGATCGAGCTCACCGCCCTGTTCACCCAGGTACTCGGCACGCCCTGAGTGCTGTGCTCCCCCGCCGTGGCACTGAACACCTCCGAAACCGCCCAGCGGCGGCGAACGAGGGCCTGGAGACGACCGGGAGGCGCCGTCAGCTACCACACTACCGGCCGCCGAGGCCCTCCGTGCGGGCCAGCAGCAGCGCGCGCTCCCGCTGGTTCCGCGTGAGCTTTGCCGCTCGGGCCATTTCCTTTCGAGCCTGCTCCGTCCTTCCCAATCTGGCGAGGAAGTCGCCGCGTACTGCATGGACCAGGTGGTAGGAGGCGAGCGCCGGATGGCGACGGATCGGGTCGAGGATCTCGAGGCCGGCGGCCGGGCCGAACGCTTGCGCGTGCGCCACGGCGCGGTTGATCTCGATCACCGGCGACGGCGTGAGCTGGCCCAGCGCGTCGTACAGCGCCGCAATCCTCGTCCAGTCGGTGTCCTCGGCCGCCCGGGCGCGCGCGTGGCAGGCCGCGATGGCCGCCTGGAGCGCGTACGGCCCCAGCGACCCACCCAGCCGCTCGGCCCGCTCGAGCGCCGCGAGGCCACGGCGGATCAGCACCCGGTCCCAGCGCGACCGGTCCTGGTCGTTGAGCAGGATCGGCGTGCCGTCCCTCGCGACCCGCGCCGTGAACCGCGACGACTGGAGCTCCATGAGCGCCACCAGGCCGTGCACTTCCGCCTCGCCGGGCGCCAGCCCGGCGAGGATGCGGCCGAGGCGCACCGCGTCGTCGCACAGCGCCGGGCGTACCCAGTCGTCTCCCGCGGTCGCCGCATACCCCTCGTTGAACACGAGGTAGATCACCTCGAGCACCGACGCGAGTCGCCGCGCCAGCTCGCCCGGCCGCGGCGTTTCGAACGGCACCCTCGCTTCGGCCAGGGTGCGCTTGGCGCGCACGATGCGCTGCTGGATCGTCGCCTTCGGCGCCAGGAACGCGTGCGCGATTTCCTCGGTGGTGAGCCCGCCCACCAGCCGCAGGGTCAGCGCGATGCGCGCGTCGGTCGGGAGCACCGGATGGCAGGCGATGAACATCAGCCGCAAGAGGTCGTCGCCGATGGGCTCGTCGAGCGCGGCGTCGAGGTCGGGCGCGTGGCCTGCATCTGCTCCAGCTCGTAGCCGAGCATGCCGTACGTTCGCTCGGCGGTCCTGCCGCGCCGTATGCCGTCGATGGCCCGGCGCTTGGCCGTCCGCATCAGCCAGGCGCCGGGATTGTCGGGAATACCGGACGCGGGCCAGGTCTCCAGCGCCGCCACCAGCGCGTCCTGCGCAAAGTCCTCGGCGAGCCCGACGTCCCTCACCATCCGCACCAGCCCGGCGATGAGCCTGGCGGATTCGATCCGCCAGACTCCATCGATGGACCGGCGAACGGCGTCGTCGTTCACCCGTGCGCCTGATGGACCGCCGCCGCCTCGAACGCGGGACGGATGTCCACCCAGCCTTCCCACTCCGGCCAGTACTTCTGGTGCATCTCCATCAGCCAGCGGCCGGCCTCGACCGCGGCCTCCTTCGTGGGATGCTCCATGATCGCGTAGCCGCCGACCAACTCCTTGGCCTCCGCGAACGGGCCGTCCTTCACCGTCAGCCTGCCGCCCTTCAACGTCGCTCGCGCGCTCTGCTCGGCGGGGGCCAGCCCGCCGGTGGAGATCATGCCGCCGGCCGCCACGGCTTGCTTCCGGGCGTCCTCCATGGCGTCGATCAGCGCCTGGGGCGGCGGTCCGCCCCTGGTCTGGGTCACCAGAAACATGTAGCGCATCGTCAGGTCCTCCTCACGCGTTCCTGATGGCGTCGTAGTTCTTCCTGTGGTGCTCGATCGCCGGGCCCTGGGTGAACTCCTCCAGCTCGAACAGCTGCCGGATCTCGAGCTCGCCCTCCTTGAACGGCACCCGCCTGGCCCACTCGATGCACTCCTGCCTGGTCTTGAACTGCACCAGCCAGTAGCCGGCGATCAACTCCTTGGTCTCGGCGAACGGCCCGTCGATCACCCGCGGCTTGCCGGTGTCGAAGTTGATCCGCACGCCCTCGCGCGAGGGATGCAGCCCCGCGCCGTCGAGCATCGCGCCGGCCTTTACCAGCTGCTCGTTGTACTGCGCCATGTCCGCCAGCTCCTGCTCGGTCGGCATGACGCCGGCCTCGGACTCCTTGCTGGCCTTCACGATCATGAGAAACCGCATGGTCGTCTCGCTTTCTTCCTCGATGGCTCCGAGCCCGGCCTGTCCGTGCTCCACCGATGCGACGAACCTTGCCCACCGGAATCGACCGGGCCCCGCAACCTATTGAGACGCGGGGCGTTGGGGGAGTCTCAGCCAGCCGCCGCCGCCGCCGCCGCGGGGGTCCAGGATGGTACGGCGGGGGTACAAACACGGGCGGGAAGCGGCCACCGCCAATTTGTCCCCTTTCCTTATATACGGCGGGCTTCCCGGGGCTGATCGGGGCTGATGACCGTGAAGACGTGGCGTCCGCCACGGCATCGCGCACCTGGTCCTCGCCGACGCCAAGGCGCCGCCCCCCACGCCGACCCGAAACGGATCGCGGCCGCCGGGTGACGGGGTTCGGCGGCCCAGTGCGTTCAGGACAGGGCGACCTGACCGCACCGGCCAGGGAGCGTTTCCATGTCGTGCGGCCAGGGTCGCGGCGTCCTCGTCGACACCAGGTCAGGCCGGTCACCGGTAGGGAAACCCGGAGTCGCCTCCACAACACCCAGGAGTCGCCATGCGGTACTTCACCAGGTCCCGGCGTCGTGTTCTTTCGCTGGCCGTCAGCGCCCTCCTCCTCCCCGCCACGCTTCATGGGCAGTGCGGCTCGGCAGGCTACGCCAGCCGTACCTGGGAGGCCTACATCGACGGGGCGCGGGAGGCCGGCTGCCTGGCGCCGATCAAGGGTCAGGCCAAGATCCTGGCGTGTCTGGTGACCACGCCGATGGTGGCCGTCAAACTGCTGGACCGCATGGTGGGGTGGTGGAACTCCATGGCCGAGGGAGACTGGGCCACCTTCGGCCCGCGTCGCCTGGGCCCCGAGTGGGAGTTCGGAACCCTGTGGGGCACCTCGGGGCGCCTGTTCCTCGCCACCGCCCCGGTCCAGTCCTCCACGCGCATCGACGTGATGAAGCGGGATGGGATCGCGCCGGCGAACGTCGTGATTTGCGCGACGACGGAGGACGGCTCGACGCGCGAGGTCGGACGTGGGCGTTTCGAGAAGGGTCCGGAAAACGTGAACGAGACGCGGACGTTCGTCTTCACCGACCTCGCGGCCGACCTCCTGTCGGTGAAGATCGACGCGACGGACTGGGTCCCCACCAACCGTTTCGAGTACCGCGTCCGCATGACGACCGAACCCGATACCAGCGGGCTCGGCCCCGTCACGGGGTTCGCCGATCTGCACCTGCACCAGGCGGCCGAATTGGGCTTCGGCGGCAACAACATCTGGGGCAGCCACACCGGGCCGCCTGCCCGGGCCCTTCCTTCGGACGGCGTGGACCTGAGCGGCGAGCGGGCGCTGCTGCGGGGCCCGGTCCAGTGGTTCCTCGGGCTGCACTCGCTGCCCGGGATCGTCCTCAGCGAGGGAGACAGTCGCCACGGGGGCGGCTTTCCCGAGTTCGACACGTGGCCCCACTTCAATGACGTGACACACCAGCAGGTACACGAGGATTGGTTGAAGGAGGCCCATCAGGGCGGGCTCAACCTGGTCGTGGTCTCGGCCGTCAGCTTCGAGGGCTTCTGCTATGGCCTGAAGGCGCTCTTCCCAAGACCGGGGGACCGGATGGGCTGCCGGGACATGGAGAATGTCGAGCGGCAGATCCAGGCTTTCATCGCAATGGACGAGAAGCACGACTGGTACGAGATCGCCGTCCATCCCTGGCACGCCCGCCGGATCATCCACCAGGGCAAGCTGGCGGTCGTGATTTCCATGGAGGTGAGCCACCTCCTCCCGGCGGACGAGGGGGATTTCGTGTCGCAGCTCGACCAGTTGTGGGGCATGGGGCTCCGCACCCTGCAGCTCGCGCACGAGACAGACACCCGGTTCGCGGGCGCTGCCCCGCATCGTGGCCTGTTCGGCGCATTCAACGCGATCAAATGGTTCAACTTCACCAAAAGCGGCTTTCAACTGGACGACGATGGGAAGAACGTGAAGGGGCTGGAAGACCCTGGCAGGCGCCTGGTCGACGCCATGGTCGCCCGTAACATGCTCATCGATGTGGCCCACCTGTCTGAGCGCTCCGTCTACGACGTCTACCAACTGGTGGCGAACCGGCACGCCCACTACCCGCTCTACGACTCGCACACCCGTTTCGAGTCCGTGCTCACCGACTGGGACCGGAAGACCCAGAAGGAATTCCTCACCACGGACGAGCAGATCAAGTACCTGCGGAGGACCGGCGGCATGGTGGGTCTCCGCACCGGCCAGAACGCGATCCTCACCGTGGAAGGTCCAGGGAAGCTCGGGGTCCCGAACGACTGCGACGGCTCGTCCAAGTCCTTCGCTCAGCTGGTCCACTACGGCAAGAACGCTCGCATCCCGATGGGGTTCGGGAGCGACCTGAACGGCTTCATCAACCAGCTCGGCCCCCGCTTCGACGACGAAGCCTGTCCCCGTGCCGGGATTCGGATCCCCTATCAATACGAAAACGGCGAGTTCGTCCTCGGTGAGGATGGGCTTCCCATCATCGTCGATCCCCTCGGCGCCGCGGCGGACGAGGCGGTGCGGCAGCGGGCCGCCCAGGTCGATTCGCTGGTGGCGCCGTGCACGATCGGCGGAGCCCGGGAGGGACGCCCGTTCGCGACCCATGGCCTGCGCCACGTCGGCTACCTGCCCGACCTGCTCGCGGATCTGCAGGCGCTGAAGACCCCCGGCGTCGAAAGGCTCGCGTCCTCCGCCGAAGCGTTCCTCCAGATGTGGGAGCGGACCTACGACCCGGACCGTGGTCCGATCGCCGACGGCGTGGACTTGGCCGGGTCGATCGCGGAATCGGTGAAATCGGTTCCGGCCTGGTCACCCTGCGCCGGCACGGGCGTCCTCGCGCTGAACAACCTCGCGGGAGCCTGGGTACGGGTCGAAAGCAATCATCCCCCGAACAACGGCATGCGGATTCGCTTCGAGGGAGACCGGTCGACCCTTACCGCGATGCCGCCCATGGGCAACCCGAACTTCCGCGTGGGGCAGGTGCTCTGGAAGGACGTCATGCCCGACGGAACGCTCGCGGTGCTCGGCAGCGACGGCGCGTACTACCCCTCGCTCATCACCGTCGAGGGGGCCGACCGGCTCCACCTCGATGTGGACCGGGAGAACAGCCCGGGCAACGACCAGACCTGGGAGCGGGCGGGCCCCTCCATTGACGGGGTCTGGGTTCTCCAGGCCGGCACGCAGCCGAACCTCGGGCTCCAGGTCCAGGTAGAGGGCGATCAGGCCAGGATCCGCTTCCTCCCCGCCGCCGCGACCGCCCGGCTCCGCGTCGGCGACCTGCTCTGGCGAGCCATCCGGGGCGGCGGGACAATGGAGGCGCGGGTGGACCGCGACTATCGACCCGGGCGCCTCGAGGTGCTCGACGAGGATCGCCTCCGGGTGGAGATCGACGTGCCGTCCGGGACGGTCGAGGAGACGTGGGTCCGCCGGGGCTCGGACGCGGAGCGCGCGGGCGAGGCCGAGAATATTCTCCTTCCCAACATGCGCCAAAGGGCGCTCGAAACCGCCGGTGCCCCCCTGGCCGCGCGGTCCATCCGCTCGCTCCTGGCCCAGGCTGCCGATTCCATGGAGTCCCAGTCGTGGGGCACCGTCGAGCTGGGCGGGGAGTCCATGCGCTTCCTGGTGCTCGGTTGCCAGATCGGGAGCGGTTCGCGCGACCCGCTGTTCGTGCGCGGCGCGGGCGAAGCCCCGGACGGCAGGCCGGTGGAGGTCGAGTTGGAGCGCTCTCTCCAGGATGACCGCGTCCTGGAGCGCGCCTCGATCCTGCTCGGCGATCCCTTCGAGGGAGAGCTTTGGACGGCCAGCGGCGGGAACGGAGCGGCGGCGGGCCAGCCGGGGGCGGACGACGCGCGGCAGCCACCAGCCGGCGGCCGGTTCTTCGGGATCGACGGGGAGCGGCTCCGGGTGGAAGGCCGGTTCCGATCAACGGGGGCCGGAACGCGGGTCGGCACTGTAGAGGTAAGCTGCCGGAGCTGAGGCGCCTCTCATCCACCCGCTGCGACCCGACTACGGTCGGCAGGTCGAGGCACTCCACTGGGACGCCCGGCCCAGGTTGATGGTGCGCGGATCCGACTGGGTCTTCGAGGAGAACTTTGCTATGCAGAACTCCCCCCTCCGCTTGACCCGGAAGCTCCAGTCTCGCGCGACGTCACAACTCCCGTTCGCGTCGTACCGGCGGTCCATGGACTTGCCGGGTGCGATGCGATGATTCTGGATCTTCATCTGCTGATACTTCATACGGAACAGATTCTCCATGTTCTTGACGTGACTGTTGTACAGGTACACGTACACGTCGTGGTCCAGATCGTTGCTCGCCCGGATCGCGAACTGGCAATTCAGGCCGTGCGGGCGCTCGACGGACGGCCGCAGGTCCGATGGACTCCACGCCGCGAGCGCCGCCGCCGACAGCGAGACAGCGGCCAGCGTGAGGCCGGCGATCTGCCAGGGTCTCCGTGTCATTATGGGTGCCTCCTCCTGTGGGGATTCCGGGGTGGCGGCTCAGTTCCCCAGCCGCACCAGTTCGACCCGCCGGTTCTGCTGCTTGCCTTCGGGCGTTGCGTTGTCCGCGGCCGGCCGGGCGGCCGTCCCGGTGCCAGTAGCCCGCGATTCCGCACATCGGGTTTCCATGCTGAGGATCAGCAGGTGTAACCCGGCCGCCGGGGGAATGGCGTGAAGAGCTGAACCTGGACCGGCACCGGCCTCAACGACTCCTCGTGATCCTCCCACTGAAATCGCCGACCCCGTCGCACGACACGTTGCCGCCCTGGCCGGAGAGCTCGAACCGGCCGTCCTGGATGGCAATTCGCACTCCTCCGGCCGGATCCGCACCGACTTGCACCCGGCCCGCCGCGGGCCCCCCGGCCTCGAACCGGAAGCTGCCCTGACCCGCCGGGTCGGTCACGGTGAGCTCGACGTGGTCAGCGGCGGCGTTCACCTTCAGGTCGACCGCCGCGGTGAGCGATTGTCCCCCGGCAAGCATGCCCCCGAGCATCCCCGGGATTCGGCAGGCGGCGATCTCCTGGGGAGTGAGGGAGAGACGGAGGCTGTGCGTGCGGCCCGTGATGTGGATGGCTCCGGGTTCGGACGCTGCCGCTCCTTCCACCAGCTGCCAGGAGGACGTCACATCCGTTTCCGCCGTCTGCTCGAAGGCGAGCCAGAGGGCGCCCCTCAGCGCAAATGCCTCGGCCGAGGGGTCCGCGCCCGGGGGAGCGGGTGGTTCCGCTTCGCGGGGCCGTTCGGTCGGCGGATTGCTCGGCGGCTGGACGCCGACTCCGCTCTTGAGCGAATCAGGCTCCTGTTTGGGACAGTCGCCGCGCAAGGTACAGTTCTCTTCCTTGGGACAGTCGCCGCGCAAGGTACAGTTCTCCTCCTGCTTCTTCTTCTCGTCCTCGCATCCCCCGGGATCCGTGCATCGCTCCTCCGTCTGCTCCTTCCGCTCGGTACATCCGTCGGGATTGGTACACGGCTTGGGCTCCGGCTCTGGGTCCACGCAATCCGCCGGATTGCTACAGGGGGTCGGCCGGTCCGGGGCCGGGTCCGGAAACTCGATGCTGCCGGGATCGGGTATGCAGGCCTTGAGCGTTCTGCCGCCCGGCAGGGAGCAGACGCAGGCGGTGAGGGCTTTCGCGCTCGGTTCGGCCGCAAAGTGGGCGGCCGTGTAGACGATGCAGGCGCACAGGGCCATGTGGAACGGCGAGCGCCCGCACCAGAATTCGTCCGGCACCTCGTCGTCGAGCCCCGGGGGGTACACCGCCGGCAGCGGAACGATATCCCCATCGTCTTCGGCATCGCGCGCCGCGGCATCGGTCAGGGCCACGCCGCGGCCAAACCGCTGGGTCTCCGCGATCGCGGGCGCGGAGAAGGTCCCGGCGATTCCGACCTCGCCGGTGCGGACCTGTGGGCCGCTGGACTGGGTGGTCACGCAGCCGCCCGACTCGACCCGCCGGAACTCCTCTTTCTCGTAGCGGCCGGTCCCGCGCAGCTCGAAGCGGCCCTCCACGGCCGCACCGGTAATGCGGGTGATGGTGACGTTTCCGGTGAGCGCCTGCGCCGTCACCCACTCGGTCGTCCCTTCGAAGAGCGGGAACTCCATGCCCTGGCAGCGCACCGTGAACTCCCGCCCGGACCAGCGCGAGTAGACCGGGGTCCCGATCCGGGTCATCACAGTGACCAGCTCGGCGTCGTAGGTGGAGTCCTCGCGCAGCCGCGACGGGGAGACCCCTCGGAGGCGCAGGGTGACGGCGGCGCCGCCGTTGGGGGCCCATCCTCCGACACCGGAGTGCCGGAGGAAACGCTGATTCAGGAACATGTGGGTCGGGGTCCCGAGCTGCCACGCCATGCCGTCGGGTGACGAGATGGAGAAGACCGCGTCGCTATCCTCGCCCATCGCCTCCATGAGCATGGAGGCGCTCTGCCGCGCGGCCCCGCCGCCGAAGCCCGGGAGGAGCTGCTGCATCAGGGTGGCGAGGGCGTCGGGCGCCGCCGCGTCCATGGCCTTCCGGAGCTCTTCCGGAGAAAGGTTCATCACCCGCTCGGCGGCGGCGCGAAAGCGCTCGCCCGCGTCCTTGTCCCCCATTTGGAAGCCGAGCGCGGGGTTGCTCCCCAGGGGCTCGGTGCAGGCGTCGCCCCGGTCGGACACCAATCCGGTGATCCACAACCAGCCTGGTGCGGGATGGAGGCCCGGCTCGGTCTCGTAGGTCGCCTCGTAGCGGTCCGCCGGTTGCAGCGCGGGCATCAGCTCGCGGGCGCGCGGGTGGAGCGCCGCCATCATCTGGTCCGAATCGCAGCGTTTGAGCGTCTTGAGGGACAGTTTGAGCGTATAGCCGAGTGGCTGGGTGCGCGGAGCATCAGGGGCCACGTTGGCGACCCGGACGTAGAACGTGGTGTCCGTAGGCTGGAGCCAGGTGCTGAACACGTTCCTGGTCCTGCCGGGCCGGGTGGGAGTCGGCGCACGGTTCAACCGGCGCCGATCGACGATGAGGTGGAGCGCCGGATCGTCCTGGACGAACTCGATCCGGAGTCCCGCGACCACCCCCGCCGGGACCTGCACGCGAACCGTCAGCGCATTGGCTGCAAGGGCCTCGACGACCTTCCGGGGGACCTGCCGGTCGACCTGGTCCACCCCGTGCAGCGAGAGCTCCTCGTGCGAGGGGTCCTCGAACTGGTCGCCTGCCAGGGCGGGATCGGAGAGCCGGTAGCGCACGAACTCCGGATAAGCGTGATAGAGGCCGACTGTCTCCGTCCCGCGCGCCGTGAAGGCATCAATCAGCGCCGCGTCGACGGCCTCGCGCGAGGGGCTTCCGTCCTCCAGCCGCGCCAGCACGTCCGGCAGGTAGCCGACCCAGTCCGTGGCCCGCAGCTGACGGCCCACGTCGAGCCAGAAGATCGAGGTACCGTAGGCCGGTCCCTTGTTGTCCCAACCGGGGATCCAGTCGAGGGGGCGGTCGAAATGGTGGGCGTCCCATCGGGCGGCATGCGCCCAGGTGTTGGGTTTGTCGCCCCAGGCCATGTCGACGGCGCGGGCGGTGCCCTCCCAGACCCAGATGTCGCCCAGGAACTTGTACCAGGGGCCGGATGCCGCGCTCTTCTGCACGCCATGAAACAGCTCGTGCGGCTCGACGGCGGCGTACACCCGGACCATCGGGGGACTGATGAAGAGGTCCCCGGTCCCGTAGTAGCGGCCATTGGCCTCGATGACTCCTTCACCGGGAGCGGCTGTGGTATCGCGGAAGATGTGCTCGTCGAGCCAGGCGAGGTACTTCCGGTCGTCGGGTGCCGGACGGACCGTGGGTGCCGGAAACCCCAGCTGCTGGAGCCAGTGGCTCCCGGCACGGAACTGGATGCGCGAGAACCCGGCCTCGAGTTCGGTATCGCTGTCGCTGCAGAGCGCATCGACGATCCAGTCCGGCGCATCCTCCGGCACCATCTCCTCGAACAGCTCCGTGGCCAGCTCGGTGGTCATGTACAGCAGCGTGCGGTAGAACCAGGTGCAGCGCACGTTCCAATCGGCCTTCCAGGGGTCAGCGGTCTGGGCGTGCAGGGAGGAACCACCCACGCCAGGGAGCCCGATCGCGAGCAGGAGGCCGAGCAGTGTGGCGCGTCGAGCACGCACTGCGACGGGAGGGTGGGTGCGGGAGATCACGGAACTCCGCTCCGCGCGAGGCCGTGCGCAGTCGGCCGGCATGCCAGGCGCTTGACCAGGCTGCCGATCACGTCTTCCTCCTCGAACAGGGCAGCCGCATCCGGGTCGAGGTCGAGGAGCGCCGCCGCCGCCGCCTCCCGGATTGCCTCCAGGCGGCGCTGGAGGTCCGGTCGCTCTGCCGCGCGCTCGGCGGTTTCCGCGAGGGCGCGATGGAGCGCGACCCCCTCCCGGATCCTCACCCCGATGCCCGTCGTGTCGTCGGCCAGCACTGCGCCCGTGTACGCTGCTTCCAGCTCCTGCAGGCGCATCCGTCGCCGGGTGCTCTCGGGGTCAAGCGCCTCCATGGCCTCCCGATATGCTCTCGCGAGGACCTCGACGCTGTCCCGAACCTCTGCTCGTTCCTGCAGTACCCGGCTGACCAGGTTGTACAGGCGCTCCCGCCGCTCGGCCCGCTCGATCAGGTGCCGGGGAAGCCGCTGCACGAGCGCCTGGGGCGCTGGGGCCGCGGTCTCCTGCCCGGTCGCCGGCGCCGGCTGAAGCACCGCGGCCGCGATGGCCAGGGACAACATCCGCCGCATGGGCTCAGCCCTCCCGCGGCGGCTCCAGCCGGACCAGCTCGACCCGCCGGTTCTGCTGCTTGCCTTCGGGCGAGGCATTGTCCGCCACCGGCTTCGACTCTCCGAACCCGGCGGCCTCAAGCCGGCCGTCCGTGATCCCGTAGGTCTCGACCAGGAAGGCCTTGACCGCGGCTGCCCGGCGCTCCGACAGCTGCTGGTTGTAGGCGTCCTCCCCGTCGCTGTCGGTGTGGCCCTCGATGGCGATCCGCAGGTCAGAGTGTGCCTTCAGCATCTCGCCGATTTCCTTCAGGGTCGGGGTCGATTCCGGGCGGATCCGGTCGCTGTTGGTGGCGAACAGGATGCCCTGCGTGGCGACGCGCCCCTTCTCCGCGAGCGCGTCGTACAGGTCGCGGCCGCCCGCCGCGATGCGGATGTTGCCGATCAGCATCGGGTTCGCTTCGTCGGCGAAGTTGATATTTTCGAGGTATAGCGCGCCGCCGCGCGGCAGCTCCGCGTTCGGCACGTTCGCGACGCGCTGCTCGCCGACGTACACTTTCGCGTACCGGTCATCGACCATGATGCGGATCGGCGTGAGCTCCTGCGACACGATCGGCGTCCGGTTCAACGACCGCACGGCGGTTCTCGCGCGGGCGGTGACGCCGCTGCCCTGCGCCGCGCCGATCTGGAAGTAGTTGCCCGGCAGCGCCGAGACGATGCCGCCCGTCGGCGGGGGCGCGGTCGCAACGATGAGCTGCTGATTCCCGTGCGGGAAGTACGCGTCGAGCTCGATGGTGAAGCGCTCAGGC
>Ga0299906_10002128_pt1 | contig 16629 bp, 14 predicted proteins | sample RVTome_14_FD_200259 | JGI IMG/M metagenome (GOLD analysis project Ga0299906, IMG submission 200259) | Soil microbial communities from uranium-contaminated site in the Upper Colorado River Basin, Wyoming, United States - RVT145D125 (version 2) ...
CAGGCCGCGCTGTAGACGGGCCTCGGCCTCCGGGCGTGCTTCTTCGCGCAGATCGTCGAGCGACTTGCCTTCCATCGTAAGGTAGTCTTCCAGCTTGAGGTTCTGGCGTTCGAGACGGTGCACCAGGTCGTGCAGCATGTCGTCGATCTCGCGCTCGACCAGCGATGGCGGATACTCGATGGAAGCGCCCTCAATGACGGCCTCCATCACCTGGTCGCGGTATTCCTGGCGGTTGCGGCTCTCCAACTCTTGCTGCAGGTTCTCGCGCACTTTGACACGCAGCGAGAGCAGATCGTCGAAATCGCCGACGTTCTTGGCCAAATCGTCGGTCCATTCGGGCACCAGGCGCGACTTGACCTCGAGGCACTTGAAAGTAAAGGTGGCCTGCTTGCCTTGCAGACTTTCGCCGGCGTAATCTTCGGGGAAGTTGTGCTCGATCGTCTTCTCATCGCCGGCGCTCATGCCGACCAGTTCGTCGGCAATGCCCGGGATGGGCCATTTGGTGTCGGGCTCGAGCAGCAGGGAGGCGTTCTTCTCGTCGATCAGTTGGCCGTCATCGTCATCGGGCGGGTCGTGCAGCTGGCCGGTGACGTCGAGCACCAGGACATCGCCCATCTTGGCGGCGCGTTCGGCCGGCTCGATCAGAGCCTGTCCCTGGCGCAGTTCCTCCAGCACCTCTTCGACGGTTTCGTCCTTGACATCGGCGTCCGGCGGATCGAGGCGCAGGTCGCGGTAGTCGCCCAGGTCGATCTGCGGGCTGAGCGGGATGGTGTAGCGCAGGACCAGTGGGTCCTTGCTGACAACCTCATCCAGCGAGCCGGGGGCGAAGGGTTCGACGTCGGCCTCTTCCAGCGCCTGCCGGTAGACATCCTGGCCCAGGTCGTCCAGGGCCTCTTCGAACAGGTAGTCGTCGCCGACCTTGCCGGCGATCACGCTGTAGGGTGCTTTGCCCGGCCGGAAGCCAGGGATCTTCATTTGTTTGGCGACGCGGCGAGCGGCGGCCTGCTTAGCCTTATCCAGCTGCTCGGCCGGCACTTCGACGGTCAACCCGACCTGTCGTTGTTCCAGGTCCTGCTTTTCGACCTTCAACATGAACTCCTCATGGACGACGACTGGTCAGACATGACACGGGGCCGGCCAGCGGCCCCGGCATGACGGCGGACGATTGCCGTCAGGTGGGGAAGGAGGGAGTTGAACCCTCACGCCCGAGGGCACGTGATCCTAAGTCACGCCTGTCTGCCAGTTCCAGCACTTCCCCGCTTTGCGGGACTATGAGCCCCGGCGGGTTGATTATAGCCGCTGGCGTTTGGCGGCGTAAAGCACGCCGCGCGTTAGAAGTTTGTTGGAGGCAATCAACCCGGCAGTGCGGAGTTGGCGATGAACCACGAAGGCGCAAGGACACAAAGGGGCCAGGAGTGAGCACAAAGCAAAGCAGTTAGCTCTTAACATTTAGCTCCTAGCCAGCGGCTAGCTGCCAGTTGCTAGTTGCTACTTTCTTCGTGTTCCCAATTTGAAACTTAGTGACCTTGGCGCCTTCGTGGTTGGCCTTAGCCCGGCGCCGTCTGGGACAGAGTCCGCCGCAGCTGGTCGAGGTGCAGCAGGTCGTGGTCGGTGGCGACGCCCATGATCTCGGTCAGGGTGGTTGGGCCAAGCAGGGCGTGGCGGGCCGGCGCCCGCCACTGGTCGTCGTCCAGGTTGGCCAGCAAGGCGATGGTCCGCTGGCGGGCATCCGTGAAGGCGGCCAGCGCCTGGGCCGGGTCTTGGGCCAGGTAGTCGCGAGCCTCGGCCCACTGGTCGGGGTCGGCCGCCGAGACAAACGGCGCCGTTTCCGCGAGCATGCGCCGCAGCCGCGTCAAATTGACCTCGAGTTCGGTGTCGCGCAGATGGCACACAATCTCAACTGGGGCCCATTCGCGCGGCGCTGGCCGCTGGCGCCAGAACGGCTGGTCGAGTTCGGCGGTCAGGGACAGCAGCGCCGCTAGGTGGCCGCGCATGCGGGCCAACACCGCCACCGGCTGGCGGGCCGCGGCCGAATCGACCTGTTCGGCCGCCTGGTCGGTCAGCCACGCGGCGGCCTCAACCAACGTCCCGCCCGGTTGACCATCGGGCAGGTCTTCCCCGACTTGAAAGGTCGCCAGGCCCAGCGCCCGGCTGGGCGCCAGATCGTTGGTCGGGTGGTCGCCGATGAAGGCGGCCGCCTGCGGCGGGACCCCCAGCCGGCCCAAGATTTCGGCGACGTAGGCCGGCTGCGGTTTGGCGAAGTGCATGTGCTCGTAGGCCGTGACCAAAGCGAACGGCGGATTGGTCATATCAAAGCCAGCCCAGGCCAGCCGTTGGTCGATGGCCGTCTGCGGAAAGAGTGGGTTGGTGGCCACGACCACTTCCATGTCAGCCGCCAGGGCCGCTTGCACCAGCTCCGGCCCGCCGGGAACCGGTGCGACCAGCTCGGCCAACTGCGGGTAGCTGTCGCGGTAGAAGGCTGCGACCGTCTGCCGCAAATCGGACTCGTCCGCGCCCAGCGCCGGGTAGAAGTGGGCGTCGAAGGCCTCTTTCAGGGTGCGCGTCGGGTCCAGGTTCCGGATCATGCGACCGGTGGCCTCGTTGAGGGCCGAGAGCACAACCTCCGGCGGCCAGCGGTCGGCCAGCGAGCCGGCCAGCCTGGTCATGTAGGCTGGCAGGAACCGCTCCAGATTGGTCTGGAGCAGGGTGTCGTCCAGGTCGAGCAGCAGGGCGCGGATCACGGGAGTTCGGGTGCGGTCGAAAGCGGCGGCAGGTCGAGGTGACACTGGCCGCAGCCGACCTCGGGTTCGGGCACGTCTTCGAGCGAGCGGGTGCACATGGCCGAGGCCTCAACCTTCTTGCCCAGCCCAAGAAAGCCGGCCTTGACGACGCGGGCCTCGAGCACCAGGTGCGGGCAGGCGTTGGCCCGGGTGATGGCCGGTACCCGGCAGCCCTGACACAGGCTGGGCTCCCAAATGCCGCCGCTTGGCGTGCGCTCGATCAAGCGGCATTCCTGCCGCTCACGGCCGCGGTGGAAGTCCTCGAAATAGAAGGGGCACTCGGTGCCAGCGGGGGTTCGCATCGGGCGCGGTCGACCTACACGCGCGTCAAATAGGCGCCCGAGCGGGTGTCCACCTTGATCACATCGCCGGTTTCGACGAACAGCGGCACCTGGACCTTGAGACCGGTCTCGGTGGTGACCGTCTTGGTGGCGCCGGTGGCCGTGTCGCCCCTGACCCCGGTCTCGGCTTGGGTGACCTCCAGCTCGACTGCCGTCGGCAGCTCGACCTCAATGGGCTCGGTGCCATAGAAGGTCAGTTTGACCTCGAGGCCCTCCTTGAGATAGTCAACGGCCTCGGCCAGGATGTTGGTCCCGATGGCCGGCTGCTCATAGGTCTCGGTGTCCATAAAGAAGTAAAGGTCGCCCTGTTCATACAGGAACTGGGCTTGGCGGTAGTCCAGACGAACGTCCTGGACGCGGTCGCCGGAGATGAAGCTCTTGTCGGTCACAGAACCGGTGCGCAGATTGCGCACTTTGGTTCGGATGGTCGCCTTGCCCCGGCCTGGTTTGTGGTGGGCGTATTCGAGAACCTTGAACAACTCATCTTCGAGTTCGAAGGTCACGCCACTGCGGAGGTCGTTAACGTCGATCAATGCCTTGAACCTCGTTGCATGCGCAAACGGTCACAAAGGCGCATTATAGCGGTCGGCGGGAACGAGCGTCAACGGACGGAAGGCCAAGAGCTCATAACACGAAGACACGAAGGCTCTTAGCTCTTAACTTCGAGTTCTTTGTGTCTTTGTGTTATCTGATCTTCAGCCTAAATGCCGAGCCAGCGGACGGCGGCCTCGGGGACGTCGGCCAGCCGGCCCTTGCGCAGCGTGCAGCGCGGCAGCGATTGGATGAAGGCCTGTCCGTAGTACTTGGTCAGCAACCGCCGGTCAAACGTAACGACGACGCCGCGATCCGACTGCGTGCGTATCAGCCGGCCAAAGCCCTGGCGGAAACGCAGCACGGCCTCGGGCAGCATGTACTGGTTGAACGGGGACTCGTACATCTCGGCGCGGGCCGCCACGATCGGGTCGCTCGGCACACCGAACGGCAGGCGGATGATGGCCAACACCGACAGGGCCGGGCCCGGCACATCCACGCCCTCCCAAAACGAACGGGTACCGAGCAGCACGGATTGATCGGTTGTCTTGAAGGTTTCGAGCAAGGCATGGCGCGAGGCGCCTTCCCCTTGTTCGTAGACCATGATGCCGTCGGCGGCCAGCGGACCGCTGATCGCCTGTGATGTTCGCCGCAATTGCGCGTACGACGTGAACAACGCCAGCGTGCGCCCGCCGGTGGCTTTGCACAACCCGATCAGGCCCTGCTCGACGGCCCGCTGGTAGGCCGGGCCGGCCGAAGGCTCAGGGATGTCGTCGACCAGATAGAGCAGGGTGGCTGACTCGTAGTCAAAGGGGGAGCCCAGGGCCAGCTCCTCGGCGTCGTCGGCATGGAGCCGTTGACGCAGGTAGTCGAAGGTGCCGCCAGTTGTTAGTGTGGCCGAGGTCATCACGATGGTCCGTTTCTCATGCCACAGGTGCCGCTCGACCAGGGGACCGACCTCCAGCGGGGCGGCATGCAAAGAGGGCCGGTCGCCGGCGTTGCTGGCCTCGGCCCAATAGATCATTAGCGGCTCGGGGTCAAATACCAGCTGGTCAAGCTGTTGGAAGACCTCCGTCAAGCTGCGGTGGATCGAGCGGCTGCTGAGGGCCAGGTTTTCGGCGGCCTCAGTTCCAGACTCAGCCAGGTTAAGCAGACCGGCCTCCATCCCTTCGAGTGATTCGAGCATGGAGGCAAATGGGCCGCGCAGATTGTCCCAGGCAATCTCGAGATCCGACCATTCCGGCAGGTGCCGGACGGCGTGCACGATGCGTTCCTGTTGGCCATAGGGCCCTACCGGCTTGCCGTCGCGCCGGATGGCGAGGAAATCCCCCAAGGCCTCGAAGAAACGCTCCAGGCCGCGGCGGCTCTCGTCGAGCCGTTTCTCAACCAGCTGAACCCCATCCAGGACCTGGCCGGCGACATCCGGCGGCAGCTGACTGCGGGCGATCTGGCCAAGCTGGGTCAACAGTCCACCGCTGCGGTCGCCGACATCGCGCAGCAGCCGCTGCACGCCGCTCTCGGTCACCCGGAAGCTCAGCCCGTTGGTGGTGGCGTCTTCCAGATGGTGGGCTTCGTCGACGATCAGGTGGTCGTAATCGGGGATGACGCGGCTGCCGGTGGCAATATCGGCCAGCAGCAAGGCATGGTTGACGACCACGACATGGGCCGATTCGGCCCGGCGCCGGGCGCGGTAGTAGGGACAGGCGCCGTTCGTTTCGAGCAGACAGGTCTCGCCGCCGCAGCCTTCGTTTTCGGCGGAAAGCCGGCTCCAGGCGATGGCCTCGCCGGCGCCGATCAGGTTGATCTGGCCCCGGTCGCCCGTTCCGCCGCCGTGCAGCCAGACGAGCACCTTGGCCAGCACCCGCATTTCGTCGGCCGAACGCGGGCCGACCGAGCGCATTGCCCCCAGTTGGCGCGGGCACAGGTAGTTGGCCCGGCCCTTTAGGGCCGCCGCCCGCCAGGGCCGGTCGAAGACCTGGGCCAGGTCGGGCAAGTCTTTGAGCAGCAGCTGGTCCTGCAGGTTGATCGTGTTGGTCGAGATGACCACGCGTTGGCCATTTTGCTCGGCCCAGTGGACGGCGGGAAGCAGGTAGGCCAGCGACTTGCCGGTCCCGGTGCCGGCTTCCACCAGCAAATGGCGGCCTTCCGACAGCGCTTGCGTGACGGCCGCCAGCATTTGAACCTGCTGGCTGCGGTGCTCGTAGTTGGGGAAGCGGGTGTCGAAGGTGCCGCCGGGCAGCAGGTGGGCGGCGATCGCCTCCGCGTCCAGTAGCTGGGGTTCGTCGACCGGTTCGAGCGCCTCGGTTTGCCCGGGCAGGGCGGGGAAGCCGGCAAACAGGTCGAAGGCCGCTTCGGGCGGTTCGATCAAGGCGCCATTGGCCGCCAGCGACTCATCGAACAGCCAGCCGGCGCCCCATTCGACATTGGCACCGAGGCGGGCGATCTCCTGCCTAAGCCAGGCGGGCAGCTCGGCCAAGTGATCCATCAAGCGCAGCAAGACCTGCCGGGTAATGCGGGCGTCTTCCAGGGCCCGATGGGTGGTGCCCACGGGCACCCCGAGGTGGCTGGCCAGCGAACCGAGGCTGTAGCGGCCGGCCGAGGGCAGAACCACAGAGGCCAGATCGTACGTATCTATGGGTAGATTGTGTTGGAACAGGCCATGGGTTTGCAGGAATCCGAGGTCAAAACCGATGTTGTGGCCCAGGACCGGTTCATCGCCGACAAAGGTGTGCAGGTCGGGCAGCACTTCATTGATGCGCGGGGCGTTGGCCAGCATGGCGTCGTTGATCCCGGTTAGTTCGGTAATAAAGGAAGCAAGCGGGCGGCCAGGGTTGACCAGCGTTTGAAATTCGTCCTCGATCCGATCACCGCGGAAACGCACGACGCCGACTTCGATAATCGCGTCGCGCTGCGGGTCAAGGCCCGAAGTTTCCAGGTCGAGCGAGCATATGGTTCGCATGGGGGCGTCGGCGATTATAGCATTCGGTCTGAAGCTGCGTGCTATACTCGCCTCCCGCCAGCCCCGGTGGAAAGAAGGAGCCCCGTTTGATCGCTGAAGCCGCCGTCAGACTGCGCGACAATGTGCAGAAGGTGATCGTCGGCAAGGGACAGGCGATCGACCTGGCCCTGGTTGCCATCCTGTGTGAAGGCCACATTCTGATCGAAGACGTGCCGGGCATCGGCAAGACAACGTTGGCGCGGGCCCTGGCCGCCTCGATGGGCACCAGTTTCAAGCGCATCCAATTCACGCCCGATCTGCTGCCGTCGGATGTGGTCGGCATCAACTGGTTCAACCAGAAGGAGCAACGGTTCGAGTTTCGCCAGGGACCGATCATGAGCCAGGTCGTGTTGGCCGACGAGATCAACCGGGCAACGCCCCGAACGCAGTCGGCGCTGCTCGAGGCGATGCAGGAACGCCAGGTGACGGTCGACGGCGTCAGCCGGCAGGTTCCTCGGCCGTTTGTCGTGCTGGCCACACAGAACCCGATCGAACTTGAAGGCACCTTCCCCCTTCCTGAAGCCCAACTTGATCGTTTTCTGCTGCGGTTGGAACTGGGCTACCCGGAAGAGGACGAGGAGTCCGAAATCCTGCTTCGCCACGACGGCCAGGATCCATTGGCCGAGCTGGAGGCGGTTACCAATCCCGAAGAAGTGATGGACCTGATTGCCAAGCGCCAGCAAGTTCGGGTCGATCCCGAGGTTCGGGAGTACGTGGTGGCGATCGCCCGCACAACCCGCCGTCACAGCGAGATCGACCTGGGAGCCAGCCCGCGGGCGACGTTGGCCCTGTACCAGGCTTCCCAGGCGTGGGCGGCAATCCGCGGGCGAGATTACGTGCTGCCCGACGATGTCAAGTTTCTGGCGCCGGCGGTCTTGATCCACCGCATGGTGATTTCCCCGCAAGCGCAGTTGCGCGGCCGCGGTCCGCAGGCGCTGCTGATCGACGTGATCTCCGAAGTTCCCGTTCCCGTCGAAGGCTAAGCGGTGCGCGAGCGCCGGCCCTTCCATGAAGCCTGGCTGTGGATCACAGCCCTGGCGCTGGCGGCCGGCTACTTGTTCCGCATCTCCGGCTTGTTGGCGCTGGCCAGCGTACTGGGCCTTACGCTGGGCCTCGCCTGGTTGTGGAACGCCCGTTCCATGGCCGGCGTCAGCTACCGCCGCTGGATGAAGTACCGCCGCGGGTTCCCTGACGAGCGGGTGGAGGCGGCCGTCGAGGTCGAAAATAACAAGGCGCTGCCGCTGGTCTGGTTTCGCACCAGCGACCGCTGGCCGCGTGACATCGGCCCGGATGATCAAGATTTGCTGGCCCCGTCACACCGGCCCGAAGAAGGCTTCCTCCACCTGATCCTGTCGATGCGCGGTTACAGCAAGACGCGCCGCACGTTCCCGCTGCGTTTGCGCCAGCGAGGTATTTACCGCATCGGACCGGTGGAGGCCACCGCGGGGGACCCGTTCGGTGTCTTTCAAAGCAATGACCCGAACTTCGCACCGGACGACCGAATGGTGGTCTTTCCCGAAGTCAGGCCGCTCTCCAAGCTGGGTTTGCAGCCAGACGATCCGTTCGGCGACCGGCCAACGCGCCGCCGGTTGTTCGAAGACATCACCCGCCCGATGGGGGTCCGTCAACATCAACCGGAGGATGGGTTCCGTTTGATCCACTGGCCGGCGACGGCCAAGACGGGCCAGCTCCAGACCCGGTTGTTCCAACCCGTCCGCGGCCTTGACCTGGTCATCTGTTTGAACGCGTCAACCTTTGCCCATCATTGGGAGGGCACCGAACCCGAGATGCTGGAGGCGCTCATCCGCACCTCGGCTTCCCTGGTGTGGGAAGCATTTCATCAGGGGTACCGTGTTGGCCTGCTGTCGAATGGCAGCATTGCCCATTCGGGCCAGGCGTTCCGCATCCCGCCGGGCCGGTCTTCCGGGCACCTGCCGCACCTGCTCGAGTCGTTGGCCGGGCTGACCCCGGTGGTGACGGCGCCGTTCGAGCGGTTCCTGTTGGATCAGGCGCCGCGCCTGGAGTATGGGTCGATCCTGGTGGTTATCACCGCTGTCACCCCACCGGAGCTGATGGAAAGCCTGATCCGGCTTCGGAGCCGAAACCGGCGTACGACCTTGATCGCACTGGGGGAGGAGGCGCCGCCCGCTATTGATCGGGTGGCCACCTATCACGTGCCGCGCGGAGAGGGGCTTCGACTGCAATGAGCGAGGCTGCCCTGCGACCGGCAACCGGCAGCCGGCGCTTCCCTTGGCGCCAGATCGCCGCCGCCAGCGTCCTGCTCCTCGAGCTGACGCTAATCGTCCCCTGGATGGGCTTGATCGCCGGCGCCCATACCGGCTCCCAACTGATCGCTTTGTTAGTCTGGATGCTGGCTTTTTCCTGGTCGGCGCGCTTACTCCTGCAATGGGTCCATGAGTATCGCCTGCGGCGAGAGGTTTCACTGGGTCTGTCGGCGGCGGGACTGCTGCTGGGCCTGTTGCTGACGATCAATCTGCTGTTCAACCCGGGCAGACTGCTGGATCTGGCGGGGGCCTTGCGCCAGCTGGCGCGGGCGCTCCCGCAAATCTATCCGCTGGCGCCCGAGCTACCGCTGGTCTTGCTGGTTGTCATCATTTGGCGCCGGGGCGTGGCTTCGGCCTCACCGGATTTCCTCGAGCCGGCCAGGACGGGGTTCAAGTTTCGCTTTGGCGTGCTGGTGTATGCCCTGCTCATGGTGCTGCCGTTGCCGGGGGAGGGCAAGACCGTTCTGCTGATTGCCTTTTTCTTGGCCAGTCTGACGGGCATGTCACTGACTCGGGCCGACCGGCTGTCTCGTCTACGCGGCGCGGCCGAGCCGCCGTTCGGCGGACAATGGTTTGCCAGTCTGCTGGTGTTGTTTGGGCTGACGATCGGCACCGGCCTGGGGCTGGCTGCACTGCTCGGCAGCGCACTGGCCTACCGCTCGTTGGAGTCGATCCGATCCGGGTTGGTGCGGGGCCTTGCGTTGCTGTATGCGCTCCTGCTCCCGTTGTTCAGGTTGCTGGATCCCCTGATCGGCCGATTGATGGCCGGGCTGCGCAACTTCTTCAGCTCAGTGCCCGGGCTGGCGCAGCCCGAAGACTTGCCACCTCCCGGGACGGGGGAACCAGTCGAAGGAATCCAACCGCCGCCATTGTTCCAATGGATCAACGACCTGCTATCCAGCCTGGCGCCCATCTGGCCCTACCTGCGCCTGGCGTTGGTAATCGCAGTGGTTAGCCTGCTGGTGTGGTCGGCGATCCGTCTAGTCCGGCGGCGAGAATCCTGGCGTTGGGAGCGGACCCTGGCGATGGACGAGGGACTATCCCTGGACCCCCGCTTCCGGGGCAGCGGCCTGGGCAACCGGTTGCGCAACTTGGGCCAAGATCTGCGCGGTCTGGGATCAGCCCTGCTGGCGGGCCAGCTCCGGACTGCAGTTATCATCCGTCATATCTATGCCCAACTGCTGGACGCGGCCGCGATCAGTGGACGGGCCCGGCATCACTGGGAGACGCCGCGCGAGTTCCAACGCGCACTGGTCCACTTGTTTCCCGATGCCCGGCTGCCGATCGAGCGCCTGACCGAGGCCTACCAGACCGTGCGCTACGGCCATCTACCGGAAACGGAGGACTTGGTGGTCAAGGTTCGCAGCGATTGGGCCAGCATTAAGTCGGAAATGGCGCGCCACTAGGTGGACCGGCGGATACGAGGGTGACAGCAGGCAACCCATCATGATCTTTGGTGTTGTAAGACAACAAGCACAGACGGTCGCCGTATGAGCTGGACCCAGCTCGACGATCTGGCGCTCATCCAGCGCTCGCCTGATGAGGTTGAGGCTTTTGGCCAACTCTATGAGCGGCACGTCAAGCGCATCTACAACTACATCTACTACCGGACAGGCAATCATCAGGACGCCGAGGATTTGACAGCCAGGGTGTTCCAACGGGCGCTGCGGCACGCGGGCCGGTTCGAAGACAAAGGCGTCCCGGTCTCGGCCTGGCTGTATCGGATTGCGCACAACTTGGTGGCCAATTTCCACCGGGACCGCAGCCGCAAACCAATCGTGCCGCTTGAAGACCGGGTACTGCTGTCCGAGTTGGGTGCGCATCCCGAGGCCAGCGCCATCCAGCGGGAGGAGATCCAAATCCTGCTGGACCACGTACGCTCATTACCGGAGGATCGGCAGGAGCTGCTCATCCTCAAGTTTGTCGAACGACTGCCCAATGCCGAAATTGGCCAGATCATGGGCCGGACCGAAGGGGCAATCAAGAGCTTGTACCACCGTACGTTGAACGCGCTGCGTGATGAGATCGTGTCGACGCAGGCGGCCAGGGAACTCGGCCGGCCGGCCGGACCGGGGGAAGCGGAGTAATGGCAGCCAAGCGGAGCTCGGTAACCAGAAAGCAACTGGAGGCCCTGCTGGCCGAGGCTTTGGTGCCGGTTGAGCCCAGCGGTCGGTTTGTCCGCCGGCTGCGGGCCCGGCTGGTGCGCTATGAAGGCAGCCGGGCCTCGACGCTGTGGGCCATCGTGGCTGGCTTGGCGATTGCGCTGATTGTGATCATTGCCGGCTTCAGTGTTGCCCTGCGTTTGTCCCTCGGACTTCTAAGTGTGCTTGGTTTGCTCGACCGGCGACCCTCTTCCCCGGAAGGCCAGCAAGCGGCGGCCTAGCTCTGCCCTCCGCAAGTTCAAGAGCTGATAGCGGCAAGACACAACGGGCGCAAAGCCACCCTTCGTGTTCTTGGCGTCTTTGTTTTATTGGGTATTGCTGCCCGATTGCCCAAGCGGGCTCTTCTGGCGCTAATCTGGAGTCGAAAGCGGCGGGCCTATGCCCGCCGCTCTGGTCGTCAGAAAAGGCTATGCTAGAAAATGCCCCAGGCCGCGCCGGCCCCTTCTTCCATCATGCTCGGATCCCATGGGTCCATGCCCATGTCGATCGTGGTTTCCATTCCCGAGGCTTCCTCGGCTTTGGACCGAGTGGCCTCGAGCAGGGCCGGAGCATAGGGGCAGAAGGGCGTGGTCATGATCATATCCAGCTTGAGTTTCGTGTCATCAAAGCTCGCCTGGCGCACCAGGCCAAGCTCGACCACGCTCATCCCGATCTCGGGGTCCATCACCTGGCGCAGCGCCTGGCGAACCTCGGCTGCCTTCTCCGGATGGGTCGAGTCGGCCTCCCAGATTGGATTGGGAACCGGGTTTTCGCTCTCAGTCACTGACAGCTACCTCCTCAGCCTGACTTGGCTGTAAATCCACCGCATAAGTGCAGTGCAGATCACCTTCCAGCAGCCAGGTCACCCGCTCGACCGGCAAGGATAACGCCCGTGCGATCAGCGTTTGGTCCAGCAGGCAAACCTCGGGGTGCTCAAGACCAACATGCAGGAAGGGACAGCTCAGCTCATGAATTAACAACTGCTGGTCGGATTCCTCGATCTCGGCGTCAAAGCCCTCGTCTCGCAACAACGCCACTAGCCGCTCGAGCCGCTCGGGCAGGGGAAGTGACTGCAATTGGTCGGCGTATTCGTCTGCCATGTTCTCGGCGACGGAGGCGAACAGCGCTCGGAGCCGATCGTCGGGCAGCCTGTCCTTCAACTCCTCCAGCAGACGATTGGTCAGCCGATAGTAGCGCGTCGGGAACAGTTCGAGCGCCTGCTCGGTCAGCGAAAACAGGTGGTGCGGACGGCCAACCCCGTGGCGCACCTCTTCGACCGACACCAGAGCCTCGGCCTGCAAATTGGTCAGGTGGTGGCGGACCGACACCGGCGATACCTCGGCGGCTACGGCCAATTCCTTCACTGTACATTTGCCTTGCGAGCGTAGCGTTCGCAAGATGAGTTCACGGGTAGGGGTCGACATACGCGGTTGGAGTATAACAAGCGGCCCGGAGGCTGTCAATATTTCAGACTCGAGTTGACTTTATTCCAGCGCTGAGCCTGCTCGCGCTAGGTTTCACAAGCTGAAATCGGATTTTTCAGAAGAAACCGATAAATATTGACAGGCGAATAGCCTGCGTGCTATAATCCCGCCTGCAAATGGCTAGCTCGAAAGGCGAGGAATCGCCGCGCTTGCTATGGCCCGGTGCGGGAAATCACCGGTTTGACACCAAGGAAAGAGGTCGAGGAGCGTTCATGGGATCCACGTTGGAGATTCGCAATCTGCACGTCACGGTAGAGGACAATGAGATTCTGCGCGGGGTCGATTTGACTGTCGAACCCGGCCAGATTTATGCCCTGATGGGTCCCAATGGTTCCGGCAAATCGACGCTGGCCTATGCCTTGATGGGGCATCCGTCCTACCAGGTGACCAAGGGCGAGATCTTATTCAAGGGCAAGAACCTGGTCGCCTTGGCGCCTGATGAGCGGGCCAAGCTTGGCGTCTTTTTGGCGTTTCAATATCCGGTCGCCATCCCTGGCGTGTCACTGGCTAATTTCCTGCGCTCGTCGATCAATGCCCGCCGCAAGGCGGATGATCCGGAGGACAAAGGCATTCCTGTCGTCGAGTTCCGCAAGCTTCTCAAGCAGAAAATGGATCTCTTGGAAATGCCGCATGAGTTCGCTGGCCGCTACCTGAACGACGGTTTCTCCGGCGGCGAGAAGAAACGGGCCGAGATCCTGCAGTTGGCGACGCTCGAGCCTGAGATCGCCATCCTCGACGAGACCGACTCGGGCCTGGACATCGATGCGCTGCGTATCGTCGCCTCCGGTATCAACGCGCTGGCCGGGCCCGACCTGGGCGTGCTGGTCATCACGCACTACCAGCGCATTCTGAACTACATCAAGCCGGATTTGGTGCACATCATGCTTGGCGGCCGGATCGTCGAGACCGGCGACGCCGAGCTGGCCGAACATCTTGAAGAACATGGGTATGACTGGATCCGAGAGCGCTCGGAATTGGTGGAGGTATCTTGATGGCAACTTCCCAGGATATGGAGCACTTGGAAGGTATCGAAGAATACAAATGGCATTTCGTCGATCCCGACGAAATTGTTTTTCGGACGAAGAAGGGGTTGGATGAAGAGGTTGTGCGCCAGATTTCGGCCCAGAAGGACGAGCCGACCTGGATGCTCGATTACCGACTAAAGGCGCTTGAGCACTTCATGCAGCGGCCGATGCCCAACTGGGGCGCAGACCTGAGCGAGTTCAACCTCGACGAGATCTACAACTACGTACGGCCGGCCGAGAAGGAAGGGCGCAGCTGGGATGATGTCCCGGACACCATTAAGAAGACATTCGACCGGTTGGGGATCCCTGAAGCCGAGCAGAAATTCCTGGCAGGTGTCGGCGCCCAGTATGAATCCGAGATGGTCTACCACAAGATCCAGGATCACCTCGAAGCGCAGGGCGTCATATTCGTCAGCATCGAAGACGGGCTGCGCAAGCACCCCGATCTGTTCCGCGAATACTTCGGAACGGTCATTCCGTACACCGACAACAAGTTCGCTGCGCTCAACAGCGCCGTGTGGTCGGGCGGTTCGTTCATCTACGTCCCACCCGGCATCAAGATCGATTTGCCGCTGCAAGCGTATTTCCGCCTCAACTCGGCCAACGTCGGCCAGTATGAGCGCACACTGATCATTCTCGATGAGGGTGCCCAGATTCACTATGTCGAAGGCTGCACGGCGCCCGTCTACAGCACGGACTCGTTCCACAGCGGCGTCATCGAGATCATCGTCAAGAAGGGCGCCCGCTCGCGCTACACGACGATTCAGAATTGGTCGAACAACGTCTACAACCTGGTGACGCAGCGGGCCATTGTGCACGAAGGCGCCAGCCACGAGTGGGTCGACGCCAACATCGGCAGCAAGGTCACCATGAAGTACCCCTCCTGCTACCTGGTGGGCGAGGGCGCCCGCGGCGAGATTCTGTCGCTGGCGTTCGCCACTGGTCATCAGCATCAGGATACGGGCGGCAAGGTGATCCATGCCGCACCCAGGACCACCAGCAAGATCACATCGAAGTCCATCAGCAAGGCAGGCGGCCGGGCGTCGTACCGTGGCCTGCTCAAGGTGCATGCAGGCGCACACCACGCCAAGTCAAGCGTGGTTTGCGATGCGTTGTTGCTCGACGATGCCTCGCGGTCCGACACCTATCCTTACATCGAGATCGACGAAGACAATGTCAGCATCGGCCACGAGGCCTCCGTCAGCAAGGTGGGCGAGGAGCAGCTTTTCTACCTCATGAGCCGCGGTATGAGTGGGGAAGAGGCAACCAGCATGGTGGTCTCTGGCTTCATCGAGCCGCTGGTGAAGGAGCTGCCGATGGAGTACGCCGTGGAAATGAACCGGCTGATCCAGCTCCAAATGGAGGGCTCGATCGGCTAAGCGCCGGTCGACCGCTCGCCGCCGATCCACTGCAGACAAGGGTGACCACACGCATGACTCCAAGGACCGTTGAGCGGCGCGCACGCCGGCGCGAGATGCCGAGCGTCGCCCGCCCATTTGAACTGGACGAGAAGAATCTGGAGGCAGTCATCGAGCGGATGGCGGGCCCAAAGTGGCTGGCCAAACGCCGGCGCCAGGCCTGGTCTACCTATCAGGACCTACCGATGCCGTCCTTGACCGATGAGCCCTGGCGCCGGACCGACATCCGCATGCTGCCGTCGACCGAGGTTGCGTTGCGGGCGGCCGATGACCTGCCGGTCGAGCCTGCGCTGCTGCGCCCGCCGGCCGGCGACGAGAACGCGGCCCAGATCGTGCTGCGGCCGGGCCATCCGCCCAACAGCGAAGGGTTAGCCGCCCTGGCCGAGCAGGGCGTCGTCTTCTGCGACTGGGCGACTGCCGAGCAAGAGCACGCCGCCATCCTCAAGGATTACCTTGGCGAGGTCGTGCCCGACGACGCCGGCAAGTTCGCCGCACTCTCGGCGGCGCTGGCCGATCAAGGGATTCTGATCTATGTGCCCAAGGGTGTTCGGCTCGAACAGCCTCTGCACTCGGTGCTGTGGGCGCCCGGCAGCGATTTGCTGTGTCTGAGCCGGGTGTTGGTGGTGGTCGAGGATGGCGCCGAGCTGACGTATGTGCATGAAATGGCCTCGCCGACCGAGCCCGAGGGCGAGTCAATCCACAACGGAATTATCGAACTGTGGGTCGGCGACGGCGCCAATTTGCGCTTCGTCGAGGTGCAGAACTGGGGCGAGCACTTCTGGAACTTTTCCCATGAGCGGGCGCGCGTCGGCCGCGACTCCAACTTGGACTGGATCTTCGGCTCCGTCGGCAGCAAGCTGACCAAAACCTTCACCGAGCTCGACCTGGTTGGCCAGGGATCGACCGGCCGTATGTCGGGCTTCTACTTTGTGGACGGCAGCCAGCACCTGGACCAAGACACCCAGCAAAACCATCTGGCACCGCACACCACCAGCGACTTGCTGTTCAAGGGTGCGCTGGTCGACAAGGCGCGCTCCGTCTGGCAGGGCATGATCTATGTGGCGCCAGGCGCCCAGAAGACCGACGGCTACCAGGCCAACCGCAACCTGATCCTGAGCGACGCGGCGCGGGCCGACTCTATTCCCGGCCTGGAGATCCTGGCCGATGACGTCCGCTGCACCCACGGCGCCACCGTCGGCCAGCTCGAAGAAGAGCCGATCTTCTATCTCATGTCGCGCGGCTTGCCGCGATCCGAGGCCGAGCGGTTGGTGGTCGACGGCTTTTTTGCGCCAATCATGCAGCGCATTCCGTTTGAAGATGTGCGCTCGCGCTTCGAAAAGATGATCGATGATAAGATGAGCTGAGGCCCCCTCAGCTGGCACGGGAGGTCAGAATTAACCAGATGCCCAAGTCGATGGAGCGACCCATCCCCAAGGCGATATCGGAAGGCCAGCGCTTCAACGTTGGCGATGTGGTCGAAGTGATGTGCGATCACGAGCGCGGCGAAGATCGCGTCCGTGAATGGCTGCGCGGCACCGTCATCCACTCCGACCGCAAGATGGTCGGCGTCCAGTTCACCCAGGACGTGTACCTGACGGACGGCTGGATGGTGCCCGATCGGGTGCT
>Ga0299906_10002129_pt1 | contig 16627 bp, 9 predicted proteins | sample RVTome_14_FD_200259 | JGI IMG/M metagenome (GOLD analysis project Ga0299906, IMG submission 200259) | Soil microbial communities from uranium-contaminated site in the Upper Colorado River Basin, Wyoming, United States - RVT145D125 (version 2) ...
GGGGGGCGGCCGGGACCGGCGGCGCGGCCGGCGGGGCGGCCGCGGGTCGGGCGGCGCGCGGGCGCGACCGCTCCTCGTCCTGCGCCATCTGCACCTGGAACTCGTCCATGATCTCGCTCGACTGGCGCCGGAATTCGGTGACCATCTTGCCGAGCGAGCGGGCCACCTCGGGGAGGCGCTTGGGACCGAGCACGACGAGCGCGACCACGAGGATCACGAACAGCTCGGGCATGCCGATTCCGAACATTCCCACTCGACGCTAGGGAAAAGGACCCCGGGTGTCAATTTTCGGCTCGCCCCGTCCGGCGCGATTCTGCTAGGGGCACGGACGATGGCGGAACGCACGGCATGCATGACGGACCCGCGTATGGTCGCGCACGACCCGGGGCACGGACATCCCGAGCGTCCCGAGCGCCTGCGCGTCCTGCAGGCGCAGGTGGGCGCGATGTCCGGGTTGGTACGCGTCGGGGCGCGCGAGGCGACGGACGTCGAGATCGCGCGGGTGCACGCGCCGGCGCTGATCGAACGGGTCGAGGCGACGCGCGGCGCGGCCCGAACCCACTTCGACCCGGACACGTCCGCGTCCGCCGCCTCCTGTGAGGCGGCACGCCTGGCCGCCGGGGGCCTGATCGATCTGTGCGAGGCGGTGTGCGCGGGTGAGGTCGCCAACGGCCTGGCGCTGGTGCGGCCGCCGGGACACCACGCGGAGCGCGACCGCGCCATGGGGTTCTGCCTCTTCAACAACGTGGCGATCGCGGCCCGGGCGCTGCGCGCCCGCGGTCTGGCGCGGGTGGCCATCGTCGACTGGGACCTGCATCACGGCAACGGCACGCAACATGCCTTCGAGGACGATCCCGCCGTGCTCTACGTCTCCACCCACCAGTATCCCTTCTATCCGGGGACGGGCGCGGCGGAGGAGATCGGATACGGGGCTGGTGCCGGGACGACGCTCAACGTCCCCTGTCCGGCGGGCTTCGGGGACGCCGAGTTCGGCGTCGTCTTCGACGAGCTGGTCGGGCCCGCCCTGCGGCGCTTCGCCCCCGACTTCGTCCTGGTCTCGGCGGGCTTCGACTGCGACGGCCGCGATCCGCTCGGCGGCCTGCGGCTCACGCCGGCCGGCATCGCGAAGATGGCCCGGGTGTGCGCCGCGGTGGCGCGCGAGGTCGCGGGCGGTCGCCTCGTCGCCGTGCTCGAAGGCGGCTACGATCTGGACGCGCTGGCCGACGGCGTGCGCACCGTGCTGCAGGAATGGCAGGGGGGCGATCAGCCCGTGCCCGCGCCCGTGACGGGCGACGGGCGCCGGGCGGAGCCGCTGCTGGAGCACCTGCAGCGGCTCCATGCGCCGTCCGCCTAAGAGGTGCTCTAATCTCGATCGACGTGCGCGTGCGGTAGGTCCTCGCCGGCGCGTCAGGGCATCGGTACGAAGCTGGCGGCGGCCGCCACGCGCGCCGCGCGCCGCTGCCGGCGCCACTGCTTGCGGTCCGTCACGCCGTCGTCGTCGCTGTCGCTGTCGCGCGGATCGAAGCCGAGCCGCACGTCGCGCCCGTCGGAGAGGCCGTCGCCGTCGGTGTCCCAGATGAGGGGGTCGGTGCCGAGTCGGATCTCCTGCGCCGTGGTGAGGCCGTCCTCGTCGTGGTCGTGGTCGAGATTGCGCACCGGGACGCGGATCTGCGCGAGGACCGGCTGGACGACGATCGCGTTGCTCGTGCCGAGCGAGTTCGTGACCGACACGAGATCGCCGACGTCGACGCCCGCCGGACGGTCGGTCGTCGCATCGGACACGGCGCGCGATCGCAGCGGGATCATGACGCGGCTCGGTACCGTCCCGATGCCGCCGTACGGCACGTCGACGCGGAACGTGCCCTGCGGCGTTCGCACCCGCGTGCGGGCGCGCCGGCCGGTGCGGTCGAGCAGGTTGCAGCCGCCGATGGCGACATAGTCGTACGCGAAGCGCGCGTCGTCGAGCCGCGTTTCGAGATGGAGCACCGCGGCGGCCATGAGGTGCAGTTCGCGCGGCCCGCACTCCATGGGTTCGAACAGGAACTCGTTCGTCAGCTTGTCCGAGCGTCGCAGGCGGATGCGGCCGAAGAGCGCGTCCCGGATCTCCTGGCTGACGCGGACGTAGACGCGCACCGTGCTGTTGAAGCGCTGGTTGGAAACGACCTCGAAATCCCGGCCGGCGTCGGGGAACTCGATGGCGAGTCGCCGCAGCCGCCGCAGGACGTCGAAGAGGTTGGTGCCTTCGAGCACGATGCCGATGGGGCGGCGCCGCGAGCGCGAGAACGGGTCGCGGAACACTTCGAGCGAGAAGATCGTCGGCTCGTCCTGATTCACGCGGCCGTCGCCGTCGGCGTCCTCCAGGTTGTCGGGCACGCCGTCGGCGTCGGAATCGGGGTTGGTCGGGTCGGTGCCGAAGAACTCTTCCTGGATGTCGTTCAGCCCGTCGTCGTCGGCATCCAGGGCCGGTGGGGCCCCGCCGACGCACCAGGCGGACGCCGCGTGCGGAAGCGCAAGCGCGACCGCGGCAGCGAGCAAGAGGGTCCGGGCCGGCACGATGCTCATGATTCTGCGGCATTCATGAGCAAGATGCGAGCCGAAACCGTGCCGACGAACGCCGGCCGACCTCGGGGCGCGGCGGCGCCGGGACGCGACGACTCGTTCGCACTCAGCCACGACGCGCCGTTCGCACTCCGCCCCGGAGCTGCGCGACGAGCACGATCACGACCAGCACCGCCGGAATCCACCCACCGTGCCGCGTGTGGATCGTATCCGGACGGGCGCGGCCGGGTGCGAGCGCGAGGTCGGTGATCTCGAGCAGCCGGCCGAGCGGATCGACGGCGACCGACGCGCCGGTTCCCGACGCGCGGAGCAGCCATCGTCGCGTCTCGATCGCGCGGAGCCGAGAGAACGCGAGCATCTGGGCGGCGCCGCCGCCGAGGCCCTCGTCGCTCGTCAGGTTCACGAGTACGTCCGCGCCCCCGCGGGCGTAGGCCGCCGCGAGGTCGCCGAAGAGCGCCTCCCAGCAGACGAGCACGCCGAGGCGGAGGCCGTGCACGTCGAGGGGCTCGGGATTCGCGCCTGGCGCGAACGGGCGACGGAGCAACTCGAACGCACGGATCGGCGCGCGCTCCGCGAACGGCACCAGTCGCCGCTTGTCGTACACGGTACGAACGGTGCCCGAGGAATCGACGAGCCACGCCGCGTTGTAGTACCGCCGCGCGTCGCCGCGCCCGTCCCAGCGTGGCGACCCGAGGAGGAGACCGCGATGCGCGCGCGCGACGCGAGCCACGGTGGCGGCGGCCGCGGGATCGTCCTGCAGGTGGCCGGGAACCGCCGTTTCCGGCCAGATCACGAGGTCGAACCCCGCGCGCGTCGCCGCCGCGTACGCGGCCACGCGATCGGCCTGCGGGTGCAGTCCGCTCACCACCTGCATGGAGACGCCGCGCTCCGGCCGTGCCGAGGCCGCGAGGACGTCGAGGCGCCAGCGACCGTAGCCGGTGGCGGCGACTACCAGCACCGCGGTGATCGTCAGGCCGGTCCATCGTGCACGGCCGCGCTCCGCGGCTGCGGCTGCGGCGAGCGCCGGGAGGAGCGAGAGTCCGGCGACTCCGGCGACGTCGGCGATCTGCGACAGGTGGTCCCGGGCGGCGAGCGCGTGTCCGAGATGGGCCCAGGGCATGCCCCCGAGGAGCCGGCCGCGCAGCGACTCGAGCAGCACCCAGACGGCCGCCGCCGCGAGCCAGCGCGGGCGGCCGAGCCACGGGTAGACCAGCGCGAAGACAGCGAGATAGACTCCGGCGTAGAGCCACGTTGCCGCAATCGTCATCATCGCCGCCTCCGCGGTACCGGCGCCCAGGTGGTTTCGGAGCGCGGGGATGAGCCACCAGCCCACCGTGCCGAGTCCCCACACGACGCCGCCGAGCGATCCGGCCGCCGCGCGAATCGTCCACGGGCGGTCCCGCGTCGCGATCAGCATCGGCGCCACTGCGAACCAAGCGACGAGGCTCCAGCCCACCGGCGGCACGGCGACCCCCAGAAGCGCGCCGGTGAGTGCGCTGCCGGCCCATGGCCTGAATCTTGCTGGATCCGTCATGCCGAGATGCCGGTGATGCGCCGCCTCGTCGCTCCGCTCGCGGTCGTGCTGACGATCGTCACGGCGGTCTGCGTCATCGACTCGCTCGAATGGGTCGACCGGCCGTTCGCCGGGTTCGTCCTCGGCCGAAACCGGGTGGTGGCGCCGCTCGGGCTCGCGCGTTGGACGGGCCTCGTCGCCGACGTGCCGTTCGGCGCCGTGCTGACGGATGCCGACGGCGAGACCGTCGCGAGCGTGCCGCGTCTCGTCGAGCGCGTGTGGACGCTGCCGGTCGGCACGCCGGTGCGGTACGGATTCGAGACGCGGACGGGCCACGTCGAGCGGACGGTCGAGGTCATGCGCTTCAGCGCCGGCGACTGGCTCTCGTTCTTCGGCACGTGGCTCGTGAGCGGCGTCATGTTCGCGGTCCTCGGACTCGTCGTCGCCTATCTCAAGCCCGGCAGGCCGGCCAGCCAGGCGTTGCTGCTGCTCTCGGTCTCGTGGGCGCTCACGCTCGTCCTCTCGCTCGGCGACTTCTACCGCTTCCACTTCCGGTCGCTGTACGCGCTCGCGCAGGCGGCGTTTCCGGCGGCGGTCGTGGCGCTCTCGCTCACGCTTCCGGATCGCCGTCCCGGCCGTCGCGGCCGGTGGGTGCTCGGGGCGCTGGGGGTCCTCACCGTCCTGCACGCGGGGGCCGACGTCGCGCTCTACGACCGTGCCCCGCACGCCTGGATGCGCTTCTTCGAGCTGAGCGCCTTCTACTTCGCGCTCGCCGTCCTCGCGGCGTCGGCCATGCTCGTCGCGACCTACCGGCGCTCGCGCGGCGACGACCGCGCTCGGATTCAGCTCGTCGCGCTCGGCGCGGTCCTCGGGTTCGGCGTGCCGGCGGCGATCCACCTCGCGGCCAGGGTCGTTGGCGTATGGGTGCCCGTGAACCTGCTGCCGATCGCCACGGTCATCTTTCCGGTGGCGGTCGGGTGGGCGATCCTCACTCGCAACCTCTACGAGCTCGACCCGCTGCTCACGCGGGCCACGTTCTACGTCGTGCTCACCGCGACGGTGACGATCGCCTACGTGCTCGTGCTCGGCGCGGCCAGCGCCGGGAACACGCTCGCACCAGGCTGGCAATCGTGGGTGCCGTTCCTGTTCACCCTCGCCGTCGTCGCCGTCATGACGCCGCTGCGCCGCGGGGTGCAGCACGCCGTAGACCGGTATTTCTTTCGCGTCGCGTACGACTCCGAGGCGGTCGTGGAGGCGACGAGCCGCTCGCTGCTGGCCGCCCGCGACCCACGCGAGGTGGCGGCCCGCATCGAGGGCGCGCTCGACCGGACGCTCGGACCCGAGCCGCTCGCGCTGCTGCTCCCCGACGGCGCGGGACGAATGGCGGCGGGCGCCGTGGCGGTCGGCGTGCACGACCCGCTGATGCGCCAGGCTGGCGCCGACGGCGGGGTCGTGCCGTTGGCGACTCGGCGCGAGCCGGCCGCCGAGGCGCTCCGCGCGCAGGGGTTCACGCTCCTCCTCCCGCTCTGGACCGAGGGACGCCTGGTGGGCGCCGTCGGCCTCGGTCCGAAGCGCTCGGGCGCCCCGTACGGCGCGCGCGACCTGGCGCTGCTCCGCATCGTCGGGAACCAAGCGGCCGTCGCGCTCGAGAACGCGGCGTCGTACGCCGAGGTGCGGCAGCTCACTCAGGCGCTCGGGCGGCGTGTGGCGGAGCGCACCGCCGATCTCGAGCGTGCGCACGAGGCGCTGCTGGCGGCGCAGGGGGATCTCGCGCGCGCCGACAAGCTGGCGTCGCTCGGACGCCTGGTGGCCGGCGTGGCGCACGAGATCAACAACCCCGTGGCGTTCATCAACTCCAGCGTCGATCTCATTCACGAGGCCGGCGAGCGGCTGCGCGCCGCGCTCGGCGATCGGCTCGATCCCGAGATCCGCCGGACGCTCGACCAGCTCCTCGAGAACACCGTCATCTGTCGGGACGGCGCGACGCGTGCGGCGCGCATCGTGCGCGATCTCGGCGCGTTCTCGCGCCGCGCGGGCACGCACCGCGAGCCGGTCGACCTGCACGCGGGCCTCGACCGGACGCTCCAACTGCTGCGGCCCCAGTTGGGCGACCGCATCACCGTCGTGCGGGACTACGGGGCGATCCCCGCGCCGGCGGCCGACCCCGGCGAGATCGACCAGGTGCTCATGAACTTGCTGAGCAACGCCGCGCAGGCCATCAAGGGGCCCGGGGAGATTCGGGTGCGGACGTACGCGGTGGATGGCAGCGTCTTTCTCGAGGTGGTGGACACGGGTCCCGGCATCGACCCAGCCGTGCAGGAGCGCATCTTCGAGCCGTTTTTCACCACCAAGGACGGGCAGGGGACGGGCCTCGGCCTGGCCATCGCGCATTCGCTCGTCACACGCCACGGCGGCGATCTGGCGGTCCACAGCGCCATGGGCGCGGGCGCCACCTTCACCGTCCGGCTGCCGGTCGGCGGGGATACGGCCGCATGACGCGGGCAGACGCCGCCGACGCGCCGGCGCTGCTCGTCGTCGACGACGAGCCGCAGGTGCTCGCGCTCGTTCCACAGCTCTTTCGCGACGACTTTCCGGTGGTGAGCGCGCCCGACGGCCCGACGGCGCTCGCCCGGCTCGCCGAGTGCGAGGTCGGCGTCGTGATCGCCGACCAGCGCATGCCGGGCATGAGCGGAACGGAGCTGCTCGCGCGCGTCGCCCGCGACCACCCCGACGCCGGTCGGATCCTCCTCACGGCGTACGCCGACGTCGACAACCTGCTCGAGGCGATCAACGTCGGGCACGTCCACCAGTTCGTCACCAAGCCCTGGGACAACCGGGAGCTGGCGGTGATCGGCCGGCGCGCCATGGAGACCTACCGCCTGCGGGTGCACAACGCGCACCTGCTGGAGGAGAACTCCCGTCTCGTCGCCCAGCTCCGGGGCGTGAACGAGCGCCTCGAATCCGAGAACCGTACGCTGCGGCGCGAGGTGGGCGATCGGAACCGACTGGGCGACATCCTGGGCGCCAGCGCGGCGATGCAGGATGCCATGCGCCTCATCGAAAAAGCGGCGCAGTCGACCGCGACCGTGCTCGTGACCGGCGAGACCGGGACCGGCAAGGAGCTCGCCGCGGCCGCCATCCACTACAACGGCGCGCGCCGCGAGCAGCGCTTCGTCACGGTGAACTGCGGTGCGCTCCCCGAGTCGCTGCTCGAGAGCGAGCTCTTCGGGCACGTGAAGGGCGCGTTCACGGGCGCGCTGCGGGACCGCCGCGGCGTCTTCGAGGACGCGACCGGGGGCACGATCTTTCTCGACGAGATCGGAGAGATGTCCCCAGCGATGCAGGCGAAAGTGCTGCGGGTGGTCGAAGACGGGCTGGTGCGCCGGGTCGGCGCCACGGACACCGTCCGGGTCGACGTGCGTCTGGTCTGCGCGACGAACCGTGACCTCGCCGCCGAGGTGGAGGCCGGTCGCTTCCGGCGGGACCTCTACTATCGCGTGAACGTGTTCCCGATCCGCCTGCCGGCGCTGCGCGACCGCGCGGGCGACCTGGCGCACCTCGCCGAGCACTTTCTCGCGCGGTTCGACGAGGAGACGGGCAAGCGGCTCCGCGGCTTCACGCCGGCGGCGCTGCGTGCCCTCGAGCGCCACGTCTGGCCGGGCAACGTGCGCGAGCTGCGCAACGAGATCGAGCGGGGCGTCGCCCTGGCCGAGCCCGAGGACGCCATCGACGTGGGCCATCTGTCGGCGGCCGTCACCGGGGACGCTGCGGTCGCGAGTCTCGACGGCGGCGACGGCGGCCTGCGCGAGCGCCTCGATCGCATCGAGGAGACGCTGATCCTCCAGGAGCTGCGACGGCACGGGAACAACCGTACGCACACGGCGCGCCACCTCGGCATCTCGGTGCGGGCGCTGCAGAAGAAGATCGGCAAGTTCCGCCTCGCGGACGAGGACTGAACGCGACGCGGCGTTCGCCCCGACTCCGAACGCCGCGTCGCATGCGCACCCGCCAGCCCTCGCCGGCTCGGCGGTTTTCCGCGGGGGCACGCCGGCATGGCTCTTGCTTCGCTTCGGGCTCGGAACCCGACAACGAACGACCTGAGGAGATGCCGATGACTCGAACGATCGTATTGACCCTGGCGCTGGTGCTCGGCGCGGTCGCCGGCCCGGTGGCTGGCCCGGCCGTCGCGCAGGAACAGGAAACGGATCTCGACGCGGCCACCTGCGTCGATCGCTGCCGGCTGCACGCCGAGGAGGTCCTCGCCTCGTGCCTCGCGACCAGCGACGACGAGGCGGAGTGCGTGGCGCTCGCCGAAGAGGCCCACGAAGCCTGCGTGGCCGAGCACTGCGAGCCCGAACCCATCCTCTGCGAGGACCGGTGCCGGCATCGCGCCCGTCGGCTCTACGAGACGTGTCTCGAAGAGGGCGGTGACGAAGCGACGTGCGCCGCACGGGCCCGGGCCCGTTTCCGTGCGTGCGTCGCCGAGCACTGCGATCCGACCCCGTGCGAGGAGCGGTGCGCGCATGCGGCTCGGCAGCTCCACGAACGCTGCAGCGCCGCGGGCGGCACGCCCGAGCGCTGCGAGGCGCTCGCGGCCGAAGCGCTCGAGCGTTGCGTCGGTGCGTTCTGCGACCCGACCATCCCGCCGTGCGACCGCGCCTGCCGGGTGCGCGCGGCCGAGTGGTTCGAGACCTGCGTGGACGAGGGCGGTGACATCGAAGAGTGCGCGATGAAGGCGCGGGCGCGGTACGCGGCCTGCGTCGCCGAGCACTGCGAGCCGGGCTGCGAGGACCGGTGCACGGCGCGCGCGCGCCAGCTCGCCGCGCGCTGCGTGGAAGCGGGCGGCGACCCCGAGCGTTGCGAGGCGGAGGCCCGAGAGTGGCGCATCGGCTGTCTACGCGCCTTCTGCGACGACGCGGTCCCGCCGTGCGAGCGGCGCTGCCGGCTCCGCGCCCACGAAGGCTTCGACGCGTGCGTCGAGGCGGGCGGCTCTCTCGAGGAGTGCGCGGCGCGCGCCCGGGCGCACCTCGCCGAGTGTGTTGCCGAACACTGCGTCCCGACCTGTGACGATCGCTGCACGGCCTTCGCGAAGGACCGCTACGACGGCTGCGTGGCCGACGGCGGCGACGCCGACGCGTGTGCGGCCGAGGCGCGGGCCGCCTACGAGCGTTGCACCGACCTCCACTGCAGCCCGGTTCCCACCTGCGACGCCCGTTGTCGCCGGCGCGCGCGCCGGATCTACGAGACCTGCGTGGCCTCGGGGCGACCCGAGGACCTGTGTGCCGACTACGCCAAGCGGAAGTTCCGCCGCTGCCTGCGCCGTTGCCTCGGCCCGGATGCGGGTGACGAGTGCGCGAACGTCTGTGAGGAGACGGCGCAGGACCTGGTCGGTGACGTGAGCCCGCGCCGCTTGTGGCGCGGCTTCAAGCGCTGCGTCCGCCGCGTCTGCCCGGCCACGGACGGCTGATCCCACACGCCCCGCGCCCCGCCCACTGCGCCCCGGGTGCGCCGGCCTCGAGTCGGCACGCCCGGGGCGCGCGACGTTCGAGCGCGAGAGCGATCCGAGCGTTCTGATGACGGGGATGGCGTCCGGCAGCGCCATGGCCGTGGGATCGCGGATCCGGCGCGACGGCGCAACCGGCAGCCCGTCAGAACAACGCCGTCGGGTCCACGGCCGAGCCGAACATGTGCCCCGGTATGCCCGCGCCGGCTTCCAGCACCATGGTCCCCGACGAGGAGACGCTGCCGCCCGAACCCCCGTCGCCGCCGCCGCCGCCGCCTCCGCCGCCGCCGAACCGCAGGATGCCGGCGAGCGGCGCTCCGTCGATCGTGCCGGCCGCACCGCCCGCCGCGTCCTGTGAGCCCGAGTCGTCGACGGCCGGTGCGATCAGGTGCACGATGCCCCCGCCACCGCCGCCGCCGGGCGCGTAGGCGCTGCCGGATGGCCCGCCGTTGCCGCCGCGGGCCATCACCGATCCCGCATTGGTCACGGTCTGACGGGAGGCGAGCACCACGACGCCGCCACCGCCCCCTCCGCCGCCGGTGCTTCCTCCGGTTCCGTCGGCCTGGACCATCCCCTGATTCATGAGGTCGCCGTCGGCCAGCACCGTGAACGATCCTCCGCCGTCTCCGCCGCTGAACGTGCCGGTTCCCCCGCCCCCGCCGCCGAAGGATCCCGGGCGCAGGAGCTGCCGCGCCACCGTCTCGTCGAGCCCCGCGCCGGCGAAACCGCCGAAGTAGAAGATGCCGGTCGGACCGAACTCGCCGCTCGCCGCCGCGGCTGGCGAAACGCCCGGATGCGGCTCCTGGAGGGTCGAGTCGATCTCGCCGCTGCGCGAGGCGCGGCGCGCCCCTCTCGCCCCCGGCTCCACGACGATCGTGCCCTCGTTCGTGAAGGCCCCGGAGCAGCGGATCACTGTGCCGCTGGGCACGGTCAACGTGACGCCTGGCGCCACCGCGAAGTCGGTGTACTGGAGGTTCACGTCTGCAAGCGTCTCGTCCGCGGCGACGGTCCGGGCGCCCGCCGACCCGTCGCCGTAGATGCGGAGCTGACCGTCCGCTCCGGGCGGGCCGGTCGGGCCGTTCAGGCCGAGCGCGGCGGGATCGATCTGGATCTCGCGGCGCTTGCACTCGTCGCGCAGCTTGAGCGGTCCGCGCGGCTCGCCCTTCTTCGCCTTCGCGCACAGGACCAGCGCCTGTGCGTCCGGTGCGAGCAGCGATCCGCCGGCGATCGCGACAACGGGCACGACGAGCAAGACGAGGCGAAAGGTTTGCATGCGCGCCCTCGTACGACGGCGCTCTCGCTACCGTCAAGCTCGGCGTCGCATAGCGGCGAGCACCGAACGGTCACGCCAGCCGGTTTGCGGCACACCGGCGACGCCGCTAATCGTCGCCGCCGTGCTCGACGAGATCGCCGCCCAACTCAAACACCTCGGCTACGAGGTGACCCTGCACGAGGCTGCCTGATGCCGCGTCGCGCAGTTACTTGGTAGGCGGCGTCAGTACGTGGCGGGCTGCATGCCCTCGTAGGGGGAACGGGGCGGCTCCTCCCGGTACCGCCGATAGCGCGGTGGCGGTGCCCCGGTGCCCGGCGCCTCCGGATCCTCGTCGGCGCCGTCGTCGCCGGTACGGTATCCGTCGTCGTACGGGTCGTCGAGGCTCGGCAGCGGGGCATACTCGGTCGGCTCGGAGCCGGCGACGAACACTTCGCGCAGCGACGGTCCGCCCGGGACGGCTCGCAGACCCGTCTCCGGGTCGACGTGCACGTACGAGAGCCCCGGGGGCTCCGGGAAGTCGACGACGGGACGTCCCTCGAGCGACTTGCCCATGAAGGTCATCCAGATGGGCAGGGCGGCGCGGCTGCCGGTCTCGCGCGGCCCGAGGGCCCGGTCCGAATCGAAGCCGACCCATACGCCGGCGAGGAGGTCGGGGCTGAAGCCGATGAACCAGGCGTCACGCGAGTCGTTGGTGGTGCCGGTCTTGCCGGCCAGCGGCCGGCCGAGCGCCACCGCGCGACGGCCCGTGCCGTTCTGCACCACGCTCTCGAGCAGACTGGTGACGACGTAGGCGGCGGCGGGCGCCATCACGCGTTCGAAGTTCGGCTTCGTCTCGCCGAACTCGATCGGCCGGCGGGTGTCGTCGGTCACGCCGGTGATGAAGATCGGCTCGAAGCGCTTCCCCAGCGTCGCGAACACGCCGTAGGCGCGCACCAGTTCGAGCAGGGTGACCTCGGAGCTGCCGAGTGCGATGGAGAGGTTCCGGGGCAAGGGGCGGCTGAAACCGAAGCGGCCCAGGTAGCGGCTCAGGTAGTCCGAGCCCATGGAGTCGGCCAGCCGCACCGAGACGGTGTTGAGCGACTTCGTGAGCGCCGAGCGCAGCGGAATCGGGCCGTAGTAGCGGCCGCCGTAGTTCTTGGGACTCCACACCTTGCCGCCCGAGTCCGGAAACGAGATCGGAGCGTCCAGCACCACCGACGCAGCCGTGTAGCCGTGCTCGAGCGCGGCGGCGTAGAGCAGGGGCTTGAACGCCGAGCCCGGCTGTCGCTGCGCCTGCACGGCGCGGTTGAAGTGCGTCCGGGCGAACTCGTAGCCGCCTACCATGGCCTTGACGCCGCCGGTGTACGGGTCGAACGCGATCAAGGCGCCCTGGACCTGGGGCTCCTGGTCGAGCAGGAAGCGCGTGCCCGGGGCGGCCTCCGGGTCGGGCGTCACGAGCAGCACGTCGCCGTCGTGGAAGCGTCGCGTGTCGAGGCGGGTGGCGCCGAAGCGCAGGCGATCCGCCGGAATCGCCCCGTCGTGCCAGGGGGTTCGCACGCGCAGGCCGTCGCGCGTGACGCTCGTCACGACCGCATGCTGCAGGCCGTCGATGCGGTCGCGCTCGCCACGTTCGTGACTCAGGAAGGCGTCGACTTGCGAAGGCTCGAGCCGCTTGATGGCGCCTCGGAACCCCTGGCGTTGATCGAGCTCGCGCAGGCCCGCGCGCACGGCCTCCTCGGCCGTGCGCTGCATCTCGACGTTCACCGCCGTGTGGACGTGCAGACCGAGCTGCGCCGTGGCCTGCCCGCCGTAGCGCTGCTCGAGCAGCCGACGGACGTGCTCGACGTACCACGGTGCGGTTTCGTAGCCCGTGGGGCGCGGCTCGGCGATGGCGATTTCCTCGGCCGCCGCCGCGCGGTACGTCTCCGCGTCCACGAATTTCTCCTCGAGCATGCGCCGCAGCACGTAGCGCTGCCGCTTCAGGGCCGCGGGAAGGTTGCGCCGCGGATTGTAATCGCTCGGCTTCTGCGGCAGGCCCGCGAGCAAGGCCGCCTGCGCCACGGACAGATCTTCGACGTCGACGCGGAAGTAGGTTCGCGCGGCGGCCTGGACGCCGTAGGCGCCGGCCCCGAAGTAGATCTCGTTCAAGTACATGTGGAGGATCTGGTCCTTGTCCAGCTTGGTTTCCAAGCGGACCGCCAGGATGGCTTCCTTCACCTTGCGCTCGACGCGGCGTTCGGGGGTGAGCAGGAGGATCTTGACGAGCTGCTGCGTGATCGTGCTGGCGCCTTGCACGACACCCCCGGCACGGACGTTCGCCCAGACGGCCCGCGCGATGCTGATCGGGTCGACGCCGCGATGCTGGTAGAAGTCCGCGTCCTCGGCCGCCAGGAACGCCTGCCGGACGTGTTGCGGGATGCGCTCGAAGGCGACGAGATAGCGTCGCTCGACGAAGAACTCGGCGATCTGCGTCCCGTCGTCCGCGTACACGCGGGTAGCGATCGGCGGCCGGTAGGAGAGGAGCTGATCGACCGGCGGCAGGTCGGCCGTGAGCTCCAAGTAGAGGATGACACCCCCGACGCCCCCCGCCAGCAACCCGACCGCCACCACCCAAGTGACTAGACGTTTGATCACGCCAACCCGCAGATCATGCCCGACCGCGACCCTCCCCGCGTCCTCTCCTCGCGGCCGGAACGTATCGCGTGCCCCGAACCCGAGCAAGGCGACGCGGCCCCGTTGTGTCGTGCCGGAGTCGTATGCTAGCCGCGACCCGACGATGGACTGGTGCCGGTGAAGGTCCCCTTTCTCGATCTGTCCGCACAGGCACGCAACCTCGGGGGCGCCGTCGAAGCCGCCGTGGCCGAGGTGTTGGCCAGCCAGCGTTTCATCCTCGGCCCCGCGGTCGATCGTTTCGAGGCGGCCATGGCCGCCTACTGCGGGGTGCCGCATGCGATCGGCGTCGGCTCCGGGACCGACGCGCTGGTGCTGGCGCTACGCGCGCTCGGCGTCGGTCCGGGCCGCGTCGTGGTGACGACCCCGTTCTCTTTCTTCGCGACGGCGAGCGCGGTGGCGCGGCTCGGCGGCCGGGTGCTCTTCGCCGACGTCGACCCACAGACCCTGAACCTCGACCCGGCGGCGGTCGAGGCCGTCCTCGCCGCCGGGATTCCCGGCGTGGTCGGCCTGTTGCCGGTGCACGTCTTCGGCCGGCTGGCGCCCATGGCGGATTTGGCCGCGCTGGCGAGCCGCCACGGGCTCTGGATCGTCGAGGACGCCGCGCAGGCCGTTGGGGCGCGCGGCGCCACGGGCATGGCCGGGACGATCGGGCGCGCCGGGTGCCTGTCGTTCTATCCGACGAAGAACCTCGGTGGCGTCGGGGACGGTGGCATGGTCCTCACGGCGGACGAGGCGCTGGCGACTGCGGTGCGCCGGGACCGCAACCAGGGCATGACGGGCCCCTACCAGCATGCGTCGCTGGGGGCCTGCTCGCGACTCGACTCGATCAACGCGGCCGCCCTGCACGTCAAGCTCGCGCACCTCGACGACTGGAACGCCCGGCGCCGGGCCGTGGCCGCGCGCTACGCCGAGGGATTTCGGGATGGGGGGTTGGCCGGCGGGCCGGATTCGGCCGTCGTCCTCCCCGAACCGGCCGCTGCGGCACACGTCTTTCACCAGTATGTCGTCCGGGCGCGTGCCCGCGACGCGCTGGCCGAGCATCTGGCGGCCGAGGGCGTGGTGACGCAGGTCTACTACCGCACGCCCCTGCACCGCCAGCCGCCGCTGGCGGAGTTCGCGCTGGTGCCTCGCCCGCTGGGGCACGCGGAGCGCGCCGCCGGCGAGGTCCTGGCGCTGCCGCTCTACCCCGAACTCGCCGACGCGCAGGTGGCGCACGTCGTCCGGGCGTGCGAGCGCTTCTACGCGACCGGTCCCACATTGTGACCCCCCGGCGCTCCGGCTAAGATCCGCCAACGGATGACACCGCGTACGCGAAAGCCCGCCGGCAAGGCGGCGCAAAAAGTCGTGCGCCGATCTCCGTCTCCGAGCCGAAGTCAGAGCCTGCGCGTCCTCGAGCACGTGAGCGAGCTGGCGGCGACGGCCGGCGCCCTCGACGAGACCCTCCAACGCATCGTCGAAGTGATCGCGCAGCGGACCGACACGGACGTCTGCTCGATCTACCTGCTCGACGAGCGCGGTACGCACCTCACGTTGGTGGCGACCACGGGCCTCGCTCACTCGGCGGTCGGCAAGGTCACGATGTCCATCGGCGAGGGGCTCTCGGGCATGGTGGCCGAGAAGGGCGCGCCGGTGCTCGTGGTCGATGCCATCGCGCACCCGCGCTACAAGTACTTCCCGGAGACGGGTGAAGAGCGATACCACTCCTTCGCGGGTTTCCCGGTGGTGAATCGGGGTACGCCGCTCGGCGTGCTCGTGGTGCAGACGCTGCGGCCGCGCAAGTTCACCGCCAACGAGACGAGGCTGCTGCGCGCCCTGGCCGGCCAGGTGGCCGGTCTCATCGTGAACGCCCGCCTGGTGACGGAGCTCAAGCACAAGGAGAAGGAGCGTCTCGCCTATCGCCAGCGCATGCAGGAGGCGGTCAAGCGCCTGCAGGCCCACGAGAAGACGATCGAGGCGGGGCGGACCGCGAAGAAGGGCGGGGCCTCGCGGGCGCGGTTCAATGGTGTTCCGGCGGCGCCCGGATTCGGCCGCGGACGGGCGCACATCCTGAGCCGCGCCGTCTCGTTCGATGCCGTGGACGAGGAGCGCACCAAGGACACGGCCGACGACCTCGCGCGTTTCGGCGAGGCGTTGCGCGTCTCCCGCGCGCAGGTCGCCACGCTCAAGGAGCGGCTGGCCGATCGGCTGCCGGAGTTCGACGTCACCATCGTCGAGGCGCATCGCCTGATGCTCGAAGACGAGGGCTTCATCGGGCGCATCGAGTCGCTCATCCGCGACGAGTCGATGCGTGCGGAGTCGGCCCTGAAGAAGGTGGTCGAGGAGTACCTGGCGGCCTTCGCGGCCATGCAGAACGAGTATCTTCGCGAGCGTTCCGGGGACGTGAAGGACGTCGGACTACGACTCCTGCGCAACCTGCTGGGCATCGACGAGCCGGAGCGTTCCTTCGACCGCGACACGGTGCTGGTGGCGGACGAGGTGACCATCTCCGAGCTCGTGTTGCTCGATCACGAGAACCTGCGCGGCATCGTGCTGGCTACGGGCGGCGCGACGTCGCATGCCACGATTCTCGCCAAGTCGTTCGAGATCCCGACCGTCGTCGGGGCCGGGAACCCGCAAGAGCTGATCAACGAAGGCGACCAGCTCCTGGTCGACGGCAATTCGGGCGTGGTCTTCGTCAATCCCCCCGCCGACGTGGCGCGGGAGTACGACCGGCTCAGCCGGGAGTACTGGAACTTCAACCGCGAGCTGGACGCGTTGCGCACGCTCCCCGCCGAGACCACCGACGAGAAGCGGGTGCGTCTCTACGCCAACATCGGACTCATGGCGGACGTGCCGCTCGTCCTGCGCCACGGGGCCGACGGCGTCGGCCTCTATCGTACCGAGTTCCCGTTTCTCACGTACCGCGAGTTCCCCGACGAGCAGGAGCAGTACCAGCTCTACGCGCGAGTGATCCGCAGCCTCGAAGGGCGTCCGATCACGCTGCGTACGCTCGATCTGGGGGCCGACAAGTACCCGAGCTACCTTCACCTGGCGCGTGAGGAGAATCCCTTCCTCGGCTGGCGCTCGATCCGCATCTCGCTCGAGATCCCCGCGCTCTTCAAGGTGCAGATCCGGGCCATTCTGCGGG
>Ga0299906_10002130_pt1 | contig 16611 bp, 15 predicted proteins | sample RVTome_14_FD_200259 | JGI IMG/M metagenome (GOLD analysis project Ga0299906, IMG submission 200259) | Soil microbial communities from uranium-contaminated site in the Upper Colorado River Basin, Wyoming, United States - RVT145D125 (version 2) ...
GATGGACGGACCCGGCGCGGTGGTGGTGGGCGGCATGGTGTACATCAACTCGGGCTACGTCAGCATCATCGGCCGGCCGGGGAACGTCCTGCTGGCCTTCGCCGTCGACTAATTTAGTCCCACACCTCACGGGTGTCGACGCCGAGGCGGGTCCTGTCGCCGCTCCTCCCCCGGCCTGCGGCCGGGGGGCCCCCCGCGGCGCCACCCGCGTCCGAGCATCAACACACGTGAGCGCGGGTGCAGGGCCCGCTACTGCGCGTCGGTTTCCAAGGCGGTGTCGGTTCCCAAGGCGGTGTCGGGACCCGAGATGTGCGGTCCCATGTGCGGCGTGGAGCGCTCGTTCTCGTTGCAGATGAACTCGAAGAGCTCGGTGTCCAGCCGCAGCGTCGCGTTGGTCGTCGCGCTCCACGGCCGCGTGTAGTACGTCGGGTCGTCGATCGTCAGCTCGATCTCCAGGCGCCCGAACGTGGGACGGCGGAACCGCTCGACCACCGTGAGCCTGTCGCTCGTGGGCAGCCCGCCGTGGTCGAGCCACTGCTTGCCGTTGATGCCGCGCGTCTCCACCACCAGCTCGTCGCCGTCCCAGCGCCCCAGTGAGTACCCCAGCCAGGCCGGGTTGAGATCGTCGGCGAACTCCCGGCCGTCGAGATGCACCTGGCGCCAGAGATTGAACGCCTCGTACACCAGCACGACGAGCCGCTCGGTCTGGACGATCTTGAACGGCACCGGCGCCATGTTGATCTTGGGCACGCCCTGCGGCAGGCAGTGCGCGTCCGGCTCCTCGTAGCCCAGCAGACCCGTGAAGCGCGCGGCGTGGATCTGGCGGGCCTCGTCGGTCATCGGCACGTTCTCGATGCCGATGTCGGCCGCGAGGTTCCGGAAGTACCGCATGTTCGGGAAATAGATCCCCGAGAGGTCCGGCCTGCCGCCTGGCGTCCGCGGCGCCGGCGCAGACATGTCCGGGTCGCCGTTGGCGTCTCGTGGCACGCCGTCGAGCGGCACGTCTCGCCACTGCGCCGCCAGCGGCGCGACGCAGACGGCCACGACCAGCGCGGCCACGGCGGGCAGATTTCGTGACAGGCGCAACGTGCTCGGAAATCTGGTGCTCATTGGGCATGACCTGTCTGGCTGGTCTCGGAGAGCGTTGTGTCGAGGGTTTCCGAACGCGCGAGGCTCACACACCGCCGGCCTCCACGCGGGTGACGGTGACGTCGTAGGCGCCCGAGTTGTTCGGCGCGAACGCGTCGTTCACACCGAGGAACAGGACGCAGGACTCCGGGGCCGTGTACTCGAATGGACCGGCGCCCACGTAAAAGAGCGCGGCCGCCGGGATGTTCCCCACCGGCAGGGGATCCGGCATCACGAACAGCGGGCTGTCCGAGGTCGGATCGGGATCGTCGTTGAGCGGCACGAACGTGGCGGGATCCTCGACGGGCACGCACGCCCCCATGAGCGCCCCCAGACGGCCGGCCTCGCCAGCCGGCGCCACCGGGAGGCCGTTGTCGGCGTCCCGCTCCTGCAGCGGAAAGACCGTGGACGCCGGCGGCGCCTCCTCCGGCGTCAGTCCCTCCGGTCCGGTCTCGTTGCCTTCGCTCAGCGCGACCTGCCCCGTGGCGGTCATCGCGACGCGCTCGCCGGCCTCGAGCGTCGTGGCCAGGACCATGTGCAGCGCGGTCGGGTCCTCCTCGCTGCCGATGCCACCGAGCAGCGATCCAAAGGCGCCGGTGGCCTTCGCGCTCACGGGGACGACGATCACGCTGGCCGCCGACGCATCGGCTCCGGCCGCCGGCCGGGTATCGGACGGCATCACGCAGGCGGTCGCCGCGAGCGCCAGGGGCAACGCGCACAACGCGATCCCGATCCCGCCCGACCGCCGGCTACGGGAAGAACTCATCGAAGCCCTCGGACCTCTCGGGGCGCTGCATCCCGTCCTCGAAGTACTGTTCCCAGATGTGGGCCCACGGGCGGCCGTAGATGTCCGGCACCTCGTACTCGATCGTGGTTCCCGGTGCCACGGGCCTGGCCCGGCCGTCGGCCCCGGTGAAGATGGTCTGGTTGCAGGGATCCAGGTTGTAGGGCGCGGCATCGCTGTAGTCGCCGCTGCGTGAGAAGAAGCGAATGTCCCGCACCGGCTCGACCAACGCCTCGGCATCGTAGAACACCGTCTCGTGCTCGAGGCCCAGGAAGGCGCCGTCGGCGTCCTGCCGCTCGGACCAGATCTCGATGAGCTGGAGCCGGTTGCTGTACTCCCAGCTCCCGTGCGTCCACCAGCCCTGGATGTTCGAGGTCCAGGTGACGAGCGCGTGGCCGTCCCAGAACCCGATCGTCTCGCCCAGCCACCGGGGCACGTCCGGTCCCAGGCGTGGCACGACGCCCTCCGTGGTGAATTCCCGACCGATCTGGACGTGGCGAATCGCGTTGCCGGTACCACCGAGGAACTGCACGCGCCCCGGCACGAGGGTGACGTCGAGCTGACTCGGACCGCCAGGCCCCGACCACCAGCGCAGCAATCCTTCCGGGCGGCAGAACGCGAGGGAGAACTGCGCAGCGTTGGTGTTGGCCTTGTGGTAGGCCGCCTGCACGAAGCGCTGCTGATATTCGGGCGTGAGCAGCGAGAGGATCGTCGGCACCTGATTCGCCCAGCCGACCACCCACTGCGGCGGCTCCCAGTACGCCTGCGGCAGGTCCTCGCCTGCCCCACCGCGCCGGCCCCGGCCGAACACCAGGTTCAGGTTCCGCGTGTAGCGGCCGTTCCACTCGGGCAGCGTCTCGCGCGTGTGCTCGGTGGGGCCCCCGCGCGCCCGGGCCTCGGCCAGCAGCGCCTCGTAGTGCTCCTGCGCCGTCGTGAACGGGTACGGGCTCACGATCGCCTCACGGGGGTAGTCGCGCTCGCAGTGGCCCCAGGACGCGGTCGCGGGATCGTCGTCCTCGACGCCGCTCGGCCCGCTCGAGTAGTCGCCACGGATGGAGTCGAGCGCGATCGGGCTGTTGCAGCGGTAGTAGCGCGGGTCCATCCAGAGGTCCCGATCGACGTAGAAGTCGTCGGACGTGAACAGGTCCCGTGCGAGCGGCTCCACGCCCTCGGGAGCGTCGCCGCCAGTGGCGGTCGCGCCGACTTCCCAGTACCACGGCGTGACCGAGCCCACGAACTGCTCTTCCGGGTAGCCGTCGTAGGGCTCGAGCTGAACCGGGACCGGCCAGCCGCGGCCGACGCTCTGCTCGCTGCCGTTCTGCACGTCCCCGGCCGGGACGCACGCGCCGACGGCCAGGCCAGCCAGCAGACAGGCGCCTGCAACACGGCGCAAGGACACGATGCTCATCGGACTCCTTTCGAACGGTTGCGAGAAGGCGCGGTTCCGGTGGAGGCGTCGACGGCGATCAGACCGGAAGCCACTGAACATACTCCGGTTCGCCCACGTCCCGACACCACGCGATCGGGTAGGTAACCTTCGGGAGCGCTCCCGAGAGTTCGCTGGCCTGCCAGCCGTACCCAGCGAGCGACGCGAGTGGTTTGGCGAAGGCTGGCGGGGTGTGTGGGACTCGAACCTAGGGTAGTGCCCAAGTCTGGCGAGCCGATCCTTCGCAAGCTTCTTCAGGAACCTCGTAGGACGTGCGTGCGGGAAGACCGGGGGGCATTGGACACCTTCCTTCCGTACACGCCCGGTGTCCGCACCTCTCGGGCAGGAAGTCAGGGTCTCTGACGACTGAACGTATGCGGGTGGGTTCGACCCTTGACGCGGACCGGTGGGCCGCCCGTATCGGCCGATGGCGATTGTAGCTGGAAGTGACGAGTGACTCCAGTTCAGCAAGTCCCGAGACGGGCCAGGCTGCAAAGGTGTCAACGTCCAAGTAACCCGAGAAAGATGCGTGGGTTCACGATGCGAACGCCCTTGTACGCTCCCAGCGCCAGCAGGTCCGGATCACCTGTGACGATGAGCGTGGCGCGTCCTTCCACCGCCGCTGCCAGGTACTTGTCATCGTCGGCGTCGGCGCTGACTCCGGTCACTTCGTGCTCGCCGGTCACCAGTTCCGCGAGGAGGACGATGTCCTCGAACCACAGCTGAGGATCGACAGTAGCCCGCACGTAGCGTCGGACCTTCGTGTATCCGAGCGCGCGCAAGGTCTCGTCCACGATTGGCGGCGACAGCACGACGCTGAACGCTCCGCGGAGGAATCGCTCGATGATTCGGCCTGGAGGCCCTTCGGGACGGATGATCGCGCTGACGTAGACGTTCGCGTCCAGCACGACTCGAAGCACGCGCTACTTCGTCCTGGATCGCGGCTTCCGGATGCGTTTGCGCGCCCAGGCTCGCGCCTCGAGTGACAGCTCGGTTGCCATCCTCTCGGTGAGACCACCGCTCTGCTGGTCGGCCATGAACTCCAGAGCCTGTCGACGCGCGAATCGTCGCATCTGTTCGAGCCGCTCGATGGGCACCAAAGCAGCAAGCGCTTTGCCCTTCCGTTCGATGACGAATTCGTCTCTCCGGAGCGCCACACGGTTCAGCAGATCGCCGATCCGCTGCCGCACGTCAACCGTCGAGACCGTCTCGGACATCACGCACCTCCAGCAACTATTCTAGTTGACACGGATGCATCAGACAACGCGACGAACCCGCCCGCCGGCAGCGCTCGACGGTTCTCCCGACACACCCGTGTAGCTCGGTGCCCTTGCGAGGCCCACCTGAACGGGCTCTCCCGACCTGGCCGCGCCAAGGATGGAGCGGATTCACCGCTGCCGGGGTTTCGGGAAATTGGCGGGCCGTCTGGGACGAGTTTCGACCCTAGCTCGACCCGGCAGCGCGAGCGGCCATCGCCACCGCGGTCGTCACTCGCTGCGTAGCGCAGCGACCGGCGCGATTCCGAGCGCTCGCCTGGCGGGCAGGTATGTCGCAAGAGCGACAGACAGTCCCAGCACGGACACCGCGAACAGGAACGAGAGCGGATCCAGAGGAGACAAGCCGTTGAGCAGCCCCTGTAGCTCTCCGCCGAGGAGTGTGCTGGCAGCCACAGTCAGGATGACGGCGCCGATCGTACCCAACGTCACGCCCGTCATCGTCCATCCGAGAATCAGCCTGAGCACCTGCGTCGGCGCCGCACCGAGCGTCCGGCACACCCCGATTTCACGAAAGCGGGCGCTGATCGTGAAGGCGATCAGCCCGTGTATCCCGACGGCAGCCACGAGCACTGCCAGCGCGCCCAGAAAGGCCAGGACACCCAGTGCCACACGCAGCTCGCCGGTCGAGGCGCGCAGGCGATCGTCGAGCGACGCGACGGAGATGGACTGTCCTGGCGCGATTCCCTGCGCTGCGTCCGATGCCAGTTGCCGCACCGGCGCGCCTTCTCTCGCGCGCAGGACCACGAACGAGGTTCCCGACGCGCGCGGGGTGAGCAGCGTGTAGTACGTCGGCTCGTCGGGAATCCCCACGTCCCTCGTCTGAAGCGTCGGCGACACGCCGACCACCCGCAAGGGCCGCATCGTCTCGGTACCGCGCGAGGGGACGTAGAGCAGCCGGTCGAGCGCGGACCGATCCTCGCCCCAGAACCGCCGTGCGAGAGCCGAGTTGACCACAACGGCATCCGCCTCCCCGGGCAGGAAGGACCGCCCGGCGACGAGCGGTACGTCGAGCGTCTCGAAGTATCGCGCGTCCACGTCGTTGAAGTGCACGGCGGCGACCGGGACGTCGGGGCCAGGTGCGGCACGACTGTGTCCCGTCCCGGCAAACGGCGCCAGGGTGACGAGCGTCACGGCCCGCACACGTGAGTCGGAGGCGAGCACCGTGGCCAGTTGCCAACTGAAGTCACCCCGATCGCGGGGACGCGACCCTGTCGCCGCATCCCAGTTTGCGTCAGGCTGGATGACAAATAGGCCCAACGTCGCATAGCCCAGACTCGCGTTCCAGATCTGACCGATACCTCGACCCAGCAAGGCGACTGCCACGAGCAGCACGACGCTCACGCAGACCTGCAGTGCGATCAGGCCCTGGCGAAGTCGCAGCGCCGGCAGGCGCCTCCCGACGAAAGACTCCTCGCCCTTGAGATCCGGGAGGCAGTCGACGCGCAGCAACTGCCGTCCCGGCGCGAGCCCGCACGCGAACGTCACGACCGAGGCGGTGGCCAGGGTGAGACCGAACACGCCGGCGTCCGGTCTGATGCCCGCCATGATGTCCCCAATGGGAAGGACGCTGGCGAACGTCCGCAGCGTCGCAAAACACACGACCAGACCCACGCCCGCACTCGCCAGCCCGATCAGACTCATCTCGGCCAGCAGGAGCCAGACGACGTGCCGGGGCGCCGCGCCGAGCGCCACTCGCACGGCGATCTCACGCCGGCGCGTGGTGCCTCGAGCCATGAGAACGCTTGCCGCGTTCGAACCGCAGACCAGGAACAGGATCCCAATCGCGAGCGACGCCAGCGCGCCGACCGCCAACGCCTTTCCCCGAAGGGCATCATCGAGTCGCGTGGCGCGACTCACGCGGATCGTCGTTCGACGCCCTGGGTACTCGCGCTCGAGCTGCCCGGCGATCAGCGCCGCCTCGGCCTTGAGCTGAGGCATCGGAGCTCCCGATTCGACGCGCGCAAGAACCTGCAGCCAGCTCAAGTTGCGATCGGCGAGCATGGCGTCGCGCCCCTGGGCGGCGTGCGCCACCTCGAGCGGCAGCCAGACGTCGGTCGCCTCGAGCTCCGTGCCCGAGAAGGAGCCTGGCGCCACACCGATGACGGTGTACGGGACACCGTCGAGGTCGATCGGGCGCCCGGTGACGTCAGGCTCCGCTCCGAATGCCCGCGTCCACAGTCGATGGCTGATGACCGCTACCGGATTCCGGGCGTCGTCGGGAGCCAGCAGGCGCCCGATATCCGGTCGCACGGGCAGGACTCGGAAATAATCTCCGGTGACCTTCGCCGCCCTGACGGGGCGCTCCTCGCCATCCCTGCGCCAGACCATGCGGTCGTGCTTCACGGCAGCCACACCGGCCAGCGTTCGAGTGGCGACGCGATACGCCTCGAATTCCGGATACGAGAAGCGGTCCACCTGCCCCTGAACGCGGCGATCGACGACCCCATCGAACCGCTGGCTGAGCCGCACGACGTCGCCTGCGGACGGCACGGTCAGGTCGCCCCACGCGATCGCCTGAAACACGGCCAGAACGGCGGTGGCCGCCCCGATGCCCAGGCCGAGCACGAGCACCGTCGATACGGAAGCCACGGAGCTCCGCTGGAGGGAGCGCGCCGCCATCCGGAAGTGCCTCAGTGTCGTCTCGATCACCGGCACGCCCCGGCGATCCTGGTACGCCGCCGAGATGGCCGACAGGCTTCCCAGGTCCGCCGCCGCTCGACGACGGGCCTCTTCGGCCAACATGCCCGCTTGCTCGTACTCGGCCGCCAGCAGCGACCGGTGCGTTTCCACCTCTTCGCGAATCTCCGCGTCGCTCCTGCCGGCCCCGACAAGGCCTGCCAGCCGCAGCAGCCAGGCGCGCACCCCCCTCATGACGTGGCCTTCGGTGCCAGGAACCGACCGACCATCTCGGCCGCGTCCAACCATGCGGCTTCCTCGCGACCGACCTGCCGTCGCCCGGCCCGCGTCAGCCGATAGAACCGCGCACGTCGGTTGTTTTCGGAGGTGCCCCACTCCGACGCGATGTAGCCCTCCTGTTCGAGCTTCAGCAGCGTCGGGTACAGCGTGCCGGGGTTCAGCACGACGCGATGGCCGCTCGTCTGCTCGATCCGCCGGGCCAGGCCGAATCCGTGCTGCGGGCCAAGCGCTTCGAGCGTCTTCAGCACCATCAGCGTCAGGGTGCCCTGCCAGATGTCCAGCCGCTCGCCGCCCTTTCGATCACTCATTTGGCGATCCCAAATAGCACACACAGCATGCCACTGTTCATTTGGGAATACAAGTGGAAGAGAAACACGAGCGTTGAGGGGCCGTCCCGCAAGGTTCTGGCTGCCTTGGCGGGTGTCTGAAGGACCCGTTAGCACGCTGGCTCAGCCGTTCTGAAGGCGCTCGACGTCGCGTGATTGCCTGGCCCGCACCTCTCGAACGTTCAGCGCTCGCCGGCTACTCCAACGCTCGTTGCAACGGCTGCGGACCGCGCCTCAAACGTGGGTGCGCTCCGAACCAGCCACTCCAGATCGCGCTGCCAGAGCCGCCGCTCCGCCGCCTCGCGCTCGAACAGGGCACCAGTCTTGACCAGGACGAGCGTGAACGGACGGCCGGTGCGTCGCGTGACGTGGGTCACCGGCAGGTTATGGGAGTCGATCACCTGATGAACGTGAGCGCGCCGGTCCTTGGCGAGCGGCCACTCGAGCCGCACCTGATCACGCGCGCCGACGAACCGGGCCAGCGTCGCACACAGGCGGCAGCGACACCGGATTGGCGCGGAAATCGACCAATCGTCCTCCTCGCGGGCTGGTATCCCTAATCGGGTCGTGAGCGCCTGTGTGGAATGGCGGTGCAACGTCGCCAGACCGAGGCCGGGCAACTCCTCGCGTGCCCGCGTCTCGTGCGCCGTCCGCAGCAGGTGGACCAAGCCGCGAATGGGATAGTCGGTCTCCAGAGACGTCAAGAAGCGCGTCATGTCGGTGTGCAGCTCGGGGTGGTTCGAGATTCGGCTGCCCTCGAGCAGCCCGAGAATCGGCTTGCTCGTGCGGGAAAGGGCTTCGAGCGCGAGCTGCGGATGGGGTTCCTCGCGAAGCTGCCTCACATGCGCCACCACGCGCGCCCACTCGTTCGTGACGAGCCACCTGGCCAGTTCGAATCCCTGAGCCGATCCACCGTCACACAGGCCCCGGCAAATGCCCGGCAGCGCCGTCACCCACGCCGCATCGGGCTCCCCTGCAGCGCGCCGTTTCTCCGCAGCCCACCCACCGAGCATCGACATGCACCACATGAGGCCGTAACGATCAGCGAGCGGGATCAGCCGTGACGCCGCGCTCGGCGTCAAGCGCTGCAGGGTGAACGGTTCGAGGAGCGAGGCGGCCAGTTCCGGATTGCCCAAGCCACCGGCCACGCCAAGCGTCCGCGCGAGAAAGTCGCCGCGCTTCTCGTTGGGGGCCACCCGGCTCCAGAACGGCCCGAGCTGGCTGGCCATCCCTCTGGCCTTGTCGATCTCGCGAGCCTTGAGGGCCGTCGCCAGCTCGCCGATAGCCCAACCTGGAGCGGCCTTGGCGCGGATCACGAACGTTCGCGCACGCGGCCACAGCACGACGGCCGCCCGGTGGTACCAGCGGTCGACGGTGTTCCCCCAGTTGCCCATGTACCCTTCGTGCTCCGACGCGAAGGGCTCGAGCTCCACCGAGGGCTTCGTGTAGCACACCTCGTCGCGATCGACGGCGCCGGCGATTGCCTCGAGTCGCTCCTCTGATCCGGTCCGGTGGCGCAGCTCGATGTCGGAGTCCAGCAGCTCGATGAGGGCCGGCGTCTCGGAGCTGCTAGCGTCCTCGCCAGCATCCTCGTCGTAGTCCCAGCGCCAGCGGCCGCGACGCCCGTACCCGAAATCCTCGTCCTCACACGACCAGCTTTCATGCACGTCGGCAAGGGCGAGGACGATTTCGCAATCCAGCTGACGGGCAGCCTCACGCAGCGTCGCCGCCCGGGACGCGTCGGCGTTCTTGAGGCGACTCCAAGCGAGACTCCTTCGCGTGTACTCGTGGTCCAGCAGGTACACGAGCCGATCCGGCGACTCTCGGCGCGGCTCGTGTGCCCAGCGGGGAGGGAGCGGAGTCTCGAAGAACCGCTGGACAGTCTGGGTCAGCGCGTCCAGCTGGCCTGTGGCCGGCTTGGTCGTCCTCGACGTATCGCCCTCAACCATGAGGTTGTACGTGAGCGCGACGCGATAGCCGGCTGTCACCGGGCGTACTTGATGGTGGCAGTCAGCATAGAAGGCAATGAACGTCAGCTTTCCACCGGCTGCCCGACAGGTGAGCCGCTCGTCGTGGTGCTCGACCACCATCGCTCCACCCGTGAAGGCGGATGGCAGGATCACGACCACGGTGCCGATCATCTCGTCGCCCTTCTCGGAGTCCTGGTGAGTGACGAAGAACTGGCCGGGCCCGTAGACGAGCATGTTGTGGAGTTCTGCCCTGAGGCGGGCGCCCTCGGGCAACCCAAGGTCGCCCCGAATCCGATCGAGCATCGGCCGGAACGTCTTCTTCCATTTCCGCTCGTCGATCCTGATGCGGGTCTTCGGGATTTCGAAGGTGTTTCGGACGCGTGGGTCGAGCCGCGTCTGGTCCTTCAAGCCGTACCGAGCCGGACGTGCAGCCGCGCATAGTCGCCGCGCTGCGGCCGTCGAGATGGGCCAGGTGATTCCGCCCACGTCCTTCACCTCGAGGTGCAGGTCGTCCGCAGAGGTAGTCCGGCGCGCCGCGAACGAGCCGGAGGCTTTGATACTCGTGAGCAGCTCGCTGATGTCGTGTAACGTGCTCATCGGGTCGCGCCTTTCCCGGCGCTCAACGGCCGAGACGCTTCACCGCTTCCGCCGGCGTGACGATGGGAACGTCTTCATAGTGTTCGAGCTTCAGCAGGTGTGGGTCTCCGGAAACCACGAGATCGGCCTTGGCGAAGACCGCGCACGCGAGCACCGCGTCGTCGTCGGGGTCGTCGATGATTGCGGGCGGAATGATCGCAGGAACGACCACCGTGGCCAAGGCTGCATAGCCCTCGAAGACTTGAGTCGCACTCAGCCCGCGGACGTGAAGGTGCTTGGTGAACTTCTCGCGGCCGAGCACGCCGTGCAACTCGGCGAGAAGAGGAGCAGTGGTGTAGAGGGTCAGGGATCCGGCTTGTGCGGCGTTGATCAGCTTTCCGGGGTTGCCGTGCCAGAGGAGGCCAGAGACCGCCACGTTGGTATCAAGGACGAGCCGCACGACGGACGTCTGCGCGGTAGGCGTCGATCTCGGCCTGGATCTCCTCGGGCGTCATCGGCGGGAGGGGGTTGGCCGCGAGCACTTGGCGCGCCTGTGCAAGGCTCTCAACACGTTTGGCGAGCAGCGCCTCACGCACCATCCGTTCGAGTACGTCCGGCTCGAGCAGACCCGCCTGCTGCGCCTGCTTGGCAAGTATGTCGGGTAGTTCGATCTGGAGGTTGAGTCGCGTCATAGCTGGCGCCCGTGGACAGTCCCTTCGCCTAATACCGAGCATAACACCGAAGCTTCCGGACGACATTCGCGCAGTCGACAACGGAGCGACGGTCCTGGGCAGGACGCTTGGTAAGATCCGCCGTGCGTGCGGAAACGGTACTCGACGTCAACCCTCATTGACTCGGCAACCTGCGTCCCCTGGCTGGCGGCTCGGGGCCCGCTGGCCTACACGCCCGAGAACCCACCTGCGAGAGACTATTTCTTCCAGTACAGCTGGATCTTGCCCGAGATCCTCAATGTCAAGGTTCAGAAGCGGCGCCACCATTATTTCGGCACTCCGATTCGGGATTATGCCAAACCGCTGTTTGAGTTCTGGATGCACGCGAGAAGGCGCGAAGTCGATCGGGTGTATTTGTCGTTGGGATCCTCTGGCTCGCGCGCCCGTATCCTGCGAACCTGGTGACTGTCCCAGCCTGTTTCGAGTGCCATCGCAGGTTCCAGCGAGACGACGAATACACGCGGACCGTCGTCGCCCTCGACTTGAGGGCCCAGACGAACGGCGCCGCGGTCTCGAAGCTCCCCGAAGTCTTCAGATCGCTGCTCCGGCCCGAGGCCGTTGGGTTCAGGGCATCGGTCACCTGATACTCCACCACCCGCGGCGCACATCTGGCGCCCACGAGTCGCGGCAAGCGGCAGGGTGCGGGCGAGATATACGCTCGGGGCGCACCGAGAAGCTCCAATCGCGCCGGCATGCGTCGTACCTGCGAGAACTGCCGCGTGACGCCAGCGTCAATGGCCTGACGCGCTGCCATCTCTCCTCTTTTAGCCCAGAAACCGACGGGCTATCAGGGATGAAGTGAGTGGGGCCCAGTCGGGCGCGAATCGACCCGAGTCGTGGAGACATTTGGAGACGGTTTGACGGGATCCAATCCCGCGGGCTTCGGAGCAGGCTGGCCCGGACGGTCGCAGGCACGTCGATCGGGACGAAGCGGTCGGCCGAGAACAGGTAGTCCTCGCCGCTCTCGTCGATCACCCGGAGGTCACCATCTTGCTCGGCCTCTTCGTCGGGTAGCACGGTGTAGATCTTGTTCCGTTCGAGCGACGCCTCGTAGCCCCTGTTCCGAACGCACACGGCGAACCGACGCGGCTTCGCACCCGGCTTGCGCGAGCCAGTCGATGTACGTCTTGCGCCTGAGCTCCTTCCTGCCGATGCCATGTGCCTCGTGATCTCAGGCCGTGATCCGCACGTTCTCGTGCAGGAACTCAGGCGCGAAGTCGGCGCCGTTGGCCCATGTCAGCGTGTGGAACTCCGGGTGAATCTGGAACTGACGAAAGGTGCCCGGATCGCGAAGCGGCTCGAACACCGGCCCTTCCAGCGCGGATGCCAGGTCGATCTCGCCCGCGGTGCCGTCCCGAAAGCGAAGCCACACGACGTGACCGCCGATATAGCGGGCCTCGACAACGTGGTAGTCCATAGCCTTCACTCCAACGGGGCAATCCGCTTCAGGGGCCGGCCCTGCCTGGCCAACTGCCAGTCCTCGAGCAATTCTGCCCTGTGGAGATTCATCCACTCAAGCACGAGCTTCAGCGCTCTGGGCGGAAATTGCCCATGGACCGTCCCGGCCTCGACTTCGACCGAGATCTCGTAGTCCCCGTACACCGCGTGGAAATGCGGCACTCCGTGCTCTCGATAGAACATGCCGACTACGATGCCGAGGAAACGGGACAGTTCAGGCATTTCGATTCATCCCGCCTGCCAGCAGGAAACGTCCTTCGACAGCACGAATGCCACCCTGGCTGACGACGCGGGCTATCATTCAACACGCCGATGAAGATGCACAACCCACCCCATCCCGGCGAGGTCCTTCGCGAGCTCTGCCTGAAGCCCCTTGACCTGAGCGTCACCGACGCGGCCCGATCCCTTGGCGTGAGCCGCAAGACGCTGTCGAGCATCCTCAACGGCCGCGCCGGCATCAGGCCGGAGATGGCCGTTCGGCTGTCGCTCGCCTTCGGCACCACCGCCGAGAGCTGGATGAACCAGCAGGTCCAGTACGATCTCTGGCACGTCGAGCGCCGCCGCAAGAGTCTGCGCGTCGCGACGCTCTCGGCTGACGAAGACCACGCCCCGTGCCCGGAAGTCATCGAGGACGCGCCCCAGGCAGTCGGCGGCACGGGCGTTGGCGTGAAGCAGGAGGATAGGGCCGGCGGGTGTCCGCGCGCCTGACCGCGCGTCCCGAACTGCGGCGCGGGCCAGAGAATATCGTGGCCCGGCCTGCCCCGCGAGCCCGCCTAGTCCGCGAGAGTGGCTACCTTTGTCGGCTCGACGTGCGCCTTCTTCGGCCCCGTCCAGCCGTGATCCCTGTTTCCACGGGCCGTCTCGATCGGCGCGATCTTGGCACCTCCCCTGCATCGAGCTCCGCTACGGGGTCCGCCAACTGACCCAGCACCCCGGCTCCTCGGCCGTGGCGGTGCTGACGCTGGCACTCGGCATCGGCGTCTCGACCGCGCTCTTCTCCGTCATCGACGCGGCGATGCTGCATCCGCTGCCCTACCGGCAGCCTGAGCAGTTGGTCACCATCAACGTCGAGATTCCCCAGCCGGACGGGCGCATCAGTCAACCGACCGTCTCCATGGAGGACGTGCGCACCTGGCAGCAGTCGACGGACCTGTTCACCGTCGTGGCCGGCGCCGGGAGCGCGTTTCGCGGGCGCATCGCTGACGGCCCAGAACCCGAGCGCCTCCAGGTGGCGCACTACACCGAGGACTACCTGTCGATGCACGGCGTGGCGCCGATCCTCGGTCGCGACTTCGTGCGCGCGGACACCGAACCGGACGCGCCGCTCGTGGCGTTGCTCGGGTACGGCTACTGGCAGCGACGCTTCGGCGGCCGGGATGACGTCGTGGGTGAGACCCTCCGCCTTGATGACGACCTGGCCACCATCGTGGGTGTCTTGCCTGCTTCGTTCGACGCCACGACGCCCGTGGCGACCCCGCTGCAGGTTCCTCTCGCCGATTACCCGCGCCGGGGCACCGGTCGGGTCTCGGCCTACGCCCGTCTTCGGCCGGGCGTGACCGTGGAGCAGGCGTCGGCACTGCTCTCGACTCGCATGCCCCAGGACGCAGGAAACGACGGTGCCGGTGCGGTGGGTGTGCGCGTCGAGTCCCGGCTCGAGCGTCTGGTATCCCGCTATCGCTCGACGGTCAACGTGCTCGCCGGTGCCGTCGCGCTGATCCTGGGTATCGCCGTTGTGAACGTGGCCGGGCTGTTGCTCGCCCGCGGGGCTGCCAGGCAGGCCGAACTGGGCGTGCGCGCCTCGCTCGGCGCGACGCGTGGGCGATTGGTGCGACAGCTCCTCACCGAGAGTGCCTCGCTCGCGCTCCCGGCGGCCGTCATCGGCGTCCTGCTTGCGTGGCTGACGTTGAACGTCATCGTGGCGAGCCTGCCGCTCCGGATGCCGGCCGATGCCGCCGTCGGGCTCAACCTGACCGTGCTCGGCCTGACGACCGCCCTCCTCGTGCCGACGACGCTCCTGTTCGGTCTGGTGCCGGCGCTCCACCTCTCGCGCGTGCAGATCGGGGCCACGATGGCCCGCGGGAGCCGGCAGGTGGGTGCCTCGCTCTCACGGAGAGGGAGCCAGGTGCTGATTGCGGCGGAAGTGGCGTTGGCCGTGGTCTTGACCGCTGGCGCGGGCCTGATGATTCGCAGCTTCGTCCGCATGTCGGCCGTGCCACTGGGCTTCAACGCCGACGGCCTCGTGACGATGCATGTGCTTCCGTTGGCGCGGGACCCGCTGGCCCACAAGAACTACTACTGGGCGCTGCAGCAGCAACTGCAGGCCACGCCGGGCGTCGTCTCGGTCGGCATCGTAGACAACTTCCCGCTCGCCGGCGGCGGGTCGTACACCAGCGTGCGCGGCACTGGCGACATGACCGGCGCCACCGTGTTCGGCATGACGCCTGGATACCTGGAAACCATTGGCGCCACACTCCGCGTGGGCCGCTTCCCCACCGACGCGGAATACGCCTCCGGGTTTCGCGGCGTCGTCGTGAACGAGTCCGCCGCGGGGGCCCTCTTTCCGGACCGACCGGCTGTTGGCGGACAGATCACACCTGCTGGGGACGACACGGAGCCATGGACCGTGATGGGCGTGATCGCGGATCTCCGGCACGGTGGTCCACTGGCGGACGTGTCGGGCATGCGGGGCCTGCAAGTCTTCTTTCCGCTGACGCCCACCGAGTTCGACTTGAACGCCGCGATGACCGTCGTGGTCCGTCCCTCGTCGCGCGCGCCCGGGCTGGCGCAGCGACTGCGGCAGACGGCGCAGGACGTCGACCCTCGCGTGCTCGTCGAACGGATCCGCACGGCGGACGAACGGTTCGGCATGGCGGTGATCACACCGCAGCGCCGGCTGGTGTTGCTGACGCTGCTCGGCGGTCTGGGCCTGACGCTCGCGCTGGTCGGCGTCTTCGGGATGACGGCGTACGCCGTGGCAAGGCGCACGTCCGAGGTCGGTGTGCGGATGGCGTTTGGTGCCCGACCGCGCCAGATCGTTGCGAGCGTCCTGCGCGACGCGGCCGTGCCGATCGGCGTCGGTGCGCTCGCAGGTGTGGGCGGCGCCCTGATGGCGACGCGGGCGATCGAGAGCTTCCTGTTTCAGACCGCCCCGACGGACCCGGTGACGCTCGCGGCCGTCGCCGGCACGTTGGCCGTCACCGGCGGCCTGGCGGCATTGGTCCCGTCGCTACGAGCCGCCAGGATCGACCCAGCTCTCACGCTCAAGGCCGAGTAGCGCCAGGACCAGACCGGGCTCTGTCCGGTCAATGGGACCTTGATCTGGCGCGAACGCCCGAGATCTCCCGGGTATCGGATGGATTCGACAGCCCCCGCTGGCCACAGCCGGTAGCGGCGCGGAGACATGCTGGAGACGAGCGACGATGTGCGTTGGTGGTTGCGGGTGGACGGGACTCGAACCTGATTTCACCTCGTCGTTGTAACTACTTGATAGCGTGCGAGTTGTGGTCGCAACGCGTTGAGAGTTCGAAGGTTGAAGTCCTGAATCGAGTCCGCGCGATTCCCGGAGAGTCCCCGCGAATCGACCCGGGTCGTGGAGACATTCTGGAGACGGTTTGACGGGATCTTGTCCCGCGGGCCACACGTCGTCACTGTCTCCACAACGCGCGGTAGCCGCGACGCGACGACGTCAGTGCCGCGCCGGCTCCATTCGCTGGTTGGACCGCGCGGCTTGGGCCGCCTCGTACAACGTCTCCGGCGCGATGTCCGCGCCGTTCGGCCAGACGACGGTGCCGCCGTCGAGGAAGAACTCTCGGAAGTAGACAACGTCCTTGATCGGCTCGAACACCGGTCCGCTGAGCCACCCCTCGAAGTCGACGCTCGCAGCGGTTCCGTCGTTGAAGGTCAGGCGTATGCGGAACGCCTGTTCGTACTCCGCACGAACCACGTGTGGCAGAAAGACCACGGCCAACTCTTCAGCCCCGCGAACTCTTGAGCAGGCTGGCCCGGACGGCCGCGGGCAC
>Ga0299906_10002131_pt1 | contig 16607 bp, 15 predicted proteins | sample RVTome_14_FD_200259 | JGI IMG/M metagenome (GOLD analysis project Ga0299906, IMG submission 200259) | Soil microbial communities from uranium-contaminated site in the Upper Colorado River Basin, Wyoming, United States - RVT145D125 (version 2) ...
CCCGGTACCAGCCGCAGCGACGGAGCGGCAGCGTGACGGACTTGCGCTGCTGGCCGCGGGCCGGACCGTATTTGTCGGCGTGGACGAGCGCGCCGCCCACGTCGAAGACATAAAGGTTGCACGTCAGCGGGGCGCTGGCGTGGTCGCGCACGAGCAGGTTGAGCTGCGGCAGGTCGGGCCGGCGGATGATGCCCCCGGCCACCGCCGGCGCGGCGCTTCCGGCGCCGCCCCCGCCCCCGGATACGGAGGCCAGCAGCGTCAGCTCGGCGCGGGGCATGTGCAGGATGCGCAGGTCGTCGAACCACACGGCGCCGGAAAAGTCGTCGAGGATCGGCTGGTCGAAGTCAGCGCCGCGCGGCAGGAACTGGCGCGGCTGGAGGACCTGCAGCTCGACGATCAGGTCCGCGGCCCGCGGGTGCTCGCCCAGCAGCTCGACGGAGATCGTCTCCCAGAGGCCGGCGGTCTGCGTCAGGCCGCTCTCAGCGCGGCTTTCGGGAATCGCGTTGCCGTGGATGTCCGCCAGCCACGCCACCAGCCGCGCGCGGGCGTGAACGAGGCCCGAGGTGAGCACGCGGATGGTGACCGCGTAATCGGCCTCGGGCAGAATGGGGATCGATCCGCGAAAGGTGCGGGCCGACATCGAGCCGCCGTTGAGCTGGAACTTGAACGACCAGTTGCCGGTGTACGCCTCATCGCGTGCCAGCGTCATCGCGCCGAACGGGGGAAAGCCCTCGGCCGAGGCGCCGTCGCGGTCACTGCGGCGATAGAAGCTGTCCGGAAACTCGACCAGGCGATGCTCGGCCTCCTCGAAGTCGAAGATGCGGATCGTCCGCTTGAGCGACGCCAGGCCCGCGGCATCGAGGTCGGCCGGGACGGGCGGGGCCGGGAGGCCGGACGGGGCTGATTCCGGGGGCGATTGCGGCCACGCGGCGCGGGGCGACATCGCCAGGGCGAGAATCCCAAGAAACAGCGGGCCGAAGCGGCGAGAATAGACGCGACGGATCATGCGCCCATTCGTTATCGGTCGATTGGCCCCGCGCCTGCACGTTTGCCGATGAAAGCCCGCCGGCCCCCGCCCCCAGGACCCCAGGGTCAACCGGAGAAGAGTTCACCACAGAGACACAGAGGGCACAGAGTCGGCTTCAGATGGTGCAGAGTGGGCAGAGTCGAGTTTGGCGTACTTGAATCGATTCATTTCAGTTTCTCCCATCTCTGTGTTCTCTGTGTCTCTGTGGTGAATCCTTCGGACCCCCGGTCCCTGAGTCGCACCTGGTGAATCATGAAGTACTTTTTGCGCACCGGCATCACCTCGATCATCCTCGCGGTCCTGGCGATCGGGGGCTACTGGACATACTCCAGCCGCGAGCAGCAGCGGATGATCGCCGAGCTGACCGCGATCAACGCCGAGCTGGAGCAGAAGGTCGAGGAGCACAAGGCGATGATCGAGCGCCTCAGCCGCTCGCGCCGCATCGCCCACATCGAGATCGTCGATCAGGCGATCGGCCTCGACAGCCGCGCGATCGAGACCACGCTGCGGCTGTACGAGCTGGATGATGACGGCGGCGAGATTGCGCGGCAGGACTTCACCATCACCGGCGATGTGCTGTTCGTCGACGCGTGGACCGTCAAGTTCGACCACGAGAAGATCGCCCAGGGCCACCCGCTCTACGGGCGCACGCTGGTGCTGCTGCGGCGGGTCTATTCCGATCGCATGGCGCCCATCGACGGCCTGGCCATCGACACCCCCGGCGCGATCCCGCCCGGCTACGCCACTGGCGACGCCAGCCAGTTCGAGCAGAAGGTGTGGTCGCACTTCTGGGAGCTGGCGATGGACGCCGACCTGGCGAAGGCGATGGATGTGCGCGTGGCCCAGGGCGAGGCGGTCTACAAGCCGGTGCGCAAGGACCAGTGGTTCGAGCTGCTGGTGGATGCGGCAGGGGGGATCAACCTGACGCCGATCGCCGCGCCGGCGCCGCCGGCCGGCGGATGAGACCGTCGTGGACCCCCGTCCCCGCCCCCGGGGTGGCTGTGAATAAGCGAAGCGTTTCACAGCCGTTGCGCAATCGACTGCAAGCACTGTTGCGCGGCCAGCCGGGCTCAGCCACAGGCGCCGTGCGTGAGGCTGTGTCCATGCGAAGCGCTTCCCGGCCCTTGCCGCGATGGCGTGTATAACGGCGATTGATGACAGCCCATCGCCTTGAGCAGATCAACCGGCGCATCATCCGCTGCCGCAGGTGTCCGGAGCTGCGCGCGTATTGCGCCGAGGTGGGGCGGGAGAAGCGTCGTGCGTTCGCGGACTGGGCTTACTGGGCGAAGCCGGTGCCGGGGTTCGGGGATGCGGGGGCGAAGGCGACGATCATGATCGTGGGACTCGCGCCGGCGGCGCACGGGGCGAACCGGACGGGCCGGATGTTCACGGGTGATCGGTCGGGGGATTTTCTCTATGCCGCGCTTCATCGGGCGGGACTGGCGAATCAGCCGTCGGCGGTGAGCCGCGAGGACGGGCTGCAACTCAAGGGCGTGTACATCGGCGCGGCACTGCGTTGCGCCCCGCCCGGCAACACGCCGACGCCGACGCAGCTCGATCGCTGCCGGTCGCACCTCGTGGCGGAGTTGGAGGCCCTGCGGCCGCGCGTCGTGCTGGCCCTCGGCGCGATCGGCTGGGCCGCCGCCCTGCGTGCCCTCGCCGAAAAAGGGGTCGGGAGTCGTTTTCCGGCGGATTCGCCCAAGTCCTTGCGGAGTCGAGTGTTGCAACGTCGCCAACCGCCCTCGGAGAAAAAAGGGGTCGGGAGTCGTTTTTCGTCGGCGCGGCCGAAGTTCGGGCATGGCGCTGAGGTCGCGGTCGGCGACGTCACGCTCCTCGGCTGCTATCACGTCAGCCAGCAGAACACCTTCACGGGTCGCCTGACGGACGCGATGATCGATGCCGTGCTTCGACGTGCCATCGCGCTCGCCGGCGTCCAACGGTAAAATGCCCGCCGATCGAACCTGGCCGGCGGCCTCCGATGTCACCCGATGAATTCGTCATCACGATCATCAGTCTGATCCTTGCCGCGCTTGCGTGGTGGCGTCTGTACTCGCCGCTGGTGCATCACCGAAACGCCGGCCGCGGCGGCAGCGAGCGACGGCTCCTCGGCCTGGCGCCGCTCCTGTGCGCTGCCGCGCTCCTCACCGTCCTGCTGGCCTGGGCGTCATCCGATGTCCGCAACAACCCGATCTACCTCATCTTCTACACGGTCTTCGGCGCGGCGGTCGTCGGCGCGCTCATGTTCCTGACGCCGCTGCTGGGCCTCAGCATTCGCGATGACGCCATCGAGCGGTGCAACGTCGCCGCCGCGTACGCCGCGTCGGGCATCATGCTCGGGCTGACGGGCTGCTACGCCGGGGCGAACATCGGCGACGGGCCGGGCTGGTGGGTGGTCCTGTTCTGCGCGATGCTCTCATCCGCCGGGTTCCTCGTCCTCTGGGCGATCGTCGAGGGCGCCGGCCACATCGCCGAGACGATCACGATCGAGCGCGACGAAGGCGCCGGTCTGCGCTTCGGCCTGTTCGCCGTGGCGGTCGGGGCGATCCTCGGTCGCTCGGTGGCGGGCGACTGGGTATCGGCGCAGGACACGCTGGTCGACTTCGGCGGCTTCATGTGGCCGGCGGCGGCATTGGCCGTGATCGAAGTCATCGCCGCGCGGTCCATGCGGCGCGGCGAAAGCGGGCCGGCCGGAGATGCCGGTGCATCGGGCGTGTCCGGTGAAGCCGGGGGCTCGGCGCTGCCGGGCCTGGCGGTCGGGCTGCTGTACATCGCGGGGGCCCTCATCTACCTGGGCTGGCTGGGGCTGTGGACATGAGCGGCGCGCTTCGTGCGGCGGCGCAATTGACCGCGGACGCCCATGCCGCGCTGCGCCGGCGCATGATGTTCGAGTTCTGCAAGTGGGACCCGCAGGTCGGCGATGTGAGCGCCATCGCGCCCACGCCGCTTCTGCTCGATCGGCGGCAATGGATGCGCCTGGCCGCGATGGCCGAGACCCTCGAGGCCGAGCGCATCGAGGCGGAACGGGTCCTGATCGCGCGGCGTGACCTGCATTCACGCCTCGGCCTGCCGCGCTGCATCCGCCGCGCTCTGGCCGCGATCCGCGAGCCCGTCGCCGCGCCGGGCGTGCGCGTCACCCGCTACGACTTTCACGACACGACCGACGGCTGGCGCATCTCCGAGGCCAACACCGATGTTCCGGGCGGATTCATCGAGGCGTCGGCCCTGGCGCGGCTGTCGGCGGACGGGCTCGACGGCGCCGAGCCACCGGGCGATCCGACGCAGCGCCTGGCCGATCGATGCGCGGCACTGGTCGGGCCGTCGGCACAGGTCGCCCTCGTACACGCCACCGCCTACACCGATGACCGGCAGGTGATGGTCTTCCTCGCGCGGCAGCTCGAAGCGCGCGGCCTGGGCGCGCATCTCATCGGCCCTCACCAGCTTCGCTGGCGTGAGGGCGTCGCGTCGATGGCCACGGACTGGCGCAGCGGCCCCATCGACCTCATCGTGCGTTTTTTCCCGGCTGAGTGGCTGCCCGCCCTGCCGCGCGGCTGCGGATGGCGGATGCACTTCGCCGGCGCCCGCACGCCGATGTGCAATCCGGCCTCGGCCATACTCACGCAGTCCAAGCGTTTTCCGCTCGTCTGGGATGCGCTGGGCGTGGCGCTGCCGACATGGCGTGCGCTGCTGCCGGAAACGCGCGAGGTCCGCGCCGCGGACTGGCGCAGCGACCGGTCGTGGGTGGTCAAGCCGGCGCTGGGGCGCGTCGGCGACGGTGTCGGCGTGCACGGCGTCACCACGGCCGAGCGATGGAAGCCGATCGTGCGCTGCATCCGCCGGCGCCCCCGCGTGTGGATCGCCCAGCGGCGCTTCGAGGCCCTGCCCGTCGGGGTCGATGGCGGCTGGATGTATCCGAGCGTCGGCGTATTTGTGATCGACGGCATCGCCGCCGGCGCGTACGGGCGCATGGCCGCGCGGCCGCTGATCGACGATGAGGCCCACGATGTGGCCGTGCTGATCGCCCGCGATGCGGAGGTCGACGTCAGGCGAGAATCGAGGATGCATGAGCCAGCAGGAGCTGTTTGACATCTGGGCACCGGAGCACTCGGTGTGGGCGGCATGGGCCAAGCCCGTCCTGTTCGCGCACATGATCGCCGGCGCGACCGATTCGCCGCGGCGCTGGCCGCACCCGAACCCCGAGCTGCTGCCCGACGTCGACGATGGCGCCGCCGTGGTCATCGACCTGCCGGGCGAAGAGTCGGTGCGCTGGGGCCTGGCGGCGGCGGAGCGCGGCTATCGGCCCGTGCCTCTGTACAACACGAACGCCGGGCCGGCCGCGGTGGTGGCGGTGGAGCCGATCATGGCGGCGCTGGAGGGCGGGGCGGCGCAGGTCGCCGCGCTTTCACTGGACCGGACTGCGCCGCCGGCGTTTCTGCTCGATGCGCAGCGGCTCCCGAGGTCGGGCAAGTTGCGGCCCGGTGCGTTCGACAACCGGTGGATGACGTTTCCGCAGGACTTCCCATCCGCGAGCTTTCTGCGCGGGCATGGCATCCGCCGCATCGTGGTGGTGCAGGAGCGGGCCGGGCAGCCGCTGGATGATGTGTGTCATGTGCTGCGCCGCTGGCAGGAGGCGGGCCTGCCGATCAGCGTGCTGCCCGCGGACGGCGCCTCGCGCGCCGAGACGGCGATCGAAGTGGCGCGGCCGGCGCGGTTCCGATCGGTCATGTACCGCTTCCTCGTCATGCTGGGCCTGCGGCGAAACAGCGCTGGCGGCTTCGGCTCGCGCGTGCCGCAGCCCTCATCATCGCGCGGCGGATGGGCGTGATGGGCGGACTTTGTGCCACGGCCGTGACGGCCGTGTCTGCGTGCCGCGGCCGAGCCGGCCGTGCGGGTTCGTGTCGACCTCGGGACGCATCGAAACGAGCCCCGAGCGCCAGCGAGTGGGGCCGATGAGCTCGCGACCGCCGGTGGGTGAACGGCCCCGTCGCTGGCGCTCCGGGCTCGTCCATGTGCGCGTGCCACGGCCGTGTCGGCCGTGCGGGTTCGTGTCGACCTCGGGACGCATCGAAACGAGCCCCGAGCGCCAGCGAGTGGGGCCGATGAGCGCACGGCCGCCGGTGGGTGAACGGCCCCGTCGCTGGCGCTCCGGGCTCGTTAATGTGCGCGTGCCACGGCCGTGTCGGCCGTGCGGATGGTCGTGATCTCTCGCCACGAGCCCCGAGCGCCAGCGAGTGGGGCCGATGAGCACACGGTCGCCGGTGGGTGAACGGCCCCGTCGCTGGCGCTCCGGGCTCGTCAACGCCCGTGCCGTTCGGGTAGACTCGCCGCCCGGCCATGCGGATCTTCATCACAGGTGGCACGGGTCTCATCGGGCGGCGGCTGGTGGCCGATCGGCTCCAGCGCGGCGATGATGTCATCGTCCTCTCCCGCAGCATCGACAAGGCGCGCGCCATCCTCGCCCCGGCCGAGTGCGACCGGCTGGAGGTCATCGAGGGCGATCCCACGGTGTCCGGGAGCTGGCCGGAGCGGCTGGCCGGCTGCGATGCCGTGGTCAACCTCGCCGGCGCGGGCATCGCCGATCGCCGCTGGACGAAGGCGTACAAGCGCGAGATCGCCCGCAGCCGCATCGAGAGCACGACGCAGGTCGTGGAGACGATTCGGTCTGCCGCGCGCGCCGGCGCGCCGCCGCGGCGGCATCCGGGGGTTCTCATCAACGCGTCGGCGATGGGGTACTACGGCGAGACGGGGGATCGGATCATCGATGAATCGGCGCCGGCGGGCGATGACTTTCTGGCCGATGTGTGCGCGCGCTGGGAGGCGGCGGCGATGGATGCGGGGAGCGATGCCGCGCGCGCGGTGTGCCTGCGCGCGGGCGTGGTCCTCGATTCGCGGAAGGGCGGGCCGCTGGCGCAGATGATGCTGCCGTTCAGGTTCTTCCTCGGCGGCCCGCTGGGGTCCGGGCGGCAGTGGATGTCGTGGATTCACTGGCGCGACCTCGTGGGCATCGTCGATCGCGCGCTGGCGAACCCCGCGTGCGCGGGACCGATCAACGCCGTGGCGCCGGGCGCTGTGACGAACCGCGACTTCTGCCGGGCCCTGGGCCGCGCGCTGGGCCGGCCATGCTGGCTGCCCGCCCCGAAGTTCGGCCTGCGCCTGGCGCTGGGCGAGTTCGCGACGTACCTGACCATGAGCCAGCGCATCGCGCCGGCGAAGGCCCAGGCGCTGGGCTGCGAGTTCGCGTTTCCGGAGCTGGCGGGCGCGCTGGACGATCTCGTCGGCGCTTCTACCGGCGAATGACCTCGTCAACGGCGCTGTCCTGCGCGCGATCGAGCTCGCCCTGTGTGGAGTATTCGACCTGGTCGCTCGCGCGGTCGCCCGTGCCCTCGCAGCCGGTCAGCGCCAGGGCGACCATCAGTCCGGTCATCGCGATCAGCGTTCGTCGCATCACATCGGCTCCTTGTGTGCGCCGGCGCGCGTGGCGCCGGCCGCCCGCCCGTTCATCATTATTGGCCCGCGGCGCCGCGATGGCGATCACGGGCGGACCGGCGCGCGGCATCGTTCGTCCTCGGCGAGGAACGCGCGGCGCACCCTCCACGCAATCACCGGCCGATCCGGCGCCTCGGTTGGCGTCGATCACTTGAAGACGCTGTCGAGGGCGCGATCGCCGGCATCGTCGATGGCGCGGTCCGTACGGTACTCGACCTGGTCGCCACTCCGGTTGGCGCGCTGCTCGGCCTTGTCGCCGCCACCTTCGCAGCCGGTGGTGATGAGGGCGAGGGCGGCCAGGACGAGCACGATCAGGGCAATGCGGCGGATCATGGGACCTCCTTGTGGGCCCGGCCGCGGCCGGGCGATGATCTTCAACGGCGGAGATTATTGCCCAGGTGGCGGCGGGGGGAAAGGGCGGCCGGCCAAAGGGCGTGCCACGGCCGTGTCGGCCGTGCGGGTTCGTGTCGACCTCGGGACGCATCGAAACTAGCCCCGAGCGCCAGCGAGTGGGGCCGATGAGCGCACGGCCGCCGGTGGGTGAACGGCCCCGTCGCTGGCGCTCCGGGCTCGTCCCGTGCCACGGCCGTGTCGGCCGTGCGGGTTCGTGTCGACCTCGGGACGCATCGAAACGAGCCCCGAGCGCCAGCGAGCGGGGCTGATGAGCTCACGACCGCCGGTGGGCGAACGGCCCCGTCGCTCGCGCTCCGGGCTCGTCAATGCGCCTGTGCCACGGCCGTGTCGGCCGTGCGGAGGGGCAACCGCAATCACGAAGACACGGCTCTCAGAGCCGTGGCACGCGCGTGATCCGCCTGCGCGGCTCACAGAGCCGTGGCACATCGAGGTTATCCGTGTACACTGTCGCCTCCCCCCGGATCCCGGATCCCGGACCCAGGAGAAGAGTTCACCACGGAGACACAGAGAACACAGAGGGGGGGAACTGAATTGGAACAAGGATCAAGTCAATGCTATCGGGGGCCGCTCGCTACGCGCCCAGTCTGCTATCTGCTCTCCAACGTTCGCCCTTTCTCTGTGTTCTCTGTGTCTCTGTGGTGAATTCCCCGGCCCGAAAACCCCGGCCCCCGGACCCAGGAGCATCCATGGCCAAAGTCTGGCTCAACGGCGAGATCATGGACCCCGCCCAGGCGACGCTGAGCGTCTACGACAAGAGCGTCCTCTACGGCGACGGTTGCTTCGAGGGCATCCGCGCCTACGCGGGCCGCATCTTCAAGCTCCGGACGCATCTGAAGCGCCTGTGGTCCTCGTGCGATCGCGTGCGGCTTGTGCCGCCCGTGACCATGGATGAGTTCGAGCAGGCCATCCGCGACACCGTCAAAGCCAGCGGCCTGTCCGACGCCTATATCCGCCCCGTCTTCACGCGCGGCACAGGCACGCTGGGGCTGAACCCGTTCGTGTGCAAAAAGGCCAGCGCGTTCATCATCGTGGACACGATCGCGATCTACCCGAAGGAGCTGTACGAGCAGGGCATGCCCGTGATCATTGCCAAACGCCGCCGCGTGCCCATCGCCTGCCTCGATCCGGCCATCAAGAGCTGCAACTACCTCAACAACATCCTGGCCAAAATCGAGGCGATCGACGCGGGCATGCTCGAGGCCGTCATGCTCAACTGCGACGGCTTCGTCTCCGAGTGCACGGGCGACAACATCTTCATCGTCAAGGGCGGCACGGTCTTCACGCCGCCGTACGAAGCGGGCATCCTGCACGGCATCACGCGGCAGTTCGTGGCCGAGACGATCTGCCCGGCCCTGGGTCACGAGGTCAGGGAGACGATGTTCAAGACCGATGAGCTGCTCGCGGCCGACGAGGTGTTCCTGACGGGCACGGCGGCGGAGGTGATCGGGGTGAGCAAGGTGGACGGCACGAAGGTCGGCAACGGCGCGGTGGGCCCGGTGACGAAGGCGATCGCGGCGGAGTTCCGCAAGCGCGTGGAAACCAATGCGCCGGAGGATTAGCCGGTTGTCCAAGCGAAGAATTCACCACAGAGACACAGAGGACACAGAGAAGGGCAGAAAGTTGGAGAGCAGATAGCAGACTGGGCAAGTAGTGCGCGCTCCCCAATCGTGTTGACTTGGTCCTTGTTCCAATTCAATTCCCCCTCTGTGCCCTCCGTGTCTCTGTGGTGAATCCCTTGGGTCTTTCATCTAGAGGCCGCTTCCATGCACTGCAAGCAGTGTGACTATCCGCTGTGGAACCTCGCCGCGCGGCAGTGCCCGGAGTGTGGCGTGCCGTTCAAGCCAAGCGACTACGAGTTCGTGCCGGACTCGGTGAAGTTCCTGTGCCCGCACTGCAAGCAGGAGTACTACGGGCGCTCGGACAAGGGCCATCTCGACCCGCCGGAGTTCGATTGCATCACGTGCAAGGCGCGGTTGAAGATGGATGAGATGGTCCTTCAGCCGGGCAAAGACCTCACAGAGAAGCAGACGTGGCCGGGCGTCATGCCGTGGTTCGAGCGACAGCACCGCGGGCGCTTCAAGGCGTTCTTCCAGACGATCGGCATGGCGATGGTGATGCCGGCGAAGCTCATCCGCGGCGTGCCGGTGGAGTCATCCGTGGGGGCTGCCCTGGTCTACGCGATGCAGACGACGCTGGTCCTGTTCGCGATCGGGGGTCTGATTCCGGGCGTGCTGTGGCTGCTGGCGTACTACGGTGTGGGTGGGATGTGGGGCGGCATGGGGGGCATGGGATCCTTCATGTTCCTGTTCATCCTTGTGCCCTACTGGCTCATCCTGCCGTTCGCCTTGCTCGGCCTGATCCTGATCTGGCCCATGACCGCGCATCTGACTTTGCGCTGGACGGGCGGATGCAAGCATCCGATCGACCGGACGTTTCATGCCTTCGCCTACAGCGCGGGTGCGAACGCGCTGAGCGCGGTGCCGTGCGTCGGCCCGCTGCTGGGCTGGGTGTGGTGGGTGATCAGTGCGGGGATCATGCTCGCGTTCGGCCAGAAGGTGCACGGGCTGCGCGCGGCGCTGGCGGTGGCGATCCTGCCGCTGCTGCTCGTGGTGACCGGAGGCGGGTTGTTCGGACTGGGCGTGTGGGCGCAGCAGCGGATGATGGGCGCCATGATGGTGGGGGCCGTGTCGGGCGGGGGCCTCAGTGCCAATACCCAAAGCACCCTTAGCCTCAACCAGATGCTGATCTCCAATTCGTGGCAGAGCAACGGTACCGCACCGACGCACATCATCGAACACATGATTGTCGGGCAAATGGCCTACTACTTCACCATCACGCCGGCGGGCGGTGCCATGACGGCGCAATCGCGACTTCGAAGCGAGAATTCGAAGACCGCTGACGCCGACATCCCGGTGGGCGAATTAACGCTGGATGTGTTTCTTGCTGCATCGAGCACGCAAAAACTCAAGTCCGCTGCACAACTGCTCGAATCGCTGCCCGCTGACATGACCGCCTACCGCTTCGGCGACTACATCTTCACCTATCCGGGCGCCGCGCTGAACTCGATGGACCCGCAACTCTGGACGATGGTCATGCTGCCCGATCCCGATGTGAACGGCCTGCCGGCGGCGAAGGACACCATTCACATTGCCACCGCGGACTACAACGTGCAGGAGGTCACGTTCGATCAGCTCCCCGCCCTTCTCCAGGCCCAGAACCAGTACCGCGCCACGCTGGGCCTCCCGCCCCTTCCCGACCTGACCACGATCACCCACGCCAAGCCGGCAACAAGGTCGCAGACAGACGCGGGGGCGGATTCCGAACAACAGGATGATGATTGACACGTGCCACGGCCGTTTCCGGGGGGTCGGCCGCGCGATGGTTCAGCGCACGGGTGCCATGGGCGGGTCTGTCGCTTTGGACAGATGTGCCCGTGGGCAGTGGTGCGCCTGACATCGACGGCGGTCCGGTGAGTCATTGTTTGGCCGCACGGGCAGAATCGCCCAAGGCGGCGATCCTGCCCATGGCACCCGCCTTCAACCGTCCACACGCACTCCCCGCCCGAATCTGCCGATAGACTCCCCCCCGGACGCCCCCGCCCCCCCAGAGAAGAGTTCACCATGGAGACACAGAGAACACAGAGGGGGAACTGAATTGGAACAAGGATCAACTCAATGCTATCGGGGGCCGCTCGCTACGCGCCCAGTCTGCTATCTGCTCTCCAACGTTCTCCCTTTCTCTGTGTTCTCTGTGTCTCTGTGGTGAATTCCGCTCCCCCGGACGCCCGCCCCATGCACTGCAAGAGCTGCGAATACGCCCTCTGGAACATCGACACCCGGCTGTGCCCGGAGTGCGGCGCGGCGTTCGTCCCATCGGACTTCGACTTCAAGCCCAACACCGTCTGCTTCTGCTGCCCGCACTGCGATCAGGCGTACTACGGCACGACCGACAAGGGCCACCTCGCGCCCGTCGAGTTCGACTGCGTGCACTGCGGCAGGCACATCCACATGGACCAGATGGTCCTGCGACCCGCCGCGGGCGTGGGGGATGACCAGACGCGCGGCGATGAGAACCCGTGGCTCCAGCGCCAGCGCATCGGCTTCTTCAAGGGCTGGTTCAAGACGATCGGCATGGCCCTGATCATGCCCGGCCGGCTCATGCGGGCCACGCCGCGCGAAGGCGCCACCGGCCCGGGGTGGTGGTTCGCGATCTTCACGTCGATCGCGATCATCGGCGCCGGCTTCCTTGTTTCGGTGTGCGTCATGGCGGTGCTGTTCGGCATCATCAGCGGCCGCGGAGGCGGCCCCGGGGGCGGGGGCGGGCCCGGGGGCGGGGGGCCGACGTCCGGGCAGTTCATGGGCATCATGGCCGGGACGATGGGCGTCGGCGTTATCGTCGCCATGGTCTTCATGCTGGCCGGCGTCGCGATCTGGGGCGGCCTGTCGCACTGCATCCTGCTCATCAGCGGCGGCGCGCCGGCGGGCATCGGCCGCACCTACCAGGCCATCTGCTACGCCTTCGGCGCCAACGTCTCGGCGATCCTGCTCATCTTCTGCGGCGGGCAATATGTGGGCTGGATCTGGTGGGTCATCAGCGCCACGATCATGATGAAGGAGGCGCACCGCATCCACGGCGGGCGGGCGGCGCTGGCGACGCTCTTGCCGCCGGTGACGGCCGTGGCGGCGATCATCAGTCTGTACATCCTGCTCATCGCGACGATCATCGGCGCCGCCGGAACGCGCGCCGCCGCCGCCGCGGCGACCGCGGGCGCCACGGCGACCAGCTTCGATACGGCGAACATCGCCGCCGCGCTTGAGTCCTGGGCGGCCGACCACAACGGCGCCGGCCCGCCGCACGCGTTGATGCTGGTCGAGGGCGGCAACCTGGAAGCCATGAGCTTCCTGACATTCTCCGGCGACCTGGAGTCGGCGGCGCCGCTCTATCCGGGCGCGCCGGTGCGATTCTACGACTACTACACCTCGTTCGCGCCGACGCAGCGGCAGATGGCCCGCGATGCCGCGGCCGCCCTGCCCGCGAATGTCGTGGCCCACCGCGTGGGTGACTTCGTCTTCACCTGGCACGGCGTGGACATGATCGTCGGCGACCGGGCGCTGTGGGTGATGGTGCTGGCGCCGATCGATGTGGATACGGTGTCCGGGCTCCCGGCCGATCGGTGCACGATCGTGTACGTGGACGGCACGACCGAATCGCTGCCGCTGGCGGACCTGCCCGCCGCGCTGGTCGACCAGAACGAGGTGCGCGCGGTGTTCGGCCTGCCGCCGGTGCCCGATCCGATGACGGTGACGCAGGAGAGGCCGGGTGTGGGGGCACCCAAGTAGGTCGGGACAGCAGACCCGAGGCAGTATCGACGGGCGATCGTGGGGTCGAAGGCACATGCGCGGTCGCGGCCCTGATCGTCGGGTCTGCTGACCCGACCTACATGCTTCACGTCGGGTCTGCTGACCCGACCTACAAGATTGGATCAGGGCTCGCGGGCAGGTAGACTCCAGCGTCCGGTGCGTTGGGATTCATTACAGGGGAGCGGTCGATGGCCCTCAGCCGCGCGTTTCTGTGGATGGCGATCGGATCGCTGGCGGGACTGGTGGCGCTGTGGCTCGTTCTGGCCTTCTCGCCCGTCTGGGTCAGCGGCGCCGAGCGCATCATGATCGCCCTGGGCATTGCCGTCGCCTACGGCGTGGGCGGCAGCGCGTGCGCGGCGGGGCGGCAGCGGGGCAAACATGCGCGGCTCATGATGAGCGGCATCATCGCCGGCGGGCTCGCCGCGACCGGCTGGATGGCGGCCCTGATCGTGTACGATCTCACCGATCAGTTTCCGGCCCGCGTCCTGTGGGCGCTGCTCGCGCCGTCGGGCTGGCTGGTGCTCATGATGTACCTCGCCGCCCTGTCCGGGGCGAACGTGCGTCGCCGGTGGGTCGTGTGGACGATGCGGGCGGCGATGCTGGTGGCCTCGCTGCTGGTGGCCAGCACCGTCCTGTTCGTGGGCCTGTACGTGGAGTTCGAGCAGCGCGATGTGCGATACGGCTTGCGCCGCGAGGTCGCCGAGCTGGGCTGGAAGATCGGCGGCGTCCTCGGCGTGCTGACGAGCCTGTCGATGCTTATCGTCGCCCTGGCGGCGCTCCTGCCGCGCCTGGAGCACGAGGGCACGCCGGAGTCGGAGCGCCTGCGCGTGCGCCTCACCTGCCCGCGGTGCGGCACGGGCCAGACGATCCGATCCGATGGCGATGCCTGCGCTCGCTGCCGCCTGCGCATCAAGGTGACGCCGACATGAGCGAGGCGCGGCCATCGTGGCAGCGGATCATGCTGAACGTGCTGACGGCGATTCTCATCGCCGATGTGGCCGTGCTTGGTCTGCTGGGCATCGTCGCCATCGTCCTCGGCGACGGCTGGTTCCTCAACGAGCCGTTCGTCAGCGCCCTCTTCGCCATCGCGGTCTACGACGCGATCGCCCTGGCCGCCGCGGCCGTGATGAGGCGCGGCTGCGCTGTGCGGGGCATGGTGGCGGCGATGGTGATGGCCGCCGCGGCGCTGTGCCTGACTGTGCGTCTCATCATTGACGACGACTTCTTCTGGTTGTACGAGGAGATCGTCACCCCGTGGATTTCGGTCCTGACGGTGGCGGCGGTGCTGCTGGTCTATGACGCGGGCATACTGCGGTATCGGTTCAAGCTATCCCCGGGCCGGTGGATTCAAGGCGCGGTCCGCATCGCGGCGTGGACGTTCTGGTCCGTCATCGCGCTCCTGGTGGCGGCGGGGCCGTCCCTCGGCGGGACCACTCTCAACCTGTTCGTCGTGGCGATTCCGCCCCTGCTGGTGACCACCGGGCTGAGCACGCTTCTGGGGCCGCTCGTGGTGCGAAGCATGCATCAGCGCGAACTCCGGCGTTTTGCCAAGGACGATGCATCCCTGCCGCGCGACTTCATCGTCAGCATGGTCTGCCCCCGTTGCGAGGCGGACATCGCGGCGAAGCGCGGCCCCGGCCGATGCGACGCCTGCGGGTTCACCATGCACATCGAGATCGAGGAGCCGCGCTGCGAGTGCGGCTACCTGATCTACGAGCACACCAGCGCCATCTGCCCGGAGTGCGGGCGCGAGATTCCCGAGTCCGATCGCTGGCGGGAAGCGATGAACGCGTAGGTCGGGTCAGCAGACCCGACGCGGCGTAGGCGGGCGATCGACGGGTCGGAGGCACATGCATGGTCGCGGCCCATCGCGTCGGGTCTGCGGACCCAACCTACGTGCTGTTCACGCCGCATCCTGAGTTGGCGCCGCCGGACGAACCGCAAGCAGATCGTTGTCCTGCACGGGACGAACGTCCGATGCCTGGAGTGTCAGCAGCGCCTGCGTCTGCCCCGAAGCCGTGACAAACTCGACTTCAATGGCGTCGGGTGCGTACACGTGCACAACGGCCCCGAGATCGCCCGCCTTCAGGCCGGAGGCCGGGATGTCGTGGCGCAGGACAACGGTGTCAAGTTCGCGATACTCCTTCGTCATGAGCTCGCTCCGGGATAGGCCGTCACGAATCGCGGGGCCGCTTCCGACTCCAAGACAATCCAGACCGTCACGATGTTGGCGGAACGGCCGCTCGGTCCCGTAAGGATACCACGGACCACATACTTCTGTCCAAATGCGTTTCGTTTTCCGGGGACCGCATCGCCTGTTCGGGCCAGCGCCAGAAGTGCATCATGAAGTTGGGACCATTGGCCATGCGTGAAACCGAGGGCCCGGAAGAAGCGTGCCTTTGCGCGTCCAATAGGGTGCTCCGATGAGAGAAGATAGTCGCGGACCTTTGCCGATTCGATGATCGCCTGGTGCGCGGCCGGCAGCTTCACTCACCGATCCTCAATCCGGGGTGCGACATAACAATGATCGATTCGAATCCACGCGTGCTGAACTCGATGCACGCTACCGCCAGCGCGGATGGCGGTCAAGGCACTCGCAGCGGGTAGGTCGGTCGCCGCGGCGACCGACCTACCCGGCTCGCTGGAATGCGCGATTTGGATCGACGACCGCGAGCTCGTACACTGGTCCCGACGCCGCGCTGGCGATTCACACAGGGGACCGGGCGATGGCCCTCAGCCGCATGTTTCTGTGGATAGCCCTCGGATCGGTGATCGGGCTGGCGGTCCTGCTCGTGGCGGCGAGTTTCGTCACCGGGCTGGCCCTGGGCGGCGATGGCCTGTACTCCTCGCTCGGCGTGCTCCTGGCCCTGGGGCTCGCGGGGGCGGCATGCGCGGCAGCGCGGCACCGGGGGCGCTTCCCGCGGCTCATGACGAGCGGCCTGATCACCGGCGTGCTGGCGGCCGTGAGCTGGATCTGGTTGTTCGTCTCCGTTCCCTACTTCAGACTGACGATCGCCGTGGCCTTCTGGCTCGTGCCGCTGACGGCATGGACGTGCCTCATGGTGTATCTCAGCGCCATGGCCGCCCGCCGCGCCGAGCCGAAGGTGATGACCCGGCTCCGACGCGCGTCGATCGCGACCGCGGCGGGTTTCGCGGTGTCGCTGACGGTCATGTCCCTGGGCGCGACGATTCTGCCGCACGAGCCGCCGCGGCAGCACGCATACTTCGCCTTCGTGGACTTCTGGTACGGCCTCGGCGGCCTGCTGGGCTCGTTGACGTTCCTGCTGTTTCTCGCGGTGTCGCTGGCGTCGATCGTGCCGCAC
>Ga0299906_10002132_pt1 | contig 16606 bp, 15 predicted proteins | sample RVTome_14_FD_200259 | JGI IMG/M metagenome (GOLD analysis project Ga0299906, IMG submission 200259) | Soil microbial communities from uranium-contaminated site in the Upper Colorado River Basin, Wyoming, United States - RVT145D125 (version 2) ...
AGCTGTGGATAACAGGGAAATGACGCTTGGTAGGAGCACTGCTGACACAGCAGTGGCACACCCAGCCCCGCCCAAACTGTCACGGACCCCCCCTGCCGGGGTGTGTCGTCGTCAACCCCTCGACGATCACCTCGACCCACTTCTTCGTTTTCGGATCGACGCGGATGACGCGATGGTTGTTGGTGTCGGCGACGAAGAGCACGCCGCCGGCGTAATGCAGGCCGCCGGGTTCGTAAAGAGCGAGCTTGCCGTCGGCGGCTTCGGTCGCCGGCTTGCCCGTGCCGAGGAAAGACTTCGACGTCTTCTCGGCCGGGTCGATCAGCTTCACGCGGTGGTTGTAGGTGTCGGCGACAAGCAACTTGCCGTCGTAATCGGTCACGCCGAGCGCGTGTTGCAGGCGAGCGTCGGGATAGCTGCCGTCGATGTCGCCGAAGTCGAACAGACCCGTACCGATGATCGTCCGCACTTTTTTCTCGGTCAGGTTCGCCTCGCGAATCGCCGACACTTCGCTGTCGGCGAAGTAAAGATGATCGCCGACCAACGCCAACCCCGACGGCTGGGCAAGCTGAGCTTCGGCGAACCCGCCGTCGACGATGTTCTCGCGTCCCGAGCCGACGAACGCTTCGCAGCGCTGATCTTTCAGGCGCATCCGCCACAACTGGTGCGGGCCGGCCATGGCGATGTAGAGCCACGTATCGTCGACCGCCAGCGCCCACGGCGAGTTGAGCCCCTGTTCCCGGCCAATGCTTCCGCCGCTGCGGTCATATTCCTGCTTACCCGTGCCGGCCAAGGTCGTGACCGCCCCGTCGGGCAACGAGACGGCGCGGATCAGATGGTTCTCGGTGTCGGCGACGTAGAGCACGTCATCGCCCGATCCATTACTACGCAGCGCCATGCCTTGCGGATGATCGAACCGGGCCGTCTCGGCCGATCCGTCCGCCGAGCCCACCTCGGTACCGCCGACGATCTTGATCAGCTTCGCCTTACCTTGTTCGTCCGGCCAACCGGCGATCACGATCCGATTGTGATTCGAGTCGCTGATGAACAGCCGCTTGCCGCCGGCGTCGGCGAGCACCTTGCCGGGAAACCGCAAACCCGACTTCGAGACCGGTTCGCTTTCGAGCTTCAGTTTCAGCGGTTTTTCAGCCAGGGTGCCGTTCTTGCGTCCTTCCTCGAGAAGGTGGGCCACCGTCGCGTCCAACAGTTCGCGCATCCCCTCGCCCGAGCGTCCCCACGCGATTCGGCCCTCGGAATCGAGGATGCCCAAGGTCGGCCAACTGCGCACGCCGTAGCGCCGCCAGATCGACATGTCGCGGTCCACGATCACCGGGTGCTTGATCTCGTAACGCATCACCGCCTTGCGTACGTTGTCGCGCTCCTGCTCGTTGCGGAACTTCGCGCTGTGCACGCCGACGACCATGAACGGCTGGTCCTTGTACTTCTCTTCGAGGTAGGCCAAGTCCGGTAGGACATGATGGCAGTTGATGCAGCAGTAAGTCCAGAAATCGAGGAGCACGACGTGTCCCTTGAGGTCCGTCGCGAGTCGCAACGGACGCTCGGTGTTCAGCCAGCCATGGCCGTCTTCGAGTTCGGGAGCGGTCTGACGCTGATCGACCGGTCGCAGCCCCGGCGGCGCTGCTGCCCGCGAGTGGCCGACGAGCAGGGTGATCCCTACGACACAGACGGGAACGATCCCGACGCGTACCCACCGTTGGTTTGTCGCCCGGTTACGGGAATGGAAAGTGCGCATGATGCAAAGCCTCATCGTTACATGGTCAGGAACGTCAACCGGTGCAGTTTATCCGACGTGGCCGTCGACGGCCAACCCATGGCGTTGAGCAACCCGAACCGGTTCAGTAGGATTCGACGATGATCTTCTACGGGTTCATGATTGCCGCCGCCGCGTTACCCCTCGGCACCGCCGAGTCGGAACCGTCCGCATGGCGCGTCGCGTCGACGGGTTTGTCCTCCAAACTGTCGAGCCTACGCGTGGGACCGCGCGCGATCGCGTTACCCGACGGCTCGGCGCTGATCCTCGGCGGCGGACTGGACACCCTCGAACGCTTCGATCCAGAGACGAACCGAATCTCTCGGGTGGTCAAACGCTTGAACCGGCGACGCCTCTGGCCGACGGTCACGCTGCTGGTCGACGGTCGCGTGTTGATCGCCGGCGGCGCCAAGCACAAGGGATACGGCGACACCGCCGAAGTGTTCGACCCGGCGTCCGGGACGGTCAGCGAGTTGGTGCAGCTCGAGCGAATCCGGGTCGAGCACACGGCCACCCGCCTTGACGACGGTCGTGTGTTGCTCGCCGGCGGCGACGCCAGTGCCGAGATCTTCGATCCGGTCACACTCACCACCGCCGGACCGTTTCCACTGCTCGCTCGACGTCGGGGCCACACCGCGACATCGCTGACCGACGGTCGCATCCTGTTGGCCGGCGGCGGTCGGGATCTCCAATATCGATCCCGGTCCGAGGGCTATCGATCGGCCGAATTGTTCGACCCGGCGACGCGAAGCGCCACACTGGTCGACGAGCTGATGCGCGATCAGCGAGACGAACACATCGCCCTGCCGCTGCCGAACGATCGCGTGCTGCTGGCCGGCGGACAACGTCGCACGGACGCGAAGACGCATAATCGTTCGGACATCTTCGACTTGACCACCGGCAAGTTTACGCAGGGACCGAATTTACCCATCGACGGTCAGGACGCGCAGGTGATCAGGCTCGACGACGGAAGCGGTCTGATTCTCGGCGGGGAGTCGGACGACGGATGGGGTGGAAAACGTGATGTCATCCTCGATCAAATCGTCCTGTTCGATCCGGCTACGATGCGTTTCACGACGATCGGCCGGATGAAGATCCCACGGGATGATTTCGCGGCATGCCGGCTGAAGGACGGGCGGATTCTCGTCGCCGGCGGACTGACCCGCGGCGACTTCCCGACCCTGTCGGCCGAACTGCTGACGATCCACCGTAATGAAGAGCATTGAAACGAGTTCCGAGCCGCGGCATTCATGCCGCGCGGCACGTTCAACGTCGCTCGCGGCAACCGTGCCGAATGAAATCGGCGGCTCGGGGTGATGTATCCTTCACGGCGTGGTCGTTTGCATTGCCGCCAGACCGGGTCGCGGATCGCCGTACCCGACCTCGGCAATCCGCCAGTAGCGCTTCTGGTCCGAGCCGGTCTGTTCGATCAACGAGATACGTATCATCGCGTTCGATTCGTCGCGGGATACGCGGAACAAGACATCGGTTGATCGCGGCTTGTTCGACGACGAGCGCGACAAGTTCGGTTGAACGATCATTCGCGCCTGCATCGCCGCCCGGTCGTCCGTGAAATTGTCCACGTAATGAGCCACGGTCGGCGTCCAGGATATCGCGAGTTTGTAGACCGCCTCGTCGCGAGACCGCTGCACGGGCATCGACTTGCGGTCGTAGAGCCGGTCGATCTCGCCGCTGATGTCGTCGGCGGCGGCCAGGGCGATTTGCAGGTACAACGCCGCTTTCTGCTCTTCGATTTTACTCGCCTGGGCGGCGCGGTAGTCGTCCCGGGCGGCGCGCAGGAAAACGTAAGCCACGTCTTTCGGCGAGGCGTTCTCATCGAGCGTCAGGCCGTACGGCGTCTCGACCGGGCCGATCGACACCGGCGGGATTTCCTGGTCGGCCAGTGAGGGGTCCTTGCACCCGCTCAGGAACAGGGCGACGGTGAGCAACCCCACGCCGGCCCATCGGTGAATCGGTTGACAACGTAGCTGGGTCATGGGGCGGGAGTGTAGCACAACCGCGATCCGACGCAACCGACCCGATCACGACAGGGACACGACCAAAGGAACAATTCAACCGGCCCGAAGCGCGTGCGAGGGTGTATTGCTTGCCCGTACGCTCGGATTCAACACCCTCGCTCGCGCTTCGGGCTGGTACGTTTCATCCCATCCGAGTCGTCGCCCTCGAACGGTTGGCAGACCGACGACCCTCCGGTACAGTGCTCGCATGACGTTGCCGGGTGATACCTCAGCCGCCGAACAACTTGCCGTCGACGCCGCCCGTTGCGCCGCGGAGCGGAACTGCGAGGACGTGGTCGTGCTCGACTTGCGCGAGCTGAGTCCGCTGACCGATTTCTTCGTCATCTGCACCGGCACGTCGGACCGACAGATGCGAGCGGTGGCGGACGACGTCGACGAACTGGCCGAAGGGCTGGGTCACAAGAAATTCGGTCAGTCGGGACGCGACATCGGTCAGTGGATTCTGCTGGACTACGTCGACGTGGTGGTCCATTTTTTCGACGCCGAGCGGCGAAACTACTACGACCTGGAGATGCTCTGGGGGGACGCCCAACGCATTGATTGGGCTTTGGCTGATCCGACCCCGTCCGAACCGGACACACCCTGACTGTAGCCCGCAACGTAAACCCTAGCCCGCAACGTAAACCCTGTTCCCAGCCCCGTCGGTGACGGCGGGTCGACTCGACCTCAAGTGAGCGTCCGGTCCGGACCGAGGTTTTTTCAGAGCCACCGGCGAAACTCCGAGCCTCCGGTGTGGTTCAAACAGTATCTATCGAGAGCCACGGGGGCTCCTTGCGCGGATATGGAGTAACCATTTGATGACCAGACGAACCACCAGGAATGTTGGTATCTTGGGGACCTTGGGCTGGGTCCTGCTCGCGGGCCATACTCCGGCCGGCGCGGCCATCGTGGCGATGAACGGCGGGCAATACAGCCGGGATGTCGACTTCCGCATGACTTTCTCGGCCGGCGACGTGGTCTGGTTCGGCGACCCCGCCTCGCCGACCGCGGTGATGATCCCCAAAGCCGGCGCCAAGCCGATCGCCACCGACGTGCGGGTCACCACGATCAGCGTACCGGCCGACGCGCCTACCCGCCGCTACTTCCACGAGGCCCGTGTCGCGAAGTCGGGCGAAACGCTCGAGGTCTACGCCTTCACCGCCCAACGTGAGAAGCTCATCGGCCGGGTCAACGCCGACGGCGCTTTCGTGCCCAACGCCGCCTTCAACGAACAAGCCGAGCTGTTACCCACCTGGCCGCGTGATCCTTCGCACATTCGTTACGATCAAGAGGCAACAGCGTTGTTCGTTGAAGTCGAGCTGCCGACGCCCGTGCCGACACGATCGTACGACTTCCTACCGCTGAACCTGACTACATCCCGCGGCGCCCCCGTGACCGGCACCTATGCGATTGATTACACTCCCCCGATGGGCGATGGCATGCACAAGAAGGACGGCGAAATCGCCCTGAACTTCGACATCGGGCGGGGTAAGCCGGCGGTGCTCGCCAAGGCGGTCGTTCCCCGTGTCTTCGAAGGCGGCGCGGTCGAGATCGGCTCGTTCGACAACCGGCGCGGGACCTACCTGCACGATTCGGTCTACCGTCCCGGGGGCACGATCCCCGAAGGCGCCGACCCGGCGGTGAACGTCACCGTCTCCGGCGAGTTCACCTGGTTGGTCAATGCCCTGACCAAGAACCTCGTCTTCAGCGGCGGCGCCCCGTCGCGCGACACCCAGGAAAGGACCCAACCGCCCACCATCGCCATCGACGGCAATTTCGACGAATGGCGTAACGTCGCCGGCATCGACGATACCGCCGGTGACCTCGCCCCCTACCTCGACTACGTTCCGGACGTCGACATTCTCGAGTTCAAAGTCGCCCACGACGCCGAACGCATTTACTTCTACACCCGCGTGGCCGGCAAGGTCGGACGCACGCATCCGTCCGGCGGCCGAAGCTACTTCTATGTCTACATGGACGTCGATGCGAATGCCGAAACCGGCTACCTGCCTTCGCGCGACGACGAGTGCTACTTCGGCGTCGATATCGGCGACGACTGTGAGGTCCAGTTCGAGTTCGTCGACAACACGCTGCGCAAGACCTTCTACGGGTTCTGCGGCCTGGGCGGCGACGAGAACGCGCTGGCGGGCACGCTCACGCTCGGCAAAAGCCAGTATCACCGGCAGGACGCCGCGGGCAAGGCGTTGCCGAACTACAAGGTCGAGTACACCGTCCGTGACGGCAAGGTCGCGTTAACCAAGGATCTTCAAGAAGGTACGAGCGACACGATTACCGTCGCCGTCTCACCGGACGGCCATGAGGTCGAAATCGCTTCGACGCTCGCCGGATTCCTCAAAGACGCCGAGGGCCGACCCATCCTGCAAGCGGGCCAGACCATCAACCTGGCGGTGGGAATGGAGTGCGACAGCAAGGTCTATCCCAACAAGCAGCGCTGGGCGGCCGACAGCACCGTCGCCATCCGCGGGTATACCCTCAGCCGGGAACCGTCAACCACCCTCTCGGTAAGTAAGGCAGGCAACTGACGGCTTGACCACCGCGATCACGGCCCGGGTCGTGAGCCGCAAGGTCATCCTGCGCCGACACGTAAGCTGCTCGAAGTCGGACGCCGCTTCCATCGACAGTACCTCCGGTTTCGTCCCGTGCGGGTCAACCACGGCATGGCGATAGAGGGCCGCGTCGTCCTGCTCGTAACACGCCTGCTGCACCCCGGCCGCCGCCCGCTCCATCAGATCCGCAAAATGACGACGCAGCGTCGGCAGATCGACCGGGGCTTCCGCTGTTTCGATCTCCATCGAGAAGTCGATCACCGGGTCTGCGAGTATCAGACCCACAGCGCGCCACGCCGCGGCGTGCTCGGGCACGACCACGCGCGCCGCATTGTGCGCTACCGCCCACGCGGCGGACGCTTCGGCGGAGTCCCCGCAAACCAACACCAACGCGTCACGCAGATCAGGATCACCGTCGGTGAGTCCGTACCAGGTTTCGACGGTGGTTTCGACCGGCGGATCACACCATGCATGATCCGGTCGTCGCGGCTCGATCGGTCGGCTCCGGGCGACGATCCGATCTGCTCCGGTTCGCTCGACGACGACGATACGCGGCTCGTTCGACTGCCATACCCATTCGACCGCACCAAGCACACCGGGCACCGCACCGGCAACCGGTAACGCGGCCGATCGATCAAGCTGTGCTTGCGTACCGTCGGGCTGAAAAATGCGAAAGGTCGCGGCCCCGGCACCTAGCTGTGTCGCCAACCGCCCGGGTTCTGCCACCGGTAACGCAAACGAAGCAATCAGGTTGTAGGGTCGCCTCGGTTGAATAGATTCGATCATGCGCCGAGCGGCGGACACCGCACCGAGAGGACTTCCGTCATGTGATGTCGACGCGACCGACAGCGTCAAACCATCCCAGCCGGCGACGTGCACGCTCGATTCGTCGAACGAAAGACCGACGCGGCCTGGATGCGGCGAACCGAACATGAGACGCGTTTACTCTTCGGCGACGGCGGCGGGAAGTACGTCGATCGAATCGCCCGCGCGAACCACGCCCTCGGTGCGAACGCGGGCCATCCAGCCGCTTCGACCGAGAATCGCCTTGGGCAGGCGTTCGTCGAACTTGGTGAGCTTGTAGCAAGGCACGCGGACCTTGGTAATCTCGAGCAGACACCCTTCGCCGACGCGCATTCGATCGCCGACATGCAGCGCGCGGTAGTCGATGCCCGAGGTGGTCAGGTTCTCGCCGAAATCACCCGGCTTGACCAAAATGCGCTCGGTGATGAGGTCATGATACAGCTCGACCGAATAAAGACACACGGCCTGGTCGGACCCGCCATGGTGTTTCGTGTCGTGATGACCGTCGCCCACCAGACCGTCGACGGTCACCTTCGCCTCGGGCACCGACGTCTTCGGCAACCCACCCGATGACACGTTCACCGCGATGACCAGTCCGTTCATGCTGCATCCACGTTGTTCGCAGCCCCCCACGATAGTCCAACCGTAACCGTTTGCTACTCCCGGTCGAAATCCGAACCCCACAGCAGGTCGAAGAGCTCATCGGAGTAAGTCTCGAACAGCTCGGGGTTGTCGAGATCGTCGGCGCTGAAGCGGGCGCCGAGGGCGACCAACTCGTCGAGCTTGCTCGCCACCGCGTCGACCGCGTTGCTGACCACCATGTCGGCCACGCTGTCGAGCACGTGGTCGGGCACTTCGGTCGAGCCGGTACGTTCAAGCGTTTGCTTGAACGCGAAGCGGAGTTGGTCGACGACCAGGTCGATGTGTTCGATAACCGTGGCCGGCACGTTGTCCGGCGGCACGGCGAGGATCTTCGCGAGACGCGCAGCCTCACGCGACTCGAACCGGCCACGCTCGGAACCCATGGCGACCCTCCTTCATGAAGAGCGGCGCGCGACGCAGATGCCTTTTCAGCACCTCGACCACGCCGCCTAGGCCTTGAGCTGCTCGTCGTGTCGGCCGACGCTGGGTGGATAGTCGGCGGCACGCACGTGACCCAGGGAGGCACGAGCTCCGGCACGTTTGTCGGCGTCGTTGTCTTCCCACTCGATGCTCAAAGCGCCGTCGAAGCCCACCCGGTTCAACTCGACGATGACTTCTTCAGTGTTGACCGCGTCGCGGGCGCTGCCGGCGGTCACGAAATTCCAGCCGTTGAGCGGATGGCCCATCGGGCGATGGCCGCCGAGCCGACCCGCACGACAATGCTCGCGCTGCACCTGCACGCCCTTGATGTGGGCACAGTGGATGCGGTCGCCGTAAGCGCGAATGAACTCGACGCCGGAGACGTTCTGCCACTCCATGTGCGAACAGTCGAGGTTGAAACCGACCACGTCGGCGTAACCGGCCGCGTCCATGTGAGCCAGATAATCACCGGCCGACTCGATGTCGCCCATCGCCCGTTCGGACGGATGGCATTCGAGATCGAAGGTCACGCCGAGTTCCTTGTACAGGTCCCAGACCGGTCCAAACCGCTCGACAAGCAACTCGAGACTCACGGTGAGCACGTCGGGGATGTCGCACCCGCCGATGCCCGACGGGCGGGGCGGGAACTCGAACCAATGGCTCCAGCAATGGGCCGGCGATCCGACGAACCCCGAGACCGGCACCGTGCGGTCCTGCTCGATCCCGATGTGGCGCGCCAGCCGACCGCAAGCCAACAGCGCGTCACGGGCCTGGGCGTGCATCGTCTTACCCACCTCGGGCGGCACGTAATACGGATCGGTACGCGGCGGCTCGTTGCCCTGCTTGCGCCAGCTCACATACTGCGCGACCGCCTCACCGCCGATGAATTGCAGCGTCTTGGCCGACGGCTCGTCGCCGAGCACCTGGCCTTGGAGGTGAGCGGCACAACTGAAGACCTCGAGACCGTGTTTTTTCGCCTTGGCGACCCGTTCCTTCGCGTAAGCGGCGGCTCCGGCGTCGTCGGCACAACGGGCGAGGTCCAACTCCCAGGTCGCTTCCTCCCAGCCGTCGTAGCCGACATCGGCGATGAACGCCAGCCACTCATCCTCGGGAATATCGCCGAACTGTCCCCGCACCAAGCCGATCTGATGGTACGAGCCCTTGCCCGACCGGTGTGTTTTCGTCTGCTTGAAACCCATGGCTGTCTCCGTCTGAAGGTCTCCCCCCCGAATCGCGGAGTGATCATAACGCGTCCGCACGCGGGAGGAAAGCGGAGTGATCCAGGCCGGGGCGCTCATGACCCGCTCACCGATCGCTATCATGGCAATCGGCGGCTGACTTCACTTCTCCCCGATGCAATAGAGATGGCTGCGGCCGCGCAGAAACAGATCACCACCGGCGACGGCGGGTGAGGCGCTGAAGCTGTCGTCCATGGTATTGACGCCGATCAATTCGAGTTTCTTACCCCGCTTGAGCACGACGCAGTCGCCGCCCTCGCTGGCCAGGTAGATTTTGTCCCCGGCTCCGACCGGTGAAGCGTGGAAGCGTGGGTTGCTGACCCCGGGCACACGCTCGCGACGGTAGTTCTCCTTGCCGGTGCGAGCGTCCAGGCAGGAGAGCAATCCGCGATCTTCGAGCAGGTAGAGTTCGTCGCCGTAGAGCAACGGCGAGGTGACGTAGGGGGTGCCGCGATCGAGACGCCAAGCGATCGCTTCAGCATCGCCGGTAAGGTCGCCGGTCTTGCCGAGACGAATGGCCCGCAGGGCCGCGCCGCGGAAACCGCTCACGGCATAGATCAACTCGTGACCGTGGACGATCGCCGGGATCACGTTGGCGGTCATGCCGTCGCAGTGCCAGAGCTCCTTGCCGCTGGCGAGGTCGTAGCCACGCACCGCGGGGTCGCCGTTGACGACGACCTGCGGTTTACCCGCCACGTCGACGACCACCGGTGTGGACCAGGCCGAGCGCGTGGGACGCGGTGTCTTCCATTTCGTCTCGCCGGTGTTCTTGTCGAGGGCGACGAGCACCGAGTCGCCTTCGTGGTCGTACGCGATGACGACCAGGTCGCCGTGGAGGGTGGGCGAGCCGCCTTCGCCGAACGAGTTGCGGGTGCGCATCGTGACCAAGTCCCGCTTCCAGATCAGGTTGCCGTCCAGGTCGTAGCAGTAGAACCCGAACGAGCCGAATGAGGCGTAGATGCGCTCGCCGTCGATGACCGGGGACGCCGAGGCGTAGCTGCCGTAACGATCGTGAAAGCCTTCGTGCGGCAGCTTTTCAGTTGCCGTCTTTTCCCAGCGCACGTTCCCGGTGGTCCGGTCGAGGCACATCACCAAAAAACGTTGCACATGCTTGGGCTTCTCGCCGCGTGGACGCCCGCCGCGTCGCCCTTCTCGCCGTTCCCCATCAGGCCGGGGCGCCGGTCGAGTGATTGCAATCGGATCGCCCTGCTCGTCGATGGGCAGCGCCGTGAGCACGATCACCCGGTCGCCGGTAATCGTCGGCGTGGCATGCCCCTGGCCGGGGACGGCCGCTTTCCACTTGAGGTTGACGGCGTCGTTCCAGGTGTCCGGGATTCGGTCGGCCTGACCGACACCGGTGTTGGCCGGACCGCGCCATCCGTGCCAGTCGGTGTCCTTGGCCAACCCGTTCGTGGTGATGATTCCAAACGACAGCGTCATGCAAAAAATGGTTCGCATCGCGATTCAAAGCCTCCAGTTGGAATTGCGGCCGATCGGACCCAAAAAAACACCACGCAGGACGGAGTAACGTCGCCGCGTGGTGCGGCATGAAAGCCTGAACTATGGGCCCTGAACTATGGGCGATGATGTCAGTACGCCTGAACCCGCTCACACTACATTGGGAACGACGTACCCGTCGCGATATTCACGCGTCAGCAGATTGTTGGCGTTGTCGTCCTTGAAGCGCGTGGTCTTCGTATCGAACGCGAGGTTGCCGCGCACGCGATGGGCGATGTTGCCCAGGTGGCACAGCGACGCCGAGAGATAGCCCTCTTCGATATCGCAGTTGGGCCGGGTGCGCGAGCGCATGCAGTCGATAAAGTTAGCGACGTGCTCGTGCTCGCCGACGTTGCCCTTGACTGTCTTGGCCAGCTTCTTGCCCCGCTCCTCGTACAGTTCGAACGAGGTGCTGTGGGCGACCAGCGTCCCCTGCTCGCCGTAGAGGGCGGCGCCCCAGCCGGCCCCCTCGAGCGGATGGGCGTCCTGCATCCGATGCTCCCACATGACGGTGAGACGCGGGTATTCAAAGGCGGCGATCTGCGTGTCGGGGGTTTCGTGGTCGTCCTGGAAGTAATTCATCCCTCCGCCGGAGGTGACGCGGTCAGGCAGATCGAAGCCGAGCAGGGCGCGGGCCAGGTCGAGGGCATGGATACCGTTGTTGCCCAGTTGGCCGGTGCCGTAGGTCCAGTTCCAGTGCCACTCGTAATGAAAGTGATTCTCGTTGAACGCGCGCTTGGGCGCCGGGCCGAGCCAGAGATCGTAGTCGACACCCGACGGCGTCGGCGCGTCGGACTTCCGGCCAATGATCTTGCGCACGTCGATGATCCAACACCGGCACAGACCGATGTGCCCGAGCCGGCCCGAGCGTACGATCTCGCGAGCCTCGGGCAAGTGCGGCGCCGACCGCCGCTGCGTGCCCACCTGCACCACACGGTCGTATTTGCGGGCGGCTTCGACCATCCGCCGGCCCTCGATGAAATTGTGCGAGGCCGGCTTCTCGACGTAGACGTCCTTGCCCGCCTGACAGGCGAGGATGGTACCGAGCGCGTGCCAGTGGTCAGGCGTGGCGATGACCAAAGCGTCGATGCTCTTGTCGTCGAGCAAGCGCCGGAAGTCCTTCTCGGTTTTCGGCGTGGTGCCCTGGCGCTCGGCCGCCTGTTTGGATCGCACGTCGAAGTAGTTGGTGTCGGGATCGCAGATGTACGCGACCTCGCAGTCCTTGCGCATCGAGAAGTCGTTGATGAGTCCGCCGCCTCGACCGCGAATGCCGGCCACGGCGACCCGCACCCGGTCGTTCGCGCCCAGCGCGCCGCGCGCGGCAGTGGCGGTCAGCCCGGCGGCAACGGCGCCCTTGGCGGACGTGTTCAGGAATTGGCGTCGGTTGATCGCAGGCATGGTAAATGTCCTCGCAGTTGAGCCAACGAGATCAGCAGCGAAACGTTCCCCGTCATTGTCCCGGCAGGCAACGATCAATGCAAGGGGGCGGGCGGAATCAACAACCACCGGCGGAGCGGGTGGTTGTTGATGTATCGCGGATCAAGCCATGCCGACCGCGATTGGCAGCGCGCGCGAACGTCGCTACAATGCCCCTGCCGTACCCGGTTCGTGTTGAGCATCTACGTTCCGTGAAGGAGGCATTTAGCCGCCGAGCTTGCTCGGCGCTTCTGTATCAACGAGACAAATCGCCGAGCAAGCTCGGCGGCTAAATGTTCCATCACGCTCGACACATACCGTTCCCGGCACCGCAACGCGCGACGTGGATACAGGACACGCTGCATGGCACAACGGATGGACGCCGCGGCCCGGCGTCAACAATTGCTCGAAGCGGCGGCGCGCTGCTTCGCCGAATTCGGCTATCGCGGCACCACGACCGCGTCCCTGGCTCAGGCGGCGGGGGTCTCCGAGCCGCTGCTTTACCGCCACTTCGCCAACAAGCGTGAACTGTTCATCGCCCTGGTCCAATCGGTCGGCGAAGAGGTGATCGACGTCTGGCAGCAGGCCATTACGCCGATCCACTCGCCGCTGGAACGGCTGCGGGTGCTGCTCTACCACAATCCGGCCACCCGGGCCTCGCGCACCGAGCAGATCTACCGCATCATCTTTCACGCGTCGACGGAGTTCTCCGAGCGGGAGATCCAGGAAGCGATCCGGCACCATTACGAGCAGTACGTCGCGTTTCTGAGCAAGATCGTCTCGGATGCCCAGGCGGCGGGCCAGGTGCGCGCCGATTGCACCGCGTCGGAGCTGGCCTGGCAAATTCTCCATGCCGCGGTCGGGTTCGCCATGATCAAGCCGGCCCAAATCCCCGGGCACGAAGACCCCGAGTCCGTCGGCAGGACCATCGAGTTGCTCATGGAGATGTTGACGCGAGGGACGGACTACGCGTAAGAGCGCCGAGAGTCGGTCCGACGCGGCTTGCGACGGGTGATGTTGCTGCGCTATGCTGGTGGCTGATATGGACAAGCGCGACCGAGTGACGATCAATACGCTGCGCCAGCGCAAGACGGACGGCGAGAAGATCACCGTCCTGACCTGCTACGACTATCCCACCGCGCGGATCCTCGAGGCCGAAGGCGTCGACGGGCTGCTCGTCGGCGACACGTTGACGCAGGTGCTGCTCGGGCACGACAGCACCCTGCCCGCGACGATGGACCTGATGGTCACGCTGGCCACGGCGGTGCGGCGCGGGGCGCCGAGCGCGTTCGTGATCGGCGACATGCCCTACCTGTCCTACCAGGTCACGCCCACCGAGGCGATTCGTAACGCCGGGCGGTTCATGGCTGAAGCGTCTTGCGATTGCGTCAAGATCGAGTGCGACCGGCGGCACGTTGACACGGTCGAGGCGTTGACCCGGGCGTCGATTCCGGTAATGGCTCATTTGGGGCTCCGACCGCAGAGTGTGCATCAGACCGGCGGGCACGTCACCCAAGCGCGTGACGCCGCGTCGGCGATACGGCTGATCGAGGACGCCCGACTCATGGAAGAGGCTGGAGCGTCGGCGCTGCTGCTGGAGAAGGTGCCGCCAGAGCCGGCGCGGGCGATCACGGAACGGACTTCGCTGCCGGTGATCGGATGTGGAGCCGGTCCTTACTGCGACGGACACGTGGTTGTCCTCTACGACATCCTCGGGCTCTCCGGCTACATGCCGCGGTTCGCCAAGCAATACGCCGATCAAGCCGAGGCGGTCCGCAGCGCGATCACGACGGCGGTGCGCACCTACGTGGCCGACGTGACATCCGGACGGTATCCCGACGTCGAGCACGCCTTCGGCATGGCCGAGGGCGAGGCGGAAAAGCTCGCAGAACGACTGAGTCAGCCATGAGCCTCCTGTCGATCGTGGTCCCCTGCTATAACGAAGCCGGCAACCTGCGCGAGCTGCACCGCCGACTGACCGAGGTCGGCGAGACGCTCGATGAGCCGTTCGAGATTGTCCTCGTCGACGACGGCAGCGGTGATCGCTCGGAAGAGATTCTGCGAGAAATCACCGACGCCGATCCGCGCGTGCGTGCGGTGTGTCTCTCCCGGAACTTCGGGCATCAGGCGGCCCTGACCGCCGGTCTCGATCACGCCCGCGGCGACGCGGTGATGCAGCTCGACGCCGACCTGCAACATCCACCCGAGCTGATCCCGCAATTCGTGGCCAAATGGCGCGAGGGGTTCGACGTCGTCTACGGGTATCGCAGCGAGGCCCGCCCGCGCTGGGGCTATCGGCTGATCAACCGGTTGATGCAAGTCAGCATTCCGCCCGAGTCGGCGGATTTCAGGCTCATGAGCCGGCGGGTCGTCGACGCCTTGCGCGAGATGCCCGAGCGATCCCGGTTCCTCCGGGGCATGGTGTCGTGGTTGGGTTTTCGACAAACCGGCATCGCCTATCGCGACGACGCCCGTTTCGCCGGTCCTCGGGCCTACACCCTGAGACAGACGTTTCAACTGGCCCTCAACGGTGTGCTGGCGTTTTCATTCGTACCCTTGCGGGCGGCGGCGGTGCTCGGCCTGATCACCCTCGTGCTCGGTATACTTTATGCGGCCTATATCCTCTTCGCCTACCTCGGGGGTAAAAGCATGCCCGGCTGGACGGGGACGATGATGGCGATACTCATCCTCGGCGGCGTGCAGTTACTTTGCCTCGGGCTGATCGCCGAGTACATCGGACGCGTGTTCGAGGAAGTCAAACGCCGACCGTTGTACGTGGTGCGCGAGCGGATAGGATTCGCGTCCGACGCGTCGGATGCGGACCTAGGCGCCCGGACGCACTGAAGCGACGAAGCAGCCCGCCGGCGAACCGTGCCATCGGGACGTGGCCCAGCGTACGCTGATCCGTCGACTGCTTTTGAGAGCCGCAATCGGCACACCGGTAGAAACTCGGCGTGTACGCGGGCTGTTGGCTGGATTTCGATCCTTGCGCATGTCCGGTCCCCTTCCTGGCGGCGAAGAAAACGACTCGATCAACGTACGATTCACACGCGACCCACGCCAGTGGGGTTCCGGATTCTTCAAGAAGTCCGAACAGGGCGGCGGGGATTACGGCGTGATTAACGGACCGGCTACCATTTGATGCAGGCCCGGATCAGGAACCGACGAAAGTCGTCCGCGCTCATCGCGCCGTCATGGCGGTCGACCTGCGTGCCGTCGGCCCGATAGACCAGAAACGTCGGGGTGACGGCCACGTTCAGGGCGCGGGCTTCTTCCTCGTTGAGTCGGACGTTGCGACGCACCCGTACGAAATCCTTCATCCGTTCCCGTACACCACGGTCCAGTAAGATGTCCCGGTCCATCCGAGCCGTATGCGGGCAGTTCAGTTGCACGTACTCGACGAGCACCAACTTGTTCTCTCGTCGCGCCCGATCGAGACCCATCCGCACGTCGGCGTTGCGCAGGCCGCTGTCACAGCCTCCAATCGGCACCAGCAGCCAGGCGATGCTCAGGAGAGCACCAAACCGCACGGGAGTTTCATGTTGCATGTCGCGGGGTCTCGGCACCCAAGGTCTACACGTCCAACGGCGTCCCAGACAAACCTTATAGCACCTGGACCGGATTCTCGATACCGATCAGCCGGCCGGATCGAGTGCCGGATTGGCGCCGGCGGGCACCGCCGATTCGGTTGCCGAGCGCTCCGACGCCATCCGGACCAGTACGACCAGCATGGCCGCGATGAAAAGCACCGCCGGCTGGACGGACGATAACTCGGCGATGCGCAGACACGCCGGCACCGAAAAGAACAGCAACACCGGCCAAACGAGTGTGGACGAGAACGCGTAGCGCTCGCGGGTCTGTAGAACGTGCTCGGCCATCAGCAGACCGGGCAGAATCAACACCACCAGATCATAGGCGTAGAGGTGCGGACTGATCAGCACCGAAGCGACGATGGTGGCGGCCATCTGGACCTTGTACCGCCGATCTCCGGGCACCGACGGGCTACGCCAAGCGACCAGCAGCAGCACGAACGTCAGCACCGCCGCTAAGCCCGTCAGCAGCCGCAACAGCACCGGCCACTGGGGATACATCGACAGCGTGAAGAACCCGTACCAACTACACTGCTTCCAGGTCTCATAGGAACCCTGGTGGATCAGCGTATGCAGCCGGCTCGAGACACCGAGATAATCCACCGCCGCGGTAGGCATACATACGAAACAGATCAGCACCAGAATG
>Ga0299906_10002133_pt1 | contig 16600 bp, 14 predicted proteins | sample RVTome_14_FD_200259 | JGI IMG/M metagenome (GOLD analysis project Ga0299906, IMG submission 200259) | Soil microbial communities from uranium-contaminated site in the Upper Colorado River Basin, Wyoming, United States - RVT145D125 (version 2) ...
TGCACTGGCAAGACGCCGTCGGCGACGAGGGCGTCCAATTCCGCCGTCGACCCGCACCTTCCCAGGTCCTCCCCCGTCGCCCACGAGATCACGCTGCCATCGAAGGCTACGCCACTGGGCGCAGCCGGCAGCTCGTGGGTGAGCGCCGTTTCGCCCGCCGACTTCTCCTTGCCTTCTCCCTTGCCTTTGACAGCATAGGTTCCGGGCGCCCACCTTTCCAGAAACTCCTCCAGGGTGACGATGTCCTCGTCCGGATCAGCTTCCGGATCGGGCCAGCAAAGCGGCTCGGCACTCTCGACGAACGTCTCCGTCAGCGTTTGCTTCTTGAGGGGACCCTTGGCCTGATCCCCGAAGACCTTGGCGCCGTGCGGGTCGATCAGCGCGCCGGATCTCAGGTCGTCGCCGTCCATGAGAAAGTGGAACCCAATGTCCCCGTCGGTGGAGTTGATCTCGATGAGCACCTTGCATTCGCCGAAATCACCGCAAGGCTCGGTCGCCCTCACGACGGTCGGCCCCATGCCGAGGACCAGAGCCACAGCCGCCGCGGCCGGGCCGATCATGGACGGGCTCATTCGCTTTGTCATTGGTACATCCTCCTTTTTGGAGACCTCTCGGTGCACGCCGCGTGCCGGCGGGCGGCACACGAATCATGGCGGTTTCCAGGCGGCGACGTCTGCAAGGAGTTGCACCGCTACGCAGGGTTCTGCACCCGGTCGGTCGCTACAAAGGCCCGTATTGACGGAACCTCCCCCGAGTCATCAGACCCTCTCGGCCCCGGGGCGGCAGCATGACGGTGGCAGACTACTCGTCGTCCGGTCGACACACCTGCACGAGGGCAGCCCCGTCGCCATCGATGCGCGAGAGATCAAGGTCGTTCTTCCGGATGAGAGTCACTGAAGAGATCTGTCCCTGAGCATCGCCGAGCCCGCCGTACCAGCGAGCTGGCGCCGGGACAAGGTCGTACCGCAAGACCGTTGCGGGGGCCGAACCCTCGGCGGCCGCGTCGTTGGGCGCCTCTCGCGCCTGATGCTAGTCTTTATGTCGTGAAAGTCCGGGATCTGATCTTTCTGATCGAGTCTGATGGCTGGATGGTGGTTCGCACGAAGGGCAGCCACCGCCAGTTTCGGCACCCGAACAAGCCGGGGACCGTTACTGTCGCCGGCAAGCCCGGAATCGACATCCCGGCCGGTACGCTCAACAGCGTCTTGAAGCAGGCCGGATTGAAGAAATAGAAGGAGTCGCAATGCGCTACCTCGTCGTAGTCGAAAAAGGTCCAATCTCATTCGGCGCATATGTCCCCGATCTTCCGGGTTGCGTCGCCGCTGCGGAGACGCGGGACGAGGTGTTGGCACTCATCCGCGAAGCCATCGAGTTTCATATCGAAGGCCTCAAGCAGGATGGCCAACCCGTTCCGCCAGCGTCCTCAACGGGAGAGGTCATCGAAGCCTAACCAGGCAATCGAGCCGACCGGCATGAACGGCCCAGCTCAGCGCGTGCGGCGGCCCGCCGGCGGCTCATTGCCCAGTCGTTAGGCATTGGGGGAAGACGGATGGACCACCATGGCCTGTGGAGAGCGGCTCACGCCAGCATATGTTCCATTACCCACCTCGTCGGGACCCAGCCCGTAGGATATGGAACGGGCTTTCGCGTTGGTACGGTGATCGTTACCAACAGCCACGTCTGTGTGGCCCCTGGTAGCGCAACGCATGCGCGGGTTCGGTTCGTCGGCGCCGACACCGTCACCCCATCCATCGACCGCATGATGTCCGAGATCGATTTCAAGGGTCTTCTGCGCGACGGAGAACCGGACTCCTCGTGGGACTTTGCCATCCTGGATGCCGGCGAGTTCTCGTCCGTTCCAGCATTGACGCTCGGTGACGCTAGCGCCGTGGGTATTGGGGCCTCGATCGCGTTCTTAGGATTCCACTTTGACGATTCGCAATCTCTCTATCGGGAGCGGCTACCTCGCCTCGCGGTTCGAACGGGCCGGAGTCAAGTACCTGCAACTTGATGCGAGCGTTAATCAGGGCAACTCGGGTGGCCCGCTGCTTGATCCAAAGAGCGGTGCGGTTGTCGGCGTTGTAACAAGGAAAGCGACGGGACTTACGCGTCAGACGCCTTCGAGTACGCCGACTGGACCACGGCCGCGGTCAACATCGGCTACCACGTCGCCGTCGAGCAGCACGCCTACTCGGTGCCGCACGCGCTCGTCCGCGAGCGCGTCGACGTGCGGCTGACCGCAGCCACGGTCGAGCTCTTCCGAGCAACGGGCGCTGCGACCACGATCCCCATTGGTACCGCGGCTTTCAGTGTAACTTGCGGTTCCGTCAAATCGAGCGTTTGTAGCGACTACACCCCGAGAGCGGGGATGTTGCTCGTCGAGAAGCGTCTTGAAAAAGGCGAGACCCTCCGCCGTCATTCGTCCGGTCTCGGGGTCGATACCATGCGCACGGAGCCATGCTACGTACGCGAGTAGAAGGTCGCCCGCGTCGCGGCGTCCCTTGAGGGTGAGCGGTACGTCGTTGTCCACGCTTCCCGAGCACTCCGGCTTGGCGATGACGATGTGCAGGTGCACGGCGGTGCGCACCTCGAACTGGTTCTCGGGCGGGACGTCGAACTCGTATCGGCCGCTGCCGGTCATCGCCCCGGCGGCAAACGGTCTCGATCTCACCGGGCGTCACTCTGCCACCGCTCGTGGTGGATGGTGCTCGCCGTCGCTCGGCGTCTCTTCGGCTCCGGCGTCTCGGCCGGATGGCCGATCGGGACCACAGCCAGGGGCTGCACGTCGGATGGGATCTTCAGGATCTGTCGCACGCGGGCGTCGTCGAACGCGCCGACGAAGCAGGCACCGAGCCCCATGTCCGTCACGGCCAGGAGCAGCAGCATCGAGGCGAAGGCGGTGTCGACGATGGCGTAGCGGTCGGCTCGCTCGTGGTAGCGAGGGCGAGCACGCGCCGGGTCGGCGCAAGCGACGACGCTCACTGGCGCCTCGGCCAGCCAGACCTGTCCGAAGGCGGCTTCACCCAGTTGGCGGCGCGTCTGCGGATCGCGCACGACGACGAATCCCCAGGGCTGCAGGTGACCGGCGCTCGGCGCACGCGTCGCGGTGTCGATCAGGCGGCGGACGACGTCGTCGCCGACCGGGTCGGGACGAAAGCGGCGGACCATGCGGCGGTGGCTGAGCAGCCAGCCGAGATTCCTACACTCGCTGGCCGTGGCCGGACCTGGCAGCAAGGCCGCGAGCGCAAGAAACCCGACGAAATCGCGCCGGCCGAGCGTAGTATTCATGCCCGCACGCTCCGCGTTCCCGCGGCGGAGTCAACCCCGAAGTACGTCGTGGACGACAGGAGCCACTTCAAGCTTGGCAACCCGTCGACGGCCGCACGCACCGCTCAGGGGAACGTCACCCCGGCCAGATGCAGCTCCGGCAGCGTGGGGCGGAAGAGCGAGTTCACGCGCTCGGGCGCGAAGACGTCCGGACACGTTTGCAGGGTCAGCGCGAACGAGCCGGGCCCGAACGCCGCCAGCTCGAAGCCCGGGTCGCGCCACTCGTCGTGCAGACCGCCCCGTTCGGCCCGTGCCAGAATGAACTCCTGCTCGGTGAAGTCCCGGCGCATCGTGGTCTCGAGGTACTGTCGCACCTGCGCCGGCGTGAGCTGCATCTCGCCCCCGCCCTCGAGCGGTGCCGTCAGCTCCATCTCGTTCGACAGCAGCGCCAGCGACACGGAGACGCGCGGGTCGTCCAGGTCGGGCTTGCTGACGAAGGAGCGCACGTCGTCGAAGCCGGCGGCGTGCAGCGTGCTGACGTACGTCGGCCACAGACTGCCCTCGACGCCGCAGCTCCCGTCCGGCGCGTCCATGGCGAGAAGGCCGCCGGGCTGCAGGCGGCGGCGCAGCAGCGAGTAGAACTCCTGGCTGTAGAGGATCGAGAGATTGTAGTCGCGCGCCCGCGGGACGTCGACGTACACGGCGTCGAAGCGCTCGCTGCCGCGGCGCAGCCAGGCGAAGGCGTCGCCGACGACCAGCGTGACGCGCGGGTCGTCGTGGGGCCGGCCGTTCATGCGCACGAGCGCCGGGTTCGTCTCGGCCAGGTGGAGCATCACCGGGTCGATGTCGACGTGCACCACGCGCTCGACACTCGCGTAGCGCAGCACCTCGCGAATCACGAGCCCGTCGCCCCCGCCGATCACCAGCACCGTGCGCGGCCAGCGGCCCGCCGCCTGGATGGGCGCGTGCACGAACCACTCGTGGTAGAACTCGTCGCTGCCGGAGAAGACCTGGTATTCGCGGTCGAGGTAGAGCCAGACGTCGTCGGGGTAATCGGGCTGTAACTCGCGCTTGCGGCTCAGCAGGTCGTAGATCCACTGATCGGACGTCTGGTAGTGGAAGAGGTCGACCGTCTGGTAGGGCGAGCGGCGGCGCAGCACGGCGGGGTTCTCGGCGTCCGGCCGCACGGTGTCGGCGAGCGTCGCGACCTGCTCGAAGTAGTAGAACTTCTTCAGGAAGTGCTGCTCGAGGGCGTCGGCCTTCCAGAGCCCGAGGGCAAGCAGCACCGAGGTGGCCGCCCAGGAGGTCGCGAGTAGGCGACTGCGCACGCCGCCGCGCACGAACAGCATGGCGGCCGCCACCGCGTTCAGCAGCGCCACGCCGAAGGCCGTCACCAGCAGGCCGAAGGTGCGCAGGCAGACCAGCGGAAAGGCCACCGAGCCCACCAGCGAGCCCAGGTAGTCGACCCCGAGCACGCGGTTCGTCGATCCTGCCCGGCGGCGCTCGCCCATCTCCACGAGGAGCGGGATCTCGAAGCCCGAGAGCAGTCCGATGCCGACGATGATGAGGTGCGTGAAGGCGAGGAAGGCGTACGGTGTCAGGGTCTCCGCCCAGCTTCCCGAGTCGGTCCCCAGCCAGACGACCCGCTGCAGCGCGTCGCCGAAGTAGAAGAGCGGCACCGACGCGCCGCCGAGGGCGCTCAGCGCCACCTCGACGCGCACCAGGCGCCGCAGCGACCGGTCGCCCGCGCGCCCGCAGAGGATGGCCCCGAGCCCGAGCGCCCCGAGATAGGCGCCGATCGTGATGCTGTAGCGCAGGACCGTGTTCCCCAGCAGCGCCGACAGGGTCTGAGCGAGCAGCAGCTCGTAGACGATGCTGCATGCGGCCACGACCATCGTGACGGCGTAGATGGTCGGCATGGACAGCGGCAGTGTGCTCGCGCCCGCCGCGGTCGCGGCGGCGCCGTGGGCACGGGCGTCGTGAATGCGGCCGGCATCCGCGATCCGCTCGGGACCACGCTCGTGACGGGTCACCACCGTCCGCTTGGCGTCCAGTGTCTCGGCCAGGGTCTTCAAGGCGAGGTCGGGCTCGGTCCGGCCGCAGAGGAAGACGTCGACCGCGGCGTAGCGGTACTCGGGCCAGGTGTGCACCGAGAGATGCGACTCCTTGACGTGCACGAAGCCGCTGATGCCGCCGCCCGGAAACTCGTGGAACGCCGAGTCGACGACCGTCGCGCCCGCCCGCTCGGCGGCCGCGATCATGCCGTCGTGGACCCACTGCTCGTTCTGCAGACGGTCGGGATCGCAGTCGATCAGCTCGGCGAGGAGGTGCGTCTTCGGGCCGCCGCCCGCATGCTTCCGGCGCTTGGAGCGCTTGGCTGCCGCTGCACCATGCACGATCCCCTGACGTGGGGAGCAAGGACGATGCCAAGTACGGAACCCGCATGTGCCGGGCCTGTCGCGCAGCGCGGCTCGCCGCCGTCTCCGGATGATGCAACGATGAGCTGCACCATCCTGCAGCACTCACCGGATGCGGTGCACCGCCAGCTTCCGCCACAGCGTCGTGCGGCTGATCCCCAGGTGGGTGGCAGCCGCCCCGCGCCGGCCGCCGTGCCGCTCGAGCTCCTGCAGGATCCGCCGGCGCTCTTCCTCGGCCCGTGGCCGCTGCTCGGGCCCCTCCGCCTCGCCGCGCACCTCGGAGGGTAGATGCGAGAGCTCGAGGGTGGGCCCCTCTCCCATCACGAAGGCGTGCTCGACGACGCTGTGCAGCTCGCGCACGTTGCCGGGCCACGCGTAGGAACAGACGGCCTCCACGGCCGCGCGGCTGACCTCGGTCACCTGGCGCCGCGAGCGCGCGTTCAGCTCGCCGATGAACACCCACAGGAGCGCTTCTGCGTCTCCCTGCCGGGCGCGCAGCGGCGGCACGTGTACGGTGACGACCCGGATCCGGTAACTGAGGTCCGCGCGGAAGCGGCCGGTGGCCACCTCGTCGGCGAGCCGCTTGTTGGTCGCGGAGAGCACGCGCACGTCGACGCTGATCGAGCGTGTGGAGCCGAGCGGCATGAGCGTCTTCTCCTGCAGCACCCGCAGCAGCTTGGCCTGCAGCTCGAGCGGCATGTCGGCGATCTCGTCGAGAAAGAGCGTCCCGCCGTGCGCCGCCTTGAAGACCCCCGGCCGGCTCGCCACGGCACCCGTGAAGGCCCCGCGCACGTGCCCGAACAGCTCGGACTCGAGCAGCGTCGGCGAGAAGGCAGCGCAGTTCACGCCGACGAAGCGTGCGGCCCGCCGCGGCCCCGCCACGTGGATCGCCCGCGCCACCAGCTCCTTGCCGGTCCCCGTCTCCCCAGTCACCAGGATCGCACACTCCGCGTCGGCGACCCGTCCGATGATCTCGAAGAGCCGCAGCATCTCCGGCGCCACGGTGAGAATTCCGTGAAACTCCCGGACCGGCGCCGCCGGTCGTCTCGCAACTGCCCGCCCCACGTTGCAACACTACCGAGACACCGCCGGCGACCCAACCCACACCTTTCGGGGGCCGGGGCGCGGCGTCGTGCGACGGTACATGCGCGGCCGCGCGCTCTCAGCGCACGACCCGGTCCACGATCTGCAGGCTGCGAAGGAACTGGCGGCGAGCCGCCGGACGACCGCAGGGCGGGTCCTGTCGGAGCTGGCCCGCGCCGCCCTCGCGCCCAAAGGGCGCTCTCCGAAGGTCCGGCACGGCGTTCCCGTGCTTCCGCCGCGGGAGGGCGAGGCGCCGGTGACGGCCGATATCGTCAACCGGCTCCATGACGACGAGTAGCGCGGACGGGGAGGATCGCGGATCGATTCGCGGGGACGGCTCAACTACCCCCGGCGTAGCGGTCGAGGTCGAAGACGAGGATGCCGTTGCCATCGCCCTCGGTGCCACCCTGGACGGATAGCTGGAAGGCGAACTTTCGGCCGCTCGGGTGCACAACCGGGTTCGAGGCGTAGAATCCGCGGTGACGGTTGAAGTGGGTGAGTCGCTCGTAGGTGGCGAGCCCGTCGAGTGACAGCCGCCAGATGTCGGGCGACTCCGGCTCGAGGGTGCTCTCGAGATCCCGCTCGACCAGGATCGCCTGGCCGTCGGGAAACACGCCTTCGGCCTCCTCGTAGCACGGGCTCTGCGAGTAGTTGCGTACCTCACCCGTCTCCCGATCCACTCCCATCACCTCTCCGCCCCCGGGGAGATTCACGTAGTTGGTGACGATCAGCTCGGAACCGTCAGGCCGGAAGTCCTGGACCTCGAGGACCGCGACAGGCGAGACGGCCGCGCGGTCGATCGCCTTGCGCACCTTCACGAGATCGGCCCGGGGCGCGCGTCCGCGCACCTTCCCGGTCCAGATCTCGGAGATCCCGAACAGGACCTGGCTGATGAGGTCGGGAGCGGTGAAGTCGATGTGCGAGCGGGTCCAGGCGATCTCGTGGGTGCGCTTCGAGACCGCCAGCCCCTCCCAGCACGGCATCCCGAGGGGCTGCGGCGGCCCGCGGAAGTTCGCGTGCAGCACCCACAGGACGCCGTTGAACCGGCCGTCCTCGGGGCGCTCGGGCGACGGTCTCGGCCCCGACGTCGGTCCGCAGAGGATGATGTCTCCGTTGCGCCGGAAGTGCGCGCGCGAAAACCCCTGGTGGTTCGTGAAGCCGCCGGTGAGATTCCGTGTCGCGCCCGTGGCGATGTCGACGGTCCAGACGTTGCCGTCGTTGGCGCGGTCGAGGAATGCGAGCGTCTTACCGTTCGGGGACCAGTCGGGTCTCTGTCCGAAGGGAACGACGAGGGAGATGTGCGACGGGAGGTCGTCGAGCGGCGAGCCTTCGAGCGTACCCACCTCGGGATCGCTGAACGGAGGGACGCAGGCCGCCGCGCCGGGCGCAGCCACGAGAGCGATCGCCATTGCCGCAACCGACACCGCGACCACAGCCGCGCGCGCCCCTCTCGAAACGGAACCATCTGAATTCATGATCACGTCATCCTCGCGTCCAGGCCTCGATCGACACTTCAAGACCGTATCAAGGTGGTGCTCGAGCTGCATCAGTTCGAGTGGTCGCCCTGCACGGGCGGCCTCGGCATGCCGGCGTGGACCTGCGAGGGGCAGGGATACTCGCAGGACATCGCGGGCGCCTGGGCCGCGCAGCACGACTTCTGGGCCGGCGCCGAGCCTCCGGGTCCGGGGCGTCCGGATCGTCGACGATGAGCACGAAGCTCTTCGTGCCGCCCTCCTTGCCACTCGAGGCGCGGCCACGGTATCAGCTCCCGGGACGAGGCCACGAAAGGAGCTGACCCATGGGGCTTGCGAACGGCGTCCATCACCTCGCCATCGGCACGCGCGACATCAAGGCGCAGATCGAGTTCTTCACCCAGGTGGTGGGGATGGAGCTGGCCGCTCTCTACTGGATGCACGGCGTCCCGCAGACGGTGCACGCGTTCCTTCGCCTGAACGACACCTGCTCCCTCGCCTTCGTGCAGATGCCGGTGATGCGCGAGATAGAGCCGCAGCTCGGCGTCTCGCACGCGGGCTCGCCCGCCGGGCCGATCGCGCCGGGCGCGATGCAGCACGTCGCGCTCAACGTCGACTCGGAGGCCGCGCTGCTCGCCCTCCGCGACCGCATCCGCTCGCACGGCCACTGGGTGATGGGCCCCATCGACCACGGCATGTGCAAGTCGATGTACCTCGCGGGCCCCGAGGGGATCGTGCTCGAGTTCGCGAGCTCCGCCGCGCCCATCGACGCCGACGAGTGGCTCGACCCGGAGGTGGTCGCCCTGTGCGGCATCGACGAGACGGAGCTGGCGCGCTATCGCTCGCCTGCCTGGTTCGCGGACCGCGCGGGGGCCGTGCCCCAGCCCGACCCCGCAACGCGGCCCGGACTCCATCTCCCACCCCAGATGGAGGCGCTGCGCTCGATGACCGACGCGGAGATCGCCGCCCTGTTGGACTTCCCGACGCCGCCCGTGCCCCGGCGCGCCGCCGGCTGAGGTCCCAAGCCGCCCGCCCTGCGCTCGTCGGCGCGGGCCTCGATCCGTGCCGGATGGCGAACGTCAGGGCGCGACGACGTGGAGCTGGTACGCGGCGACGGCGGCTAGTACACCCCGGGTGCGAGACGAGCCTTGACGTCGCGCGCCGCGCCGGTGGCCGCTTGATCGTACCGTCTGCGTCCGGGCGCTCGAGTCCCGGCAGGCCCCTCCGCCGCTCCGGACCGCACAGACCGTCTCGTGCACGCAGGACAGCGAGGCCCTCCGCTCGGCGTGCCGGCTTGCCTGGGTATAGTCGCTACAAACGCCCGATTTGACGGAACGGAAGTTATCGAACACGCCCCTACCCCCCTGGGGATTCCCGGCCCGAGCAGCCCACCGATCCAGAGCGCGACACGGCGCAGACGTCTCATGGCATCACTCCTCGGGCCCGACCCCTCGGCGCGAGGGCGGGGCTCCGTCGGGGGCACGCAGGTAACCCAGCAGCAGCTGATTATGTCGACTACACCCACGACAGCAACAATCCGAGGTTCAGCGGGTCGGGCACGCCGACGACCGTGCAGTCGAGAACTGCCGGGTGGACCTTCAGCACCTCCTCACCGAGACGCTGTGCTCGTGCAGCGACTGCGGCACGCCGCCGGGGGCCGAGCTGGCCTGCGGCGACGGGCTCGGCGACTGCGCCGACGGCGACTGCGCCGACACCGCGACCTGCTCGTGTCTCCGCAAGGGCGACACCTGCTCCTCCGACGCCGACTGCTGCTCGGGACGCCGTCGGTCCCGGCGCAGCGTCAGCACCTGCAACTGAGGTCGCCCGTCCGGTTCCCCGACCGGCGGGTCCCGCTCGAGTGTCCATGAGCGGGGCCCGCCGCCCCCGGTGCGACGGACCCGGCGCTACGGCGCCGGCGCGACGAACGCGCCGCTCGGCGAGCCGGCGGGGATGCTCGCCTTGCCGGCGAACACGCTGCTCGTGTTCGTCAGCACGCCCGCGGTCGTGAACTCCGCCGACCAGCAGGTGCCGTTCGTGGCCTGGAGCTGCACCGTCGCCGGGAGCACGAGCGGCAGCGCCGGCGCGTCGAGCGCCTCGCCCTTGGCCTTCACGATCGCCTTGCTCTGGCCGGCGTCGCCGGGCTTCAGGATGAGCTTCTGCGCGCCGTCGGCGTTGGCCTCCTTGTCGACGTACTTGTAGCCCTTGGCGCCGGCCGGTGTGCCGAGCGCCTTCCAGCACGGCTTGGGGGTGGCGGTGCCGCACAGGCCGCCCGGCTCGATCGTTCCTTCGCTCACCAGACTGCCGCCGCCGTCGTACAGACAGAACGTGTACGCGTCGGTCGCGAGCGGGTCGCCGAGGTCGCCCGTGCTCACGGCGTCGCCCTTCACCCACTTCCAGACGAGCGAGTCGCCCTTGTCGGGGCTCTTCTCCTTCAGGGCGAGGCGGCCCTTGAACTCAAGGGTCGGCTTCTTGCAGCCGCCGAGCGGGATGGGCGCGCAGTCGCTCGGCTGCGGCGGCCCGGCGAAGTGGCGCCCGAGGACGATGTCGTCGGAGCCGACGAAGGTGTGATTCCAGGCGACGATGAAGTCGCCCGCCGCGTTCATGCCCACGTCGAGGTAGTACTAGTAGTCGTCGATCAGGTGGCTCACCTTGAACTCGATGCCCTGAGGGGTGCCGCTGCCGTCGACCTCGCGGGCGTAGGGGCCGGAGTACGAGCGGTTCCAGACCACCACGAAGCTGCCGGCCGCGTCGCTCGCGACGGCCGGGTACGAGTTGCCGTCGTCCCCGAACGTGTTGCCTCCGTTGTAGTCGGAGCCGAAGTTGTCCGTGTGTAGTCGCTACAAACGCCCGATTTGACGGAACGGGAAGTTGTCGAACACGCCCCTACCCCCCTGGGGGATGCCGAGGCAGCGCGCTCACGTACCGTCAAGGACGCCCGTGACGACGCGGCGCGGCGTCTTCCGCATCACTGCTGCCGACCGCGCAGTGCAGCGACGCGGTCACGGCCCTCGGAACCGAGCGCGGTAGGGTTCGAGCCGGTCGGTGATCGTCCAGGGTGCGGTCGTTGCGCGAATCAGGTGACTTCAACACCTTTGTCTCCTACAGTCGGAATCAGATCGATGCGCTCTTGCGATGATGAACGTGAGATGAGGTTGCCATCGGAGTCCCGTGATCTGCTCGAGGGCTTGATCGGTAGAAGAATAGTAGTGCCGTACGAAAGGTGACGTCAGAGCCGCAGCGAGTACTCGGTCCCGCTGCCAAGCATCAACGTCACCGAGCTGAAGCCGTTGGCCGGATTCTGGACGTGCGCGACGTACGGCGCGAGGGCGCGGCGGAAGAGGAAGATGTTGTCGGCGAGCACGATGCTGCCGGTGCGCAGGCGCGGCGTGAGGAACTCGAGGATGGGCAGATAGAGCTCCTTGGCGCCGTCGAGCAGGATCAGATCGATCGGCGCGCCGGTCTCGCGCAGCGTCTCGCGCGCGTCGCCCTCGCGAACGTCCGCGAGATCCGCGAGCCCGGCCGCCTCGAGATTGGCGCGCGCCCGCTCGAGCTTGCGCGGGATCATCTCGGTGCCGATCACTCGTCCGCCGCCGTTGTCGCGGATCGCGGCCGCGAGGTGGATCGTCGAGATCCCGAACGACGTTCCGAACTCGACGATCGTCCGTGCCCCGATGGAACGCGCGACCATGTACGCCAGTCGCCCCTGCTTGGCGGAGAGCGGCACGTAGAAGTCGCGGATGCGATGCACCTCCTCCTCGACGGAGACCCGTCGGCGGGCGAGCCCGTCGCGCAGCTCCTTGAGCAGGAGACCGAACAGCGCCGGTCGCTGCTTCTTCTCCTCGGCGTACAGACGATCGAGCACGGTGCGGATCCGTGGCTCGTCGATCGAACATCTGGGGCCCATGGCGCTCGATGGTACCATACTCGCGGCATGGCCCGGGAACAGGTGCGAGGAGGGAGCAACCGACTCCGATGGAGTCCCCGAACCGGAGCCGCGACGACGGCTCCCTGGCAAACGAGGAGAACACGATGCCCGAAGCACTGCGAATCGGGACGAAGCTGGTCGAGCTCTGCAACGCCGGCGAGTCGGAGAAGGCGGTCGATGAGCTCTACTCCGACGACATCGTCAGCATCGAGGGGCAGGGCAGCGAGGAGATGCCGGCGCGGATGGAGGGGATCGACGCCATCCGCAAGAAGGGCGAGTGGTGGTTCGCCAATCATGAGGTCCACGGGATGAAGGCGGCCGGGCCGTTCTGTGGGCACAAGGAGTTCCTCTACCTCATGGGGCAGGTGCGGGCTGTAGTCGTTAAATATCGGTTGGCGGGAGGGGCCGATGGCCAGTAAGTGGAAGTACGAGATCATCATCTATTGGAGCGACGAGGATGAGTCCTACGTCGCTGAGGTGCCCGAATTGCCGGGTTGCGCGGCCGACGGTATGACCTACAAGCAGGCCCTCGCTAATGCGGAGATCGCAATCCGCGAATGGATCGAGACCGCGCGCGAACTGGGCCGAACGATCCCCGAACCCAAAGGACGCCTCCTGTATGCGTGAGGGGCCGAACAAGCCATCCACCCGACGCTGCAGAGGACGCGCGCGCGTGATGGCCGGCGTTAGACGTCCGGGTCTGGCATGGATGCGACGAGCAAGTGCTCCGGTATGGATGGCACGTCGGGAGCGCGGTAGGGTTCGAGCAGTAGCGTTCGACGCGAACGGGGGGCGGACGGGCGTGGTTTCGGTTCCCTGACGCGCGTCAGGCCGAGGCGGCGCCCGGGCGTCCGTGCCGCGAGGCTGCGAGTTGGCCACAGGCCGCGGCGATGTCCGCCCCTCGGTCACGCCGGACCGCCACTCGAATCCCGCCCGCATGAGCGGCGGCTGCGAAGCGCGCGATCACCTCCGGGGGCGACCCCCGATGGACGGCATCCGGATACGGGTTCATCGGGATGACGTTCAGGCGACAGGGAATGCCCGCGAGCAGTGCGGGCAGACGCGCGGCGGCGTCGGCCGTGTCGTTCACACCGTCTACGAGCGTGTATTCGAAGAACACGGGGCGATGGCGAGTCCCTTCGGGCCGGTCAGCTCGCGAATCGCCCCCAGCACCGCCGCGAGGTTCAGCAGCGCTCGCCCATGCCCATGAACACGACGTTCGTGATGTGCTGCCCAGCGCGCACCCGGCCTGCGACGACACGCACAGGGTGACCCGCCCGGGAATGGGCATCACGACGGTCTCGATGGTCGCACCGTCGTGCGTGTCGTCGACCTTGGCCGTGTACATCCCCAGGGAGGTGTCTTCGACGCTCACCGCGAAGGGGACGCCGAGCGGTACGCCGGCGTCGTCGTAGCGCCGCCCCAGGATGCGCTTGCCGGCGTCCGAGTCGGGCCCCGCCTCCCACACGACGACGAAGTCCCCTCCCGGCGCCACCGCCACGTCGGGATAGTACTGCTCGTCGGGTTCGGGCGTGCTGACGACCAACGGCGCGCCGAGGGGCGAGCCACCGGGGTCGTAGCGTTGCGCCAGAATCTCGTCGTAGTCACCGGTCCCGTCGTCGCTCCACGTCACGACGAATCCGCCGGCGCCGTCCATCGACACTTCCGCCGGACGTCCATAGTTCGGACCGAAGTCGTCGACGGTCGCCACCTCCAGCTCGCCGCCCGTCGGCGTTCCGGTCGCGTCGAAGCGCCGCAGGTTGATGCCGTAGTAGCCGGTGTCCCGAGGCCCCGACCACACCACGACGAAATCGCCACTCGTCCCACATGCAACGTTCGGCAGTGCCTGATCGCCGGCGGTAGAGGTGCTCACCTGCACGTCGCCGGTCTGCGGCACGCCGTCCGCGTCGAACCGTCGCGCGAAGATGTCGTGACTGCCTTCGTACGTGTCGCCCTCCCACACGACGACGAACGCGCCCGATGCGGCCATGCAGACGCCGTGGCCGCGCTCGAGGTAGGCCCCCTGATAGTACTCGTCGAAGTCGTTCACCCGGAACTCGGGTCCGACCCGGACGGGCGTCCCGGCAGCCGGCTCGGTGACGGTGACGCGCAGCGTACCGCCAGGGTCACCAAAGCTGGTGATCTCGAGGTACACCGGCACGCCGGCCGGCACCGGCACCAGGGCATACGGGCTGTCGGTCGGCTCGATGCCGCTGCTGCACAGCGTCTCGGTGAGCGCGCCGCACGTGCCGTCGTACACGCTCAGGATGGCGAAGTAATCCGTGCCCGACAGATCGACGATCGCGGTGCTAGCCACTGCCGACTCCAGTCGGTACCAGACGCTGTGCGTGTTCGGCTGGTCCAAGGCACAGCTCTGCGGCGGATCACTGACTTCGACCGTGGCGCCGGTCGTGTCGATCTCGTCGCTGAACGGCAGAGCGGTTACGACCGTGGCGGCGGCGCAGTCGTCGTGGGCTGGCTGCCCGAGGGCCTGGCCGGTCGGCAGAAGTCCGATCGCCACGAGCAGCGTCGCGCAGATCCCGGGCCGCGACATGCTCGGCACCGTCCCACATGGCGAGCGTGCGGGTCAAGGGACGGTGTGCGGGGACGGTGTGCGGGAGTGAAGCGGACCTTGATCGACCGAGCGGACAAGATCGACCATCCATCGGGCCTGGCAGCCGATCGGTCTGCATTGGCGCGTTAGCGGTTCGCTGTCCCCAGTCCCGCGCAGGTGTCGCGTCCCCGCGGGCCTGCCGCCGATGGCGGTCGGCGGAGCCAGGTGGAAGCATGCCCCTGGCCGGCACCACCCGTCCCGAGCGCCTTCGCTGGCGCACCGCGAGGCGCCGAGTGACCGAGATCTGCGTGCTTGCTACGGAAGGTGCCGATGGTGGACGAACGGCACTACGACGCGATCGTGATCGGCTCGGGCATCGGCGGACTGACCACCGCCGCGATCCTCGCCAAGCTCCGACACCAGCGCGTGCTCGTTCTCGAGCGCCACTACGTCCCCGGCGGCTTCACGCATGAATTCAAGCGGCCAGACGGTCGCAAGTGGGACGTCGGCGTGCACTACGTCGGGGACCTCGGACCGGCCTCGCCGATGCGCGCGATCTTCGACTACGTCAGCGACGGCGACGTGCAGTGGATCCGGATGCCCGAGCCCTACGACCGGATTGTCGATGCTTACGATACCTGGATGCACCAGGTCCACATGGGAGGCGTGATAGGGGGGGTGTAGTCGCCACAAAAGCCCGCATTGACGGATGGAACCTCCCCCGAGTTATCAGACCCTTTCGGCCCCGGGGCGGGTCATGAATCGGCACGGGCCGGATGCTACCGTCCGCGCCTCGCATGAGCTACTGCCGCGTGGCTCAGCGGTTCACGTACTGGCTCGGATTGGCAACGAAGCGGCGCAGACACGCTTCCGAGCAGAAGACACGCTCTTCGCCACCGAGCGCGAGTCGTGCGGCTACCCCGCTCGGCGCCAGCTCCATGCCGCAGACCAGATCGCGGAGCTTGAGCGGGGGCTCGTGCTCGCTGCGAACGACGTCGAACAGCTCCTGCGCTTCGAGCATCCCCTTCAGCGTCGTGACGCCGCGAGGGCGAACCTCGATTCCCGCGAGTTCGATCGTGCGATCGCGCACCGCGGCCGATACCAGCACCTGGTGGCGGTCGGCGGCGGCGACGAGCCGCGCCGCGAAGTTGACCACTGCCCCGAAGTAGTCCCCCTCCCGATAGAGCGCCGGACCCCAGTGCACGCCACAGCGGGCGGCCGGAAACGACGCCTCGCAGCGCGCCGCCTCGACCAGGTCGAGCGAAAACGAGACGGCGGCCTGCGGGTCGAAGAAGACCAGCATCGCCGCGTCGCCGATCTGCTTGACGACCCGGCCCGTCCAGCGCGTCGCCGCGTCGTAGACCAGCTCGGCGAAGCGCTGGATCACACGGCTCGCGGCCTCGTCGCCCATGACTTCGGTGAGCGGCGTGAAGCTGGACAGGTCGGCGAAGACGATGCCGACTACGAGCTGGGCGGGTGTGTCGAGCGACGTCTCCGCGGCGCCGCCGACGTGCAGCAGCATGTCCTCGCGCTGGGCGGCGGCAAAGCCGAGTCGATGGAAGTACCGCAAGGACGGCTCGATCAACGGCAGCAGACACTCCGCGCGCGCCGTCGACTCGGTCGCGAGCGCCTCTCCCGTGAGCCCGGCCGCGCGCAGGCGCTCGTGGACGTAGAAATGGAAGAGTCGAATCTCGGCGTCGCCCACGCGTCCCAGCGCATCACGGTAGACGCGGAGCAGCTGCAGCGTCGCTTCCTCGGTCAGCCCGGCCTCGATCGCCGTCCCCCACCCGCGGAGCACGGAGACGTCCTCGAGGTTCAAGAAGTCGCCGCCGGCGGACAGCCCGATGGCGTCGAGCAGCTTGCGCGCCGTCGCCGCCGACAC
>Ga0299906_10002134_pt1 | contig 16593 bp, 20 predicted proteins | sample RVTome_14_FD_200259 | JGI IMG/M metagenome (GOLD analysis project Ga0299906, IMG submission 200259) | Soil microbial communities from uranium-contaminated site in the Upper Colorado River Basin, Wyoming, United States - RVT145D125 (version 2) ...
AAATGTCAACGCAGAAACAACGTAAAACGCTGAAATAAAACGACTTACGATATTCCCCCGGCATCCGGAACCCCGTCGGCCTGACCGACCGGCACCCACCCTGTTATCGGTCCAAACGCATGTTCCCGGTTACACCGCACGCGGGTTTTTTTATGGTTATCGAGCGTTCGGTGCACGGCGCGCCAATCGAGCGCTCGAACGGATCATCGGCTTGAAAGCCGACATCCGATCGACAACAATACGTGTCAACGGACCGCGTGTTCGTGCCGACGGACTTGGTGGCCCGCATCACAAGAATCGAAAACGCCATGAAAAGCACAAACTGCCGCCTGCTGGTTGCCATGTTCACCCTGCTCGCCACGGGTCCGGTCCGGGCTGCGAAGCTGGGAGACCCCGCCCCGCCGTTGAAAATCGCCTCGTGGATCAAGGGTGACGCGGTCGATCTCGCCAAGGGCAAGGGTAAGAACATTTACGTGATCGAGTTCTGGGCCACCTGGTGTCCTCCCTGCGTGCAGAGCATCCCCCACATCACCGCTCAGCAGAAGAAGTTGAAGGACAAAGGCGTCGTGTTCATCGGCGTGACCGGCGAGCCGGCCGGGATTGTCAAAACATTCGTGAAGCGAATGAGCGACCGGATGGCGTACACCGTCGCCGCCGACGACAAGGGTCAAACGACCAGCGCCTACATGGCGGCGTTCGGCCAACGGGGTATCCCGCATTGTTTCGTCATCGACAAGGCCGGCCGGATCGCCTGGCATGGATACCCGGCCGAGGAACTCGACGCCGTGATCGAGAAGATGCTCGCCGGCTCGTACGACCTCGACGCCATCGCCAAGGAAAACCAGCTTCGGGCCATGGCCGGCCAATACCTCTCCCTCGCGTCGAAGGACAATCTGAGCAAGCAAGCCATCAACCTGGGCAACTACATCCTCATCGAGGGCGCGACGAACAAGAGCCTGCTCAATGATTTCGCCTGGTACATTCTCGCCCATCCGGATATCAAGAACCGCGACCATAAGCTCGCCCTCCGCGCCGCCAAGATCGCGTTCAAGCTCAGCGATGGCGAGGACCCGAGCGTCAGCGAAACCTATGGCCGGGCACTGTTCGAAACCGGGAACTTGACCCAGGCGATCGACGTCCAAAAGCTGGCCGTCAAGTTCGCCGCGAACGCAGCACACAAAGCGAACTACGAGAAGGTTCTTCAACGCTACAAAGAAGCGATACTCGCCGCCGCGACCACGCAACCCTCCGCGAAGGCCGAGTAATCGACGATCCCCTGGTTGTACGACGCGCCTCCCGCTCGCGGTCCCGAAACCGATCCCCTACAATCCCCGCTCCTCTGACGCTTGAATTCGCTACGCATGCGAGGAGCCGCCATGCCCGCCCCCGATTTGTATCGCCGCACGCCCGACGACGTGCTTGAACCTCCGAAGACCTTGGGACAGACGCTGCGCTATCTGGGCCCGGGACTGATCATCACCGGCTCGATTGTCGGGTCGGGCGAGTTGATCATGACCACGAGCCTGGGGGCCGAGATCGGCTTCGCCTTTCTTTGGTTCGTGATCCTGGCCTGCGTCATCAAAGTGGTCGTGCAGATCGAGATCGGTCGGTATGCGATCTCGACCGGGCGCACCACCATGGAAGGGTTCAACGAGATTCCCGGTCCGCGGCTGATGGGCACCTCCTGGCTCGTCTGGTGGTGGTTCGGCATGTTCGTGGCGACTACGTTTCAAGCGGCGGGCATCGTCTCGGCGGTCGGGCAGTGTCTGCACCAGTCGTTCGGCAATTGCCGATTGCCCTTCGGCCTGTACGCGACGGTGACCGAGCAAGGCTCGGTTCGCGGATGGACGCTGCTGGTCGCGATTTCGGGCATTGCGCTGCTGCTTCGCGGCAAATACGGAATGGTGCAGAGCGTCACCACCGTTCTCGTCTTTCTGTTCACCCTGGGCACCATCGCCAACGTCGCCCTGGTGCAGTCGACCGAGTTCGCCATCAGCGCCCGGAACGTGTGGGACGGGCTCAGTTTTCAGCTTCCGCAGGTCGACAACGCGCTGCTCGTCGCGTTCGGCGTGTTCGGCGTGACCGGCGTGGGGGCGTCGGAGCTGGTGTACTATCCGTACTGGTGCCTGGAGAAGGGTTACGCGCGATTCGCGGGCCCCAACGACGACAGTCCCGACTGGACCCGGCGCGCCAAGGGCTGGGTCCGCGTCCTGCACGCCGACGCCTGGCTGGCCATGGTGGTCTATACGCTGGCCACCGTCGCGTTCTACCTGCTCGGGGCGGCGACCCTCCATGGACATGGTGATGTGCCCGAGAAAGATCGACTCATCGCCACGCTTTCGCAGATGTACACCGCGACGCTCGGCAACATCGGCCTGGTCACGTTTCTGATCGGCGCGTTCGTCGTGCTGTACTCGACGTTTTTCGTCGCCACCGCGTCGCTGGCCCGCGTGCTGGCGGACTTTTCGCACGTGGTCGGACGGTTCTCGTTTCGTGATCAGGCCCACCGGGCGAATTGGATCTCCGTCTACGTGGTATTGCTTCCGGTCGCCTATTGCACCATCGCCACCGTGATCTCCGACCGGCCGAAGTGGCTGGTGACCATCGGCGCGATCGGGCAGGCCCTCACCCTCCCGCCCATCGCCGCGGCGGCGATCTATCTGCGCTACACGCGAACCGATCGACGCATCACACCGCGGCCGCTGACCGACCTGATGCTCTGGGTGACCGCGGTGGGGATGTGGATCGTCGGCGGCTACAAAGTGTGGGACAGCGTCAAGGACCGGATCGGCTGACGACGGCGTGACGAGAGCGAGCGCTCGGGCGGTTTGCGCGTCATCGGCCAATACGGTACAAACGTAGCTGGGAAACGAGGGAAGAGCGGCGTGCAGGGGGGGGACGGAAAGCTTCTCACTCCGGAACGTCGTCTCCAAGCTGTACAATCGTGTCGAGTACCAACCCAGGAGAGCGGATAATGCCTACCCAACCCCATGCGCGCATGAACGTTTCGGACCTGAATTTGTTCCTTTTGTCGATCCTTGTCGTGTCGCTGACGCCTACGGTGTCGGCCGCACCGCCGAATTGCATCCTCATCGACGGCGTCTTCGACGACTGGGCCAACGTTCCCACCAACACCGACGCGGATGCGGCCGCCAACGGCAGCGTCCCGCATACGGGGACCAACATCCCCGACGTGCACGACACGGACCATGGCGGCATCAACGACATCCCCGCCAGCCGTGACCATCAGGACGTGGACATCCTCGAATACAAGTTCACCCACGACGGCAACTCGCTGTACGCCTACTTCCGCGCCGACGGGGTCATCGGCCGAACCAACATCGACGGCAACAACACCGCGTGTGCCACCACCCGCGCGGGTCGGTACTACGTGATCGTCACCATCGACGTGGACGGCGAGGACCTCACCGACACCACCGGCTACTGGCTGAACGAAGGCGGGTACTTCCCCACCAGCCGTGGGTATGACATCAACATGGAGCTCGAGTTCTTCGACGGCGCGTACAATACCGGTCACTACATCAACCACGGCGCGGTCGATGCCGGCTCGCTCGCCCAGGCCCGGCTCGATCAGATCGCCGGCGTGATGGACGTATTGCCCGGCTCGTACGATTGGTACACACAGTGGGTCTGGTGGGACGCCTGGGCGACGCCGACCCCGGCCGAGTCCGCCGCGTGCACTGACGGACCGTGGACCCTGCCCGACGGATCGCAGATCTGCTTCGTCTCGGATCGGGGTCCGGTCTTCAACGGGATCGTCAAATACGCGTCGTCGCTCGACGGTACGCAACTCGAGATGAGCGCACCGTTTCGCGGTTTGATGAACAACAAGGGCGACGGCACGCCGGTCATCGACTACGGAAGCACCCTCGACATCTCGTTCTCGCTCGAAGCGAGCGGCGAGCTGTCCGGAAGCTGCGACTGGGCGTCGGACACCGCCGATCCGATCATCGGCTACGTGATCGAAGCCCCGCCGTCGATCCCGACGGTATCCCATAACGGCACGGTAGCGCTCGTACTCGTGTTGATAGCCGCAGGCGCGGTCGTGCTACGATCACGAACCCGCGCAATCGCATGACCGAAGCTTGCCGCTTTGCATCCTGTAATTGTGCGTCCTGAAAGCGCGAACGGTGTGTTATCCCGCCCAAACGTCGGGATTCACGAGGTTCGGCGGCTTCTCGCCCTTGAGCGCCGCGACGAGGTTGTTGGCGGCCAGGATCGCCATCTGCGACCGCGTCCAGTGGGTCGCCGAGGCGATGTGCGGCACGAGCACCGTATTCTTACACGCGAACAGGCCGTCTTTGGCCTTGGGCTCGTCCTCGAAGACGTCCAGGCCCGCCCCGGCGATTTGATTCTCTTGCAGCGCCTGGACCAGCGCGGTCTCGTCGATGACCGGTCCGCGTGAGGTGTTGATCAGATAAGCCGTGGGCTTCATCCGCTTCAGTTCGGCGGTGCTGATCAAGTGACGCGTCGACTCGTTCAGGTCCACATGCAAGCTGACGAAGTCGGACTCGGCCAGCAGTTCCTCTTTCGAGACCTGCATTGCGCCGAGCTTCCGCTCGAGTTCCTCGTTGCGGCGTTGGTCGTGGTAGAGGACCTTCATGTCGAATCCGGCACTGCGCTGCGCCACCGCGGTGCCGATCCGCCCGGCACCGATGATTCCGAGCGTGCGCCCGGTCACGTCGCCGCCGAGAAACTGCATCGGGCCCCAGCCGCCCCACGCGCCCGTACGCATGTAGGCGTCGGCTTCGGAGATGCGTCGCGCCGTCGCCATCAACAGCGTCCAAGTGTGGTCGGCGGTGGCGTCGGTGAGCACCCCCGGCGTGTTGGTGACCAGCTTGCCGTGCTTGGTGGCCGCGTCCAGGTCGACGTTGTTGAACCCCACCGCGTAGTTGGCGAACACCTTACACTGCGGGCCCGCCGCGGCGAACACCTCGTCGTCTATACGGTCGGTGAGCAGGCACAAAACGCCGTCGCGTCCGCGCACCCCGGCCAGCAACGCCTCGCGGGACAGCACCTGATCGTCGGGGTTCATCTCCACCGGATCGCAGTTGGCATACACGATGTCCAACCCGGCCTGGGGAATCTCACGCGTGACAAACACATTGAAACCCATGCGTATCTCCACTGGATCACCGCGTCGGTTCGGATCGCGGCGGCGATTGACTTACCTACCGTAGCAGCATGATGACGAAACAGAATCGGCTCGCCGATCGGCTTAAGCCTTCGGCGTCGATGTCAGTTCCTCGATCGCCTCATCGACGGTCGGAAACGTGTGAAACAATTTGTCCATGCGGGTCAGCGCGAGTGTGCGCCGCACCGGCTCCTGCGTCCCGGCCACCATGAACTTGCCCTTCAGCTTGGCCAGGTCACTGGCCGCCTTGACCAGGGTCCCCAACGACATCGAGTCGATGAAGACGACCTTCGACAGGTCCATCACCACCTTGGGCGACGGGCTGTCGTCGGTTTCGATCGCTTCGTACAACGTGCTCAGAACGAGATTGGCGATCTCGCCCTCGAACTCCTCGACGAGCGGGTGGATGATCACCACGCCCTTCCGGTGCGAAACTTCGATGCGTTCGTCACTCATCGTCGACGCGCTACCTCCCGTGCAACCGGTCCCCAACCCGGACTCCAGTCACCAGCCCGGCAAAGAGCTTACTCGGAATCCCCCGACGCGTCATCTGTTCCGCCCGTCGGGGCGCCGAGCAGGTCGCTGCAATCCTCGCGATAGCCGCAATTGAAGCAGACCAACTTGCAATGAATGCCCGACAGCCGGCATCCACATAGCGGGCAGCCGGCGGGACTCGCACCCGGTTCGGTCATGGCGAGACGCTCCAGGGTTCCGCACCGTCCAGCCGGGCGGGCGCCGGGCGGTATTGTAACAATCGGTGTGGGATCGGCAATCGTGATCAAGCCGACTTTTCGTCGGCCCGGGCGGTGGACGCCTCCGGCTTGGGCGGAACCGGTCGATCGGCCGGGTCGGTCACCGGCGCTTCGGAGGCACGGTCGGCCAGAGAACGGGCGTGAGCGAGCAGATCGGGTATCGACCCTGGTTTATAACCCTCGTGCAGGGCGACGATGTTGCCGACGATATCGATGACGACCAGGCGAGGAAGGCCGGCCTGGGCATATTTGTCGTAGGTCTCACCGCGCGTATCGAGCAGGAACGGCCATTCACACCGGCCTTCTTGCGCGAAGCGCGCCACGGGATCGCGCAACTCCTCGACCGATACCGTTAGCAGCTCGATCCGTGGATCGTCCTTGATCGCCGGAAACAGCACTTGATTCATCTCGGCGATCTCGCCCCGGCACGGGATGCACCAGGTGGCGAAGAAATTGACGATCACGACTTTGCCCTTCATTTCCGAAAGGCGCACCTTGTCGGCGTAAATCGAGACCAAGCTGAACTCCGGGGCCGGTTCACCGACTCGAACTTTCCACCCGTCGACCAGACCGTTGGAAACGTAGGTGGCTGAACTTTCCGACCGACACCCGAAAGCGAGCATGGCCGCCCCCGCAAGTGCAAGGCTCAGCGTCACCCGACGCGCCGTCGTTCCGTCGTACCGCATGGTCATCCTTTCGCCCCGGAAGAACCTGCCGCGGTAAGGAGCTTGACGACCGCCTCGGTGAAGAAAAAGTCGCCCCACATCACCGATTCGTCCACGCCGAGCCCCTTGTTGCGATGGTACACTCCGTGATACAGAACCCCCTCCCATGCCGGGTTATTCTGAGCCAGGAACGCATCGCCGGTCAAGCTGGTCATCGCGTCCCTGGCCGTCTCGCGGTAACGCTCGGCCCGAACGGGGTCGGGGGTCAGGTCAGCGAGCTGCCAGAGCCCCGACGCGGCGATCGCCCCGGCCGAGCTGTCCCAGGCCGGTGGCGTCTCGACCGGAGCGTCGAAATCCCAATAGGGCACGCCCCCGGCCGGCGCCCGAGCGACATAATAGTCCGCGCACCGCTGCGCCGTCTCCAGAAACTCCGCCTGTTCGGTATATCGGTAGGTGGTGCCGAAGCCGTACAACGACCACGCCAGCCCACGCGCCCAGCACGAGTCGGGCCGGTAGCCCTGATGCGTGGACTCGCGAATGAACGCACCCGTATCGAGGTCGAAGATCGCCTCGTGGGCGGTCGACCCGTCGTCACGCACCAGGTACCTGGCCGAGGTCCGCGCATGCGTGATCCCGACCTCAAGCAGCGTGTCGTCCCGGGCGAGATCGGCCGCATACAGGATGATCGGCACGTTCATCATGATGTCGATGAACAGCGACTCAGGGCCGATGAACGAAGCGAGGTAGTCACCCTTTTGCATCCGCATCGCCAGCGTCCGGCCGGCTTGGATCAGGATGTCCCGCAGGGCCGCGTCGTCGGTCAGCGCGTACCAGCGGGAATAGGTGTTCAGGAAGATGAAGCCGAGGTCGTGGACGTTACGATCGTGTTGACGCGGTTCGAGCAGCTTCGAGTAATGCTCGGCCTGTTCGCGCCACCAGGGATCCCCGGTGCGTTCGTGAAACAGCCACATCATGCCCGCGAAGAATCCGCCGCACCAGTCGGTCCAGAGCTCGCCCGAGCGGTCCCATTTCCCGCCCGTGGTGTACATGGGGAAATAGTCCGGATATCGCTCGATCGTGGACCGTACTTTGTCCTGAGCGCAGGTAAGTGCCGCTTCGAGTTGGGAACGCAGTGGGTTGGATACCAAGCTCATTCCGGCAGCTTACCGCACACGGTGACATGCCGCCATGAAACAACATCAGAATGCAAGCCGGCAAGCCCACGGGTTGCACCCCGTGGGACAAACCGCCGAGGGCGCCACGCAGCCTCAAAAACGCTCACCACCAAGACAGTTGAATAATTCCAATCCGAGAGCGTTTCTCATGACGAAAGCCGGCTCGACGGTGAATGGAAACTGAAAACTCTGTGGCAAGGAGCCTGAAGATGAAGAATCGAAGTGTTTTTTCCGGCGCGTCACTCATGGTGAGCGCCATGTCGTTGTTCACTGTGTCTTTATTCACGGTGCCGGCCCGAGCGGGCGACGACACGGCTGGACCGGTCCCGGATCGAATCCAGACCCGTCTGCTCGAGCGATTCGGCGACGAGGGCATCGACGCCGACGAGGACGGCGTGCTGACCCGATCGGAGGTGCGAGCCTTCATGGAAGAGAAAGGCTACGACGGTAAAAAGGGGAAGCGTTTCGGCCGATCGCGGCGAGGTCGCGACGGAGACGGACCCGCCGCGTCACGAGACGGGGATGAAGGTGAAGGACAACGGTTCGGCCGACGCCGACCGGGTCGTCTCGGACCGGGTCGTCTCGGACCGGGTCGTCGCGGACCGGGTCTACAAGGACCGGGCAAGCACGGCAGACCGCCCGGGCCGGACATGCTGCTGAAACGGCTGGAAAGCCTGAACGCCGACACGCCGCCGGAAGGGTTCACGCTCGAACGAGCCCCGGACGCCGACACCGACGGCGACGGTGAACTCAGTAATGACGAATGGCGAGCTTTCGCCGACCGGGTGCGAGCCAGGATGCTCGCCCGGCTGCTCGAGCATAAGCCCGCAATCGACACCGACGAGGACGGTGCGATCAGCGACGCGGAGTTGGACGCCTTCGCGTCCGAGGTTCACGCCCGGCACGTCGCCATGATTCTCGAACGCCATCCCGAAGCCGACACCGACGGCGACGGCGCGTTGTCGGACGAGGAGCTCGAAGCCTTCAAAGCCGCCCGCCGGGCCGAGCACTTCGCGGAAATGTTCAAACGCCATCCCAGCGCGGACACCGACGGCGACGGCGAGCTCAGTGAGGCCGAAGCCAGAGCGTTCATGGATGCCCATCGCGGCGAACGGGATGGCAGCCGTAAGCACGAACGGCGCCGGCACCACCGACCCCGACGCGGCGGCGAAAATCGCGACGGCGAATAGGTCGGTGACGTGATCGGGTGGAAGGAAGCCCACAACGTCGTCGAGTACCACCTGGGCGTCGGGTTATCCTATGGCCCGACGCCCGGGAATGGTTTCGGAAGCAACGGTGAACGTCGAGCTTTGTGAGATCGCGGAAACGCCGGATTCCCGTATAGAATACACTACCCGGTCGACCCTGTCACAAGGACGCGAAGCATGAAGCATCGGAACGCCTTCACGCTCATCGAGCTCATGATTGTGGTCTCGATCATCGCCCTGTTGATCAGCATCGCCGTCCCCTCGCTGTCGAAGGCCCGAATTCAGGCGAAGCGTACCGCGTGCGCAGCCCGGCTACATCAAATCGGCGTCGCCCTGATCACCTACATGCAGGAGACGCGCGATCGCCTGCCCCACGTGTCCTACATGCCGTCACTGGGTCCCGCGCCGCTGACGACCCCCAACCCGGTCTACATCGCCGACGTGCTCGCCCCGCAACTGAAGGGGGAAGACAAGGTCTTCCAGTGCCCCGAGGATCGCCCCAACCGCACGGACCGGCCCGCGCCCAACACGGGGCTCAGCTACTTCGAGACCGAGCGGTCCAGTTACGAGTTTCGCATTTTTCTCTCCGGGTATACCCCGATCGAGTTCGCCTCGCGGCGATTTCGAGGCGGACCTTCCCAATCCTCGACCCCACCGAACAAGATCTGGGTGATGCGCGACTACGCCAACTTTCACGGCAAATCCGGTAAGTCCGGCGCCCGCCGGTATCTGTACATCGATGGACACGTCACGGATTACGAGAATTAGCGAGGAGCTTGACCATGTATTACATCGAACCCGGTACGCGGCGCATGCTGGCTATGGGCGGCGTCGGCATGCTCGTGTTGATCAGCGGTGTCTGGGCCGTGAGCGCTTGGACGAAGAGCAACGCCAACGCCGAACCGGCGAGCACACTGCCCAAGGAACTCTCGGTCGAAGCCCTCAAAGCCGAAGCGGCCAAACCCAGCGACAACCGTGAACGAATGCGCGAGGTTTTTAACCGGGAAGACCTGACCGAAGAGCAACGTCAGGAACTCCGGCGAAACATATGGGAAGTGCGCCGAACACAAATGGAAGCACGCATGGAAGCCTACTTCGCCGCCGCGCCGGAGGCACAACCGGTGATCCTTGACCAGCAGATCGACGAATTGGTGGAGCGCATGAACCAATGGCGATCCGAACGACCGGAGGGCGAGCGTGGCGACCGACCAGGTCGGGAACGGCGGCGGGCGTCGGATCAAACGCAAAACTCGAATCAGGCGGAAGGCGCCGATTCGGCGCGAGGCCCGGGATCCGGACGCGGTTCGTGGGGAGGCAACCGTCCACGTCAGACGCAGCAACAGCGTAAGCAGCGCTCGGAGGATCGCAACGCCGACCAGATGGGCCGCCGCATGGCTTACTTCACCGCAATGCGGGCTCGCGCGCAGGAACGCGGCATCGAAATGCCGGGGCGAGGAGGCGGCGGACGCGGCAGATGACTTGATCCGCGGGCCCGGCTATGGCGTGACCCGCGGTCCGTAAATCGTCGCGCCGCCGGCCGGGTCGGTGAGGTTCGCCGCCGGTCCACCGCAGGTACGGGCATGCTCCGGACTCCGCAACCGCTGCCCCGCGGCGTGCCCGTCGACATACAGCACCGTCGCCCGGCCACGATGCCGAAAGTGACCGTACCCCGACAGTTGGCGCGGATCGCGCTTGTACTCGATGTAATGACCCTCGTTGGTCCCCGGGTTGTGGTCGAAGTGCACGCCGTCGGCGAAGACGAACACGCTCGACGGCGCCTGCCCGAGTTGGTCCCGCCGCGCCGCCGCCACCCGCGGGTTCGGCGGTCCGAGCAGCATGTTGAAGCCGTATGACGTGCTGCGCACCGCGAACTTGCGGAAGTAGCAGCCGGTGTCGTACGGGAACTCCGGGCATTGCATCACGTCGCTGGACCCATTGAAATACGGAGCAAGCACGGCCCGCGAACGATCCAACGGACGGTGCGTACCCGACCCGGGCCCGCCCGCCTCGTAGCCGAACCACCAACGAAGACCGCCCGATTCACGCGTAAAATAGCGCCAGAACGACTCGTTGTGATCGTTCAGGTACGCGTCGGTCGCCAAGCCGACGTGGTGCAGGTTCGCCATACAAACCGCTCGACGCGCCTCGGCCCGCGCGCCGCGCAACGCCGGCGTCAGGATCGCGGTCAGCAGCGCGAGGATCGCGATCACGATCATCAACTCCATGAGGGAGAAGCCACGCCGACAAGATCGCAAAATCCGTTGCATCCCACACGGTTCCCGGCTCATCCCAACCCGCGACAACGCACAACGCAGCCCGAGCCCGTGACGACGATCAATAACACCAGCATCACGACCGCGAAGTCCGAGGCGGCCGGTACGGTTGCGACCGACGCTTCGAAGCGTATCTCGTCGAAGCGCACGTCCGCGACCAACGTCGACGCGCCGGACGCGAAGGTATCCTCCCACAGGAGTATCGAAAAGGTATCGACTTCAGCCGTCGGGTCGTCGACGACCGTCTGAATCGTCGTCGGATCGCCGTCCAGCCCGCCGAACGCCGCACCGGCCCCTTCACTATTGATCAGTAGCGGGCCGCCGACATCCGACACCCGCAACGTCAACGTCTGGGTTCCGGCGACGGCATCAAACGTACTGACCAGCCGAAACGTCAACAACGTATCGGTCGGCAACGGACCCTCGAACGTCATGTCCGTCTCCGCGCCGAAGTCGAACTGAACGGCGTCGAAGAAGTTCCCACCGTCGGCGGCGAGAATCATCGTCGGCCCGAGCGACGGACCGCCGTACAGAAACGATTCGTTGGGAAAGTAATCCACGGTGATGATCTCGAACGCGTCCCCGCTCACGCCGCCGACCCGATCGTTGCCGGTCGCCTGGCTGTTGATCAGCCCGAACGCAATCTGCGCGAACGCATTCGGATCGGCATAGAACCCCGCGCTGTGGATCACCAGATCCACCTCGAACTCGAACCCGGTCCCGGCCGCCAGCGTGACGCCTAGCGGACGCTTCAACATCGCCGTGGGTACGATCGTGTCGTAAGACGCGGTCATCGAACCGGGAGCGTGCACGAAACGCGACGCGTCGCCGCTCACCGTGAAACGCCCCGCCGCCACCGGATCATCGTCGAACGTCTCGGTAAAGCCGATCTGTCCGCGGACCGGACTGCTCAAGAACACCAGCACCAAGACAGCCCGTGCGTAGTTTCCAATCTTCATTACACACATCCCGTCATCCGGTGCGTCGCCGCACCATCGCAACACCGATACCCGCAAGCAGCAAAGCCGCGGTGCCCGGCTCGGGCACGGCCACGAACGCGTCGATCTCCGGCGTGGCGCCGCCGATCGGCGTGATCCGCACGTAGCTCGCCTCGGTGAGACCTGCCGGTTGACCCAGCCCGTCGACCGCATCGGCCAGGTCGACCGGCGTGCCGCCCCCGGAACCGTCGTACAGATCGAGCGCGTCGGCGAACGACAACCCGTCAAAATCGCTCAGCGCCAGGGCCGGGTTCACCGGAATGCGAAAGCCGGTGGGGACCGAACCGGGCGAGGCGTCAAACGGACCGGCGTCACGGTAGCCCTGGGTGGGAAACAACGCGTCGGCGAACACGTCGGGCACTTCGAAGAAGGTCACCCCGTCGGCGCTCACCTCGATCATCGCCGGTTCGGAGAAAATGCCGGCCGGGTCGGTATGGGTGCCGTCGGGAAAGGACCCGCTAAAGAACGCGTTGCCGAACACGATCAGATCGACACCGAACTTGTGCGACGCCGCGTCGGTGACCGGTTCGTCAAACCGCACCGTCAGATGCCCGCCCGTGCCGATGCTGAACAGCTCGTCCGTACCGAACGGACCGCTGAACATGCTCACCACCCCCGGAAAGCCCGCCAACTCGCCGGTCACCCGCTCCGGGCTCCCCAGCGTAACCGCCGGATTGTCAAAACCGGCCGCGCCCCCGACCCCCACGTCATAACTCACCACACTGTCGGCGTACGGGTCCGACCCCCGCGCCGCGAAAACGCCTACATGACCCATGAATATACCAGTTATCAATAGTCTGCTAATAATCAATCTCATATCCTGCTTCCTTCAGCTTGACGAACCATTGGTAAACCCAAACAACAATCCCTGCGGGCGAGAACGTGACAAGGCCCTCCTTTCCGCCGGCAAAACACCGATCCGCAAGCGCAAGAGCTATTCCCCCACAACCACAAGCCCACGGGCGGCGACCCGTGGGATGTATGGAAAAGTCCCTCGCACAAGCACAACAACCGGTCGCCCATCGACCCGACAAAAAAAATCCCAGCCCCCCGCAAACGGGGAAGCTGGGATCGGGTCAGCCAACGAAAACGGGATCGCGTCTCGGTCGCGGTGCATCACGACGCACCGCGCAACGGAAACGGATCCCGGGCCTAGCGGTCACAGCGCCCAATTCGCCCGGGGCACCGATACATGACCACAATCACAGGCAGGTCTTCTGGCTTACGGGTTCAGAGCAAGCGAACGGCGGCAAACAGCGACGTTCACCCACTCGACCGGCCCCCGCGCCTTCTCAGCCCGGCCCGGCGAAGCTTTACGCCTCACCGAACCACAAGCCAATGGCATCTCGCGGCAGACCGTCCCCGATCACAGCGGCGGGTCCGCGGTGGATTCGCACCACCTTCCCTTGACTCTCCTCGACCCGGCCGACGCGCTAACCAACGTTGTGGCCAACGCCCGGCCCGACCAGGAAAAGGACCCGTGATCGTGCACGATTCAGTTGTCTTGCTTCACGCCGTCAACGCCGCTGGACGACGCCGACAACGCGTAGCACACATCACATAACGCACCAATCCTCCGTTGGCAAGAAAAATCCAAGATTCTCGCGCACCGGCGAACCACGAAGTTACCGAACTCGTCCGTTCCCGACGACCCGGATGCAATCCACCCCGGAAAATGCCCTGCCGTCGAACAACGCACCCTGCACATGAACCGGGATCATCGTCCCGTGTGCAACGTTGTCGAGTTGGAGGGCCTCGACGAGTTCATCCGCGTCGAAATACAGGAACCAGTCGTCAATCCCATCGCCCACCATCGGGTGGCACGCGCACCCGTCGGCCTGGCCGGGCGTGGCCACGTCTTTCATCACCGACCGCGGGCCGGGCGGACCCTCGTGCGGCCCGACGCTCCCGCCGACGCCGTCCACACGCGACAGGATGATCGTGGTCGGATCGACGGCGCCGCCATCAACATCCTCCGTGCCCAGCACCGCCACCGTCAGCATGCCATGATTGCGCGGACTGAACGGATTGGGGCACGACCCCGGCTTGACATCCACCGGCACCGTCACCGGCGGCGCGCAGCGCCGTCCGCTGCATGCTGTTGTTAGACGGCCTGGGGTGACCAATCGTCGATCCGAACGCGCTTCCCCACCTCTCTTGATCGTCGTCGGAAGTGCTCACGCAGCGCGATCTTTGGCGCCGCATTTGACAGGGATGTGGCACAGCCCAGCAGCAGGTCCGCGAGTTGAATCAATTGGGCGTCTTGCGAATCTACAGCTTCCAGCAGGCGAATGTTGCGGCGGTTAAGGCCCCACTCCGACCGGCGTGCACGGTTGACCAGGAAGTGTAGTCTCTTCCACCGGTATGGCCGTTGGAGAGTCCTGTGATCCACATAGACGTTGTAACGCGAAGAGGGGCCAGCGTTTCTCATCACGAACACATAGTAGGACTTGAAAAACCGCTCTTCCTCCGTGCGAGCCCAACTCTGCCAGTGACGACCCTTCGTGACAGTCATCATCGAGAACCGCGGCCACCGGTCGTCAAAAAAGACGTCCAGTACGCTCTGGTAGAACTGCAAGGTGCGTTTGGATGTCTTCTTCCACTTGATCTCCGACATTATGGCAGCCTCGCGACGAAGTTCGGATAGAGCCTCGCGCAGCAGCTCCGCTCGTCGAGGCGTGCAGATGACAGCGCCGAACGCGAAGGCAACGGATCCACGCAGAAAGGTTTCGTCAGCGTAGATGTCGTAATCCTGAACCAAGGGGCTCACGCCGCTCACTCCTGCCTACCGTTCGCCCGCCCAACGCTCCGGTTCAGCGGCGGCGCGCAGCGCCGTCCGCTGCAACCGGTGTTAGACGCCCTCATCGTATCGGAATCCAATCTGAGTGATCTCCGAGTCGAACGTCTCAAGCCATTCGATCAGGAGGCCGTACATCATCACGGCTCCGCGCGCGGCCGGCTCCGTTTCGCGGTTTGTGAACGAGTAGCCCTTCCGCCAAAGTAGTCGATGGACGATTCGGTTGCGCCGCCGATTGAACTGCGTTAGCTCATCTATGAACGTGGGAAACGGGTAGTGCTGCTCCTTAAGATAGTCTCGATACCTCTTGATGAGTTTGTCGAAGCTGACATCCTTCTCCTTGGGAATGCCGAGGAACAGTCTGAGCAGGGCTTCGATCAGTGCGTGAACAAGAAGGTAAGCCTCCACGAAGTGTCCGTCAGCCAAGGCCTGTGCCGCGGCATGTTCGTTGTCCTTGATGATGATCGAGAAGTCCGGTCTTGCTTTGTCGTCCATCGAGCCTCGCTCAGTGCGTATAACGCTACTGCTCAGCGGCGGGCGGAAGCCCGTCCGCTGCAGCCGTTTGTTCGGCGTCCACTTCAAGCTTCTTCCTGGCCTCGCGAAGAACCGTGAGGTCGCGTGAGTCAAAGTAGGGGGTGTCCCAGTATAGTTGAGTCTCGGCGATCCGTACGAACGCCGAGACTACATCTTCTCTGGACTTGGCGTTCTGGACTGCCCCGACGAAGCTCCGCAACCTTTGATTGTGCGCATCGTGGTCAGTCTTCGCCGCACGACGAAGGCAGTAGTCCATCGCTCCCTTGGCAAGGTCCTCGATCGAGTACGTCAGCGTATTCTTGTCTTTGTCGCTGAGTTCGCTCCAGAGGCGTGCTCGCAAGGGAACGAGCATCTGGAGGGCGTGGATGAGTTTCTCTGCCGTGTAGTCGATCATCGCGGAACTCCTACGCTTATCGCCGAACAATAATTAGACGGATCCGTCTAACATCCGGAGAACGCCTCGGGAGCCCTCATGACATGCCTGCGAGTGCAGGGGCAGAATGCGCACAAGCATTTTCAGGCAATAGGCTTGCAGCATCTTTCGTTTCTTCACTTGGCAGTTTAGGCGGATCCGCATAGCGTCCTCGTTGTCAAGCCTGCGCGTGAGACCGCGTCACGCACCGCCCGCTGAACAAGTCCCTCGTCAATGTGGTGTCGCCCCTGCCGGCCGGTCTGCGTGTTCTTCCAGCGACGCTCCTGCGGGAAGACCCATTGCCAGCGCCAGTCGGCTGGGGCGTTGGGATATTTCCGGTCCAAGGCGGTGGGCATGCGATTCTCCTCCGAGACGGGTGCGATGAGAACGAACGCGACGAGACGATACCGGTTGGTACGTCCGCAATCGGCACACGTTCACGGCCGCGACGGCTTTTCGACCGGAACCGAATCACGACGCGGGGATGGCTGACGGCGACGCGTGGCGGCCGGCCAGCACGTTCGTGATAGCTGATACTCTACCGCAGTGGATCAAATACGTCAAGGATTGAAACGACACCGTCGTATCGTACGGGTTTAGCGTCTATCGTCTTGTAACCGGGGT
>Ga0299906_10002136_pt1 | contig 16586 bp, 12 predicted proteins | sample RVTome_14_FD_200259 | JGI IMG/M metagenome (GOLD analysis project Ga0299906, IMG submission 200259) | Soil microbial communities from uranium-contaminated site in the Upper Colorado River Basin, Wyoming, United States - RVT145D125 (version 2) ...
GTTTGCTACGCGGTGAAAGCGAATTCGAGCCTTGCCGTGCTGAACGTGCTTGCGCGGCTCGGCAGCGGCTTCGACATTGTGTCGGGTGGGGAGTTCGCGCGGGTGCGGGCAGCAGGCGGCGATCCGCGCAAGATCGTGTTCTCGGGGGTGGGCAAGACCGCCGAGGAAATGCGCCAGGCCCTGATGGCGGGCATCCTGTGCTTCAACGTCGAGTCGGAAAGCGAGTTGATGCGGCTCGAAGCGGTGGCGACGCAATGCGGCAGGACCGCGGCGCTTTCCCTGCGCGTCAACCCGGACGTGGACCCGCGCACCCATCCCTACATCGCGACCGGATTGCGGCAGAACAAGTTCGGCATCCCCTACGAGGATGCACTCGCGCTTTACCGCCGCGCGCGGGAGATGCGTCATCTCGCCGTCACCGGCGTCGGCTTCCACATCGGCTCGCAGCTGACGGAGGTCGCGCCGTTCGTCGCCGCGCTCGACCGGGTGCTCGAGCTGGCCGACCGGCTGCAGTCGGAAGGCGTGACCCTCACCCATATCGACATCGGGGGCGGCCTCGGGATCCGCTACCGCGACGAGTCGCCGCCGACGCCGGGGGAGTACGCGAGGGCGCTCACCGGCCGGCTCGGCAGCCGCGCCCTGAAGATCCTGCTCGAGCCCGGGCGGGCGCTGGTCGGGGAGGCCGGGCTGCTCCTCACCCGCGTGGAATACCTGAAGCACGGTCGGGAGCGCAATTTCGCGGTAGTAGACGCTGCGATGAACGATCTCCTGCGCCCGGCGCTCTACGAAGCGTGGCACGACGTGCTTCCGGTGAGGGCCGGCAGCGGCGGCGCTCACTACGAAATCGTCGGCCCGGTGTGCGAGACCGGCGATTTCCTCGCGCACGACCGCGCCCTCGATCTGCGCGAGGGCGATCTCCTCGCGGTCATGGCGGCCGGCGCCTACGGCATGAGCATGAGCTCAAACTACAACACCCGCCCGCGCGCGGCCGAAGTCATGGTGGACGGCGCCGAACTGCACCTCATCCGCGAGCGCGAAGCAGTGTCGGAGCTGATGGCGCGGGAGATGCTGCTGCCTTAGAAATTCCTTCCCCCCTTGCGGGGGAAGGTTAGGATGGGGGGAGGAAAGTTGCTCAGGGGTTCAACTGGCGATAGACCGCCGTCGCGACGCGCAGCAGCTCGCCCCGCTCCACCTCGCCCGAGAGCGCGTAGCCGAGCTTGCGGTCGAGCCAGTAGAACACGCCCACGCGGTTCTCCTGCGCGAAGCGGAACGCGGTTTCGCGGCTGTCGTCCGCGTTGACGCGAACGTAGAGCGTCAACCGCTGGCCCTTCCCGTCCTGGTACATGAACTGGGCCACCGGCCCCCGATCGCCCGGCAGCAGCCGCCCGCCGACCAGCGCATACCCCAGCTCGCCGAGGTGCGGCACCTTGAGCGACGCGCCGAGGCGCTTCGACAGCCACGTCACGAGGTGGGCCTCCTGGTCGGCCCCGACCTCGACCGGGTGACGCACCTCGGGGCTGTAGACCACGTGCGCAATCGCCGCCCGCCGCGGCCACGAAGTCGCCTCGGCCCGCTGATCCTCCGTATATGCGTGCAGCTGCCAGCCGGTGACCCCGCCCAGCATGAGCCAGGCGACAACCGCAGCGTAGCGCGCGAGCGGCCGCACCCAGTACAGTCGCGGAACCCTCAACTGTTGCGGCGCCGGCTCATCGAGCACCGGATCGAACTCCCGGCGCAATGCCGCGATCTGCTCGCGATAAGCCGCAAGACGCACCGCTTCCTCGGGGCGCTCCGCGAGATAGGCCTCCACCTCGGCGAGACGCGCCGCGGGCAGCACGCCGTCGAGATAGGCGTGCAAATCGGCTTCCGTGATGATCGGCCTGCTCATTTCACCACCTTTAGTGCGGCGGCCCTGAAATCCCCGCCGAGCAGCGCGCGCATGCGCTCGCGGCCACGCGACAGGCGCGACATGACGGTCCCGATCGGGACCTCGAGCACGCGCGCCGCCTCTTCATAGGTAAATTGCTCGAGCCCCACCAGCAGCACCACGGTGCGCTGCTCGGCCGGCAGCCGCGAGAGCGCGGCGCCGATGTCCCTCAGCTCGGACCAGTCCGGCTCGCGATACTGCAGCCCGGCGGCGGCGGGCTCGTCGAGCGGCTCGTGCGGGTAGCGCATCCGCGAGCGCGCCTGGTTGACGAAGATGTTGTGCATGATGGTGAAGAGCCACGCCCGCAGATCGCTGCCCCGGCGCCACAGGTGAAAGCGGGAGAGCGCCCGCTCCAGCGTGTCCTGCACCAGGTCGTCCGCAGCGGCGCGGTCCCCGGTCAGCGCGCGCGCGTAGCGGCGCAGCCGCGGAATGTGCTGCTCGACGAGGTTGTCGAGATCGCTCACTCGCGCCCGCTCAATAGCCGGACCACATCGGCTGCGGCTCCTCCTTGATCACGTGCCAGACCTTGTTGAAGCCGTCGCCGGTCCTGTCGCCGGGCTTCTGGTCCTTGATCCACAGGTAGAGCGGCTTGCCCTTGTAGGCCCATTGCTTCCCCCCGTCGTCGCGCGTGATGATGGTGTAGCCGCCGCCCGGCTTGTCTTCCGCGGTCGCTTTCAGCGGGAGCCAGATCGCGGCACATTTGGCGGTGCACACGCTCCTGCCCGCTGGGTCTTTGTCGAAGGTGTACAAGGTCATGCCCGCGTCGTTGACGAGCACGCCGCCCGAGTACTTCACGGGCGCGCCGCCCATCAAGGCGCAGCCTGCAATCACCAGTACCCCTGCCGCCACCCAACCGATTGCCGTACTCGTCCTCATGGTCGTCCTCCCTTTGCTCAGCCGCCATTGACCGTCACTGTGCAAACATCGAACTGGGCTAGAGTATTCCCGTACCTCGCCCGTGCCCTAAAGTGTCTTGCAGTGCCAACTACTTTTCCCCGGCGGTCGGGTGGAGATCTCGGGCGAGCCGCCCCAATGCAGGCGTCCAGTCACCATCGACCTTCTGCCGGTAGGTTTCGAAACCGGGAAACCATGGAGATTCGCCTTCCCGCACCATCCAGCGCCATTCCGGGGGATGAGGCACCAGGACGCGCGCCGTCCGGCCGAGCCCCGCCATGAGATGCATATTCGTATTGCTGACGCCGATATACCCGCCAAGCAGCGAGAGCAGCGCGAGCATGTCCTCCAGGTCTTCGTTTGCCACCGAGAGATCATGGACGTCGCGCTTCAAATCCCTTCTCAACGCATCAAGTTCCGAATCCCGAGGATGGCGCTGGATTGCAATAATTGTCCCCGGAATACCCTCCAGGGACCAGGCAAGCAGGTTCAGCGGCACTTCCTTGTACAGCGACTGCCCTCGAATGCGCTGTGACTCCAACGGCGTGCCGGCACGCCACGTCAGACCGATGTATGGCGGCGGCCCAAAGCGAGCGATCCGCTCTCGCACCGGGGCTATTCTTTCGTCAAGAACGCTCAGGCGAAGCGATGACGGCAGTCTGGTCTGTCGGTTGCCATGCAGAACTAACGGAAGATCGCCTACCAACAGCCTCCAGTCTGCAGCGGGTTCGCTCTCATCGTGAGCAATGACTGCAGCAAACAAGCCGGTTCGCTGAAGCAGAGTTTTCAGTTTTTGGTTGCATTTGTAGATCACATTGCATCCACGCTCAGTGAGCAATGGCACAAAACGCAAGAAAAACAACTCGTCGCCAATGCCCTGCTCACCCAGAAGAAGTATCGTCTTTCCAGTCGCGGTCTCCGGAAGGACGGCGTCCGACACTTGCTTGACTCGCAACGCATTCGTGCGCGCAAGGCGCCACTGAAAACTCTTCCACCCTTCCTCAAAGTCACCCAGCGCAAGGCACAGCAGCCCGTAGCTGATGCGTACATCAGAGTCAAAAGTATCTAACGACAGGGCCCGACGGAGGAAATCAAGGGCTTCAGCATATCGGCCTTCCTCGGCGCGGACCATCCCGATATTGGCCACATCGTCAATAAAGCCGGGCCTGTTTGAAAGGGCCTTCTCGTAGCATGAGACCGCTTTGTCGTATCGCCTCTGAAGCCGATACTCGTAGCCGAGATTGCTATACGCATGCGCATGATTAGGATTAATTGCAAGGGCACTTCGAAAGCATGCGATTGCCTCCTCCTTTCGCCCCATCTTCGAGTAAGCTACACCTAAATTGCTGTGGCAATCAGCACTGTCCGGGGCAACAGCGAGCGCCGCCCGGTAGGCAGAAACCGCCTCGTCATTGCGACCCATTTTCATCATTAGCGTTCCAATATTGTATTGAGCATTGACATGCCGTGGCTGCAGTACAAGCGCTTTGCGGTAACAAGCGAGCGCTTCCTGGTGCCGGCCCTGACCGTACAATACATTGCCGAGATTGGTGTGCACTTCCGGATCGTCCGCCGCCTTGGCTGCAGCAGTCCGCAACTCCTTCTCCGCCTCGGGAAGCTTTCCCTGCAGTTCCAACGCCAGACCGAGGCGCATGTAAAGCAATCCATGCGACGCGCCCAAGCTCAGCGACTTGCGCAACATCGTCTCAGCTGCAACGGGATCCTTCACTGCCAAGTAGGCAACGCCGAGATTCTCCAGCACTATTAAGTCGTTGGGACTTGCCTCGATCGCCTTGTTTAATAACCTCACCGCCTCCTGCGCGTTACCGCCCATCAGCCGCAACACGCCCAAGAGATGCAGCGCGTCCGGATGCTTCGGAACTTGCCGCAGGATTTCCCTGCACAAACGCTCCGACCCGGCAAGATCCTGTCCGCGGAGGCGCTCGAAAGCTTCAGTCAACCGCTTGTCCAATGCCCGCCACAATCGATAAAAAAGACAACCTGCGATCCGTGGACGCAGTTTTCAACTCGTTGAAGCCCAGCGCCGGGTCACGCCCGAATCTCTGCAATTGAAGCGGGTTGGCTTCTCCCGTCACAATGCGGGCTCCAATCATTGCGTTAGGATTTCGGTATTACTTGCTACATGAATCAACTGCAAAGCTCTCGGGCGGCTCGCCCCTCTGATACCGCTCCCACATCGTCGTGTAGGCGGCTTCGATATGGCGGCGAAACCGATCGGTGTCGAACAAAGGATAGGTGTCGCGGTTCCGGGCCAGCTTCGATTTGATGTCGGCGAGACGCTTCCGGTTCGTGGCGAGCTCCAGCGCCAGGTCCTCATACTCTTCCAGGGAACGTGTAATCAATTCACTCAGGCCGACGGCGCTCAGCAGGCTCGCCGCGACCCGCCCGGCGAAGGTTTTGCCCAAACAGGCTAGCACTGGCAGTCCCGCCCATAAGGCGTCGCTGGTGGTGCCGTGGCCGTTGTAGGGAAGCGTATCCAGCGCGAGATCCGCCAGGCGCTGACGGGGAAGGTGGTCTTGTATCCTTTCAGCTCGGGCCGCAAAGACCAGCCTTTCCGGAGCGATCCCTCTGTGAGCTGCCTCATCTCTCAGATTGCGCATTGCTTCCTTACCGCCCTCGCGCAACCACAGCACGCTACCCTCGACCTTGGCCAATAACCGCATCCACACGTCGAAGATCAGCGGATTGATCTTGTAGCCATTATTGAACGAGCAGAACACGAACCCCCGCTCGGGCAGCCCGGCCTCGGCGCGGGCCGGCGTCCAATCGGCAATGACGCGCCCGGAATCGGTTGCCATGTAGGTATCAGGCAAGTAAGCCACTTTTTCCGAAAAACAGGGAAAGTGCTGCTCGGGAATTACGAACCGATCGGCAACGATGTAGTCGATATAGTCCGCCCCCATCGTTCCCGGATAGCCCAGGTAGTTGACCTGGACCGGCGCCGCGCGCAACGCGAATATGCCGGTGCGAGCGTCGGCCGTGAAGCCATTCAAGTCCACTGCGATATCGATCTCCAGCTCCCGCAGCAAATCCGCCACTTCGCGGTCGCTCTGCCTTTGGACGTCTACAAAGCGGCTGAAGGTGCCCTTGAGGCGTGATCGCATTTCGCTCGGGACATCGGGGCCGAGCGATATGGCCGTGGTCTCGAATCGCGCCTGGTCGTGCTTCTCAAACAGCCCCAGCAGACAGTAAGCCATTACGTGCTCGCGAAGATCAGCCGATAGATAAGCGATACGAATTCGGTCATGGCGAAAACGCGCTCCGTTCCAGAAGGGGGCCGGGGATACGGAAAAGTTGTCACTGATCCATGTTCGGGCACACAGCAGTTGATCTTGCGGGGAATCGGTCATGCTCAAAGCCATGAATGGACGGACGCTTCGTTTCCCGGCCCGGATAGCGCCCACCAGGCGCCCAACCTCCTCGTTGCGGCCCCGCCAGTCGCAGCAGCGCGTTCGTGCCCATGCGAGATCGCCCGACACGTACTCAAGATCGGGGTTGATCGCCAACGCCTTCTCGTAATTGACGGCCGCCTCCTGGTAACGACCAAGGTCCATCAATGCATTACCCGAACCTTGAAGCGCTTCTACGAACGCCGGTCTGATGTCAAGCGCACGCTCATAGCTCGTCAGCGCCTCCTGCGACCGCATCAGTTGCCGCAAGGCCTTTGCACGATTCGAGAGCGCCTCGGCAAAGTCAGGCTTGACTCCCAGGGCTCGATCGCAGCTTTCCAGCGCCTCCTGCGGCCGTTTCATCTCCAGCAGGGCGATGGCACGACTGGCAAGCGCCTCCGCATAGTCGGGCCGCATTTCGAGGGCCTTTTCGTATGAACCGAGCGCTTCCTCGGCCGAGTCGAGTTTGACCTGGCAATTTCCCAGATTGAGGAGCGCCATTGCATCCTGCGGATGGGTCTCCAGGAGTCTTTCACACAATTGTTTCGACTCCGCATACCTTTTCAGCTGAAACAGCACAGTCGCCAGATTATTCGTCACGCTCGGGCGTCCCGGAGCAAGCGCCAGCGCTTTCCGGTATAGACCCGCCGCGCGTTCGAGTTCGCCTTTTTCCTGCGCCACAAGCGCATCGTGGAATAACTGCTTCGCTTCCGCCAGTGGGTTCATATGGCTGCTACTTGTATCGGAGCCGCTGATTGTGAGTCGCGGTCGGTGACGGCGGAGGCCGTCGCGCTCGATCGCTTCTAATCGTCGATCGGCGCCACCGCAAAGCTCTCGGGCAGCTCGCCCCTCTGATGACGCTCCCACATCGTCGTATAGGCGGCTTCGATATGGCGGCGAAACCGATCGGTGTCGAACAAAGGATAGGTGTCGCGGTTCCGGGCCAGCTTCGATTTGATGTCGGCGAGACGCTTCCGGTTCGTGGCGAGCTCCAGCGCCAGCGCCTCATACTCGGGTAGCGAGTGCGTGATCAGTTCGGGAAGCCCAATCGCATTCAGCAGGCTCGCCGCGACCCGCCCGGCGAAGGTTGTTCCTAGACAGGTCAACACAGGAAGCCCGGCCCAAAGGGCGTCACTGGCAGTGGTGTGAGCGTTATAGGGAAGCGTGTCCAGAAAGAGGTCCGCCACTCGATTGCGGGCAAGATGGTCTTCCACCTTTACGCGTGGCGCAAATACCAATCGCTCGGGCGCCACGCCTCGCGCCTCGGCTTCGCGCCTTAGATTGCGCGACGCGGCAGCGTTGTCCTCCAGCAACCACAGCACGCTGCCCTGCACCTCGTTTAGCAACCGCATCCAGCAGTCAAAGGTATCCGGTGTAATCTTGTAATTGTTGTTGAAGCAGCAGAAAACGAAGTCGGTATCCGGCAACTTTACTTCTGCTCGGGTCGGAGTGCGCTCTGCGATACCACGCTTGGAGTCATTGACTTGGTAAGTGTCCGGCAGGTAAACGACCTTCTCGGTGTAGCAGGCCTCGTGCTCCGGGGGAATCACATGCCGGTCCGCCAGAATGTAGTCCATGTAGTCGACACCGAGGGTGCCCGGGAAACCCAGGTAGTTGACTTGAACCGGGCCTGGCCTAAGACTGAAGATACCTGACCTTGCCTCCCCGAAATAACCGTTCAGGTTGACCAATATATCAATCTGTCTTCGTTTTATGGCCTCGGCTGCTTCGCGATCTCCCAAACGACGGATGTCCACGACTTCATCGAACGCCCTGTTGATCCTTCCCCGGATCTCGCTCGCGTCATCCCATCCATTATCAAAAGCGAACAGCTCAAAGCAATTCTTGTCATGCAGCTCGAAAAGTCCCGCGATCAGAACGGAGGTCGCCTGATGCCGAAACTCGCCCGACACATAGCCGATACGAATCCTGGCATTTTGATATCGCTCTCCAATCCATACAGGGGCTTGAGCTTGTGGACATTTATCCGCGGCATAGATCTCGGCGCAGCGTCTCAGGTCTTGCGTCGAGCTTGAAATCGCCTGGAATCCAAAAGGCTCCGCAGACTTTCTCCCGGCGTGGAGATCCTTTTCGATGGATTCAGCAAGCACTATCAACTCCTGCCAGTCGCAGCACAACATCTTCGCGTGAAGCAGATGGCCTCTTGCAAAACTGTAGTCCGGCGCCAATTCCAGCAGCCTTGCATATGACCGGGCGGCGTCTTCATAACGCTTGAGGTTCCGAAATACCTCACCGCGATTTAAGAGTGCCTCGTGTAAGTCAGGCTCGAGTGCGAGCGCGCGGTCAAAGCTGGCGAGCGCTTCTTCGTGCCATTTCAGGTCCAGCAGTGCAACGCCACGACTGTTATGTGCCTCCGCATAGTCAGGCTTGAGTGCAAGGGCGCGGTTGTAGCTGAGCAACGCTTCCTCAAGCTGTTTCAGATTCCACAATGCAATACCGCGACTGTTGAGTGCTTCGACATAGTTGGGCTGGATCACCAGCGCTTTCTCGTAACAGGCCATGGCCTCTTCAAAGCGCCTGAGCTTTTGCAGCGCATTGCCACGACTGCGGAGTGCTTCTGCAAAGTCGGATCTGATAGCAAGCGCTTTGTCATAGCTCGCCAGCGCCTCCTCGTAGCGCTGGAGATCCTGCAGAGCATTGCCGCGGTTGTGATATACCACCGCATCGTCGGGTCTGCTTATCCGCGCCAGGTCAAAACTGGCCAGCGCCTCCTCGTAGCGCCGGAGATCTTGCAGGGTATTGCCGCGGTTATTCAGGGCATCCACGTAATCAGACGCAATCGCGAGTGCCCTTTCGAGACTGGCCAGCGCCTCTTCGAAGCGCCTCAGTTCCCGCAGGGTGTTGCCGCGGTTGTTATGCAGGAGCGCCACCCCGGGCATGATCGCAATGGCATTGTCGTAACTCGCCAGCGCTTCTTCGTAGCGCTTGAGGTCATGCAGGGTGTTGCCGCGGTTGCCCAGTATCTCGGCGCGGCCCGGCACGATCGCCAATGCACTGTCGTAGCTCGCCAGCGCTTCCTCATGGCGCTTGAGTGCCTGCAAGGCGTTGCCGCGGCTGTATAGAGCTTCGGCAAACGCCGGCCTAATTGCAAGCGCCTTGTCGTAGCACCCCAGCGCTTCGTCTGGTCGCCCGCTTCCCGCCAGGACGTTCCCCAAGTTCAGATTCGCCTCCGCCGACCGGGGATTAATTCGCAGTGCCTCGCTGAACAATTGCAGTGCTTCCTGGAAGAGCCCGCTCTGCGCCTTGAGGATGCCGAGCTGATGAAGCGCATCGAAGTGCCGGGGGTCGGCGCTCTCGGAACGGTGTTTTTTCATACCAGGAACACCGTGGCCAGGCCGAGGAAGATGAAGAACCCGCCGCTGTCCGTGATCGCCGTGATCATGACGCTCGAGCCCAATGCGGGGTCGCGCCCGAGCTTTTGCATCACCAGCGGGACCGTGACGCCCATCACCCCGGCGAGCACCAGGGACAGCACCATTGCGCCCGTCATCACCACGCCGAGCTGCCAGTTGTGGTAGATGAGGAAGGCGAACAGGCCGACGACGCTGCCCCAGATGAGGCCGTTCAAGGCGCTCACGCCGATCTCCTTCGCGAACAGCTTGCGTGCGCCCGCGCCGCTGATCTGCCCGAGCGCGAGGGCGCGCACGATCATGGTGATGGTCTGGTTGCCGGAATTGCCGCTGATCCCGGCGACGATCGGCATCAGCGTCGCGAGTGCGACAAGCCTGGCGATGGATTCCTCGAACACGCCGATCACGCGCGAGGCGATGAACGCGGTCACCAGGTTGACGGCAAGCCAGGTCCAGCGGTTCCGGACGCTCTTCCAGACCGACGCGAACAGGTCCTCGTCCTCGCGCAGGCCCCCGGCGGAGAGCATGTCGCTGTCGGTCTCGCGCCGAATGTAGTCCATCACGGCGTTCACCGTGACGCGTCCGATCAGCCTGCCGTCGCCCCCGGCCACCGGCGCCGACACCAGGTCGTAGCGCTCGAATGCCTGCGCGGCGTCCTGTGCCTTCTCGTCCGGACGGTACCTCGTGAACTCCCGCCGCATCACCGTGTCCACCGCGGTCCCGGGATCGGTGACGAGCAGCGTGTTCACCGGCAGCAGGCCCTCGAGCCGGCCGGCGCGGTCGACCACGAACAACTGGTCGGTGTGGTCCGGCATCTCGTCGAGGCGCCGCAGGTAGCGCAGCACGACCTCCACCGTGACATCGTCGCGGATGCTGATCATGTCGAAATCCATGAGCGCCCCGACCGTCCCCTCCGGGTAGGACATCGCGGCCCGCAGCTGCTCGCGCTCCTCCGGCGCGAGCGAGCGGAAGACGTCCTGGATCACCTCGCGCGGGAGGTCCGGCGCGAGGTCGGCGATCTCGTCGGTGTCGAGCCGCTCGGTCGCGGCGACGAGCTGCCGCTGGTCCATGTGCGCGATCAACGTCTCGCGCACCGCGTCGGAGACCTCCAGCAGGATCTCGCCTTCGCGCTCGGGCTTGAGGAAATCCCATGCGACCAGGCGCTGCGCGAGCGGCAACGCCTCCAGGATATAGGCGACGTCCGCCGGGTGCAGCGACTCGAGCTGCTTCCCCAGCTCGAGCAGGTGCATGCGGTGCACCAGGTCCTCGACCAGCTCCTGGCGCCGGCCCTGCTGCCGGCGCACGAGGCTCTCGACCATTTCGTGCTTGCGCAGCAGCTCGGTTACGCGGCGCAGCTCGTCCTGCACTCCGCTCGTAGTTTCCCCGCGTTCGGACATGGTGGCGACTATTGAATTGCCAAGGTGCCGGGACTCCGGGAGGAGGCGCGAACTCGACTATCCGCCACGGAAGTCACGAAGAACAGCGGGATTCTATTCTTTTCCTGCTTTTCGCCGCGTACTCCGTGTCCGGTACGGCAAAAAACGGAAATCAGCCGACAGTTTTCGTGGATGCATGCAAAAACTACGGACAAAAAAAGGGGGCGCCGAAGCGCCCCCCGCATAGTGCGTGACGGATAGCTTAGAAGCTGTGCGACGCACCCAACACGAATGCACTCGCGCTGTCGCCCAGTTTCACATCGCTGTTAAAGAGAAAGAAGTTGTATTGGCCGTTCGAGTCGTTATCGATTTTAGAGTAACCAACGAGCACGGACGTGCGCTTGGACAGGGCATGGTTGTAGGCAATAACATATTTCTTGGCGCCCTGATCATCCGCAGCCGCGCCCGGGTCGCTGCCCTCAAAGTCGTCGGCTTGAGTTAAGCTGACGCGGATCGTGCCAGCCGGGGTCACCTTCCAGTCGGCGACGAGATGAATGGAATCCCGCGAGACGTCCGTGGTAGCGCTGGTGTCCCCATCAAAGCTCGTATAGTACAGCCCGACCTTGACCGGGCCAAACACGTAGCTTGCCCCCGCCGAGACCATATCCTCTGAGGTGCCGTCCGCACCACCGCCCACCCCGTTTTGATTATCATCATGTTTTTCATACCCCACCCAGACCAAAAGCGGGCCGGCCGCGTAGGTGCCATACCCGCTGTAGATACGGCCCTTCGCTCCAGTCGTCACGGCAGTATTGAGAGCATGGTTCGTGGTGGTCGTCGATAGACCGAACGAGAAACCGCTAAAATTGGGTGATTCGTAGTTGATGGAGTCCTGGACCCGCTGCGCAAAACTGATCCCGAACTGGCCCTGGTCCTCCGCCATCATATTTTGCACGCCAATATAACCCGTCGATTCGAAGCGGACGTTGCCCGACTGGGTCTCCATCGCGGTGTCCCACTTGCCAATGAAGATGTTGCCGAAGCTGCCTTTAACTCCGAGGGCAGAGTTGCGATCGCAAATGCCGGAATTAGCTTGGCTCGGGTTGAGGTCAACCCCCCATCTCGCGCGTGTTTCGCACTGGAACCAGACGGTATTGCCCCCGCCCAGCTTCTCTTGCCCGCTCAGCCGGACATTCGAGGCAGGGGAATTGAAGCCATCCGCGCTGTCCCGGCTAACACTGCCGGCCGTGTCCGCCTGGCTGACGAAACCGTACTGCGCGTTGAGCTTACCGGAAATCGTCACTTGCGCCAGCGCCACCCCCGGCGCAGCCAGCGCTCCGGCGACTGCAACTGCCATGAGCTTCTTGTTCATTCTCTATCTCCTTTGAAGTTTCGTTACTCTCGGCGCGATCGCATCACGTGTTTGCGACAGCCCCAGACGATCCCCCCCTTTACGGTGAGGTTGCAGCTAGTTTGCCGGATCGTCTGGCGCAGGGGCAACAGAAGTGCGAATTATTCCTCATTATTTCAGTGCTGTTGTTGCACACGCGCAACACGATGACCCGTTGGAATATCGTGCCAAGATTGCACCCAAAATCTATACAAATCAAAAGGGTGATGACTTCGCCTTACGGCATACCCTCCAAGGCGACGCGGCGTCACCTAAGACAATGAGCATTGATCCGAAGACCCCGTTTTCAAAGATCGCCCCATCGGGGACGGGCGGCATCTAGCCGGGGGGATTCAGATAGGTGCCCCCACTGTATACTCCATCGTCGCCAAGCTCGGTCCTTGACGGCATGACCAGTCGCTCGTCCGCTTCGGACGCGAATCCCACGATAAGCTATTGAATAGCCATGGTTCGTGCATCGCAGCATTCCCATGAAATTAACGCCATGGTGCAGCAGGCAATCGCGCTGCACCAGCGTGGCCACATTGGCGATGCAGAATCGCTGTGCCGGCAGGTGCTCGCCGTCGAGCCCGATCATGCTGACGCCCTCTACTTGCTCGGGCTCGCTACGTTCCAGGGCGACGATCCGTCGCAAGCTGTAGGACTCATCCGCAGGGCGGCATCGCTCAAGCCCCGGAACTGGCTGTTTCAGGGCAATCTGGCAAACGTGTTGTTCCAGCTGGGGAATTACGCGGAGGCGATGGCGGCCTATCGCCAGGCCGCGACGCTCAAATCCGACGAGCCCCAGTTTCCAATGGGCATCGCAAACTGCCACGCGTGCGGCGGAAATTACCCCGAGGCTGAAGCCCAGCTGCGCACGCTCGTGCAGCGTTTTCCGCGTCACGCGCTCGCCTGGTTCAACCTGGCAAACTCCGTGCGCGATCAGGGACGACCGGAGGAGGCCGTGAATCTCTATAGTCGGGCGATAGGGCTCGATCCGGGTATCGTCGATGCCCATGTGAATCTGGGCCACGCGCTGCGCGCAGTGAATCATCCCGAGGACGCGATACGGGCGTACAGCGATGCGCTCGACATCACGCCAGGTAACGTCCCGGCTCGCGTTAACCTGGCGGCGGCGCTTACGGATCTAGGGCGCTTTGTAGAAGCCGAAGAAATCTGCCGGAAAATAATAAGCGGCGTGCCCGGGTCCGCGCAGGCGCGCGTGTGTCTGGGAGCCGCGCTGCGACATCAAGGCCGGCTGCTTGAAGCCTTGCCCCATTACCGCAAGGCCCTGGAGCTCGACCCTTCGGACGCGCACGCCAACGAGGACTGTGGATTGGTACTCGGGGAATTGGGGGAATTTGGCGAAGCGTTTCGCTACTTGTGCCGGGCGCTTCAGGAAAACGGCGACTCCGCGGCGACGCAGGTGGGCCTGGGTGGACTTCTGCTGGGGGCAGGGCAAATGGCTGACGGGTGGCGCGGTTACATGCTTCGTCCAAGCGCCGAACTCCTGCGGAAGTTACCCGAGCTGAAGCTGTCATCGGACCTTCCCCCTGAGCTTGCCGGCAAACACTTCTGCGTGCTTCGGGAGCAGGGGTTGGGCGACGAGATATTTTTTCTGCGCTGGGCCAGGGAGCTTTATCTTCGCGGCGCCCGGATCTCCTACCGTGCCAGCGATAAACTCGGCGGCCTGCTCCAAGGGGCGGACTTCATCCACGAGCTCCGCGCAGAGGATGCCCCGCTTCCGGAAGCCGATGCAAGCATCCTGCTCGGCGACCTGCCGCTCGTATTAACGGCGCTTCCTTCCAGTCGGTTGCCCGGCGGAAGTCTTGGACCCGTAGATTCCGCGCTGCCGCAGTTTGCGCAACGCGTCGCGATATTTTTCCCACCGCTACCACCGACCATCCGCCTGTTGCCGGACGCGGCGCGCGTAAGGGAGCTTGGCGAAAAACTGCGCGCGCTTGGGGACCCGCCTTACATTGGCGTGACCTGGCGCGGCGGAGCCCCGCCCGTGGAGCAAACCTGGCAGCACTGGGTCTTGTTCAAGGAGATCCCCCTGGAAGAACTCGCTCGTGCCCTCGGCCCCGTTTCCGGCACCGTGATATCCATACAACGCAATCCGAAAGAGACAGAGCATTCCATGCTTTCCGGACTTATGGGGAGGCCGGTCCACGACCTTTCGAAGCTCAATTCGGATCTGGAGGATATGCTCGCGCTGCTCGCGCTGCTCGACGACTACGTCGGCGTCAGCAACACCAACATGCATCTGCGCGCAGCCGTCGGCAGGACGGCGCGTGTCCTCGTGCCCCGTCCGGTCGAGTGGCGCTGGATGATTTCCGGCAATGAGTCGCCGTGGTTCCCGGGCTTCCGGGTTTACCGCCAAGGGCCCAACGCGGGCTGGGAAGCGGCGATCGCGCGATTACGCGGCGATCTGCTCGCCGCGTATGGCAGCGGTTGAGGAAGGCCTTGGTGATGTCCGCGATTTGCGCGGCGTCGTGCAACGAGTGAGCGTCAAGCATCTACGCAAAGCTTGTTAATCACCGGGTTTCGTTGGCGGCAATCTCCTGGGCACGCCCGTCTCCGGCGCAGACCCTTTGCCCGCCAGCGCCAATTCAAGCATCGTTTCAAGGCGGACAAGGCGCTTGTCCATGTCGCGCATCTCGGATGCGAGATCTTTAACCTGGACGGACAGCCGGACCACCTGCTCGTTCATCTTGATCACTTGCGCGAGCGCGTCCCAGATCTTGTCGGCAATGCTCATGGTCACGCCGCCCTTTCGCGCCGGGTCGCGAAATGCGTCAACGTCTTCCTGACCTCGGCCTCCGCTTCACGAAGCGCCCGCATCGCATCCCGCGACGAGGCCTCGAGCTCTTTCACCAGCCTTTCCAGCAAAGCCGAGTCTTCCTCGCTCCGGTAGCTGTCGACCGAGCGCCGCACCATTTCCCCCATCGACAGCCGCCGTGCCTTGGCGCGCGACACGATCGAGCGCTTTTGAGCCGGCGTGACCAGTACCACCATGCGCTCCAGCTTTCCCATTTCGCCCTCCGATTACCATTGACAACACATGTTAATTATAGGCGCGTTCTGCGCTTGAAGCCAGAGTAACCGCTGGGGAGGCCGTTGAGGGCGGACAAACACGATGGCCAGTCTCCGGGCTGCAGTGCTCTGTGTTCTCTGTGCTCTCTGTGACTGAAAAATTTGAGAGTTATGTGCCCAGGCCGGAGAGCTGCTTCTCGGGATAGCGCGTTCCAGCTGTGACGTTCAAGGGGAACGCTTTCGAGAGCGTCTCGATCTCCTCCTTCGTCAGCCTCACGTTCACCGCCGCGCAGTTCTGCTCGAGATAGGTGCGCCGCTTGGTGCCGGGAATGGGCACGATGTCCTCGCCCTGAGCAAGCAGCCAGGCGAGCGCGACCTGCGCCGGGGAGCTTTTTTTCGCCGCCGCGATCTTCTCGAGCGGCGTCAGCAGCGCAGCGTTCTTCCCGATGTTGTCCGGGCTGAAGCGCGGGTGCTCGCGCCGCCGGTCCTTGGGCAGCAGCGCATCGAGCGTCTTGATGGTCGCGGTGAGAAAGCCGCGGCCGAGGGGCGCGTAGGCCATGAAGCCGATGCCGAGCTCGCGGCAGGCCGGCAGGACGTCCTTCTCCACGTCGCGGCTCCACAGCGAGTACTCGGTCTCCACGGCCGTAATGGGATGGACCTTGTGCGCGCGGCGTATCGTCTGCGCGCCGGCCTCCGAGAGCTGGAGATAGCGCACCTTGCCCTGCTCGACCAGCCGCTTCATCGCGCCGACCGTGTCCTCGATCGGCACCGTCTTGTCCATCCGGTGCATGCCGTAGATGTCGATGACATCCACGCCCAGGTGCTTCAGGCTCTTCTCGCACGCCTGCGGCACGTAGTCCGGGTGCCCGCCGGTCAGCGCCGGCGCGCCGCCTTCCGCCCCCCGGGCCGCGAGCGCCAGGTTGCCGAACTTTGTGGCAAGCAGGACCTTGTCGCGCCGGCCCTTGATCGCTTTTGCGATCAGCTCCTCGTTCACCCCGTTGCCGTAGGCATCGGAGGTGACCAGCATATCGACACCGAGGTCGATCGCGCGGTGAATGGTGGCGATAGACTCCTCGTCATTGGGCTCGCCGTAGCTGATCGACATGCCCATGCAGCCCAGTCCCACTGCGGAAACCTGGGGTCCGTTTTTTCCCAGCTTGCGCTTCTGCATCTTCGCCTCCT
>Ga0299906_10002137_pt1 | contig 16583 bp, 15 predicted proteins | sample RVTome_14_FD_200259 | JGI IMG/M metagenome (GOLD analysis project Ga0299906, IMG submission 200259) | Soil microbial communities from uranium-contaminated site in the Upper Colorado River Basin, Wyoming, United States - RVT145D125 (version 2) ...
CCCACCGCGTCGGATCACGCCGGCCTCTGGGGGCAACACGCAGAACCGTTCGAACGACACCGGCACCCAGCGCTCGACGCGCTCGTCCCGCTCACCGCGCAGCGGATACCAGACGGCAGCAGCCACGTCGGAAGTGGTTCGGGGAGTGCGATCGCGCGCCCAGATGCGCACGCGGTGCCCGGCTTCGGCCAGCACGACACCGCAGGTGAGGCCGGACACGCCGGCGCCGATGATCAGAACCTCCACGGCGGGGGTTACTTCTTGCCGTTCGTGCCGTCCTTGCGCGAGGACTGGGCGCGCTTGCTACGCGCGGCGCGTGCGCGCGGCGTCGGGAAGCTCGAGAGCGTGGCGCGGCCGTTCATGTTCCGGCCGGGACGCTTCTTGACGGGCTTCAGGATCTCCATCAGCTCGGCCTTCTCGATGGTCTCCTTCTCGAGAAGCCGGTCCACGATCGCATCGAGCACCTCGCGGTACGCGGCCAGGATCTCGCGGGCCTCTTCGTACGCCTCGTCGATCAGCCGGCGGATCTCGCGATCGATCTCGTACGCGACGTTGTCGGAGTAGTCGGGGTGCGAGGAGAAATCGCGGCCGAGGAACACCTCGCCGTGCTTCTGACCCAGCGCCATCGGACCGAGGACGGTGCTCATCCCGTACTCGGTGACCATCTGCCGCGCGACCTTGGTTGCCCGGTCGATGTCGTCCTGCGCGCCGGTGGTCGGGTCCTGGAAGACCAGCTCCTCCGCGACCCTCCCGCCGAGGAACATCGCGAGGTCGTCGATCAGCTCGGCCCGCGTGACCAGGAACTTGTCCTCGGTCGGCAGCGACAGCGTGTAGCCGAGCGCGCGCCCTCGCGGGATGATCGACACTTTGTGCACGGGGTCGGCATTGGGCAGCGCGTGCCCGACCAGCGCGTGGCCCGCCTCGTGGTAGGCGATGACGCGCTTCTCCTTGTCCGAGATGACACGGCTCTTTCGCTCGGGACCGGCGACCACGCGGTCGACCGCCTCTTCCAGGTCGCCGTGCTCGATCTGCTTGCGATCGTGACGCGCGGTGAGCAGCGCGGCCTCGTTCATCACGTTGGCGAGATCCGCGCCGGTGAACCCGGGCGTCCGACGCGCGAGCACACCCAGGTCGACGCCGTCGGCGAGCGGTTTACCGCGCGCGTGAACCTGCAGGATCGCCTCACGGCCGCGCAGATCGGGCCGGTCCACCACGATCTGACGATCGAAGCGCCCCGGCCGCAACAGGGCGGGGTCGAGGATGTCCGGGCGGTTCGTGCCGGCCATGATGATCACGCCGGTCCTGGTGTCGAATCCGTCCATCTCGACGAGCAGCTGGTTCAGCGTCTGCTCGCGCTCATCGTGGCCGCCGCCCAGGCCGGCGCCGCGCTGGCGGCCGACCGCGTCGATCTCATCGATGAACACGATCGCCGGCGCGTTGCTCTTTGCCTGCTCGAACAGGTCGCGGACGCGCGCGGCGCCCACACCGACGAACATCTCGACGAAGTCCGAGCCCGAGATCGCGTAGAAGGGGACGCCGGCCTCACCGGCAACCGCGCGCGCGAGCAGCGTCTTGCCGGACCCGGGGGGCCCGTACAACAGCACGCCTTTGGGGATCTTGGCGCCGACCGCCTGGAACTTGGCGGGGTTCTCGAGGAAGTCCTTGACCTCGGTCAGCTCCTCGATCGCCTCGTCAACGCCGGCGACGTCCTTGAACGAGACTTTGGGCTGGTCTTTGGTCACCAACTTGGCCCGCGACTTGCCGAAGTTCATGACCCGGTTCCCACCCGACTGGGAGTTGTTGAAGAACCAGATCAGCAACCCGGCGAACAGCAGGAACGGCAAGAACCCGACCAGCGCGTTGAGCCAAGAGTTGCCCTGCTGCGGATCGATATCGACCTTGACCTTGGCCTCGGTCAGCTGCGCGACCAGCTCGTCCTCGAACTCGGGGGGGAAAGCCACGCGATACACGCTGCCGTCCGAGAGCTCGCCCTTGATGACCTGATCGCGCAAGAGGAAGTTTGCCGTCTTGATCCCGCCCTCGGCGATACGATCCTGATACTCGGTGAGGTCGAGCTCCTGCGAGTCGGTGGGCGCGCGCAGGGCGTTCAGGAAGACGAACAGCAGCAGCCCGAGCACGACGAGATACAGTCCCGGCCCACGCAGCCAGCGCGCCCACGGCGACATCGGCGGCTTGGAGGACTGACGATCCTTACCCGGCGACGGGCGTTTGGCGGCCGGCATACTCTCCTCTGTTGGTTCCTTAAACTCTATCGTTCCCCTTGGCGCGCTGCCTGAGGCCTTCTCAGCGCAAACACGGGATCACGGTCCTGACCTGGGGGAACGAAAGGCTAGGCCCGGCCGTGAACGGTGAGCCGGACGCCTTGCCCATCCCTGAGGCCGAGCGCGCGCACGATGTCGATCGGGACCAGCAGTCCCGGCGCGTTGAGGGATCCGTGCAACTTGCCGGTGAACTCGGTGCCCCGCATGCTCGCGCGCACCGTCTCGCCCGGTTTGAGGCCGAGGTCACGGACGACGGTCTCGTCGATCGGGACCTTCCCGTAATGATTCTGGTTGTGGACCGAGAAGGTCAGCGTTGCGCGGAACGTCCTGGGCACCCGGCCTCCACCTATCCCTCGGCGTACACCTGGGGCTTGAGTGTACCCACGTAGGGAAGGTTGCGGTAGCGCTGCGCGTAGTCCAGGCCGTAGCCCACTACGAACGTCGGCGGGATCGCGAAGCCGTGATATCGGATGTCCAGCTCGACCTCCTGGACCTCGGGTTTGGTGAGCAGCGCGCAGATCTCCAGACTCGCCGGCCGCCGCTGGCGGAGGTTGCGCAGCAGGTAGGACAGGGTGAGCCCCGAGTCGACGATGTCCTCGACGATCAACACGTTTCGGCCCGTGATCTCGAGGTCGAGGTCCTTGAGTATCCGAACGACGCCGCTGGTGCGCGTCGACGAGCCGTAGCTGGACACTGCCATGAAATCGAACTCGGCGGGGATCGAGATCGCGCGAGCCAGGTCCGCCATCAGGATGTATGCGCCCTTGAGGACCCCCACGAGCAGCAGATCCGAGCCGCGGTACTCCTCGGAGATCCGCTTGCCCAGCTCGGCGACCTTGTCCTGGATCTGATCCTCGGTGATCAGGATCTCCTGGATGTCCGGGTTGAACTCGGCCACCGCTACGCCTCCTCCATCGCGAGCCAGAGCACACGCCGCGTGTCGGGCCGGATCTTCGCACGGTCGTCGGGACGGTACCCCACCAACCAGACGATCTCTCCGTCCGCGCCCACCACCAGCGGCACCTCGCCTCGTCCCTCTACCGGCACCTTCTGGTCCGTGAAGAAGTCGCCGACCTTCTTCTGCCGCGTCATCCCGATCGGCCTGAATCGGTCGCCCGGACGCACGCGACGCACACGGAGAGGGAAGGCGATCCGGTCCGCGTCGAGCACACAGATGCGCCGGCCGTCCGGCCATCCCTCAGGCCGGTCCGACGACATCCAGGAACGCGCGCGCAAGCCCCACGGGGGAAGGTCCGTCTCGCCCGGCACGAGCAGCTCGACGGTCGCGGGCGCCTGCGGAGAAGGCGCACGTCCGATGAGCAGGAAACCATATCCCCGGCGCGCATTCAAAGGTCCGGGGAGCGCGATGCGCTGGCCGGTCGATCCCTCGAGCGCCAGCAGCCGCACGGATTCGGTCAACTCATGCGAGAGCGACGCGCCCGCGCGCGCGGCCAGACGCCGGATCGCGCGCCGCTGCAACGCGACCGGCAGCGCCCCGAGCAGCTCCACCGACAGGCCGAGCGCCCCCTCAACCCCCTCGGGATCGCCGGCCTCGCCCAGCCCGGCTTCCATCACCTCGTCCTCGGCCGCCATCACGTCGGCCAGGCGGGCGAGCGTCTCCGGCAGGCGGGCGTTGATGGTCGAGCTCAGCGCCGGGATCGTCTCCCGGCGGATCACGTTGCGCAGGTAGTCGGCCTGCTCGTTGGTGGGGTCGAGCCGGGGGCGCAGCCGGAGCACCCGGCAGAACGCCTCAGTCTGCGCGCGTCTGACGTCGAGCAGCGGACGCACGTAGGGACCGCGGGCCGCCGGGATCCCGGCGAGGCCGCGCGGCCCTGCGCCGGTCAGCACCCGCATCAGAACGGTCTCGGCCTGATCGTCGAGCGTGTGGCCGGTCGCGATGCGGTCGGCGCCAACGGCCGCGGCCGTCTCCTCCAGGAAGCCCAGGCGCATCTCCCGCGCCGCCTCCTCGGGTGAGGTGCCGCGCGGCCGCTGCGGGGCCTCCGCCGCCCGCACCGTGGCCGGGAGCCCGAGGCGGGCGGCCTGGCGCGACACGAACGCCGCATCCGCAGCCGAGCCCTCGCGCAGCCGATGGTCGAGATGCGCCACGTGGAGCTCGAGGCCGTACTCATCGGCCAGCCGGTGCAAGGCGTGCAGCATGGCCAGCGAATCCGGTCCCCCGGACACCGCGGCGACCACGGACTCGCCCCCCTTCAGCAGCCCGCGGCGGGCGATCGTCCGGCGCATCGTCGCGAGCAGCGCGGCCACCGCCCGCGGTTGCCGCGCGCCGGCGGGGTTCATCCGCCGATCCGCGCGAGCCAAGCATCTGTATCGCGCAGGTCCTGCAGCGTCGGGAGGTTCTCCTCCCGATCCCAGATCTTGTTCAGCGTGTCCATGCCGGCGCGGTCGGCTACCTCGTTCATGAACCGCTCGCCGAGCGAGTACTGCTCGAGCTTCATCTCCATGCCGATCACGCGTTGGAACGCTCGCTCGGCGCCGCCGACGCCGTGACGCCGGTTCTCGACCGCTTGGTGCATGCGTTCGAACGTCGGGATGCGCTCACGACCGAGACGATTCATCACGAACGTGCCGTGCCCCTCGACAACCGTCATCAGCGCCTGCATCTCGCCGACGAGCTCGCGCTGCTCGTCGGACATCAGCATCGTCATCACGTCCGCCGTGCGCCATGCACGCGGTCCACCGAGCAGCAGGTCTTTGCCGCGCTGCAGGACGCGACGCAGTCGCTCGGGATCCAGCTCCATCGAATCGACCGAGCGCATGATCAGCGAGCGAACCTTCTCGCGCAGCCACGGCACGCCGGCGAACTGCGTGCGGTGCGTGATCTCGTGCAGCGCGATCCACAAACGGAAGTCGGCCGGCTTCAGGTGCAGGCGACGCTCGGCTTCCACGACGTTCGGGCCGACGTAATAGACGCGTCCACCGGCCTCGGTCGCGAGCACCAGGTCGTACTGCCCGAGCACCTTCTTCGACAGGTACCCGAGCAGCACGCCGAGCTGCACGCCGACCGCGCCGGCGGTGACGCGGCGGCCGATGCGTCCGGGCTTGATGCTCTCGGCCAAGCGGTCGGCCAGCGGTCCCACCAGGGAGGCGAAGCTATCGAGGTTCGCACGCACCCACCCATCGCGGTCCAGCACGACAGGTTCCGGCGCCGGCTCGTCCGGCGCGAGACCGGTGAACGAACGCACGAGCTCGTCGGAAACGGCGGTCAGCTCTCGGAAGTCGGACCGGACGCGCCCGCGCAATTGGGGCGATGTCTCGGGACCGGGGCCGGCGACGACGCCGGCGACGCGGCGTGCGATCGACCAGTCGATGACGTCTGCCATGCGAGCAACCTACCTCGCCCGCCCGAGCAGCGCCTCACTCCTTCTTGACCGGCGCTCCCTGCGGATGGCCCATGCGATGCTCGACCCGGTCGAATCCCTTGCTCTGGATCATGTAGCCCAAGCCGAGCGCGCCGAGCGTGAGCACCGCCAGCCCGACCCCCGCGTACGCGACACAGCGATGCCAGGGGGCGCAGTATCCGCCCGCTTCGGCCGGCGTCGGCTTGATCGGCGGTTCTGGCGACCCCGTCTGCGCCAGCGCCGGCGTCGCGAGCACGAACAGCAACGCGACGCTCAGCAGCGCCGCACGAACGAACGAACGGGCTCGATGGCTCATGGTTGCGAGATGGTACCACGAGTGTTTCCGCAGGTCGCGCCCCCGTTGACTCCCGCGTCAGCGCCTCTATCCCCGCTTTCGTTCGTTCTCCCGGCAGGAAAACGCGCTCGACCGGCAGGAAGGCCGAGCCACGGTGTGTAACTATTGCTAATCGGGTGATAAACTAGAGCAAGCAGCCTCCCCGAGAAGGAGCGACACATATGGACGATCCCCGCGGCCTCTGGCAACAGCAAGCGCTGTGCCGTGGCGTGGAGCCCGAGGTCTTCTTTCCGATCTCCGAGGAAGATGCCTGGCGGGCCAAGGAGATCTGTGCAGCCTGCATGGTGCGCGAGGAGTGTCTCGCGTACTCGCTGACCCGGCGTGAGCGATACGGCGTGTGGGGCGGCGTCACGGAGAAGGAGCGCCAAGACCTGTTGCGGCGCGGCGCCGCTCAGCGCGTCATGGCCGGCTCGTTGAAAGACGCAGGCTAGACGACAACGTTTCATCGTACGAGCCCGCGATGATCGCGGGCTCGTCGTCTTTCAGAGGTGTGAGCCGGAGAGGGGATTCGAACCCCTGGCCCTTCGATTACGAATCGAAAGCTCTACCACTGAGCTACTCCGGCGGCCTGCCTATCCTACCAAGGCGGCCGCGGGCTCACGGCTCCGTTCGATCTCTCGCGATCAGCAGGCGCCGCCGTTCCTCCTCGAGGATCCGCAGGGCGACCCGCGGATTACGAACCAGCATCGGCCGGAAGAACGAGCGCAGGATCCCGAGGCACGTTGTCTGCTCGGCGGCCACCACCGTCGCCATGCGCAGCTGCCCCTCGAGCAGCGAGATCTCGCCGAAGAAGTCGCCCGGCACCAGTTGATCGACTTCGACGTCCCCGCGAAGCACGCGCGCGCGGCCGGCGAGCACGAGATAGAACCCGAGGCCCTCCTCGCCTTCGGGAACGATCACGTCGGCCGCGCGGAACGTCAGCAGGTGCGAGCGCTCGGCGATCTCGTGGAGCTCCTCGGACGGCGCGCCGGCGAGCAGCGGAACGCGCTCGAGCGCGCGCACCCGATCGGAGACGTCCAGAGCGATGATCCGCTTCGCGTTCACGTTGATACCCTTCGACGCACGGTGGGGTTCCCCTTCTACGCGGTCCGTCGCGCGCGCGGCGTCGCCAGCTCCATGAACAGTGCCTCGAGCGCGAGAACCGGCTGGACGTTACGCGCCAGCGAGCGTCGTACCGCCTCGATACGCCCGAGCGCCCACACCAGCCATGCGGGATCCGCAGCCGCCGCGGCCCGCGTCAGACGGTCGAGGATCTCGACGTTGACGATCACATCTCCCGGCGCACCCGATCCCACCAGCAGCACGTCGCGGTAGAAGGACGCCACATCGTCCAGCACCGAGCCGTACGCCTCGGTCTCCCGGCGCTTGACCTCGCGCTTGTGCCGCTCCTCGAGCCGCTTGCGGGACGCCGCGGAACCGCGCCCGTCACCGAACACCTCGGCGAAGCGCGCGACCTCTTCCTTGTGACCGGCCGCGAGCATCTCGCCTGCGGCCTTCGCCTCCGCCGCGGCCTCGACCCCCAGCCTCACCGCCTCCGCCGCGCCGCCCCGCACCAGGCGGCCGGCGATCTCCAGGTGTGCGCGCCGCCGCTCCGGCGCCTCGGGATCCTTCACGAAGCGCAGCGCGCGCGACAGGTTCCCGGCAGTGCGCGCGGCCCACGAGGCGAGCTCGGCGGGTGCGTCGTGCTGCTCGCGCAAGATCCGCTCGATCTCGACGGGCGACAGCGGCTTGAAGTCCACGCGACGACAGCGCGAGACGATCGTCTCGGGCATGTCCTCGGGCGATCCGGTCACCAGCACGAACGCCACGTCCGCCGGCGGCTCCTCAAGCACTTTGAGCAACGCGTTCGCGGCCGCCGGGTTCAGACGATGCGCATCCTCGATCACGAAGACCTTCGCCTGTCCTTCCATCGCCGACCGGTGCGCCGCCTGACGCAGCTCGCGCACCTGGTCGACCAGGATCTGCGCGCCTTGCGGTGCGATCAGCTGCACGTCCGGGTGCGCGCGGCGCAGGACCCGGGCGCAGATCTCGCAGACGCCGCAGCCACCTTGCTCGCAGTTCAGCGACGCGGCGAGCGCATAGGCAGCCAGCTCGCGACCGACGCCCTGTGGTCCGGCGAACAGGTAGGCATGTCCGACCGCGCCCGAGGCGATCGCCTCACGCAGCTGCCGGACCGCAGCGTCCTGCCCGACCAGGCGCTGCCACATCGCCGGCAAGGCGCGCGCGCTCATCGAGGCACCGCCTCCTGCATGAACGGCAGGACGGCGGCACGGATCTGCTGCTGCACCGACTCGATGGGACCCGAGGCATCCACGACCGCGTACCGACTCGGGTACGACCGGGCGAGCCGCAAGTACGCGTCGGCCACTTTGCGGTGGAAGCTGATGTCTTCCTGCTCGATGCGATCGGGGTCGCCCTTGAGCCGCTCGCGTCCAACCTCGGGATCGAGGTGCAGCAGCACGACGATGTCGGGCAGTAGGTCGTCGGTCGCCCAGGTGTTGAGGCCGAGCACATCGGTCTCGCCGAGTCCCCGCACCAGGCCCTGATAGGCCAGCGAGGAGTCGATGAACCGATCGCACAGAACCACCTTGCCCTCCTCGAGCGCCGGACGGATCACCTCGGCGACGTGCTGCGCGCGCGCGGCGGCGAACAGCATCGCCTCGGTCTTGGGATCCATCCCCTTGCTCGCGGGATCGAGCAGCACGTGGCGGATCCGCTCCGAGATCGCCGTCCCGCCGGGCTCACGCGTCACGACCACCTCGCGACCCTCCGACAGCATCCAGTCGTACAGCCGTTTCATGTGCGTGGTCTTGCCCGCGCCTTCGACACCCTCGAACGCGACGAAGAGGCCGGGGCGCGCGCCACCGGCGAGCCGAGCCGACAAGCGCAAGCCTCGCAGGCGCGCGCCCCGGCGGCCCCCGCCGCGCGCCAGACGCATCCCTCGCGCCGCATTCAGCGCAGAGCCGACGAGGAAGACCCCTCCCGCCCCGATCACGATGCGCAGCCCGCTGAGATCGACGAGCCAGTCGCCGAACCGAACCGTGTGATTCCCGATGCCCCCGGCGAGCAAGGGCCAGCCCGCCAGCCCCGCCAGCAGCGAGATATGGATCCCCGTGTACAGCGCCGCGAACGTCCTCCCCCGCAGCCGGTCTTCCACGCTCTCCTGCAGCAGGGTGAAGATAGTCACCCACGCGACCCCCGCGCCGAGACCCACGAACACCGTCGACACGAGCGCGGGGGTGATCGTGGTCATGCCCGCGGTGATGATCGTCCCAACGCCGCTGGCGGCGAGCCCGACGGGGAAGATCCTTTCGCGCGGCATCCTCCGCCCGATCACGCCGGCGAAGATCATCCCACCGACCAGGCCGACACCCACGGCGGTGATAAGCGCTCCCCACGCTGCCAGCCCGGCCGCATCGCTGCCGACCAAGCGCTGCGCGAAGATCGGCCCGAGCGAGACCACCGCGCTTCCGCCGGTGAACGCGGTCCACGCCCCGACCACGAGCGTGCGGATCGCCGGGCTGCGCCGGATGAACCGGAGCCCCTCTCGCAGATCGTGGAACGCGTTCCATGATCCCGTCGCAGTTCGAGCACGCTTCGCCTTCATCAGCTCGACGGGGAACGTGGCGATGATGAACGCGCTGAACAGGAACGAGGCTCCGTCGAAGAAGAACGCGATGGCCGTCGGGTTGTCCTTGAAGACGGCGAAGACATCGAATCGGGAGAGGAACGCCGCCGGGACCGCGAGCAGCGCGACGATCGCTCCCCCGAGGGGAAGCGTCGCGTAGGTCGTGATCAGCGACAGTTGATTGGCCGTCATGAGCTGCTCGCGCTCGACCAGATTCGGGATGGTGGCGTCCTTTGCCGGCGCCCACAGGAGCTGCAGCACCTCGAGCGCCGCGGAGATCGCGTAAAGGCCCCAGAGGTTGTGGATGAACGGGATCGAGGCGATCAGGAGCGCACGGCTGACGTCGGCCGTCACCATCAACCGTCGCCGGTCGAACCGATCCGCCAAGACGCCGGCGAACGGGCCGAAGAACAAGCCGGGCACGACGCGGAAGAGCAGGACGCCGCCGACCGCGAACTCGGGTCGTCCCGAGAGATCCGCAACGTATTTCGTCAGCGCGAAAACGCCCACCCAGTCGCCGAGGCTGGAGATGCTCGTGACCGCCCAGATGCGACGGAAATAGCGACTCTTCAGCAGCCCCAGGAGGGAGGACGGACGCTCCGCGGGGGAGATGGACCCCTGTTCGGGTGTATCCGATCCGTGTGCCATCTGGCCAGGTCAGGGTACCACGCACCGCTAGGATGACCGGGTGGAGCAGTTCGTCACGGACCTGGTTCGGGACCACGGTTTGCTCGCCCTGTTCGTCCTGATGCTGCTGGACAACATCGGGGTGCCGTTCCCATCGGAGATCCCCCTGCTGCTGGCCGGCTACTTCGTCTGGCTGGGCGACATGAACTTCGTCTCAGCGTCGGTCGTCTCCGCCACCGGCAGCCTCGCCGGCGCACTGATCCTGTACATCCTGGGGCGCAGCGTCGGGCGCGCGATCCTGGTGCGCTGGGGCGGATACATCCGCGTCGGCGAGCAGGACATCTACCGCGCCGAGCGATGGTTCCACCGGCGAGGCGAGCCGAGCGTGTTCTTCCTGCGCGTCGTCCCGCTGGCGCGCACGTTGATCTCGATCCCGGCCGGGATGCTCGAGATGCGTCCGCTGCGGTTCGCGTCCTACACGGTCGCCGGTTCGCTGTTGTGGGCCTTCATCGTGATAGGAGCCGGATGGGCGCTGGGCCCGAGCTACAAGAACGCCCTCGATCGCTTCGGGCTCGCGAGCATCGTCGCCGCGAGCATCATCGGCATGGTCGGGGTGATCTGGATCGTGCGACGGATCATGTCGCGGCGGCCTCCGGCGGAGGAGCGGTCCCCGGAGTCGTGAGGTCGCCGTCCACGCGCACCGCTTGATCGAGCGCGAACACCACCCAGGGATACAGCCCCAGGATCGACCCGACGAAGAAACCTGAGTCCTCCGCGATCAGCGTTATCAGCGCGGCCGCCGCCAGCCCTCCGACCCCTGCGCGCGCGTACGGTTCGGCGTTCGCCTCGCGCAGCGCCCACCAGAACAGCAGCGCGAGCGCGAACGCCGCCAGCACGAACGCGATCGGGCCGACCCAGCCGAGCGAGGTGATCTCCTCGTAGTTCAGTCTCGCCCGGCGCGTCAGGATGTCCCATGCAGCCTCCAAGCCTCCGTCTCGCACCCCCTGCACCGCGCGCCCGCCGTGCGAGGCCGGCGTCCCGGCATCCGCGAGCAGCGCCGCCAGCGCCGCGAGCACGCCGGCGACCCCCGCGAACGGCAGGTGGATGAACCGCGGCCGGCCGGAGGCGCGCGCCAGCACCACGAGCACGACCGCGAATCCCAGCACGGCGACGGCAACGAAATTCGCGCCCAGCGTCGCCGCGCCGACGACGGACCCGACGACGACGCCACCGGCGACCAACAGCAGCGACGGCATCGCGAGCAGGGTCACGCCTGCCACGAAGCCGCCGGCGAGGAACATCGCGAGATGGTTCCGGAGCCCGAAGAACCGCCACGATCCCAACGGATCGCCCCACAGGGCAGCGGCCACGGATCCGTCGGGCGCCGAGGAGGCGACGATGGTCAGCGCAGCCACCCCGAACGTGGTTGCCAGCATCAGCCAGCCGGCCGCTCGGCGCGGGCCGGCGAAAGACCCGATCGCCCCGAGCAGGAACGCGGCGATCACCACCCCGGCTCGGGTCGTCCAGTCGGCGCCTTCCAAGAACAGGCCGCCGACGTATCCGGCCGGCGCCGCCGCGCCCCCGACGGCGATCACCGACGCGATCCGCCGGTACCCCATCGCCAGCGCCAACGATCCGAAGACCACGGCGAAGATCCCCACGCCGACCGTCGCCAGCGTCAACCCCTCGGTGAAGCCGAGGTCCGCCTCCCAGCGCGCGGCCAGCGCGTCGAGGAGGTCGAGAGGGCGCGCGGACGGCTTGATGATCAGGACCTCCCCCGCCGTGGCGCCGGTGGGAAGTCCCGCCCTGTCCAGGATGGTCGCCGCGAGATCGCCCGGGGTCACCACGCCGGTTCGACGCGCGACGCCCCCGCCGAGCACCCCGTCTGAGGCCACATCCAGAAGCCCCACCAGCACCGGGGTGCGTCCGATCGTGCCCACGACGATCGCCGGCCGGTCGTCCAGCCGCAGGAGCGCCTCCGCGTCGTCGGCCAGCCGCAGAGCAACGATCGCGATCGGCGCCCCGAGCGCGTCGGCCACGGTTCCGGGGGTGCCGAAGGCGGCCGCCACGTCCGCGGCGGGTTCTCCTTGGACGCTCGCCGTCGCGCCGACGCCGATGCCGATGCCGGCGTCCGACGCCGCGCCCGCCACCCCGGAAGCCCCGTCGTCTCCCCTCGCGACTCGGGCGAGGAAGGCGCGGGCGTCCCGGCTGTCCGGGTACACGCCGAGCCCGGCCGCCATCGGCCGTCGCTGCGCGAGGGCGCGCGCTTGATCCTCGGGGAGGCCGATCACCAGGACCCGGCCCGGCTGCTCGGTCTGCGCCGCCGACGAGGCGGCCCAGGCGGGGATCAGGGCGACGAGGATGATCGGGACCGCGAGGAACCTACGCATCGCACCCACGATACGGTGCCCGGCGGTTGGTCAGGGACGTTCCGGGTAGGCTCACGCGCGATGAGCTCCCCGGGGGACGCGAGCGGCCTCGCACCGAACGAAGGCAAGAGCCTCGCCATCGAGGTGAACGGCCGGGTCTGGGATCGCTTGCCCATCCGGACCCACTTGATCACCGCGGATGACGATCTCACCGCCGTGGTCCGCGACGCGACCACACCCCATCGGCAGCCCGGGGACATCATCTTCCTGTCCGAGCGCATGGTCGCGGTCACCCAGGGTCGCGCCTATCCGATCGACGAGATCCAGCCTTCACGGCTGGCGCGGTTCCTGGTCAGGTTCGTGTACAAGTCGCCCTATGGGATCGGGCTGGGGAGCCCTTGGACCATGGAACTGGCGCTGCGCGAGGTCGGGCGGCCGCGGATCCTGGCGGCCGCGGCCGCGGCGGCGGCCACCAAGCCTTTCGGTGTTCGCGGCGTCTTCTACAAGGTCGCGGGGCGAGCAGCTGCCGCGATCGACGGGCCGACCGAGAACACGATCCCGCCGTACAACCGCTGCGCAACCCTTGGACCATCCAAGCCGAACCTGGTGGCACGCGCGCTGCGCGACGCGCTCGGGCATGAGATCGTGATCATCGACGCGAACGACCTCGGCGTGGACGTCCTGGGAGCGTCGTCGCGCGCGGTGGGCGGCCGCTGGGCAGAGCAGGTGTTCCGCGACAACCCGCTCGGGCAGTCCGGCCAGCAGACCCCGGTCTGTCTGGTCCGGCCGGGCTGACCGGCCGATCAGGCGAGGTCGATGTCTGCGGCGACGAGCTGCAGCCCCTCGATGCCCAACCCGATGAACTCGTCCAGCTCGAGGCCGAGCTCAGAGCACTGATGGATCTCGTCGCGGTTCACGCCGGGCGCGAACGACTTCTCCTTCAGCTTCTTCTTCACCGACGACACCTTCATGCCCTTCGCCTTCTCCGGTCTGACCAGCGCCGCGGCGACGAGCAGCCCGGCGACCGCGTCCGCGGCCACGATCGCGCGCGACACGAGATCTGTGCGGTACGCAGGGTGCGCGTGGGCGAGGACGCCGTTGATGACAACCTCATCCACGCCCGCGTCGCGGAGCCAGCCCGCCGCCAGGTGGGCGTGACGCTCCATGTCCTCGCCCGTCTGGTCTTGATCCAGATCGTGGAATAGCCCAACGAGCGCCCAGACCTCCTCGTCCGCGACGAAGCGCTGCGCGAGCCGGCGCATAACTCCCTCCACGGAAACCAGGTGCCGGTAGGTGATGTCCTTCTCGGTCTTGTCGCGCGCCAGCGCGCGCGCCTGCTCGAGATCCATCGACCTGCCTCCTTCCGAACCTGCCATCCGCCCGCGATGATAAGCCCTCGTGACGAGCAGCGATTCGCGCTGCCGGTCCGTGCTTGGGAAGATGAGCGGCCCTAGGGTAGATGACTTCTCATGAGCATCATCAAGCGCCTCCTGCTCGGGCGCCCCCTCGCCAGCGAGGAGGCGCAGCATCAGCTTCTCCCCAAGATCCTGGCCTTGCCGGTTTTCGCATCGGACGCGCTTTCCTCGGTCGCATACGCAACGGAGGAGATCCTCCTCGTACTGATCTTGGCGGGGACCGCATCGCTCTCGGCCTCACAGCCCATCGCGTTGGCCGTGGTCGTCCTGATGTTCATCGTGGTGAGCTCGTACCGCCAGACCGTGAGAGCGTACCCTCGCGGAGGCGGCGGGTACCTGGTCACGCGGGAGAACATCGGCACGATCCCCAGCCTGGCCGCAGCGGGCGCGCTGCTCGCGGCGTACGTCCTGACCGTCGCGGTCAGCATGTCGGCCGGCTCGCTCGCGGTGGTGTCCTTCATCCCGAGCCTGCTTCCCCACAAGGTGACGATCGCCTTGGTCTTCCTCGCCGTCATCACGGTCATGAACCTGCGGGGCGCGAAGGAGTCCGGGGCCCTGTTCGCCGGCCCCACGTACGCGTTCGTGCTCTCGATCATGGTCATGATCGCCGTCGGCATCTTCCGCTGCGCCACCTCGTCCTGCCCCGCGGCCGTACTGCCGGAGGAGGTGCAGCACGTGGGGATGCAGACGCTCACGCTCTTCCTGTTCCTGCGAGCCTTCGCATCGGGCGCAACCGCGCTGACGGGCGTTGAGGCGATCGCCGACGGCGTCCAAGCGTTCCGCGGCCGACGCCCGATCGAGCAAGCTCACAATGCAGCGGCGACCTTGGCTGCGCTGCTGGTCATCTCCTCGACGATGTTCGTCGGCATCACGTTCCTCGCCAACCGCATGGGGGCGCTCCCGAGCGAGGAGAAGACGGTCGTCGCGCAGATCGCCGACGGTGCCTTCGGGGGCGGCGCCGGCTTCTTCATCGTGCAGATCGCGACCGCGCTGATCCTGATCCTGGCCGCGAACACCGCGTATCAGGACTTCCCCAGGCTCTCATCGATCCTGGCGAAGGACCGCTTCATGCCGCGGCAATTCATCAACCGCGGCGACAAGCTCGTGTTCTCGAATGGGATCCTCGTCCTCACCGCGCTCTCGGCCGCGCTGATCGTCGTCTACGGCGCGGCGGTCTCGCGCCTGATCGCGCTGTACCTGGTCGGGGTCTTCACGACCTTCACGCTCGCCCAATCCGGGATGGTCATGCGCTGGCGCCGTCTCCGCGAGCCGGCCACGTGGCGACGGCGCGCGGCCTTCAACGGCATCGGCGCGTTCACAACGGGGGTCGTCCTGCTCGTCGTCGTCACTACGCGGTGGTCGCAGGGCACATGGATCATGCTGATCGCCATCCCATTGATCGTCCTGTGGCTGCTCTCCGTGAACCGGCATTACCGGTCGGTCGCGATGCAGCTTCGCAAGCCGGAGTATCGACCTTTCCGCGCGATCGGAACCCGCGTGCTCGTGCTGGTACCGCGCGTCGAGGAGGCCACGATGCGGGCGCTCGGGTACGCGCGCGCGCTCAGACCGCTGGAGGTGCAAGCCGTGCACGTCGGCGGAGGAGACGACGCCCAACTGATCCGGAAAGCGTGGGAGGAGCGGAGGCTCAGCGTTCCTCTCGAGATCCTGGAAGGAAGTCCCGATTCGCTCATCGAACCGATCCGACGGAAGATCAGGTCGATGACCTCCCCGCAAGACGAGTTCGTCACCGTGGTCGTCCCCGAGGTTCTCTCCCGCTCCCGGCTACAGCACCTGGTCGACCGGCGACGCACCCAGATACTCAAGGCGGCGCTGCTGTTCGAGCGACGGGTCGCCGTCACGGATATCCCGACTCCGGCGGAGGAGAACATCGCGTCACCGCGCGGGATGATCGCCCCGGCCCGGACGGTGGCGGTCGTGCTCGTGTCGGCGGTGCACAACGCCACGCTGCAAGCGCTTGAATACGCGCGCGCCCTATCGCCGACCGACCTGCGCGCCGTGGTCTTCAACGTCGAACCGGAGGAAACCGCCCGTGTGATCCAGGAGTGGAGCGAGACCGATGTCGATGTGCCGCTGGAAGCCGAAGACTCGCCGTTCCGGGAGGTCGGCCGCCCCCTGCTCCGCTACGTGCGGAAGCTGCGCCAGCAACACCCCGACAGCGTCGTCTCGGTGATCATCCCCGAGTTCGTGGTCCGGAAATGGTGGCATCAGTTCCTGCACAACCAAACGGCGCTGAGCATCAAGGCCGCCCTGCTGTTCGAGCCGGGCGTGGTCGTCACCAGCATCCCGTTCCACCTCGAGTAGGGCGGCCCCGGTTTGCCGGCATCCCGGCGAGCGGTAGCATCGTCGCTATGCACGTCGTCATAGCAGGATGCGGCCGCGTGGGGAGCCAGCTCACGGTGACCCTGGCCCGTCAGGGGCACACCGTCTCGGTCATCGACAAGAACGCGCGTGCGTTCGAGCGCCTGCCTCCCGGATTCGAAGGGCAGACCCTGGTCGGGATGGTCTTCGACCGCGAGACGATGGAGGA
>Ga0299906_10002138_pt1 | contig 16580 bp, 9 predicted proteins | sample RVTome_14_FD_200259 | JGI IMG/M metagenome (GOLD analysis project Ga0299906, IMG submission 200259) | Soil microbial communities from uranium-contaminated site in the Upper Colorado River Basin, Wyoming, United States - RVT145D125 (version 2) ...
CGCTACCCACATGCCATCCTGAGCTGTCTTGCGCTTACCCATCGCCATGGCCCGAACCGTACAACACACCCCTGACGCGCAAGGCCCGCTCAGGCTCGACTTTCACCACAGACTGCTAGCGTAGCATGCGCCCGTGGAGGCGCGGAGCGTCGGGACGGTTCTGCGAAAGCTCAACGGGGCCGGCGTCCGGTACCTCGTGGCGGGCGGGCTCGCTGTCGTCGCGCACGGGCACGTCCGGTTCACGAAGGACGTGGATCTCGTCATCGCGCTCGACGACGCGAACGTCCGGGGCGCCATCAGGGCGTTCCGGGAGCTGGGCTATCGACCCGTCGTCGCCGCGATCCGCCTGGAGACTTCGCCGATGCGTCGGAGAGACGTCGCTGGGTCGAGGAGAAGGACGCCAAGGTCTTCAGCCTCGTCAGCGACGAGCATCGGTTCACGCCGATCGACGTCTTCGTCGAGGAGCCCTTCTCGTTCGGAGCCGCATATGCCGGGGCTCTGGAGCAGGAGTACGCCCCCGGGGTCCCCGTGCGCTTCGTGGGCCGTGACGAGCTGATCGCGATGAAACGGGTCGCCGGACGTCCGCAGGACCTCGCGGACATCGAAGCCCTCGAGCGGCTCGACTACTGAGCGGCCTGCGAGCTCGTGAGCGGCTCGGGCAGCGTCGAGAAATCCGTGCTCCCTGTGGGGCCTCTCGACTCCCCCCCCTGTCGGCGAGCGGGAAACCGGTGCAGGGCACCGCCGGCCGGCGGGTCCCGAGCTGGCGGCCTACCGAGATACTGGTGCGCTCCAGAGTCTCTGCAACGAAGAGCCTCGAGCCAGCATTCCAGTGGCTGTCCACGTTGAGCCCTGGGGCGGGGATCCGTGCCATCTGGAGCGTGGCTGCCCGGTGTCCTCGCGCGATAATCGTCTCCGTGGAAGCGAGGACGGACGACGATCCGGCCTTTGACGGGCTCAGCGACGAGGAGCGCGCCTGGGTTCGGCACGACGCGGAGCTCTGGAGCGGAGCGCATGCGATCGCCCGCGGCCGACCGGACCTCGACATCGGCGATGTCCACCACGCCCTGCGGGCGCTGGAGCTGACTGCATCGGAGCGGCTCCGGCGGGGGCTCGAGCGTGTCCGACTTCGTTCTGACGCCGGCTGAGCACACCCTGCTCCTGGCTTTCGACGAGCTGGGGGTGCGCTACCTGATCGGAGGCATGGCTGCAGCGCTGCTCGAAGGAGCCCCCGGCACGACCCAGGACCTGGATCTCTGGCTGGGCTCGTTCGACCCGGAGCGGGTGGCGCGCGCGGCGCGCCGTGCCGGCGGGTTCTACACGTCGGGCTCAGGTCTCCAGCCCCCGACGATCGGCGGGCGGGACCTGGAGCGGATCGACCTGGTGCTGACCGCCGAGGGGCTCGAATCGTTCGACACCGAGTACGCGAACGCCTCGAGCGCGGGATCGACGGCCTCGAGGTTCGCGTCCTTCCGCCGGCGAGGGTGATCGCGAGCAAGCGCGCGGCCAACCGGGCGAAGGACGTCGCCCAGCTTCCGATGCTGAACGCCACCCTCGCAGCCCGCGAGGGCCGCCGGCCCCGCGATTAGCACTAGCCGTCACGCCGAAGGGCTTCGGGAGCCGGCCGCTCTGAAGGGGGGACCGGCCATCCACATGAACCCGTGGGCCGCTGTGCGCGGGCGGCCGTCAGGGACGAAGAGAAGCCGAAGTGGCCGACCGGGATACGGTGCGAATCCCAGCGGCCAGCAGGCTCACAGACCACACTCAACAAGGCTGCGCGCTTCTGGGCGGACGGCCGGCGGCGGTTCGATGCGGTGGGTCGCGGGCGGCCCAACCGCAGGACCGGGAGATCCGTGCCACCTCGAGATCTCGATGATCCCTCCTTCTCGGCTGTGACCGAGCAATCGGTGTGGGAGCCGCGCGAACAGGGCCCGGGGTGCTACTCCTCGGGTCTCAGATAGACGATCGGGTACCCGGCGAAGGGATCGTCCGCTCGACGAGCCAGCTCTTCGAAGGCCTCGAGGAAGCGGCCAACCGTCATCCGCCGGCGCTCGGTCACTTTCGACCACCAGACGAGCCCCCTGAAGTCACGACCCTCCGTGACCCATCGCTGGGCCTCGGCGAGCTGATCATGGTCATTGCTCACCAACACCCGGTTCTCACGCGCAGCACAACCGAAGTGCGTCTCGTCACGTTCCCCTTCGGGAAATCGATCGACAGCCCGCACTACTTCCCAGCCGCCCCGGATCAGCGCTTCGACCAGTGGGCCGTGAACGTCCGCGTCCGCGTAGAGCGGGAAGCGCCCTGCCACTACGACTTGCTTGACGAGTCGACGGTCGCGGAGTCGCCCTCTCTTGCGGCGTTGGGTCCTCCGGCGGGCGGCCGCCGTTGCGCTCGAGGAGCTTCTGCCAGCGCTGGTTGGCCTCTTCGGCAGCGTGGGCTGAGCGTTCGAGCTCGGCTTCGATCTCTTCGGGGTGGTCGTAGTAGTAGGCGAGCGCGGCGTGAACCTCGGCCAGAGTCAGGGGACGGTCCGAGTGATACTCGCGTATCTCCTCGGGCGGTATTCCCTGCTTGTGCAGGAGCACGATGTCGTACACGCAGATACGCGTGCCGTCGATGCGTGCTTTCCCGAAGCGAACCCCTGAGGTCTTTACGATGTGTGGGTAGTGCGCGTCCTGAGCCGCCGTGGCCATGGAATCATGGTACCGCGATTCCGCGGAGCCTGGATGGTTGAGGTCGACACTTCGCGGCATTCTCCTGTCGAACCCCGGCGAACGAGCAGCTACGCGCCGGAGACTTCTCGTAGTGCGCGAGCTTCTCCCCCCGATCGTAGTGCTCGCTGCTGTCGCTCGTGACCTTGTAGCGGTGCAGTGGTCAGACCCCCGGCCCGCCGGCGGCGCCGTCGCGCCGCGGGTCGGCGACGCCCACGACGTCTCCGCCGTTCCGGAGCGCGAGCTGCACGCAGCCGAGGTAGAAGGAGTACGGATCGCGCCGCCGTACCTCGAAGCCGGCACGCTGCAGCGCCTCGGGGACGTCGTTGCGCATCCGCGAGGCTTCGAGGGAGACCACCCCGTCGAGGGAGCAGTGGAGCCGGGGCGCGTCCACCGCAGCGAGCGGTGTGTGGGTCCCGAGCCGCAGCATCACCTGGAGGATCGAGGGGGTGATTCGCTCGCTCCCTGGTGAGCCGATGGCGAGCCACGGCTTGCGCCCGCGGAAGACCACCGTGGGGGCGACGCTGGCCCAGGGCGCCGCGTTCGGGCGCAGGTAGTAGGGGTGGCCCATGTCCTCGGTCTCGAAGGCGCTCATGTAGTCGTTGTAGAGGAAGCCGAGGCCGGGGGTCGCCACGCCGGCTCCGTACACGCGCTCGATGGACTGGGTCAGCGCGACCACGTTTCCGTCGGCGTCCATGCTCGACAGGTGCGTGGTCTCGCCTCGGAGCGTGGCGCGCCGGGCCACGCGCCGCGCCACGGCCTGGGCGTGGCGGGTGCTGAGCATGCGCTTCTCCGGGATCTGGGCGTAGAAGTGCGGATCGAAAGGGCGGTCCCGGCGGTCCCGGAAGGCCCTCCGGATCGTCTCGGCCAGGGCCACCGCCCCCCGCGGGGTGTCGAGCTGCCGCAGCTCCGGCGGCAGCTCCTGGTAGACGTTGAGCATCTCGAGGAGGGTCCGCCCGGCAGCCGGAGGCGGGAACGTGAACACGCGCAGCCCCTCGAAGCGGGCCGCGATCGGCCGCCGCTCGATCGGCCACGGGACCTGGGCCAGGTCGTCGCGCCGGATCAGGCCGTCGTTCCGCACCATGTCGTCGTGGATGAGCTCGGCGATCTCCCCGGCGTAGAAGTCCTCGACGCCCCGCTCGGCGAGGCGCGCCAGCGTGTCGGCGAGCACGGGCTGCGCGAAGCGGGCGCCGACCGGGTAGGGCGCCTCTCCGCCGCGGAGGAAGAACGGGGCGGCGCTTCCCCGGAGCAGCTTCTTGAGCTCGCGCCGGGTGAGCGCGTGCTGCAGCGCGCTGACCCGGTAGCCGTTCCTGGCGAGCCGGATCGCCGGCTCCAGGACCCGGGCCAGGGGCAGCCGCCCGTAATGCTTCAGGGTGTAGGCCAGGACCGCCGGGGTGCTGGGAACGGTGGTGGCCCGGTAGCCGCTCAGGCGCGCCGAGCGGGAGAGCGCCTCCTGCGAGGTACGGTTGGGCGCCCGGGAAGAGCCGTCCAGAGCGATCGTCCGCCGGGTCTGCGCTGCGTGCAGCAGCAGCATCGTCTGACCACCCAGCCCGGAACCGGCCGGCTCGCAGACGCCCAGGGCGAAGGCCGCGGCGATCGCGGCATCCACGGCGTTCCCGCCGTCGGCGAGCATCTCGGCCCCGGCCTCGGTAGCCCGGTAGTGGGCCGTGGACACGATACCCGTGGCGGAGACCGCGAGGCGCTGCGGATGGACGGCGCGCCGGTCGCCGGGCTCCAGCAGCTCGGTGTCGACGCGGTCCGGCACCAGAGCCGTCTCGGTTCCCGAGCGGGTCCCGGCGGACTCCTCCGGGTCCGCCTTCCGGCCCGCAACAGCGCTCTTCCGGGCGGCCCTGGCCATCCCGCTACTCCAGCGCCAGCAGCGAGCCGGGTCCGCTCACCGGCTGGTCCGCGGTCTCACCCGCGCGCACCAGGGCGAAGCGCGCGGCGATCGGCCCGATCACCTCGTGGAAGGCCACGGCGGCGAGCACGATGGTCGTGACCCGGGGCGCCAGGTCCTCGAAGCGCGCCTCCACGGAGATCGTGAGGCCCACGGCCAGACCGGCCTGAGCCAGGAGCGCGAAGCCGAGGTAGCGGCGCACGCTCTCCCCGAGGCCGAGCCAGCGCGCCCCGGCCCGCGCTCCCGCGAACTTTCCCACCCCCCGCGCCGCGATGTACGCGAAGCCGAGGACGCCCATGGAGGGGATCAGGCTCAGGTCCAGGTCGGCTCCCGCCAGCACGAAGAAGATCGCGTAGAAGGGCGGGTCGGTTCCCTGGAGCGCGTCCACCAGGCCGAGGCTCTGGGTGGAGAGGTTCACCATGGTGGCGCCCACCGCCATGCTGGCGACCAGCGGCGAGAGGTCGAAGACCCGGGCCGTGCCGACGCAGAGCAGGATCGACCCCGAGGTGAGGATCAGCATCTCTCCGGTCTCTGCGACCTTCGAGGACCAGAGCGCCAGGGTCAGGCCCACCAGGTAGCCGAGGGCCACGGAGCCGACGAGCTGCCAGACGAGGAAGAAGCCGGCGGCGTAGAGGTCTCCCAGGAACGCCTCGGACTGCGCGAGGGCGACCCGGAGGTCGATCCCGGCGGCCACGACGCTGAAGGCGATGATGCAGTAGATGTTGTTGATGGCGATGATCCCCAGCAGGTTGTCGGTCAGCGGTCCCTGGCTGTCGGTCTCCCGGATCACCATCAGCGTCGAGGCGGGCGCGGTGGCGATGGCGATCGCGCCCAGGAGCAGCGCGATGGCCGGGCTCTGCCCCAGAGCCAGCATCGCCCCCGTCACCAGGCTCGCGGCGAGGGCGGACTCCACGAGGGTGAGCAGCAGGACCCGCCGCCCGACCCGGGCGAAGCGGTTCATCTCGAACACCGTGCCGACCGAGAACAGGATCAGGCCGAGGGCGACCTCGCTGAGGATCTCCAGTGCGCGGAGGTTCTCCTGGCTCACCCAACCCAACACGGACGGGCCGAGGGCCACCCCGGCGAGGATGTAGCCCGTGACCTCCGGGACCCGAGCGAACCGGACCAGGTGGCCGGCGAGGAGCGCCAGGAGCAGGATCAGCCCCAGGGACGTCAACTCGTTCACGCCGGCGACTCGGGCTGGGGCTCGAGGAGCAGGCCGACCAGCCGATCGCCGCGTGAGACGACCACGAAGGCCGAGCCCGGCGGCCGGCCCCCGGCCAGGGCGCGCCCCACCTGGGCGAGGCTCGCGGGTGCAGCGTGCTGCAGGCGGAGCACGCGGTCTCCGGGCCGGATCCCCGCGGCCGCGGCCGGGCTCCCGGCCACCACCTCCCCGACCGGATAGCCCTCGTCGTGCTCGGGGGCCCACACGATCCCGGCGTCGTGGTCCCTCGGGGCGGGCGGCGCGATCGCGATCCCGTCCGGGGGGAGGTGGATCGTGAGGGTATCGCGGCCGCGGCGCACCCTCAGCTCGAAGCCCTCTTGGCTGGCCGAGAGCAGCAGCTCGCCGATGGCGGCTTCCTGGAGCGGCTCGCCGTCCACTTCCACGAGCAGGTCCCCGGGCTCCAGGCCGACCATCTCGGCGGGGTAGCCCCGCCAGAGCTCCCGGACGATGGTGCCGTGCTCGAGGTCGAAGTGCCGCTGCTCCCCCGGCGTCAGCTTGTCGAGCTGCATTCCATAGCGGGCCAGCAGCCGGCTCTGGTCCGTGCTACCGGCGCGGATCAGGGCATCCACGCTGGGGACGGCCACGGCCACCAACCTGGAGCCGCACGGCAGGATGACGGCGCTGAGGCGCCCGTCCAGGTCGAAGAGTCCTCCCCCGGCCATGACCGGCGTGAGCGGGATGCTCGTCCACACTTCCCGGAGGCGCCGCTCGCGGCAGCTCGCGTCGCCCACACCGATGGCGGTGCCGGGAGCGTAGGTCAGCTCCATGCCGTCGCGCCAGGCCGCCAGGAGCCACGCGCCGGAGTCGGGAGCGGCCAGGTTGCGCGGGGGGGGAGTCAGACCCTGCGCGATGGCGGCCTGGTAGCCGGAGAGCGGGAGGTGCGGCCCTGCCACGGAACGGACCGCCGGAAACGCCTCGCCCGTGCCCCGGGTGAGGATCGCCGTTCGGGCGGGGGACCAGCCGGTCCCCGCCGCCACCACGAAGTCCTCGCTCCAGACGACCCCCGACGCCGCCGTGTCGTTCAGGCTGACCACGTAGGCCTCCAGATCGGAGGCGGCGAGTGCAAAGTACTCGGCCACGCCCTCCACGGACTGTCGCAGGGAGAGCCGGCGCAGCCGGCGCGTCTCCGTGGGAGAGGGCGCCTCGCTCGCCTCGCGGTGGCGCGGATCCGGCTTGAGCACGAGCCCCAGGGCGAGGATGACGGCCGCCGCCAGCGCCAGGGTGGCCAGGTAGCGTGGGGTTCGGGTCTCCGTGGCCATAGCGTGTCGAAGCTCAGTCGGGCGAACGACACCCCGACTTCCAGCGCCAGGGCGACATGGCCGACTATACCGCCGCGAATCCGACGGCGCCCGTCAACGGCTGCCCAGCGCCCGGTCGAGCACGCCGGCGATCGCCCGCGCCCGGCGATCCACCGTCTCGTCGCGCAGTGTCGGGTGCACCAGCAGCGCCAGGGAGGTCTCGCCCAGCGCCCGGGCCACGGGCCTGCGCCGATCGGGCGCCGCCGGCCCGGCCCTGAAGACGCCCTCCCTGTAGATCTCGGGACACGAGCCGCTGCCGCACTCGCCGCCGGCCCGCCGGACCTCCTGTATCACCCGGCGGCGGTTCCAGCCGGGAGCGAGGCGCTCGGGTCGCAGGAACAGGTAGAGCCGATAGAAGGCGTGCCGCGCCCAGGGGGCCTCGAAGGGTGCCCGCACCAGGGGATGGTCGGCGAGGAGCTCGAGATAGCGGCGGGCCAGCTCCCGGCGTCGATCGATCCAGCCGTCGAGCTTGCCGAGCTGAACGCGGCCGATCGCGGCCTGGACCTCGGTCAAGCGCAGGTTGGAGCCCGGCCCATCGTGCACCCAGAGGTACTCCGGGTCCGGGGCGGGGCGCTCCAGCGCGACGGCGCTCTTCCCGTGGTCCCTATAGGAGCGCGCCCGCTGCCACAGCTCCTCGTCCGACGTGACCAGCATCCCCCCCTCGCCCCCGGTCGTGAGGACCTTGTCGTGGCAGAAGGAGAAGCAGCCCGCGTCTCCGAAGGCCCCCACCGGCCGGCCCCGGTAGCGCGCCCCGAGGGCCTGGGCGCAGTCCTCGACGAGGCGCAGCCCCCGCTTCCGGCACAGCTCCGTCAGGGGCTCCATCTCGCAGGGATGCCCGGCGAGGTGAACGCAGACGACCGCCCGTGTCCGCCCGGTCAGCACCGCGGCGACGGTCTCGGCGGTCAGGTTCTGGGTGTCGCGGTCCACGTCGGCGAAGACGGGGCGGCAACCCGCGTTGACGGAGCTGGTCGCCGTGGCGACGAAGGAGCGCGCGGGCACCACCACCTCACAGCCCTCCTCGAGACGCAGCGCCCGCAGCGCCGCCTCGAGAGCGACGGTGCCGTTCGCGAGGGTCAGACCCCGGGTCGCGCCCACCCGGTCGGCCAGCTCCCTCTCGAAGCACCGGTTCTCGTCTCCGGTCCAGCGGCTCAGGCGCCCGGAGCGGAGCACCTTGGCGGCGGCGGCGACCTCGTCCTCTTCGATCCGGGGCCAGCTCTCGTCGTCCCGGGTTCCGCTCAGGATGCGCCTTCCTGCCCGACGAGCAGAGCCACGGGAAAGCGGTGGAAGACCCGGAACAGCCGCAGCGCCCGTCCCCGCTCGCTCGCGGCCGTCTCGAGCGTCTCTCCCGTCAGCTCGTCCACCCAGCGCTCCGGGGCCCCTTCCGGCAGCGCGATCGCACCGATGCCCCAGACCTCCTTGCCCAGCGGGAAGCGTCCCGGGCGCACGAGCTGGGCGTTGAGACGCGGCGCGGCCGCCACGCACCATTCCTTGCGCCGTCTCCTCGCGAAGGCGCACACGTTGTCCTGGCGCGGGCCGGTGATCTCCAGTGGGACGTAGTCGCCCCGGGCGAAGAGCTGGGATCGCCTCCGGCGCAGCTGGAGCCCGCGCCACAGCAGGAACTGCTTCACGCGCCCGTCCCCCCAGCTCGACAGCAGCCGGGCCAGCAGCGCGCTCGGGGAGTCCTCGAAGGCGTCCTCCAGCTCCTCGAGGATGCGGAGGCGCGCCGCGAGGTCCACCGGGCGCCGGTTGTCCGGATCGACCAGGCTCTCGTCCCAGAGCTCGGTCCCCTGGTAGACGTCGGGAACTCCGGGCGCGGCGAGCTTGAGCAGGGTCTGGCCGAGGCCGTTCAAGGCGCCGTAGAAGGCCACCTTCTGCTGGATCCGCTGGAAGTCGCGGAGGAAGCGGTTGCCGACCCCCGGCTCGAGCAGCTTCTCGGCGAAGCCGAGGAACGCCGCCTCGTAGTGCGGATCCGGGTCGATCCAGCCGCTGTGACGCTTCGCCTCCCGGAGGGCCTTCCTCAGGTGAGCGAGGATCCGCTCGCCGAGCCCGGGCAGGGCTCGGGCGTCCAGGGGCCACGCGCCCACCAGGGTCTGGTAGAGCAGGACCTCCTCGGGCCCGTCGGGGATGGTCCGCCCCTCCACCTCGGTGCGGAGGGAGCGGTTCATGTGGCTCCACCTCTTCACGGATTGCTCCCACTCGGCCGCCAGCTCCGACAGGGCGGCGATCCGGGCCCGGACGTCCTCCCCCCGCTTCGTGTCGTGGGTGGCGGTGGCGCTCAGGGACGACGGCCAGCGGGCCGCTCTCCGAGCGTTGAAGGCGTGGAAGGCCTCTACGCCGAGGACGGCCCTGTCCCGTTCGGGATCGCTGCCGACCTCATTGAGGGCGAGGAGGCTGGCGTGGACGTAGCACGCCGTGTCCTCGTAGCCCTTGGCCATCACCGGTCCCGTGAGCTGCTGCCAACGGCCGACCGTCCGCAGCCAGCGGTCGCGCTGGGCCGGCGAGTCCTCCGAGGGCTCGAAGAGCAGCACGTGCTCCAGGAAGTCGAAGGCCTCGCCGCTCACGTCGGGCTCCGCTGTGCGCTCCCGGGCCCGGGCCACGGTGCGGCGGATCAGCTCCCGATCCTGGCGGGAGACGTCGTCGCCCTGGACGTAGGTGCGGTACACCGGGAGAGACGCCGCCAGCTCGGTGAGCCCCCGCGCGAGCTCGCCTCGGGAGACGTCCCGGGCGGACACGTCCCGCGCCGCCAGCTGCGCGATCTCCCCCGCCAGCGCGTCGAGCTCCGCCGCGAAGAGCGCCCCGGTCACGTGCTTGCGGCACCGGTACGCCACGGTTGCCATGTCCGCCGTCTCTCCCGTGAAGTCGCGGTAGTGCTGCTCCAGCCGCTCCAGGCCCACGGGATCCACCAGCAGTCGCGTGACCGCGTTGAGGAAGTCGTAGCCCGTCGTCCCTGCGACGGGCCAGTCCTCCCGCAGCTCCTCTCTCGCGTCGAGGATCTTCTCCACGACCACGAAGGGCCCCGCGCCCTCCGAGTCGACGGCCCGCTGCGACAGCCGCTCCAGGTAGCCCCGGGGGTCGAGCAGCCCGTCCACGTGATCGATCCTGACGCCCGTGACGAGCCCGGCCCGCAGCCACGCCAGGAGCGTCCCGTGCCTCGCCTCGAAGACGCCGGGGTCGTCCACCCGCAGCCCCACCAGATCGTTCACGTCGAAGAAGCGCCTGTAGTTGAGCCGCAACCGCGCCGTGCGCCAGTAGGCGAGCCGGTAGCACTGCTCGTCGAGGATGGCGTGCAGCTCGCGGAAGCTCTCCGGCTGCCCGCGGCGGCCGTTGAGCCGGGCGAGGGTGGCCTTCAGCGGCGCACGCGTGGACGCGTGCTCGGTGTGGAGGAGCCGGAGCCGCTCCTTGATTCCCTCCTTGCTGCGGTGGCGCTCGGTCACGCGGCGGGGCGGCCGGACCTTCCGGGCCGGCAGCTTCGACACGAGGGCCAGGAGCTGGGCCAGCTCCCGGATCGCCCTGTGGCTCGCGGGGAGCGTCCCCCGGAGCCTCTCCAGCCATTCCTCGAGGATCGGTCCGACGGTCTCGAGGTCGAGGGGGAACCAGCGCTCCCCGTAGCTGACCCCGAATCCGCGCTCCCCGAACTCCAGCCGCAGCTGTCCGCCCTGGAGGACCTTGACGTAGTGCTCTCCCAGGACCGGGAGAAAGAGCTGGGACTCGGGCTCGCGCCGGGCGGGCCCGCGCCATTGGATGTCGAAGTAGTGGGCGTAGGGCGACGAGGGCCCGCTCTCCAGCACGTCGCGCCACCAGGGGTTCTCGCTGCTGGCCGCCATGTGGTTCGGCACCACGTCGAGGAGCAGGCCCATCTCCCGGGACCGGAGCTCCTCGGACAGGCTCTCCAGGTCCCGCTCCGTTCCCAGGCCGTCCGCGACGCGGCGGGGGTCGATCACGTCGTAGCCGTGAGAGCTGCCCGGCCGCGCCTGGAGCAGGGGAGAGCAGTAGACGTCGCTGATGCCGAGCCGGTCCAGGTAGCGCACGGCGCGCCTCAGGTCGTCCAGAGTGAGCTCCGCGCCCAGCTGGACGCGATAGGTCGACGACGGAATGCGCCGCGGTGTCGTCATCGCTCCGGCTCGTCAATCCACGCGGACCGCCAGTCGTTCGCCGAGGGATCGGAAGAGCCGAGCCCAGGCCCGAGACTCCTCGTCCGTCCGTCGCGCGATCTCCGGGTAGCGGCGCTTCAGGAGGCGGTAGTAGGCATTCTGGACCCGATCGAGGGCAACCTCGAAGGGGAGCTCCGAGGCGAACGCCACGAGCCCGTCCAGGGCCGCCAGCCGCCTAGCGTCGAAGGTATCGGTCTCCAGCCCCACCGAGAGACGCTGCAGGGTCTCCCTCAGCGCGAACGCCACGGACACGGAGTCCAGGCTGGCGCCGTCGCGGCGCGCGGCCACCACGGCCGCCCGGGCCTCCTCGAGGTCGGGCTCGAGTGCATCGAGAGCCTGGCGCAGGCGCATGTTGAGCACGAACTCCGCGGTCGTCTGAAACGCCTTGGGGAGTGCCAGCCCCAGGTCGGCCAGGAAGCGCATCAGGGCCGCGTTGTTCTCGTAGATCTGCGCGTAGATCGTCGCCGCCTCCTCCAGGGTCGAGTTCAGGATCGTGTCCAGGATTCGCCGGCGCTCGTCCCGGAACAGGCTCTTCAGCGAGTAGGTGGAGCCTCCGAACAGGTCGTCCATGCGGCGGATGGTCTCGGCGAAGTCACCGCGCTCGAAGGCCGTCACGGTGTCCGACACGAGCTGCTCGTAGGCTTCCTCGCCGCGGTAAGTGCGGACGCCGGCGTTCAGGTTGTGGCCCCCGAAGTGGAGGACGCCGAAGCTGATCGGCGCCGAGTCCCCGGTGACCCTCGAGGTGAAGAGGGCTCGCCCGAGGACGAGCCGCGCCTTGCCGGCCCGGAAGGAGCGGTAGTCCTCCCGGGTTGCCGTGTAGGAGTAGACCCTGGCGGACTCCTCGTAGGCGTCGAAGAGCGAGCTGATCGCATAGTGCGCCGCGACCCTCTCCAGGTCCACGAGGGCGGGCTGGACGACCCGCCGATAGATGGCTGCCCCGTCACCCTGGTCGGGGACGTTGCTCCTCGCCTTCCCGAGCCTGGAGAGGAACTCCTCCTCGATGCCGTTCTGGAACAGGTCCTGAGCGAGCTGCAGGGCGGCTCCGGCGTACTGCAGCACCTGCACCGTCTCGATGCCGGACAGCTCGTCGAAGAACCAGCCGCAGCTCGTGTAGGAGAGCATCAGGCGCCGCTGCAGCTCCATCAGCTTCCAGGTGCGGATGCGTTCCTCGGGGGAGAGGTCCCGGGAGGCGTGGGACTTCAGGAAACGCTCGCGGCTGGAAGGGGAGGGATCCAGGATCACCGCGACGTAGTCGTCCCGGGCGGACCAGGGATCTCTCAACAGCTCCCGCGCGGCCGTCTCGAAGCGGGGCGCGGCGGCGTCCCGGATCCAGTCCAGGGCGTTGCGCAGGGGCTCGCGCCAGGACTGGTTCCAGCCGGGGTTGCCGCCGGAGTTGCAGCCGCAATCCCTCCACCAGCGCCCCACGCCGTGCACGCAGCTCCACGCGGTCTGATCGATCACCTCGACCTGGAGGTCGGGAGGATGCCGCTCGAGGTACTCGCCGTAGTTCGTCAGCGTGGCCAGCCCGTTCGACTCGATGTGGTGCAGGGCGTAGGCCAGGGCCATCTCGCCGCTCCGGTGATGGTGCCCGTATGTCTCGCCGTCCGTCGCGATGTGGACGAGCTGGGGGTGCCCGCGCTTGTCGTCGAAGGCTCCCAGCAGGCGGTCCGCCAGCCTCTCCCCCCGTTCAAGCAGCCGCTCGAAGGCCACCGCGCGGGAGATGGGGCCGTCGTAGAAGAACACCGCGAGGCTGCGCCGGGAGGGGAGCCGGACCTCGTAGGCCTGGGTGGGGTCGATCCGCGCACCGCCGACGTCGCGCCAGTTGCGGCTCCCGATCCGGCGCACCCGCTTCGCCTGGGACGGCGCCAGGATGGTGAAGCGGATGCCGCACTCCGCCAGGACCTCCAGAGTCTCCGCGTCCACTGCGGTCTCCGGCAGCCACATGCCCTCCGGGGGCCGTCGGAAGCGTTGCTCGAAGTCCCGGATGCCCCAGAGGACCTGCGTCCGCTTGTCCCGCCGGTTGGCCAGGGGAAGGATGGTGTGGTTGTAGGCCTGGGCGATGGCGGAGCCGTGGCCGGAGAAGCGCTCGCAGCTCTCGATGTCCGCGGCCAGGATCGCGGAGTAGACCTCGGGTGCGTGCTCTTCCATCCAGGAGAGGAGCGTCGGTCCGAAGTTGAAGCTCACTTTCGCGTAGTTGTTGACGATGCTGACGATACGGTCCCGGTCGTCCAGGATCCTGGAGGCGGCGTTCGGGCCGTAGCACTCGGCCGTGATCCGCTCGTTCCAGTCGTGGTACGGATACGCGGACTCCTGGAGCTCGATCTCCTCCAGCCAGGGGTTCTCCCGGGGAGGCTGGTAGAAGTGGCCGTGGATGCAGATGTAGCGTTCCATCACGCCTCTGGGGCCGCGCCGGGTGTCTCGAGCTGCAAGAGGACGAACGCCCTGGGGCCGACCTCGAGCTCCAAGCGTCCCTCGGAGCTGAGCAGATCGGGGACGATACTACCCGATCCGCCCCACCGGGTATCGGCGGAGTCGAGCCGCTTCCGCCAGCGTCCGCCCGGCGCCGGAACCGGGATCCGCACCGGCTCCGGACCGAAGGCGGCGATCAGGAGAGCCTCCTCCTCTCCCTCCCAGCGCCGGAGCACCAGGGCGCTCTGCTCCTCGAAGCAGGTGACCCGGGACTGCTCCCGCCGGGGGCGGGCGAGGGGGGGGAGCTCCCTCCTCAACCCGAGGATCTCCCGGTAGAACGCCAGCAGCTCGCGGTGCGGCGAGCGCTCCGCGAACTCCCGGCGCAGGCGCGCGGCCGCGAAGGTCCCGGGGGCTCCGGGATCGGGAGGCTCCCCGTGCCAGTGGAAGCGTGCGAACTCCCGGCGCCGGCCCTCACGCACGGCTCGGAGCAGCTCCCGGTCTCCGTGGCTCACGAAGAACGGGAAGGGCGCCGTCTCGCCGTACTCCTCTCCCATGAAGAGCAGCGGGACGAAGGGAGAGAGCAGCACCACGCCGGCGGCGAGGCGCAGCTGCTCCGGGGCCAGCGACGCGGCCAGGCGGTCGCCGAGCATCCGGTTGCCCACCTGGTCGTGGTTCTGGGCGAAGACCACGAAGGCGCTCCCCGGCAGGCCGGCGGCGCTCTCCCCGTGTCGGCGTCGACGGTATGCGGAGTACTCCCCCTGGAAGACGAAGCCGTCCCGGAGCGCCCGCACCAGTTGGCCGGGCGCCCCGTAGTCCGCGTAGTAACCGTGGCGCTCCCCCGTCAGCAGGGCGTGCAGGGCGTGATGGAAGTCGTCCGCCCACTGGCTGTCGAGGGCGTACCCGCCCGCGGACCGGGGCCGGACGAGCCGGGCGGCGTTGAGATCGCTCTCGGCGATCAGGTGCAGCGGCCGCCCCAGGGCCCGGGATCTCTCCTCCACCAGCTCGGCCAGCTCCGCCAGGAATGGTCGGGCGGAGATGTCGACGATGGCGTGCACGGCGTCCAGGCGCAGCGCGTCGAAGTGGAACTCTTCGAGCCACATCAGGGCGTTCGAGGCGAAGTAGTGGCGGACCTCGTCGCTGTCCGGTCCGTCGAAGTTGAGGGCGGCTCCCCAGGGGGTCTTGTGGCGCGGGCTCAGGTAGCCCCCGAACTCGGGCAGGTAGTTCCCCTCCGGGCCGAGGTGGTTGTAGACGACATCGAGGATCGCGGCGAGGCCGCGCCGGTGACAGGCGTCGACGAAGCGCTTGAGGCCCGCTGGCCCGCCATAGCTCCACTGGACCGCGAAGGGGAACACCCCGTCGTACCCCCAGTTCCGTTCACCCGGGAACTGCGCGACCGGCATCAGCTCCACGGCGGTGACGCCGAGGTCGCGGAGCTCGTCCAGGTGTCGGGCCGCGGCGTCGAAGGTCCCCTCCGCGGTGAAAGTGCCGACGTGCAGCTCGTAGATCACGTAGTCGTCCAGGCTTCGCCCCGCCCAGCCCCGATCCGTCCACGCGAAGGCCGGATCCACGACCATGGAGGGGCCGTGGACGCCTTCGGCCTGGCAGCGGGAGGCCGGATCGGGGCGCTCCGGGCCGCCGTCGAGCTGCAGCAGGTAGCGTGTCCCCGGCGGAACCCCCTCCAGGACACCCGCGTGGTATCCCCGGGGGCCTCGCTCGAGGGAGACCCGCCAACGCCGGTCGACCACGTGCACGTCGACGCGTCGCGCCCGGGGCGCCCAGACGCCGAAGCAGCAGCGCCCGTCCTCCACAGGGCGCGCCCCGAGGACGACGCTCCTGGCCGGCGTCACTCGGATGCGGTCTTTTCCCCGTCCGCCTCGACCTCGGAGGTCGGCGACTCGAAGAAGACGGCCGCCAGCGGCGGCAGGGTCACGGTGAGGGAGAAGCCGTGGCCGTGGGCCGGAACCGGAGCGGCCTCCACGCCGCCCTGGTTCCCCCAACCGGTCCCGCCGTAGATCTCCGCGTCGGAGTTCAGGCGCTCCCGCCACTTGCCCGCGAGGGGGACCCCGAACCTGTAGTTCGTCCGGGGCACCGGCGTGAAGTTGAAGACCCCGAGCACGGTGCGCCCCTGGCCGTCCCGCCGGAGCAGGCTCAAAGAGCTGTGCTCCGAGTCGTTGCACTCCACCCACGAGAAGCCCCTGGGCTCGCAGTCCAGGGCGTGGAGCGCCGGCTGCTCGCGGTAGCAGCGGTTCAGGTCCTCCACCCAGCGCTGGACGCCGCGGTGGGCGGGATCGTCGAGCAGGTGCCACTCCACGCTGGAGTCGTGGTTCCACTCGCCCCGCTGGGCGAGCTCGGCTCCCATGAACAGCATCTTCTTCCCGGGCTGTGCGTACATGTAGCCGTACAGCAGGCGCAGGCCCGCGAAGCGCTGCCACTCGTCTCCCGCCATCTTGGCGAACAGCGAGCCCTTCCCGTGGACGACCTCGTCGTGAGACAGGGGCAGCACGAAGTTCTCGTGAAACGCGTAGATCATCCGGAACGTGAGCGTGTTGTGGTGGTACTTGCGGTGGACCGGGTCCCTGGACATGTAGTCCAGGGTGTCGTGCATCCACCCCATGTCCCACTTGTAGCCGAAGCCGAGCCCCCCGACGTAGAGCGGCCGGGAGACCATGGGCCACGAGGTGGACTCCTCGGCGATGGTCTGGACGTCGGGATGGGCCTCGTAGACGTCCTCGTTGACCTGGCGCAGGAAGCTGATCGCCTCCAGGTTCTCCCGCCCGCCGTAGCGGTTCGGGATCCACTCCCCTTCCTCCCGGGAGTAGTCCAGGTAGAGCATCGAGGCCACGCCGTCCACCCGCAGCGCGTCGGCGTGGTAGGCGTCGAGCCAGAACAGCG
>Ga0299906_10002140_pt1 | contig 16577 bp, 14 predicted proteins | sample RVTome_14_FD_200259 | JGI IMG/M metagenome (GOLD analysis project Ga0299906, IMG submission 200259) | Soil microbial communities from uranium-contaminated site in the Upper Colorado River Basin, Wyoming, United States - RVT145D125 (version 2) ...
AGGCCCTCGAGCGGCAGTCCCAGGTCGTCTATGGACTGCTCGCCGATCGCCGCGAGGGCCGCGTCGACGTCGGCGAGCAGCCCCGGAAGAATCGACTCGAAGAACGCCCGCAGCTCCGGAGGCACGTCCAGGGCGAGCAGCGTGTCCCTGAAGGCGAGCAGGCCGGCGACGTCGCCCTCGCCCACGAAGGAGTCGATGAGCTCTCCGGCCAGACCCTGGAACTGCGCCTGGAACCCCTCGCCCATGACCGCGACGATCGAGGCGAATTCGGCTGCCACCGTGGTGCCGTTGGCCCTCGCCGCTTCGGTCGCGATGACGAAGGCGTCCTGGAGCGCCGTCGTGAAGGTCTCCATGAAAAGGCGCAGCTCGGTCTGGTAGCCCGTCTCGCCCGCCGCGGAGGCCGAGGCCTGGTAGCCGGCGAGGAAGTCCCTCCGGACGATGGCAGCGTTGGCGCGGCGCGCCCGCGCGAGGTCCTCCTCGGCCACGCCGGCGGCCCGCGCCGCCGCCAGACCCTCCTCGAACGCCGCGAAGCTCGCAATGAGCTCGACGGTGGACGTGGCCAGGGACGACGCCTGGAGCTCGAGGCGCTCGAGCTCTTCGGCGAAGCGCTCGCGCTCCTCGCGCCGGCCGCCGGCGCCGCCGCCCGCGCCGCGCGGGGGACGGATATCGGAGAAGTCCATAGCCGCCACGGCCGCGGCCAGGCCCTGGAGCTCGGCGACCTCGGCCGCGGTGAGACCGAGGAGCTCCTGTGCCGCGATGATCTCGAGCGCAGTTTGCTGGAAGCGCAACTGGAAGAGGCGAAAGTCCGCCTCCTCGATGCGCCGCCGCAGCTCGTCGTTCTTGATGAGCTCCTGGCCGGTCTTTTCCTGCCAGTCGGCCAAGTCCTGGTAGACGTTGCGCAGGATCTCGGTGCGCTTGATCTCGCGCACCAGCGCGATGAACTCCTCGGACACCCGCGCCGCGGCGGCCGCGGCGTCCGCCAGCGGCGGGACGGCCTCCACCGCCTCATCGCCGAAGTCCACCACGGCCTGGCCCATCGCGACGACCGGCCCCAGGGCGAAGTCCGCGTCCTCTCCCAGGCCGCGGAGTCGGCCACCGAGGCCGGGGCCGCCGCTACCACCGCCGCCGCCGAGCGCGGCCGCGGCCGCCAGCGCCGCTTCCTCGAGGTTCTGTTGGCGCGCGGCTTCGTCTGTCGCGGCGATGGCCAGGCCCTCGACGGAGGCGATCCACTCGGCCAAGCCACCCGTCAGATCGCTGATGCCCGCCAGGGCGAGACCCTGCGCCCTGGCCTGCTCGACGGCCAGCGCGATCTCCGCCCGGCGCCTTTCGAGCACCTGGTCCAGCGGCACACCGAGCTCCAACAAGCGCTCGGCCTCGATGTCGCGCGCGGTAAAGAATGCACGCCACTCCACGGCCGCCTTGGCCACCGCTGCCGAGGCTCCGGCCGCTACCAGATCCAGCCCCTGGAGAACCGGGAGCAACTCCAGGAGGTAATCGGCAGTGATCCCGCTCGAGGTACCCAACAATTCCAGGGCACGGGCGACGTTCGCTCCGAGCTCACCAAAGTCAGCCTGAGCGAGGGCGACGCGGAGTCCCTCCTCGATCGCGAGTTGCATGTCCGTGAAGACACCCACCAGCGCGCCGCCCACGGTGACGCGGATCTGCTCGCCATCTCGCCGGATCTCAAGCACCAACCCCGGCATGAAGTTGAGGATCCCGCCCAACGCGACGCGGAACTCGTCGATTGCATTCCGCAGGCCGTCCCACAGGGCGCGGAAATTGGCCGGCTCGTTGCCGGCGTCGACGTCGCGGGGGTCGGTCGCGGTCGGACGGCCGGGGAAGTAGGCACCGCCTTGGCCTTGGCCCACCCCACCTGTTTCGGCGATTCTGTCCCCATAGCCGATTTCGGTGGCCCACTCGAATCGGCGCTGGCGCTCGCGCTCGCGGCTGGTGCGGACGAGGTCGACGACCAGGGCTGCCACGGCTATAAACGCGCCCACCACGCCGAGGGCTGCCAGAGCCGCCGTGCCCGCCGAGCCCGCCGAGCCGGCGGCCCCGGCGCCGCCAGCCAGCGCAGCGGCCTGCTGGGCCGCCGCAGCCGCGCGCATCGCCTGGGCCGCCTGAAGGAACCGGTCGACGATCGAGACGAGCTGCTCGGCGGTCTGCCCGAGACCCTCGTCCACCTCACCGAACAGGTCGGCCACGGTACGAAGCGTTTCGGAGGTGCGCTCGAGCCGCGCATTCATCGCGTCTTGCGCCGCGACGACATCCTGCGCCGCGAAGAGTCTCTCCTGCGCTCCCCGTGCCCGCTCTGCCACTCCCCGAGCGAAGTCTGCGTTTCCGGTTTCGGCCAGCACCTGGTTGAAGGTCTCGCGCTCGATGCGCGCCAGCTCGACGTCACGGCGATACCTCTCCAGGGCTGCCGCCCCTTGCAGAGTCGCCCTCGCTTCGCCTTCGATTACAGTGATCGATTCAGCGATGGCCGCGACGCGCTTATACTGCCGGTCGATGATGTCGGCCTCGACCCTGCCGGACTGTTCACGCGTTTCCGCGAGCAGCCGCTCTCGGTCCGTCACGTCAGCGAGCAGAGCATCGAGTAGCCGCAGGACCTTTTCCCGCTCTGCCTCGATCTTCTCTACGGCCCGCGCCGCAGCCGCCCCTTCCTTGGTTGCTTGCGCTTCGCGGATGGCAGCGTCGGCCGCCCGCAGCGTCGCCGACTGTGCGCTTACGATCGCCTCGCGCACAGGACCGAGAGCCGCCCTCAGACGCTCGAGGTTTTCCCGCCACTCTTTCGTCTCACGGGCTGCGGCGGTCAGCCCCCGGTCGCGGAACTCTGTGAGGCTCTTTTCAACGTCACGTGCGGCATTGCCGAGATCCCGCTCGAGCGTCCGGGCCAGTTGGAGGGCTTCCGACTGCTCTGCCTTCAAAGCGGCCAGGATTTCACGCGACGCTTCGCCGGCGGCCGCAGCTCGATCCTCCTGGGCCGCGGCCTCCCTCTCCAACCGCTCAGCGAGCTCCTCGGAGATTCGCGCTCCTGCCAGATCGACCTGCGCCGCCTCCTGAAGTGCTGTCGTACCACGGCGTATGCGCTTCTCACGGATGTCGATGGCTGCGGACAGCTCTTGCTCGCGCGCCGTGAGAGCGGCGATGGCCTTTGCGCTCTCGCCGAAGCCCCTGGAGGCCTCGAGCTCCTGCTGCACCTTGCCGAGCTCTTCGTTCAGCCGACCGACTTCTTCGCGAGCCCCTGCGAGCTTCGTCACCAGTTGGCTTCGCGTCAGGGTCTTTTCGACAGCGTCGATGCCATTCGTGAAGGCCACAAATCCACCGGAGCCTTCAGCGACATCAGGCACTGCGAACGGATCGGCAAACCGCACCTCGTTGGCCAGCGCTTGCGCCTCACGAAGAGCCTTCACCAGCTTCGAGAGCTCTCGAGTCTGGCCCTTGATGGAGGAGGTGAGCGAATCCCGCCCCTGACGTTGATCCTCGAGGAGCTTGTTCACCTCGCGGAGCCGCGCTTGCTCATCGCGGTCCACCTGGATCAGCTTTACCAGCGCGACAGTCAGCGCTCCGACCCCAACCGCCGCCAGCGTGATCGGGTTCACCGCGCCGGCCACGGCCGCGCCCAGGCCACCGGCGGCGACGACGGCCGCTTGGATGGCGACCCCCATCTTGATGATGCTTGCGGCCACAGGTATTGCGGCCAGCCCGACCAGCACCGCAGTCACGTCGTCCGCGTGCCGCGCCAGGAAGAGAAGAGCATTGCTCGCCACGCCGATGGCGGCACCGAGGCCCTCACCCAGGAACCGCGCCGCCGGCTCGGACGCCGTAAGGAAGTCGCGCCAGTCTGAAGCCGCCTCGCGCAGCGCCGGCGACATCGCCTGCCCCACTTCGATAGCGACTGACTCGAGGGCCGACCGCAACTCCGCCGCCGAGCCGGCGAGCGTGTTGCGCATGATGTCGGCCATCTCGGCCACGGTGTTCTTGTTGCGCTCGAGCTCGGCCGTGAGCTGCCGCAACTTCGGGATGTTGCCGGCGAGCACCGCGAACGCCGCGGCGTTCCGGCGACCGAACACGTCGAAGGCGGCGGCGCCCGTGACTCCCTTCTCGGCCAGATGCGCGATGATGTCGGCCAGGTTGTTGGCGGTCGGGTTCACCCGCTTGAGGTCGACATCGAGATCGCGAAAGACCTTGCGCGTCTTCGGGGTCTGGCTGGCCAGAGCCGCCAGGATGCCGCGCAGGTTGGTGCCTCCGATCGACGCCTGCAGGCCGGCGTCGGCGAGCACGCCGAGCGCGGCCGCCGTGCTTTCGAAGGACTGGTTCAGTGTCGCAGCCACCGGGCCGCCCAGCTTCAGGCCCTCGAAGAGCGCGGTGACGTCGGTGTTCGTTCGGGCCGTCGCCAGCGCCAGGTCATCGGCGACGGCGCGGCTCTGTCCCGCGTCCTTGCTGAAGATGCGCAAGGTCTTGGCAACGATCTCCGATGCGTCGGCAAGGCCGAGCTCGGCGGCCGTGGCCAAGTCGAGAACCGCCGGCGTGGTTGCCAGGGTCTCGTTGACGGCAAAGCCGGCGCGGCTGAGGTTGACTTGTGCCTCGGCCGCCTGTGTCGCCGTGAACTCCGTAGCTCGGCCCATCTCGCGGGCCTGGCCGGTGAGCTGCTGGAAGCTCGCTCCGGTGGCTCCGGAGACGGCCTGCACCGACGCCATGCGCCGCTCGAAGCCAGCGAAGAGCTCGGTCGACGCCGTGACGGAGCGGACGGCCGAGTGGACGCTGAGCATCGCCGTGGCGACCACCAGCAACTGGCCGGCCCACGATTTCAACCCCCTCCGCATGCGGTCGATCACGCCCACGCTCCGGCCGGTAGTCGCCGCCATGCGGCCGGTGGCGCGCTCGACCCCCTCGACGCGTCCCTCGGTCGGCACGGCCTCCCTGCCGACGCCTCGCAAAGACACCTCGAGGCGCCCGAGGTTATCGAGCCCGGTGATGGCGATGCGGAGGTCGAGCGTCTCGATCATCTCGCTTGCTTTCCCGTTCGATCTTCGATTCGTCCCTTGCCGTCGAAAGCTCGAGCATCAGGCCGAGCAGGCCCTCTAGGCGGTAGCGCTCCGGGTCCTCGATCTCCAGGCGCCGGAACCAGTAGTCGAGGGCGTAGTGGAAGCTGCCGCCGCCCATGCCGCCGCGGAGCTCGAGGGCCACGCGGTGGAAGAGCTCCACCACGCTTTCGTTGGCTGGATCGAGCTCCGCTTCATAGCGATCCTCATCTGCAAACCGATCGAACTCCGAGAGGGGAACCCCGTCCCGGATCGCGTCGTCTATTCGCTTTCGTACTCGAGACTTCTGGCGGCCGAGCTCCGTTCGGAACCGCCACCAGCGCTCGAGTTTCCCCGGAGAGCCGCTTCCTCTTCATAAAACGCTCCCGCCCACCACTCATAGGCTCCCCTTACGGCGAGCACGAACTCAGGCACGGCGAAGAGCTCGGCGAGCTCCGCGGGAGCCGCTACCGCCGCCGGGTCAGGCTCCTCCCGCACAGGAAACTCCTGCGACTTGTCCGCCACCTTGAGCACGACTTCCTTGAGCGGCTCGCGCGATGCCCATACGATCATGGAGTCGTCATAGAGCTGCGACTCCGTGACGTCTCGCCACTTCTTCTGCCCGACGCCGAACTTACGCCGGGCGCTGCGGAGGTTGTCGCGGAACTTGTCGGCGAAACGTTGCCCGCCGTACCTTACGAACATCATGAGGTGCTCGAAGTCGCCCTCCAAGGCGACCCACGCACCGCTCTTCTTGCTCTCGAGGGAGTCCAACGCTTTCCTGATGCCTTCCAACATTTCTTCCTCACTTTCCTAAAGGTTAACTGACCGAACCTAGGTTGCGTCGAGTGCGCCGAGGACGGCGTAGTAGCCGTAATCCTCGGACCACAAGGCCAGAGCGTCGAACGTGTCTTCCACCGTGCCGTCCTTGTCGCCGGCGCTCGAGGGACGGTAGGCCAGATTCGGCAGGTAGATCACGTACTGCCCGGCCGCGGAGTCGAGCACCGTCGCGGCCCAATCGGCCGAGTCGTCGTTCACGCGCTCGCGAATCGGCTTCGTGGCCGCGGTCCGCAGGAAGGCGAAGCTGAGCTCCACCATGGGCTCGCCCTTCCTGATGGTCACGGGTCCCGACAACTTCGGGCGACCGCCGGTGCGCGGCGCCCGATTCGCGACGGTGACCTTGATCGTGGCCTTGGTGGGGAAACGGTCGGTGACCGACTCCCCTCCGATGATGAGCGCCTTCCAGGCGTCGTCGCCGTTCATCGGGACGTTGTTCGTCGCCGCGGTGTCGGTGCCCGTGCCGGCGGTGGCGTCGTCGAGCACGTACCGGGATCCGGCGAAGTTGCAGGAGACCTTCACGGTGGACCCGGCCTCGATCGCGATCTCGCCGTCGTTGGCTTTGAGGCCGAAGGCGCCGTGGAACTCGCCGAGGTCGCCGTCGCGCAGCTCGGCCATCAAGCTGAACGGCGTCTTCCACGGCGAGATGAAGCGCGAGCAGGCGAGCGTCACGGCCACGCCGGCGCCGTCAGCCAGCGGGGGCATGTCGAGCGGGATCAACTTCACGCTCGAGGGCGTGCCTCCGGTCACGACGTCGACGACGGCCCACCCGGCGCCGCCGGGGTGGGTAACGTGAATCGGTTGGCCTTTGACCAGCGTGTTGAACTTGTCGGCGTCCAGCGACTCGATCGTCTGGGTGGCGGTCGTCAGGTCGAAGTCGTCGTCCGAGATAGGCGCGGCGCCCGTGGTCCAGAGCGCCGACCAGAACAGCGAGATCATGAGCTCGTTGTCCTGGTACGAGAGCTCGTCGGCCCAGGAGCCGGTCACTTCGTCGGCGCGGCGCGTGGCCACGCGCCGGCGGCCGTGGCGCTCCGACTCGGAGCGCTCGAACTTCGGCTCGAGCTTGAACTCGGTGAAGGTGGCGAGCGCCAGGTCGGTGGCGGGGTTCTCGCCGAAGGTGGTCTCTTGCAGCACCGCCAGAGTCATTTCTTCGGGCGTCGCTACAATCGGTTCGGTGGTTGCGGGCATGCTTCCTCCTTTCGGGTTAAGTCCTGCGATAGATCGACCACTTGATCTCCCATACGAAGCTCACGTGGCTTTGCGGCAGAGGGAAACCGCGGTCGCTGTCGTCGTCGCTCAACGGATAGAACCTCGACGCGCGAGCAAGCCGGTAACCGGCATGGTCATGGCCTTCGAGCGCATCGCGTAGGAGCGAGGCCGCCGTGGCCGGCGGCGCCAGGCCCTTCCGCTTTGGGACGAGGATCTGAATCGTGAAGAAGCCTACTTCCTTGCTGAGGGCCGTCCGGCCGCCGCTCAGGGTCGCTGGATCACCCGGGATCCAGCGCGGCCGCACGTACGTGGCTGCGCCGTCCAGACTTGTCAGCGGCGCCGGCAACGCTTGATTGAACGCATCGTAAAGCCACACCACCGCAGGGAACGATGCGTCCATGGCCTGCTTGGCCTGGGCCGCAATTTCGAGGACCGCAGCGTGGTCTCTCACTTCTTCACCCTCTCGATGGCGAGATCCACGATGCGGTGCTCGCGGTCGAGCCGGCCGATATGCCGCAGCGGGTTACGCACGTGCGCGACGTCTCCCGGCCGCGCGGCCTGCTCTACCTCCCAGGCCGCGGCGGTGGCACCGGTGCGCTTCGGAGTGAGCGAGACGACGGCGTCGTGGAGCTGCCGCGCCTTGAGGTTTTGCGCGGCAAGCGCCTTGGCCGCCGCGCCGCGCGGCCTCTTCTCGAGCGAGCGGGCGAAATCTTTCGCGTTCACGACCGGTCTCCTATCAGCGCCGTCTGATAGATCAGCCGGCCATACCGCCGCTCGTAGTGGATCTCATGGGGTTCGCGGTCGACGCCGTCGACCTCGATACGGTCGTCCGACCGGAGCACGAGCTCGCCGGCGCCGGCGACCTCGCCGGCGCCGGCGACCTGAGAATCGAGGATCACCATGGACTTCACGTAGGGGAAGTCGACGCCGACGCGCGCATCGAGGCGCTCGAGCGCCGCCACGTGGCCGAGCACGTTGTAGGCGGTGGTCGTGCCGTCCTCGAGCTCGCCGGGCCCATCCGGGTTGGGAACACGGTTCGGCCGCCGCACCACCAGGTGGCCAGCGCCCTGGGCCCGCAAGTAGGCGATGAGCTCGCGGCGCGTACGAAAGGTCATGACCGCTTGCCCTCCAGCCCGCGCAGTAGAGCGATCGCCTCGGGCGGGAGATACGTGATGTCTTCCTCGCCCTCGTGCTCGCGATAGTGCGTGTCGGCGAGCTGTACGATGCCGACCGGCCGCAGGTGATACTCCACGGCGAGCAGCGCGGCGGTCCTCACTTCATCCGGCAGCGGATACCCCTCCCCGTCCAACACCCACCCGGCCCAATAGGTCAAGGTAGCGCCCGCTCGCCAGCCAGCGACGCGGCGAACGCGCGCCGCGGCGACTTCGATCTCGAGCTCTGACGAGTCGAGGATCTGGCCAGCGACTTCCACGGTCAGGGTCAGGGCCTCCACGGGCCACCGGTTGAGCTGCAGGACCACCCCTCCTCCGCCCCCAAAGACCTCGACGTACTGCTGGCGCAGGAGCTTGGCTCCTGTCGCCGTCGACACGCCGAAGACTCGTGAGATCCCCGCGGTGGCGCCGGCGATGCGCGTGACCAGCACGGAGTCCGGCACGGACTCGAGGCCCTCGATCGCCGCTCGCACGGCCGCCGCGTCGACGATCGTCGCCGCCGCGGCCGCCGTGGCCACCGTGATCTCGAGCGACCGAGGCGTATGGAGGGGGTCCTGCACCTTCGCTTCTCGCTGAGCTTGCTGACCTACTGGATCCGGTCCGGCTTCAGGAACTGGTCGATCTGGTCGTCTCCCAGGCCGAGCGCTCGGAGGCGCTCTACGATCCAGTCGTCGACCGGGCTGTCGGTGGCTTCGGCGATGGCCTCGAAGAGGTTCAAGGCCGCCTCGTAAATCCGCTGATTCTTCGGCTCGCTGATCTGCTCTCTCACGAGCCGTAGCAGCGCTACCAGTCTCAACATCGGGTCGCTCCTTTCAGAACCGCTCCAACGGCGCCCATTCGCCGGGGAGCTCTACATCGAGCTCTTCCACGCCGCTCGGGCTGGCCGCGCCGCTCGCCGGCACCGTCAGCAGCCCGAGCGGGTTCCCGTCCGTCTCGAGGCCCTTGAGCCATCGGCGCGCCGCCTTGACCTGGTCGCGCAGGACCGGGAGGCGCGGATCGTCCTCTGCAAGGGACCGAAACGCGTGGAGGAGCTGGTAGCCCAGCGCCAGACCCTCCAGGTTCCGACGGACGAGCTCACGGAACTCCCCCGGGAATCCCTCGAGCGCCGCCGGCGCGACGACCCCCCGGCTGAGCAGCGCAGCCCGAAGATCCCCGGATGCGGCGTCGAGCGCCGAGGTCACGTCCTCGGCGCTCCCTCCGAGACTCGCCAGGAAGTCCGTCGCGGTGAGGTACGCAGACATCACTCGCCCTTCGGCGCCTCTTGCTTCGCCGCCTCTTGCTTCGCCGCCTTCTTCGGCTCCTTCTTCGGCGCCGCGGCCTGAGCCGAAGCCGAAACACGGCCCAAACGGCCAGCCAGGCCCGCGACCTGAACCGGTCGGATCTGAAGCGCCACCTGGGGATACCCGGTGGTGAGCTCCATGTGGCGCTGGATCCGCATGCGGAACTCGTCGCGGTCGATGTCCTCGATCGGGATCGTGATCTGCTTCGGGCGATCGGTGAAGGTGAAGACGAACGGCCGGCCCTCCGAAGCGATCACCTGCAGGCCGGCCGCCTGGCCACCTGCCGGAGTGCCCCCGGTGCCTGAAATGCGGATCTCGAGGGCGGCCGCGCCGGAGCCGGTGTAGTAGAGCTCAACCCACTCCTGCTGCGCAGCCGAGACGACTTCGTGATCGAGGTAGCAGTCGAAGGCGCCCTTGAGATCGTTGTCCTCTCCGCTCGCGAGACGGTCCTTCTTGCGGAGACTGCTGAGCGTCGCGAACGTCTTCGAGCCGTGACAAATCGCGACCAGGCGCTTGTCGAGCTCGTCGGCGCTGGTCGCGGCCTCGACGATGCCGCCGTTGGCGATCATGATCGATCGAGCCTCGTGAATGATCGCCGCCCATTCCTCCATGGTGATGGCGGCGACGTCCACGACATCCGGCTCCAAGAGATTGCTGAACGTCGCGCCGTCCGGCTGCTTGTGCGAGGTCGAGAAGAACGGCTCGGAATCGTGGCTGTAGGTGCCGGCCGGATTCCGGCGGGCAAGCGCGAGGAGCTCGTAGGTCTGCGCCACGATGAAATTGTTGCCAAGCGAGAGAGCACGCTGCGCGAACTGAGCGTTGGCCAACGGATTCTTCCACTCGCGCCAAGGGAACCGGTAGGTGAGCCGCGCCGGCCTGTCGCGCAAATTGAAGCTGGTGAGCTTCACCTTCTGCTCTTCGCCGCCGTCGTCGCCGCCGTGCTCGAGGCGCGGCCGGGTAGAGATGAACTCGAGGTCGATGGGCCGGAACCACTGAGGATTCGGCACCCACAGGCACAGCCGCTTGAGCAGGACCGCGCCGAGCTCGGCCATCCGAAAGCCGTGAAGCGCCAGGACCGTTGCCATGCGCTTCGCGGACCTGTATTCGTTGGGGGTCGCCACTGTCTTCTCCTTTGTGTCGTTGATCCGCCGTGTCGTTGATCCGCCGATCACCGGTGATGAGGGAAGGCCACGAAGACCTCCCCCACGGCGTGCTGGTTGCGGCGGAGCACCGTGCCCGCGAGCGTCCGATAGGTCGTCGCCGTTGGGATACGGGTCACCGTAAGGGCGTCAAGCCAGTACAGCGCGTCGCCGAACTTGTAGGCGGCGGCGTCGCCGCCAGCGACGGCGAATGACTGAGGCACCAGGTCGGCGGTGACCATGTTCGTCCAGGCTGAGGGATCGCCATGCGCGGCGGCCGGGCCGGCCTCTTCCTTCACCATGCCCACGGTGCGCGGGATCCAGCTCACTACCATGGCCACGCCGGCCGCGTCGGCAAGGGTTACGTCGTCCTTGTGGAGGTCGACCGAGGCCCCGTCCGCCGCCACGGCCACGATGCGCGCCACCACCGCCTCGGTGTCCAGGTGTACTCGGTCCTCGGGCAGCATGCCCGAGAAGTCGCCGGCGGCGCCCACGATGCGGTTCGTCGCCGCCACAGTGTCGAAATCGTCGGCCACGGTGTCCGGCGCCGCATCGCCCGCCAGGATGGCCCGGCCGTTCAGGTCGACCGCCAGGCCCCGGCCCTCGAGATAGGTGACCGTCGCCTTCACCGGCAGGGCGACGGTTGTGAATCTGCTTTCCATGATTGCGCTCCTCGCTTGTTCGTTTGTTGCGGATTCAGATCGCCATGCCGTCCGCAAGGAGGGCCAGAACGTCATCGTCGCTGACGTACTGTCCGATCACCGCACGCTCGTCCTCGCCGAGCTTTGCCGCCGCCGCGCTGGCCTTCTTCTTGCCCTTGCCGTCGCCGGCCGCGTTCAGTGCGACATCCACGGCGGGGTCGGAGTCCGCCGTCAGGCCGGGATCGGGCACGGCGGCGAGGATCGAGAAGAACACTTCCGCCGCGGGGCGCTCACCTACCTTGAGCTCGCTGTGCCGAGCGAGCACGATTCCGAGCTCTTCGGCGCCGGCCTCCCTCATGCCGAGGTTCACCCGGTCCCCGAGATCCGCCAATCGCGTCTGGACTGCGTTGGTTGCCAGTTGCCGGCCCAGCTCCGCGCGGAGCTGGGCGACTTCATCTTTGCCGGCAGTGACCTGCGCCATGAGCTCTGCCAGACTCGGCCCTGCTGCCGAGTCGCCGTTCCCAGCCTTCGGCTTGGCACTGCTGGCGCCGCTGGTCGCCTCAGCTCCCGTCTCTGTGTCAGTCCTGGTGTCGTCGGGCATGTCCACTCCTTTCTCGACGATCCGATCCACGAGGCCCGCCTCTACGGCACGCTGCCCCATGAATACCTTTCCGTTGTGTAACGCCTCGACAGCAGGCCGTGTCAACCCACGGCCCCGCATGATCGCGGCGACGAAGTGCTCTCCGAGCTGATCGATGACTCGCTGCTGGTCCTCTCGCAACCCTTCGGTGATTCTCGGTACCGAGGTGTCACCCTTGATGGAGTCCACCGCGCCCGAGCGGACGATCTCCAACCGCCATCCGAGCTTCTCGAGGAATCCCTCGTTATCGAAGAGGATCGTAAACGCGCCTATGCACCCGAAGAGACCCATGGGGGAAATCTCCACAACTTCACATTGCGTCGCGATCCAGGCCGCGCCGGAGAAGCACATGATGGAGGTCCGAGACTCTGTCCGCTTGCCACCTTCCCGGATCCGCCAGACTGCGTTCGCCACCTCGTCCGTTCCGTGCGCGGTACCCCCTGGGCTTTCGATGAAGAGCCGCACCGTGTGCACTCGCTGATCAGCTCTCAACACGTCGAGAGCTCGGGTGTACTCGGCCGTGGTGGGATTGCGGCGGCATGTCGCCAGGTTCCAAGTTTCGAACCAGGCGATGGGTCCCCGGATGTCCACGAACGCGACGCCGTTGCGGATGGCGACGAATTGCTTGAACTTCCGCTCGAAACGCTCGTCGTCGTCCATGGCCGCGTAGTGGCGATCACCGAACTCCGCCAAGGCGAGCACGCCTTCAACGAGCGAGTACTCATGGCCGCGACCGATGGCCACCGGGGTCGATAGCACGCGGTGGAGCAGGTGGCGGGATTCGCTTGCCGTTGGCAAAGTTATTCGACGGGTCATGCGGCCTCCTCTCTCTCGTCGTCATCGTTGTTGTCGTCGTCATCGTTGTCGTCGTGGAGCGGCTGCGGCGCCATCCTCAAGACCGACGCCTCAGCCACCTTGGCCGAGACTGCTAGCGCGCCCCTGAACGGCTGATCGCCGGGCAAGAGCTCGGGGATCTGAAGGGTGTTGCGCACATAGCGCAGCGGCACCTCGTACCCTTTCTCCTCTTCGCAACCGCGACGGAGCAAGAGCCAGGTGATCAAGTTTTCTCGCCGCTCCTGACGCTCGTCGGCCGAGGCGGCGTCGATGAAGTAATGCGGCACCGGCGCGTCCTGACCGTAGTTCAGGCGCACAAACGGCCGGAAGATGTGGCGGCGCACGAAGTCGCGCTGAAGGAACTCCGCATCCCGCTTGACAGGCTCGAGGCGGATCAGGTTGGAAATCTTGGCCTTGGCGAAGGAGCCGGGCCCCTTCTCGGTAGCGCCAGTCGTGCCCTCTCCCCCATAGATCATGCCGTAGGAGTGGTCGCACAGGCGGACCAAGTTTTCGTAGGAAGGGTTCCCGCCGCGCTTGCTTTCCAGCGTGTCGACGCTGAAGTTCTCGGGGATCGCAAAGAACCGCTTCTGCAAGAACGCGCCCAGCGCGCGAAGCGCGTCTTTGCGGTTCTGCTCGTTCTGCTTCTTGACCGCGTCGCTGAGCCCCTCCTTGCGAGGGTACTTGGTGTACGCGGTCGGCTCGCCAAACGTGGCGAGCGCCTTCGCGAAGTCCTTCAACCCGTTCTTGCGCAGCATCCACGGCCAGAAGAGGGGATTGAGCACGCCCCAGCCCCAGGGCGAGTCCTTCGTCCCGCGGCGGAAACCGAAAACCCGCAGAGGGTTCTCGGGCTTGATGAGCTCTCTCACGTCGCCGCGGCGCACGTGTACGGCCGGGTCGTCGCGCCGAAAGCCGAATCTCGCCATCGGCCGATCGAGAAGGTCGGTGAAGACGATCGCGCCGGCAAGCGGACCCCGCTCGATGCGCTCCCACGGGTGGCGTTCGAAGAACTGGACGCCGGTGCTGAAATTCATCAGCGCGTGGCGGAAGCTGCACGAGACCGCCGGTATCTCGTCGAGGAGCTGGCGGCAGGCCTGCCCGGTCTGCAGGGCTTTCGGCGTGTGGTCCGCCGGAATCACCCACGCCGGGGCCGTGAGGACCTTGTTCGCGCGGCGCACGGCGTAGGCGTATAGGATGACGTCCTTGTCGAACATCTCCCTGTAGAGGTCCCCTACGCCGTGATCCGGCGCCGAGAAGAGCTCCAGCACCTTGCTCGGGTGCGGGATCTCGTCGTCGGCCCAACTCCAGCGGCCATAGACCGCTTCCTCGGAGGAGATCTCCGGCCCCATCCAGGGCCGGAGCTGCCGCTCGATCGGCGGCGAGACGCTCGCCGCCATGGCGAAACCGAGCGCTTCGGCCACCACTTCTTCAGAAAGGTTCGAGCCGCCGCCCCGAGCGCTCCATCCTTGAAACCATCGCTTGATCCGGGTGACCATCCTCTGGGTTCTCAGTAGTGGTTGAAGAAATCCGGGGCGGCGGACTCGATCTCGTCCATTTCCGAAACTTTTACCGGCGCCACGCCGGGCGTTTCCGAGCCTTCGCCGTGCTCGGCGCCGAAGAGGCGCAAAGAAAGGGCGTTCCACGCGTCGATCGCGTGGTCGTCCTGACCGCGCGGAAAGCTCCGCTCGTTTTTCTTGTTGACCATCGACCGGTACGACGACCAGGCCCCGAGCTGATCGCGATCGAGGGGGAAGCGCAGCGCCGCGTCGCCGAAGCGGCGCTCGAGCAGCTTCACGCCCAGGTTCTTGATCATCGTGCGCCGACGCTTGCGAGTCTTGCGGTCGACGAGGACCTCGCCGGTGGCCGGGTTGCGGTCGTCCACCGTGTCGCCGAACACGTAGCCGCTGAGGCGGTAGCCCCAGTCGTGGTGATCGGGGGAAGAGCCCAGCAGCTCGTGCTCCAGGTTGCGGCCGGCGCCGGTCACGTCCATGCCGAGGCCGTACTCGGGCCGCATGAGGTCGTCGACCGCGTCGATCAGCAACCGCTGCCGCGGCGCCTCGCCGAAACCGAGCACGGTCACCCGCAGGCGCCACTCGAGCTCGTCGCCGTCGACGGCCGCGAACACGTACTCGGACGGGTCGTGACGCCAGCCGATGTCCGCGCCGGCCACCAGGCGATCGCCGGTCCGGCGGAGCCAGCGGCCGAGGATCTCCGTCCACGCGGCGGTATCGAGCTCCTCGTAGTCGCCCACCGGCAGCCCCTGCACGACTTCCTCCCGATAGTCCAACCAATCGGCGTCCTCGCCGGCTCCACCCTCGAGGCCCGGCGAGTACTTCGGATTGAGCCGCCACACCGAGAGGTAGACCTGGCCGTCGAGATGCTTGATCTCGAGGTGGAGGTAGCCCGCAAGGTGCCGCATAGCGCGGCGCACGTGGTCGTAGGCGAACACGCTGTGGTGGATCTCGCCGTGCTCGGCGAGCACGTTCTGCCGATACTCCGGCGCCGTCTCGCCGCCGTAGAGCACGATCAACTCGCGCTTGATCGACTCGTTCCAGAAGTCGGCCGGCTTCAGGTCCGACCGCCAGACCACCTCGACGAACGGCGGCAGGTGTGCCCGGGCCGCCTGGTACTCGCGGCTGCGGGGGATCGGGAAGCTCAGCGGGTCGATCGCCTCCGGATGAGCGGCGAAAAACTCGGCGGCCGGCGTGGCCAGGGTCGAGTAGCGGAACCACTCGGTGGTGCGGTCGCCGGTGGGCGTGGAGTAGAAGATCCGCTGCCCGCCGCGGCGCACGGCGCGGATCGCCTCGGAGATCTGGCGCTTCTCGACGGCGATCGCCGCCTCGTCGTAGAGCAGGGCGTCCGCGTGGATGCCACGGAAGGGCTCGCCGGCGAAGCCGCAGGGCCGCAGGTAGGTGATCGCGCCGTTGCGCCAGACGATCTTCCGGTAGGGCTTCACGCGCGTGTGGAGCACCTGCTCGGCCAGCGCCGGCGAGCGGTCGACCTGGAACATCAGCTCGTCCCAGATGCCGTCCAGGTAGCCGTCGCGCGGCGCGGCGATGAGCACGTCGAGGCGCCACACGGAACTGAGCCACGAGGCTCGATAGACGACGTCGCGCGTCTTGCCGCTCTCCGCCGCGCACCGATACACCATGTGGTGCGGATAGCGGAGCGGGGGCCGCTGGTAGTCCCATAGGCGCACCCCGAGACCGGAGTCGCGATCGACCAAAGTCCGCTCTGCCCAGAGCACCGGATCCCGGCGGATCAGGTAGAGCTGCACCTGGTCGAGAGAGACCTCGTACCGGCCCGCGCGGAGCGCCTCGAGGCCCCATCGCGCCCGTGCCAGGTACCGGTCAAGGTAGTCCTGGGGTACGAGCAAGGCGAGACTCATGAGTAGCAGCCAGCCCTTCATGCGCCCTCGCCCTCGCCTGTGAAGAAGCGCGCTTCGGTCTTCTGGTAGAGGTCCATCATGCGATCGAGAGCGGCGGCCTCGGCGTCGTCTTTCTTCCGCTGAGACCCGCTGGCCAGGGTGGCGCTCCAGTCGGCGCCCGTGAACCCGACCAGTTGCAGCAGGCGCAAGGTCGGCGCCGCCCCCGGGTGAGGAATGGGCTTCCTCACCACGGAGCCGTCCTCGAGAGTCCGCTCCACGTACTCCACGAACTTCTTCTCTTGGAGGTCGGCGAGGGCCACCCGCGCGAGATGGCTCTGCGCGGCGAGCATGCGAGCAGAAATCGCCTTGAGCTTGTCGAAGGAGCCGTCCATCGCCTCGAGGAAGGCGGCGACCTCGCCTTCGTCGGCGACGAGCGC
>Ga0299906_10002141_pt1 | contig 16571 bp, 18 predicted proteins | sample RVTome_14_FD_200259 | JGI IMG/M metagenome (GOLD analysis project Ga0299906, IMG submission 200259) | Soil microbial communities from uranium-contaminated site in the Upper Colorado River Basin, Wyoming, United States - RVT145D125 (version 2) ...
CAAACGGCTGCGCAGATCATCTTCGACCTGGCCGGAACGGGGCGAATCCCACTGCTGCTTGGTCGGCGCGTACTGACCGGTTTGCGTGGAACAGCCGCTGGCACTCAGCGTGGCGAGCGCAAGTGCGAGAACCGCGAAAATCTTCGGATTAATATTGCTCGGCGACATGACGGCACCTCTAGCGGTCGGTCTGGACTTGATTAAACCGCGCCAAAAGCTTCTCTTGCTGCGCCGGCGATCGCTGCTTTTCAATTAACGGATCCACCGCGCCCTTGTAAACGCCGGGCTTATACAAAGTGACGTCGCTCGAATCCGAGCAGCCGGCCAGCATCAAGCCAAGTGAAATTGTGACGCCGCAGAGTATCCCGGCAGAAACACGCATATACCTTTCTCCTGTGGTCAAACGAACAACAACTTCTGAGGGAGAGATCTCGCGTGCGCGAAATCTCTCCCGTTGGGTCAGCTCTTGTAAGCGGTCTCCCAACCCCAGGTCTGCGGCCGCCCGCCGCGCTTCAGGACGCGCTTGCGATAGATGTCGGCCACGACGTCGCCGTCGCCCGCGACCAATGCCTTGGTCGCGCACATTTCCGCGCACATCGGCAGCTTGCCTTCGGACAGGCGATTGCGTCCGTACTTCTTCTGCTCCACCGCCGAGCCGTCTTCCTCCGGACCGCCGGCGCAGAACGTGCACTTGTCCATCTTGCCGCGCACGCCGAAGGCCGATGCCTGCGGATATTGCGGCGCGCCGAACGGGCAGGCGTAGAAGCAGTAGCCGCAGCCGATGCACAGGTCCTTGTTGTGCAGCACCACGCCGTCCGGCGTCGTATAGAAACAATCGACCGGACAAACGGCGGCGCACGGCGCGTCCGTGCAGTGCATGCACGCGACCGAGATTGACTTTTCGCCCGGCACGCCGTCATCGAGCGTAACCACGCGCCGACGGTTAACACCCCACGGCACGTCGTTCTCGTTCTTGCAGGCGGTGACACAGCCGTTGCACTCAATGCAGCGCTCGGCATCGCACAGAAATTTCATTCTCGCCATGTTCTATCTCCTCAAGCCGGCCGAATGCGGCACAGGGTGGTCTTGGTTTCTTGCATCGCCGTAACGATGTCGTAACCGTAGGTCGTCGCGGTGTTCACCGCTTCGCCGAGTACGTACGGATCCGATCCTGGCGGATACTTCTCGCGCAGATCCTTGCCTTGGAAGTGCCCGCCGAAGTGGAACGGACTCCACACTGTGCCGGCGGCGACACGGCGCGTGACCAGCGCCATTACTTTGATCTTGCCGCCTTCGGGGCCTTCGATCCAAACCTGCTGGCCGTCGCGCACCTTGAGGTTGTTAGCATCCGCCGGGTTGATTTCGACGAACATGTTCTGCTGCAACTCCGCGAGCCACTTGTTGGAGCGCGTTTCGTCGCCGCCACCCTCGAACTCCGTGAGCCGCCCGCTCGAGAGGATGAGCGGGAACTCTTTCGAGTAGTCCTTCGCCTGAATCGAGGCGTAGCGCGTCGGCAGACGATAGTGCACCTTGCGATCCGGATACGTCGGGAACTTCGCGACCAGATCGTAGCGCGGCGTGTACAGCGGCTCGCGATGCACCGGCACCGGATCCGGCAGCTCCCAAGACATTGCGCGGGCTTTGCCGTTGCCGAACGGTGCGCAACCGTGCTTAACCGCGACGCGGATGATGCCGCCCGACGGATCGACCTTCCAGTTCACCGTCTCGGGCTTTTCCTTATTAATCTTCAGGATCGCCGCGAGCTCGTTCTTTGTCAGTTCCTTGTCCCAGCCGAGCTTCTGCAGGATGCCGTAGGTAAATTCCGGATAGCCGTCTTTGATGTCGGAACCGGCGGCGTACCGGCCTTCGGCCAGCATGTTCACGCCGTCCTTCTCGACACCCCAGTTGGCGCGGAAGTTGAGACCGCCCCTCGCGACCGGTTTGCTTTGGTCGTACAGGTTCGGCGTTCCCGGATGTTTCATCTGTGGCGTACCCCAACACGGCCACGGCAACCCGTAGTATTCGCCGCTGACCGGCCCACCTTCAGCTATTAATGTCGTGGTGTTAAACGTGCCCCAATTCTGCTGATGCAGCTTCAGGCGTTCCGGGCTCTGACCGCTGTAGCCGATGGTCCAAGTGCCGCGGTTGATCTCGCGCAGCACGTCTTCCATCACCGGTTGGTTGTTCTCGACTTTGATGTTTTTGAACATCTGCTTCTCAAAGCCGAGCTTCTTGGCGAGTAGGTAAAGAATTTCCTGGTCGGTCTTCGACTCGAACAGAGGATCGATTACCTTGTCGCGCCATTGGAGGGCACGGTTGGAAGCGGTCACCGAACCGTAGGTTTCAAAGCAAGTGGTCGCCGGAATCAACCAAACGTTGTCCTTGCGGTCGTGCATCACGGCCGACACGGTCGGGAACGGATCGATGATTACCAGCGCCTCCAGCTTCTCGAACGCCTTCTTCTGGTTGGTGCCGCGGCTCTGGCTGTTTGGCGCCATGCCGTTAAAGATCACCATCTTGAGCGGGCTCTTCTGCTGCACGTTCGCCGGATCTTCGAGCACGGCGTCCGCCCAACGCGACACCGGAATGCCCGAGGTGTTCATCGGCTTTACCTTGCCGCCCTTGCCGTCGTCGTACTCGGTCTGATCGAAGCGCGCCTTCAGCCACTCGAAGTCCACGTCCCAGGTGCGCGCCCAGTGTTTCCACGAGCCTTCCGCCAAGCCGTAGTAGCCGGGCAGCGTGTGACAGTTCGGACCGACGTCGGTTGCGCCCTGCACGTTGTCGTGGCCGCGATAGATGTTGGAACCGCCGCCCGAACGCCCGGTGTTGCCGAGCGCAAGCTGCAGCGTGTTGTAGCTGCGGACGTTCGCGGTGCCGTGGTGATGCTGCGTGCCGCCCATACACCAGACGAGCGTGCCGGGACGATTCTTCGCCAAGGTCTCGGCGACCTTGGCGATCAGCTCCTTCGGGGTGCCGGTGACGTCGGAGACCACGTCCGGGGTGTAGTTCTTGACGATCTTGCGGACTTCGTCCATGCCGTACACGCGGCTCTTGATGTACTCCTTGTCTTCCCAGCCGTTCTCGAAGATGTGCCACAGAATGCCCCAGATCAGCGCGGTGTCGGTACCGGAGCGGAACCGCACGTAGATGTCGGCATGTGCGGCGGTGCGGGTGAAGCGCGGATCGGCCACGATCACCTTGGCGCCGTTCTCCTTGCCGCGCAGGATGTGCTGCATCGCCACCGGATGCGCTTCCGCGGCGTTGCTGCCGATGAAGAACATTGACTTACAGTTGTGCTGATCGTTGTACGAGTTGGTCATGGCGCCGTAGCCGTACTGCGCCGCCGTGCCGGAGACCGTCGTCGAGTGACAGATACGCGCCTGATGGTCCTGATTGTTACTGCCCCAGAAACGCGTGAACTTGGTGAGCAAGTAGGCTTGCTCATTATTATGTTTCGAACCGCCGGTCATGAAGATCGAATCCGGTCCGTATTTCTTGCGTAGGTCGAGCATCTTGTCGCCGACCTCGTTAATCGCCTGTTCCCAGGAAATCTTCTGCCATTTACCGTCGACCAACTTCATCGGATATTTCAAGCGGCGCTCGCCGTGACCGTGTTCGCGAACCGCCGCGCCCTTGGCGCAGTGCGAACCGAGGTTGAACGGATGATCGAATGCGGGCTCTTGACCGGTCCACACGCCGTTCTGGACTTCGGCGATAATGCCGCAGCCGACGGAGCAGTGGCCGCAGATGGTGCGAACCGTCTTTATCTCGCCATTCGAATCGACCATTTTATCGTCGGTCTTGGCTTCCGATTTTCTCATCATCGATAACGGCGCCGCGGCGACCGCCGCGATACCGCCGACCGCGATGCCCGACCGGCGGAGGAACGTGCGCCGGTCGATCGCGCTACTGCCTAGGGAACCCGGGTTTGCCGCCGCGGTGTCGAGCCGGCGGTCTTGCTTCTTAATTAGCTTCATCGCTCCGTCTCCGGTTAGCTGCTTCGATGGGCGGGTATTAGAACTCGGCGGTCTTGTAGTAGTCGGCGACGTGCGCCGTTACATGGTATCCCTGCGATTCAGGTTTCGCCGGTGCGGCGGGAATTTCCTTTTTTTCCGGCGCCGCGAGCGTTGCTCCGCTCGCGATCGCCACGGCCGCGGCACCGCTTCCAATCAACGCGCCCTTCAGGAACTCCCGGCGCTTCTCATTCGTTTGCTTATCGCTCATGTTCGCTCCTCGTTGGCCGAACCGATGGTAAGAACTCTTAGTCACACCAACATCGAGAGGTAGGTTCGCTCTACCTCCAGAAATCGTTCACCGAGCAGACCGACCGCCCGATAAAACCGCGCAGACTTCGCGCTCGCCAAGTCTCCGAAGAAGCGCCCCATCCACGGGGCCAGGTGCTTCTCGAAGAATTGCTGCTGCGTTACCACATCGATCTCGGGGCTCGCGGCGAGTAAACCCATCGTCTCGCACAGCGCCGCCACGTGATCTTCCGGCTCGCCTACGCCTTCTTGGCGTTCAAAGCCAAACCGCTTCAAATCCTGCCGCAATTCCGCGAGCGGCTTCTCCATCAAGAACCCGGTGACGTACCAGGAACCGTACGGCACCAATTCCCCGCGGCCGATACCGACGAAAAGATCCTGATACTCATCGGCGAGGGCGCCGACTTCGGCCCGCGCCGCCGCTTGCTTCAACGCGCCCCAGGCCGCCGCCATGTCTTGTCCGGCGTCCGCCGCCGGCGCGTCGATTTCACTTAACGCCCGTAGCATCGACCCCTGCGGCGGTGCCGCCAACAAGGCGCCGAGCAGCGCATATACTTGTGAACGCGCCTCGTCTTCGGTACCGGCGACATCGGCGTCCACCTGCGGTTTCGCGGTTCCGCTCATCCGGTCACCCCGGTGCGCGCAGGTTGCACGCCTAAAGCAATAACCAGACCACGACAATTCCGGCGGTTCGGGAATTTCATACCGATAAAGCACCAAGCAAAAGACTTCTTTCCGGCGCTCTTGGGACAAAATGTCTTGTCGGTGATCCGTTTTGACGCTGCGATCATGTGATCTCTCGTTTGTGCTCTGCCTTGAACATATCGCGTACCCGGCAATCCCCACACATCTGGATGCGCTTTAGCGCGTCGCCCGACTGATACATCCAGTGGCCTTGGAGTTTATCGCTCATGCGGGTCACCATCTTCTGCGTCGCGAACGGCTTGCCGCAGGAAACGCAGTGGAACGGCGCCTCTTCATGCATGACCCGGGCGGTACGCCGCGCTTGGGGATCGTAGAGATAGCGCGCCGCCAAGGTGATGGCGCTCTCCGGGCACGCGGTCTCGCACAAACCGCACTGCACGCAGTTTTCCTCGATGAATTGAAGCTGAGGTAAATCACCGCCGTCCGCGAGCGCGCCGGACGGGCACACCCCGACGCAGGACATACATAAGGTACACGTACCGCGATTGACGAAGATCTGGCCGAACGGTGCGCCTTCGGGCAAGGGCACTTCGGACCTGGGCTTCGGCGCATGGGCGTGCAAATGTTCCGCCGCGAGCCGCAGGGTCGTGCGCTTCTCATTGAACCCCGCGAAACTTGCCGCCGATGCGACCGCAGCCGGCGGTGTCGCGGCAAGCGCCGCCATGATTTCTCGGTCGTCGCCGTCCAACAACCGAACCAATTCGGGGGAGTATCCCATGCCATCCAGGACGGCGCGCGCGTAGGTAAGCTGCGCCTGCACTTCGCCATAAACGCTCTTCGGTGTTGCGAACGTCGGCAGCAGGGCCACGCCGGCGGCACCGTAGGCGAGCGCGGCGAACCACACGTCCATGCCGACGCTCCCAAGTTCGGCGATTTCGAGCGGAATCACGTGTTCGGGGAGCTGCGCGATTAACTTCTCCAACCGCGATCGGCCGGTCTCCGCGTCGTAGTAAAGAATAACCGGCGTACCGCCACCCTCTTTGCGGTACGCTTTCAACAAAGCGGAAAGCTTCGCGAGGTGATCGGCAACCGCCGGATAGACATACGTCATCGCACCGGTCGGGCACGCGGTCGCGCACACCCCCGCGCCCTGGCACCTATAAGGATCGACGGCCACTTCTTCGCGCATGGAAATGATCGCGCCGGCCGGGCAGGCGTCGATACATCGAGTGCAACCGGTAAGGCCGCTCGCACCGTGGGCGCAGATTTCGGGGTTGTAGTTAAAGAAGCGCGGCTTCTCGAACTCGCCAACCATCTCGGGCAATTCCGCGAGCGCTCTTGCCAACGCTTCCGGATCTCGGCGCGGTGCGAAATAGCCGAACGGCAAGAGTTCGTCGCGCAGAAACGGCGGCTCGACGAGATCGAGGACGAGGTCGAAATGCGTCCGCGGGCTGCCGAGCTTCTGTAGTAAATTGACGCCGCCGTGCGGCGGTGGTGCGCTAATGACGACGGCGTACTGGCCGAGATGTCCGCTCACCTGCACGACCTTTTCGCGCACTACCGTAACGCCGTTCGGAAACTCCGGAGCGCTCGCGTCGTGGCCGGATTCGTGAATTACCACCGTGCAATGAAGATTGGCGGGAAGCGCTTTGGCAATCTCGCCACACGTGGCGGCGGGTCCGATAACGACTAGTGCGCCCGTCGAGCGATACGACACCAGCGACGTCGGGCGCGCTTCGATTGCCCCCGCCGCCGCGAGCGCCGTCATGCGGGCACGGCCGTCAGTGCTTGCTTGTGAAAGCTTGAGGTCGGAATCCGATGCCGTCATCCGTTGGTTTCCTTGCGCACGGACGGTTCACGCGTCCGGTCGGACGGCAGCGATTCACCGGTCTCGCCGACAGCCCGTTGAGCGGCCGGTGCGACGGCCGATTCGGCGGGCGCCGACGCCTTGCGTTGCGCGGCGCTGTCCGCAGGCGCAGCACTTTGCTCCGCCGGTGTCGCCATCGCCGATTGTTTCAGCTTCTCGGCCTCGCGCTCCATCGCTTCGCGCATCTCGTGAGTAATGATGTTTCCGAGCGGCTCGTATCCGTGGCTGTCGTACCACTCGCCATCGAGCGGGCAGCGCTGATTGATGCTCGGCAGGGTGAACAGCTTGCGCAACGCGCGCTGTCGCAGACCCTCGCTCACGCCGGTAGCGAAGAACATGCTGAAATCGGATTTTTCTCCGAGCGATTCGAGCGGCGGCATATCGGCGTCGGTCAGTATCCGCTCCGGCGGCTTCGCGACCTCTACCGCCGGTGGCTGCGCTACAGGTGGCACCGGTGGCTCGACACGCGCCTCCTGCTTACGGCGCGCCCAGCGGCGCAGAAACGTCTCGCTCTGATCGCCGGTCGCAGGCTCCGGCTCTTTACGGGTTTCATTCATCCCAGGCTCCGCTACCACGCTTCGCTTCGCGCTCGTGCTTGCGCTTCATCCGCGGCTCTTCCGGTTCGAAGTGAACGAGGACGAACTGCTCAACGATGCGATAAACCTCGGGAGGCATCGGCACGGCGAAGGTGGCGTTTCCCACTTCGGCGTGCGACAGCGCATCGATATATTCGGCGGTGATCGATCGCGGGCGCGGCTCACCGGAATCGTCGTGCTCGCAGTAGACATAGAGGCTGGGGTTCTGGCCGATGATGTTGTAGTAGTAGCCGTCCGCCTCCACCGGCCGCAGCCGCAAGGCGAATCCCGTCCACAAGTACTGCTCGCCATCCGGACCGTAGCGCAGCAGCGTGCGCGTAATCTTGCCGCCCCCCTTGGCTTCGCCCGCCACCACGCCGGCGACCCGCCAACGTTCGGTGATCCACGGGTTGTCGGCCACCGGTTCACGGGCGGTAATAACCGACAGAGGGACGCGGTCTATCAACTCGACGTTTTCTTGCATATCTAGCAGCAGTCGCGAATCCTTCGGTGCCGGCTCGGCAAGGCAAGTAGCGTACCAATATTCTCGATTCAAGAAACTAGCGGCGGAATGAATTCTCGACCGAATACCGGCTCCGGATTGGTACGAAAGGACCCACTCGAATTGTGGCTGAGTCATTTTGATACAATGACTCGCTCGATGACCTTCGCACATTTTCAATGGAGCCGTGCAAAAAACCGTGAGCACGCGACACCCGCATCGCGGTATGCTTCTTGCTGACCGCCCGACACATTCGGGCTTCGGTTAACGCACGACGAATCGAACCACCAGGAACGCACGTGAACGCACCGCAGACGCTCCCGCCTCAACTGATCGACGGCTTCGGTCGCCATGTGAGTTACGTGCGCATCTCGGTCACCGACCGCTGCGACTTTCGCTGCGTCTATTGCATGACCGAGGAAATGAAGTTCCTCCCGCGCTCGCAGGTTCTGAGCCTCGAAGAACTTGCGCTGGTGGCGCGAGCATTCGTCGAACTCGGCGTGACCAAGATCCGCTTAACCGGCGGCGAGCCGCTGATGCGCCGGAACGTGACGTGGCTGGCTCGCGAAATTGGGCGTCTGCCGGACCTCAAGGAACTGGTACTCACCACCAACGGGTCGCAGCTCGAACGGCTGGCGCCGGAACTGCGCGCGGCGAACGTCAAGCGCATCAACATCAGCCTCGACAGCCTCGACCCCGACCGTTTTCGCCGCATCACCCGGATCGGAGACCTTAATAAGGTGTTGCGCGGAATCGAAGCCGCGCGGCGGGTCGGTTTCGAACGGCTGAAGCTGAACGCCGTTATTCTCAGGAATCGCAACCATGAAGAGATCGTCCCGCTCGTCCAGTTCGCGATCGACCGCGACATGGATATCAGTTTTATCGAGGAAATGCCGCTCGGCGTGATCGGCGATCACGACCGCGCCGAGGCGTATTATTCCAGCGATCGGATAAAAGTCGATTTGGAACAATGCTTCACGCTGGTGCCGACCACGGAATCGACCGGAGGGCCGTCGAAGTACTACCGCGTCGCCGGCACCGGCAGCCGCGTCGGTTTCATTTCGCCGCACTCGCATAATTTCTGTTCCACCTGCAACCGCGTGCGCGTCACGACCGAGGGACGGCTTCTGCTCTGTCTCGGCCAGGAGCACTCGATCGATTTGCGCGCCGTGGTGCGCGGCCAACCGGATAACCTGGATGCGCTTAAGCACGCGATAGTCGCGTCAATGGCCATCAAGCCGAAAGGCCACGACTTCAATCTCGCCGAGGCGCCGATCATCTTGCGCCACATGAACGCGACCGGCGGCTAGCCGCATGAATACGGCGCGCTATCGACCCACGATGAGCCGCGCCGGGCTGGCACCGACCCATGCGGTGATCGCCGTCGATGAATACGGCGCGTCGCGCGACCTGCACGTCGCCGGCGAGCGGCCGCTCGCGCTCTTTGTCGACAAGAAGGAAATCGTCACGCTGATGACGCTCGGCACCCAGCCCGAGGCGCTGGCGCTCGGTTATCTGCGCAATCAGGGTCTGGTCGAGCGCCTCGAAGACATCAAATCGATTCACGCGGATTGGGATTCGGAAGCGGTCGCCGTGTCGACGTTTCGCGGCGTCGCCGAACTCGACAAGCGCACCGCCAAACGCACGGTCACCAGCGGCTGCGGTCAGGGCACGGTGTTCGGCAACATGCTGGAGAAGCTCGAACGCGCGAAGCTGCCGCGCGTGCGGCTGAAGCAATCCGCGATCTACGACTTACTGCACAGCCTGAACGACTACAACGACGTCTATCGCAGCGCCGGCGCGGTGCACGGCTGCGCGCTTTGCCGCGGCACCGCTGTCGTGATGTTCATCGAAGACGTCGGCCGCCACAACGCGGCGGACGCCATCGCCGGGCATATGTGGCTTGAAGACCTCGAAGGCGGCGACAAGATTTTCTACACCACCGGGCGGCTCACGTCCGAGATGGTGATCAAGACCGCGCAGATGGGCGTTCCGGTTTTGTTGTCGCGTTCCGGCGTCACCCAGATGGGTCTCGATCTCGCGCGCCGCCTCGGCGTCACCATGATCGCGCGCGCCAAGGGCAAACACTTTCTCGTCTATCACGGCGCCGACACGATTGAATTCGACGCCCGCCCGACGCCGCGGCCCGCTGACGGCGATGCACCGCGCGCGCAGAAATCGGCATGAGCGCCCCAACCGATCAGGCGCTCGAGCGAACCGACCCTGCTGCACTGGGAAGTGCGAATGTCGCGAGCGCACAAAGCGCGGGAGCGACCCCCTCTCCCCTCGCGGGAGAGGGTGAGAGGAGAGGGGGCGCCGAAATCGGACAACGCCGATTCCACGGGACAACCCCGACGCCGGCGACCGGACGCTTCATGAGCGTCAAACAAGTCGCCGAGTATCTGGACATTCACGAAAAGAAGGTTTATGCGCTCGCGGCGCAAGGCGCGATCCCGGCGACCAAGGTTACCGGCAAATGGCTGTTCCCGCGCGATCTGATCGATCAGTGGATTATCGAGTCGGCGCACGGCGGCGTGCTGACCGATCGGCTCGTCGTCGCCGGTAGCGACGACCCGCTTTTGTTTCGCGCCATCATGCAGCTCGCCAATGAAATCCAGGGGCGCGCACTTATTACGTATACCAGTACCGGCACGCAGCTCGGTCTAAGTTTGCTCGCGCGCCATCGCGCCGACGCCTGCGGCATTCATTGGGGACCCGCCGCGGAAAGCGAGCATCGCCATCTCGCCGTCATCCGCCAGTACCCGCGGCATCGCGAATGGGTCGTGCAGCGCGCGTTCTATCGCGAGCAAGGTTTAATCGTCGCGCCGGGCGTGCGCCCCGACGGCGACATCCAGGCGCTGTTCGCGCCGCGCGTACGCTGGGCGATGCGCCAGGAAGGCGCCGGTTCCCAACGCTTTCTTCGCGAGACCGTTGCCCGCCACAACGTGGATATTTCCAGCTTGCGTGTCAGCGCCCACGCGTATTCCGAACGCGAGGCGGCGTCGCTCGTCGCCATGGACCAGGCCGACGTCGCGCCCGGCGCGCGCGCCGCGGCGGCGGAATTCGGACTTGAGTTTCATTCGGTCGGCTGGGAAGCGTACGACTTGGTGCTGTACCGCGGTGTCTACTTCCGCATGCTGTTTCAGAAACTGCTGGAGCAGTTATTGGGATCGGATTGCCAACGCTCGGCGCAGACGCTCGGCGGCTACGACTTCAAGGATTCGGGGAAACTGATCTGGAGCGGTTGACGTCCGAGCGGCGGGCGACGGGGTCGCCGGGACTGAGGAGGCCTCAGTCCGTGGGAACGTGTTGCAAGATCGTTGCTTTACGCGGGAGTAACTGGCGGTAGTGCATTACGGACAGGATCGTGACGCGATCAGGAGTGAAGCGATAGATGATCCGATACGGACGTTCGAGGAGTTCCCGGATGTCCTCGCGGTGGTACTCGGGCACTTCGCGTCCGCTTAAGGCGGCGGTTTCGAGCTGGCGCGTACGCGCTAGCAGCCGCGCGATCATCTCTTTGGCGTTCCCGGGTGAATCTTGGGCGATGTGGGCTTCGATGTCATCGAGGCGAGCGATCGCCTCGGGCGTCCAGACGACGTGCATCAGCGCTTGATACCGAAGTGCTTCTCCACCTCTTCCTGCGGCGTGACGCGGCCCGCGTCACTGTCGGCAAGTCCCCGTTCGATCGAGGCGTGCACTTCCACGCGGTATGCGATTTCGTCCCAGGTGACGTTATCCGGGAGCTGATCGAGCAATTCGCGGGCTTGCTGTTTGGCGCTAGTGGGCATGGCGACTTCCATCGCGATTGAATCCTATCAGTTTACTCGGCCGACGACATTTCGTCTTGACCGGGGTCCTCTTCGGCTTTGCACTCTGGCATCCAGGATGGGGCCGGGTGGATTCCCGCCGCGCCGAGTGCCAACGCTCGGCGGCTACGGCTTCAAGGATTCGGGGAAACTGATCTGGAGCGGCTAGGCCGCATCGCCGCGCCGGGCCAGCCGTTTGATTTCATCAAGTTTATCGTGCGCCGCGGCGCGGCCGGCGGCGATCGCTTCGTCGCCGCGATAAAACTCGAGCAAGCCGATATCGTCGACCTTCGGCAGCAACAGCAGGTCCGGCGGATTCCGCGCTTCGCGCAGCCGTACGATCTGCGCTTGGGCAATCCCGAGCACGCGATCGAGCACGCGCCGCGTGGTCCAGTCGTTGTTTTCGCGAGTCCGCGATTCGAGCGTGCGCAGCTGGTTGCTCAACCAATCGCGCAGGTCCGGCGTGCGCGCCATCCACGGCTGGTCGAGCAGCTGACGGGCCCGCGCGAGCCACTGATTCGGACGCGACACATCCGTCACGCGTCCGGCGGCGCGCGCGACCCCATGGACACCGACGGCGACGACGGGCCCGCCAAAGCGCTCGCGCGCCACGTCGAACGGCAGCGGATTGACGACGCCGCCGTCGACTAACACGCGATCGTCGACGCGCAACGGCGCGATCAGACCGGGCAGCGAAATACTCGCGCGCACGGCTTCGACGAGATCGCCGCGGTCGATGACGACCTGCTCCCCGGACTGGAGATCGGCCGCCACCGCGGCATAGCCGACCGCGAGCTCTTCGATGGCGCGCGTGCCGAGCCGGCCGCGCAGAAACTCCATGATATGTACGCCGGAGATCAGCCCCCCGGTCGGCAGATCGGGCATGAACAGGGCAAGCGTTTGCTTCCAATCGAAATCGGTCGCGACGGCGGCGAGCTCATCGAGCGCCATGCCGCTCGCGAAGAACGCGCCGATTTCCGCGCCGATACTGGTGCCCGCGACCGCGCGCACCCGAATGCCGTTTTCCGCGAGAACTTGCAGCACGCCGATGTGCGCCAAGCCGGCCGCACCGCCGCCGCTTAGCGCCAATACGATCGACGGGGATTCGGTCGGGGAGGCTTCTTTCTGAGCGGTCGGCATGCGCAACCCCTTCGGCAAGCACGCGCTCGGCGTTTACGAAAGCGACTACGTGCGCGGCTTCAGGACGCGAAAGGAGTAAGTAGCGACGTCGAGCGTCTAGGCGACTTGCGCGGGGATCGCGTTACCGATACGTGCGATTCGATTCTGGGAATCCACGTACACCAGCCGCGGCGCGAAGGCCGCCAGCTCGCGTTCTTCGAAATCGGCGTAGCTGCAAATGATGATGATGTCGCCCGGCGCGGCTTTGTGCGCGGCGGCGCCGTTAATCGAAATAATTCCGGAACCGGCTTCCGCGCGAATCGTGTACGTCGCGAAGCGCGCGCCGTTGGTCACGTCATAAATTTCGACGCGCTCGTACTCGCGCATGTCGGCGGCATCGAGCAGCCGCGAATCGATGGCGATCGACCCTTCGTAGTCGAGTTCGCTATGGGTGACACGGGCGCGGTGGATCTTGGACTTGAGCATGGTTCGTCGCATGGCGACGGATTATCCGTGCTTTGGTCGCGCAATTCAAACCATTGATAGCGGCGAGCTGGAAAAGGCCAGGATGGACTTTTTCAGCAACCTGTTAGATTTCGAATTCAAGGTTGTCGATCAACCGCGTGCGCCCGAGCCAGGCCGCGGCTAACACGATCAGCGATTTATCCGCACTCTCCGGCTCGCCCAAATCGTTCGGGCGCCGCACACTGACGTAGTCGGGCCGAAAACCCGCGCGCTCCAACTCGGTGCCCGCCGCGGCTTCCGCTTGCGCGATCGGCGTTCCTTGACGCAGGGCGTGCGACAGGCGCCGCAGCGCTTCGTGCAGCATCGGCGCCGCCTTGCGCTCGGCATCGGACAGGTAACGATTGCGCGAGCTGACCGCCAAACCGTCCCGCTCGCGCACCGTTTCGACGCCCACGATCTCGATCGGCATCGCGAGATCGGCGACCATGCGGCGAATGAGCAGCAACTGCTGGAAGTCCTTGTTACCGAACACGCCCATGTCGGGCGCCACCAGATTGAACAGCCGCGCGACCACGGTCGTGACGCCGCGAAAATGTCCCGGCCGAAACGCGCCGCACAAGATGTCGCCCAGCCGCGGCACCTCGACCTGCGTTTGCCATTCGCGTCCGCGCGGATACATTTCGCTGTCGCTCGGCACGAACAAGAGATCGACTTTCGCGTCGGCCGCGAGCGCGCGATCCTCGGCCGGTGTGCGCGGATAGGCGGCGAAGTCTTCCTTCGGCCCGAATTGCAGCGGATTGACGTAGATACTAACTGCCACAACATCGGCAAGTTTTCGCGCCTCGTCCATCAGACGTCGATGACCGATATGAAGGTTGCCCATGGTAGGAACCAAGGCGATGCGCTTCCCGCGAGCGCGCCGTGCCGAGATTTCGGCGCGCAGACTTGTCACCGTTGAAACTTCGATCATGCCGGACGACGAGGGAACTCAGGTCTTGGGCATCGCGTCGGACCGAGCGCGATGACGTTGCCGATAACGCCGACAACGCAGGTCATGACGCTGCCATTGGATTGAAAAAATGCCGCCCGCTGCGGATGCGCATGATGTAGTCGAGCAACATGCCAAAGTCTTCGTCCCGATCCACGAAGTTGATCTGGGCGGCGTTGACCACGAGCAGCGGTGCCGCCGTGTAATGGTGGAAGAACTGGGTATAGGCGTCGACCAGCGCCTGCAAGTATGGACGATCGATCAAGTCTTCATAAGGTACGCCGCGGCGGCGAATCCGGTCCAACAAGACATCCACCGGCGCCTGCAGATAAACGACGCGGTCCGGGGCCGGTAATTCGCGAATGGTTTGTCCGTACACTTGCTCATAAAGCCGCAATTCATCGGTATCGAGGTTCGCGAGCGCAAACAGCCGGTCTTTTTCGATCAGGAAATCGCTCACGGCACCGGAGCTGAACAACTCCCCTTGCTTCAGTTCCTGAATCTGGCGGGCACGCTGGAATAGGAAAAACAATTGGGTCGGAAGCGCGAACTGCTCGCGCGACCGATAGAAGCGCTCCAGAAACGGATTCTCTTCCGGCATTTCGAGCAGCGCGCGGGCGTCGAGCGCATCGGCCAAGCGCCGCGCGAGGCTGGTCTTGCCGACACCGATCGGACCCTCGACGACGATGTAGCCCGACTTCATCCGAGCGACGCGCCGGCGGGTGAATCGTCCATGAGACGAACGACCGATTGCGTTTCACATCGGCCTAGCAGCGTCGACACCGCTCCTCTCCCGGGAATCCACAGCGTCGATGCGATCTCGAACAACGGAACCAGCACGAACGCCCGCTCGTGCATGCGCGGATGCGGGATCGTGATTTCGGTCGACGTCATCGTCAGATCGCCGTATAGCAGCAGATCGAGATCGAGGGTGCGTGGGCCGCCTCGCACCGCGCCGCGCCGGCGTCCCGCGATGCGTTCGATTTCAAGCAGCTCCCGCAACAGCGTCGCCGGCGCCAACCGCGTGTCGAGCGCCGCGACGGCATTGACGAACGCGGGTTGATCGGTAAAGCCGATGGGCGCCGTGCGATACAACGACGAACAGGCGGTCACCGTCGAGCCCGGAAGCCGGCGCAGCGCGACCAACCCCGCCTGCACTCGCGCGATCGGGTCGTCGAGATTGCTTCCGACGCCGATGTAACCGCGAATACAGCTCGTCATGTCGGTGCGGATGGCGACGATTTACGTCGACGTCGGCGGCGCCGGCCTTTCGGCCGCGCGCCACCCGACGGCGCCGCCGCCGCGATCATGGATCGGCGCTCGGCCTCGTCCACTTCTTGAATACGGGTCCACCACTGCCCCAACGCACGGTCGGTCTCGCCGCATTCGCCGCGCAACATCAAGAAATCATAGGCCGCCCGAAACCGCTTGTGTTCGAGCAGCCGAAACGGCTGCTGGCCGACGCGCCGCTCGAAGCGCGCCTGCATCGACCAGATCTCCCGCATCGGCACGCTGAAACGCTTCGGGATCATGACGTGCCGCAGCTGATCGCGCAGTACTTCTTCGGCCGCGCGCTCCAGCGCCTCCTGTGCGCGCATGCCCTGCGCTTGGCGGGCCGCCGCCCTTAAGCGAACCGGTTCCCACAGAAGCGCGGCAAACAGAAATGCCGGTGTCACCGGCTTGTCGACCGTCACGCGCGCGTCGGTGTTGGTCAGTGCCAGCGGCACCAGAGTGCGCGGGAAGTGCTGTTCCTCGGACGCGAGGCTTTCATCGGTGAGCGGAAACAAAAATCGAAATAGCCCGAACGTGCGCAATAATTCGTACGTCTCGACGGCGTAACCGCCGTGAAACAGTTTCAGTACCTCCTCGAACATGCGCGCCGGCGACACCTGCAACAACTGCCCGCCGAGGTCGCGGATCGGCGCCGCCGTATCCGGATCGATGCGAAACCCCAGCTTGGCCGCGAATCGAACGGCGCGCAACATCCGTACCGGATCTTCGCGGTAGCGGCGCGCGGGATCGCCGACCATGCGCAGCACCCCGCTTTCGAGATCGGCCACGCCGCCGACGTAATCGATCACGCTGCGATCGCCGATGTCGTAGTAAAGCGCATTCACGCTGAAATCCCGCCGCCGCGCGTCTTCCTCGCGCGTGCCGAAAATGTTGTTGTCATGGGCGCCCGCTTCGTCGTCGTCGATCGCCGGCGCCGCGCGAAACGTCGCTACTTCGATAATGTCGCGGCCGAATCGGACATGCGCCAAGCGAAATCGGCGACCAATCAAGCGTGCATTGTGGAATACCTTCCTTATTTCCTCGGGGCGGGCGTCGGTGACGACGTC
>Ga0299906_10002142_pt1 | contig 16564 bp, 11 predicted proteins | sample RVTome_14_FD_200259 | JGI IMG/M metagenome (GOLD analysis project Ga0299906, IMG submission 200259) | Soil microbial communities from uranium-contaminated site in the Upper Colorado River Basin, Wyoming, United States - RVT145D125 (version 2) ...
GAGAACGCTCCGGCTGAATGCGCGCGAAAGGTACGCGCCCGAAAAGAGCGCCAGGAGCGGAAGCGCCTGGAGCCAGTAGCGAATCTCGAGCCCGGTCCAGAGGTCGACGGCGAAGAAGAAGAGCGTCGTCCCGAGCCACCCCAAGGCCAGCGGCTGGCGGAGGAACGATGCGCTCCCGAGGGCGGCCGTCGCGAGGAACACGAAGCCGATCTGTTCGCCGAGAAACCCGAGCCCGCTCGCTCCGGCGGCGCCCGGACTCAGAGAGCGCGCCCGCGAAAGCTGGCTCGTGAAGAGCTCGAGATACCCGAGGTAGTAGATTCCCGTGAGAAGGAAGCTCGCTAGGACCGCGCCCGTCAGGAGCGCCCGCCGGTCTCTCACCGGCTTCGGCGCCACCCACAGGAGGACGAGCCAGAGAGGCCAGAGAACGACGCCTTCGAGGAGCATGCCGAAGTGGGCAGTGAGCGCCAGGAGGGTCGAAACCCCGCTGCCCCCGACCGCGCCCGCGATCAGGAAGGTGAAGGCGCAGGCGAGCATCGCGACCGCGAAAAGGTTGGTGAAGTTCCCCGCCGAGAACGAGAGCGCGTTCATCGGGACGAGCTGATAGAGGACGGCGGCGAGAGCGCCGGCTCTGAAATCGTCGAGACATCGCCATCCGACGAACATCAGGAGCCCCGAGACCAGGACGTCGAAGAGCCCGGTCGTGATCTCGAGCGCGGCAACGAGATCGACGCCCGCTTTCGCGAGGGGCGCGGCCACCGCGAAAAGCGCGACGGGGTACGGGATGCGGAACGGAGGCTCGTGCTGAGTCACCGACGTCGGGTACCAGTTCCCCCAGAGGAACGCGCGCATCCGGTTCGCCTGGAAGTCGGCGTCGGAGCTGAGCATCAACGGGTAAGAGAGCGCTCCCATCTTCACCAGGAGGAGAAGACAGAGAAGCGCCGTCGCGATCGCGCGGTCGCTCGGGTGGAGCCATCGGGCGCGGTTCAAAGCCGTGCGGACCAGCGCGGCGGCGGCGAGAGTCGACGCGGCGACGAGAGCGACGTCTCTCGGGTAGGTCGAAAAGCGAACCCCCGGAAAGTCGAGGAGGTAAACGAAGGCTACGGTGAGCGCGACCGCGGCCAGAACCGCGACGGGAAACGAGAGCCCGGAGGCGAGGCCCGCGGCGAGGAGCAGAAAGGCCGCAAGCGACATCCAGAGGGCCGGCTCTTCGAAAGACGGAAGCTCATCCGGGAGCTTCAAGCGGACACCGAGCACTTGTACTCCGAGCTTACGGCCGCCGGCGGCCTCGAACGTGTCCGATTCGATCCCGAGTCTCAGGTGCGACGAGCTCGAAGGGAACTGGAAGTGGTAGGTCACGATTCCGGGAAGTGCGACCGCACGATGGACGGTAACTCCGTTCGCGGTGAACGCCAGGCTCGGAAGGAGCTCTCCCCCAGGCCGGATCGTCCGCAGACGGACTTCTGCTGCAATCATCCCTTTCGCCGGCAGGTGCCGGAGCTCGACGTACGAGGCATCGTCCGTCCAGCGGAAGTACTTGCCTTCCGCCCTCTCCCTCGGATGAAACCCGTCGACGAACGCCCCCTCGTAGCCTCGCTCGAAGTCGATGAGGACGGCTCCGCCTCTCCGATAGACGAGCGACGTCGCAGCGAACGCGAAAGCGCCCACCGCCGCGGCGACGATCAGTGATCTTCGAGAGACCATAGCTCGATGAGCGGTCCTTTCTGCGTAAGCGAAAGGCCCGGCGGCCAGTCTTCGTTGTCGAGGTACGGAGTCGTGGGCGCGCCACGGAAGGGTGAAATCGTCGCGAGGAGCCTCGCCTCCGCCTCCAGCCGATCGAAGAGCGCCGCGACCTCCGCCGGCGGCGGAAGCGGCGGGTGCCGGAGGACGACCGTGGTGACGCCGAGCGCGCGGAGCGGCTCGAGGCCCGAGAGCAGGGCCTCGTAGCCTACATAGGTCCGGTTGAGCTCGTCCCCCTTCCCGAGGAAAAAAAGGTGAAAGGATTTTCCTTCCCCCTCGGCGACACGCAGCAGGTGCGCGTACTTGCCTTTCCGCTCGAGCTCGGAGACGGCTTCGTTCGTTTCCAGGCTTTCTCGAATGCTTTCCTTCGACTGGGGAAGCGGCACCGAATAGGACTGGAGCGCCACCGTCGCTCCCGCGGGGAGATTCTGAATTGCCCATTCGCGGGCGAGAGTGCGCGTATCCCCGGAGGCGAAGAGCCGATTCACCTGGACCGCGCGATAGAGGGGCTGGACTCCGGCGCCGAGGGCGACGAGCGTCGCTACAATCGTGCCGAATCGGCTTCCAATCGCCGACACCGCGACGCCCGCCGCGGCCGCGAGGCAAGGCAGGATCGGGTTCAGATACCGCCCCGCGAAGAAGGTGTAGGAGATGAACGCGAGGAACATCAGAGGAAAAGCCGCCCAGAGCGCGAGGCTCCTCCGGTCCCGGCGAGCCAGCACGAATAGCCCGACGAGGACCAGCACCGATAGGGCGTATCCCAGCCCCTGCTCGAGGACGAACTCCAGATAGAGACCGAGGCTCGGAAAGAGCCCGGATCCGGCGGAGAGGCTCCGATCGACGACCACCTGCCGGTTCGCCCGCAGGTGCTCGAGGGTCGTCGGAAACCGCAGGAGGACGAAGGGCGAAAGCAGGAAAAACGTCGCCGCGGATGCCGCGCCCGCGGCCACGACGCGCGAGAGCTCCTCGCGGCCCCGATAGGCCAGGTGACAGAGAACGAACGCGGGGGCCAGGAAGATCAAGTAGTAGTGGGTGGCGAAACCGATTCCGAGAACCATGCCCGCAAGCAGATAGTGGGAGAGACCCTTTCGCGAAATCGCGCGCTCCGCCGCCCACAGAAAAGCGGTGACGAGAAAGGCTGCCGGCACGTCGTGCTTCAGGTAATGGGAGTCGCGCGCGTGGAAGTAGGCGACGGCGGTGAAGAAGGCCGCCGCCCGGCCGGCAATCTTCCCGAAGTGCCTCGTGACCAGCCTTTCGAGCAGGACGATCGTCGCGAGGGCCAGAAGGACCACGGCGAGTCGGCCCGCGAGGTAGAAATCCGTCGGGTCCTCGAAAAAGCGCGCCTCGAACGCCGAGACACCGTCGTAGCGTCCGAGGATTCTTCCGGCGACGAAGAGGCCGCCCATCACCGCGAACAGGAAGTAGAAGAAGAAGCTCGGGTAGAGGTAATACCCGGGGTCGACGCTTCGCGCCACCGAGAGTGCCCGGGCCATGATATTGGCTTCGTCGGGGTTGTAGACGAAAGGAAGGCCGTGCCCGATGCCGTAGAGCCGGAGGGCCGCGGCCAGAAGGAGGATGGCGAGAAGCCACCCCCGGTCTCGAAAGCGGAGCATCAGCTCGTCGACAGGTGCTCGATCACGCGCTCGAGAATCTTTTCGAGGCTCACCGTGGGCCGATAGCCCACGAGCTTCTCGATCTTGCCGGTGTCGGGGATGCGCCTCTGCATGTCCTCGAAGCCTTCTTCATAGGCTTTGTCGTAGGGAACGAAGACGATCTCGGACGCGCTCTTCGTCATCGCCTTCACCGTCTTCGCGAGCTCGAGGATGGTGATCTCCTGTTGCGACCCGACGTTGAACACTTCGCCGACGGCGCCGGGGTGGTCGATGAGGCTGAGGAGCGCCCGCACCACGTCGGAGACGTCGGTGAAGCACCGTCTCTGGCTCCCGTCACCGTGAACGGTGATGGGCGAGCCCGCGAGAGCCTGGCGCACGAAGTTCGGGATCACCATCCCGTACCGCCCCGTCTGGCGCGGGCCCACGGTGTTGAAGAGGCGCACCACGGTGACCGGCAGCTTCTTCTCCTTGTAATAGGCGAGGGCGAGAAACTCGTCGATGGCCTTCGAGCAGGCGTAGCTCCATCGGCCCTTGTTCGTCGGCCCCATAACCAAATCCGAATCCTCGCGGAACGGGAACTCCACGCTCTTGCCATAGACCTCGGAGGTCGATGCCAGAAGCACGCGCTTTTTTTTCTTGTTCGCGAGCTTCAGCACGGTCTCGGTTCCATGGACGTTGGTCTCGATGGTATGCACCGGGCTTTCCACGATGAGCCGTACCCCCACCGCCGCCGCGAGGTGCACCACGACGTCCACCCGGTCCACTTGCTCGGCGGTCGAGGGCTCGTTCATCACCGTATCGATGGTGTAGCGGAACCCCTTGGCCCCCTTGAGGTGCTCGATGTTGTCGATGCTCCCGGTGGAGAGGTCGTCGAGAACGTAGACTTCGTCGCCGCGCTCGAGGAGCCCCTCCGCCAGGTGGGATCCGATGAACCCCGCGCCTCCGGTGATGAGAACCTTCATTGCCTTCGACCTCCGTTCGCCGGGCCCCGCCCTTCGGCTTTCTTGATGACGCCGGCGGCGTTCGCGGCGCCGCCGGGCTCGACGAGATTCGCTCCGGCCTCGGTCATCCTCCGCCGCGCGGCCTGGTCGCCCAGGAGCTCCGCCGTTTTCTCGCGAACTACTTCTTCCGCGACTTCCGTTCCCAGACCGAGGTGCAGGATGCTGCCGCCTCGCGCGAGCTTCTGCATGCGCGCTTCCTCCTTCGCGTTCTGACAGAGCACCAGCCCCGGCCGGCCGAGGGCCGCGATCTCGAAGACCGTCATGCCCCCGGAGCAGAGGACGAGGTCCGCTTCCACCAGGATATCGGCGATGTGCTCCACATGGCTCAGGATCCGGGGCCGGCAGTCAAGGCCCTTCAAGAGCTCGTCGAGCTCCGCTCGATGGCTGAAGGCGGGCCCCAGGACCGCGGTCAACTCGAGGTCTCCCATGGTTCTCGTGAGCGGTGCCAGAGCGGACAGCGCCTTGAGGGTGAGCTTCTGCGGATCGCTGCCTCCGAAGGAAAGGACGACGCGGCGTCCCCGTTCGGCGACGCCGGTCGTGCGTTTCTGGAACGCCTCGCGCAGGATGGCGAAGGCCGGGCCGGCATGGTAGTCCTCGAGCTCCACTTCGTCTTCCGCGAGAGCGGCGATGATGATCGCCGCCATCTCCTGAGGCCTTTCGATATCCGCGAGAGTGTCCACGAAATGGATGGTCGAGGCTCCGAGCGTCGCCAGCGATTTGAGATAGGAGTCTTCCAGGAACGGGAGGTCGTTCACGATGATGTTGGGGGAGTAGTCCCGGATCGCGGGAAGGGCGCTCTCGTCGTTCTCGGGGAGAACCCTGACCGGAAATCCCTCTCGGGAGACGTGCTGGACGCCCTCCGGGCGGTCGGCTCGCATCAAGAAACAGATGTCCGCGGTGGGGGAGATCTCGGAGAAGGCCTTGGCCGCCGCCAGGCTCCGATAGACGTGGCCCATCCCCATCTGAGCTCCCCCGTCGACGCGAAAGAGGACCCGCGGCAGGTGCACCAGCCTTTCCGCGAGCCAGAAGTCGTAGATGTCGTGGACAGTGAGCGCCGACGTCCGGTCCATGAGGACGTGGCCCACGCGTTCGCCAAGTCGTTGAGAGGAGTCGAGCACCTCGCGGCGCAGGACGCGGATGGCGCCGTCTTCCTGGTAGAGAGGCTCGAGATCCTCGCGGCGGCCCGCGCGCTCGTAAACCGGCTCGAGCTTTCCTCCCGGCATTCGCCACGTCAGGGAACGGAGCTCTTTGAGCGAAATGACGGCGTCGAGCTCTTTCGCCACCAACTGGTCGATGGCTTCGTCGATCTGCCGGCCGGTGCGAAATGGTGACGTCGCCTGGAGGGTCACGACGACGTCGAAGCGGGTCTTCTCCTGCTCCTCGACGAAGGTGACCGCGTGCCGGACGATGGCTTTGAGCTCGGCGGTGTCGGACGCGAGCTCCGCCGGCCGCCGGAAAGGCACCTTCGCCCCGTACTCCCTCGCCACCTGCGCCACCTGGTCGTCGTCCGTCGATACGACCAGACTATGGGGGTAGCGGCTCTTGCCGGCTTCGACCAGCGTATGGGCGATCAACGGAAGTCCGCCGAGCCTCTTGATATTGAGATACGGGACCTCGCGATCGCCGCCCCGGGCGGGGACCACGAAAATGATCCGCATCAGATCATGCTCCACTCGAGGACGGTGTCCTCGGGGATGTCGACTTTCGCCGTGCGCCCGACGACGACGTCCACGTGCTTCGGATAGATTCCGGTGCCGGGGCGCTTGAACGTGAGCATTTCCCGGGCGATGGTGGCCCCCTGCGGAATCCGCATCTTCGAGACCACGCTCCGGCGCGCGAACTTGTAGGCCTGGGATTCCGCCTCGACCGGTCCTTTGACGAAACGGCCCATCGCTTTCTCGATGGTGCGGATACCCGCGACCATCTCCTTCAGATCGCGCGGGTCGACCGAGAGGTAATGGTCGGGGCTTCCCCCGAGGGTTTTGTCGACGGTGTAGTGCTTCTCGATGGCGACGGCGCCGAGCGCCACCGCCGCCTGGGAAACGGCGATGCCGAGCGTGTGGTCGGAGAGCCCGACGGGAACGTCGGGGAAGGCCGCCTTCATGTGGAGCATCATCCTCAAGTTCGCGTTCTCGGGAGCGCAGGGGTACTGGAGCGTGCAGTGGAGGAGGACGAGCTGCTCGTTCCCCGTCGCGCGCACCACCTCGATCGCCTCGCCGATCTCGGCGATGGTGGCGAGGCCGGTCGAGAGGATGACCGGCTTGCCCTTTTTGGCTGCTCTCTGGAGGAGAGGATGGTCCGTCAAATCGGCGGAAGCGATCTTGAACCCCGGGGCCCCCAGCTCGTCCAGCATGTCGACGGCCTCGTCGTCGAACGGAGCGGAAAAGCACAGGATCCCCCGCTCCTTCGCGTAGCGAAAGAGCTCCCGGTGCTCTTCGGGGCCGAAGGAGTCGAGTTTCTTGAAGGTGTCGAACTGGCTCCCCGTGGGATCGTCGGGCTCGACCCAGTAGCGGGGCGCGGTCTTGGTCGAGATCTTGCCCGCCTTGTAGCTCTGGAACTTGATGGCATCGGCCCCGGCCCCGGCCGCTTCGCGGATGAGGGCGCGGCCGAGCTCGAGATCACCGTTGTGGTTCACCCCGGCCTCGGCGATGACGAAGGCCGGATGTCCCTCGCCGATGAGCCGCCCCCCGAAGTTTACAATTTTCATCCCGTCCCTCAATGCTCGCGGGGACCCCACCCCCGCGAGCCCGATCGTGTCCGCGGCGCTGGCGCGCCGGGCTCGCTCCGCTTGCGCAGCGTGCGGCCGCTTTTTCCGGCACGCTGCCTCGTTTCGTCGAGAGCGACCGATCTCACGTTCACCCTGCTCGCCTGGATGTGCCCGTTGATGGAGGCGAGATCGGGCTCGGAATCGAGAAGGCGGATGGCTTCGATCGTCTGGAGAATTCTACCCGGCCGATAGAGTTTATCGAAGAGGCGCTCCATGAGCATCACGTCCTCCGGCTCGTCCACGGTGAGCCGGTACTCCGGGCGATAGAGCTCCCGCGGAAGCTCAGCGCGCTCCACCTTGAACTTCTCCGGGTTCTCCTTGATATAGAGGGTGACGAGCTCCGACCGGTGCTTGTCGTCGCCGTCCCGGTGGCTCGTCTCGAGCGCTCGCCTCGAGATCACTTCGGAAAGAATGCCCATCAAAAGGGCGTCTCCCGGGACGTAGGTGTAATCCGCATCGACCTCGAGCTGGCGAAGGCAGAGGCTTTCGATCAGGGGAAGGTCGGTCAAGGGGTTGTCGCCGGTGACGCGGACCACGTGCTCGGCATTCCACTTTCGAGCGACCTCGAGATGGCGGCCGAGAACGTCTTCTTCGTCTCCCCGGAAGGCGTCGACGCCGAGTCTCTCCGCCAGGTCGACGAGAACGTCGTTCGCGGGGTCGACGGAGGTCGCGAGCACCACTCGCGAGGGACCACCCAGGGAAGAGACTCGTTCGAGCAGGTGCTCGAGAAGGGGTTTTCCCGCGAGAGGCGCAATGGCCTTTCCCGGGCACCGCGAGGATCGCATCCTCGCCGAGACCACGATGAGGACCGAGCTATTCAAAGAGGTCCTCCGACAGCGGCTCCCAGGGGGCCACGTCCCGGCGGGGTTTTCGCCCCAGAAGGCGCGGCAGGTCGTAGGGAGGAAGACCGGTCTCGGAGCGGAGAAACGCGAGCTTGTCCCGGGTCAGAGGCTCTCCCTTCTTGAGCTCGACGCGGCTCAGGATCGCGCGGCGCATGAGGCGGTGATAGCGCGAGGCGCTCGCGCCCGAGGGGAGTTTTGGGCTCCCCAAGGCTTTCTCCGACTCGCGGATCAGCGTCACCATCGCTGCGAAGACGTCTCTCTCGAGAGCGGACTCGTAGTCGAACCCTTTCGCCCTGCGGTCCAGGGTGATGTGTTTCTCGACGAGGTCGGCTCCGAAAGCGACGGCGAGCGCCGGGAGCGCGACCGCCATGTCGGAGCCGCCGTCGACGTGATCGAGAAAGCCGACGGGAAGCCCGAAGGTGCTCTTCAAGGTGGCGATGAAGAGCAGGTTCGAGTCCTCGATGCGCGTGGGGAAGTTCTGGACGCCGTGAAGGAGCATGAGCCGGTCGTTTCCCTCGGTGCGCGCGACCTCGATCGCGGCCTCGACCGCTCCCAGGCCCGAGCCGCCGGTCGCGAGGAGAAGGGGCTTGCCGGTCGCCGCGACGGCCCGAATGAACTCGGGGTTCTCGATGTCGGTCGAGTGGATCTTGTAGGCGGCGAGAGCGTGCCGCTCGGCGAGCTCCAGGCTCTCGCGGTCGAAAAGCTCGGCGAAGATCGCGAGGCCGAGCGGCCGGCTCTCCGCCAGGACCTGGTCCCAGTCCGAAAGCGACAGCTCGATCTGCTGGAACGTCGAGAACCTCGGGTCGTTCGGGGCGATTAGGTCCGAGGCGCGGAAGAGCTGGAACTTGACCCCGTCGGCTCCCGCGTCGCGCGCCAGCTGCGCCAGGGCGAGCGCCTGGACAGCCTCCCCCTGGTGCGCCGAGGCCACTTCGGCGAGAACGAAGGCCGGGGAGTTCTCGCCCACTTCGCGACCGGCGATCGAAATCGTGCTCATGGGTTTCCGCTCCTGCCCTCATTCAGAATGCACTCCACGATCCGCTCCGTCGAGCGTCCGTCGGCTCCGAAGGCGAACTCCCGGATGTACTCCTTGCGCTTCCTCTCGAGAGCGCGCGCGGTCTCGGAGTCGAAGAGCAGCGTCTCGAGCGCTTTCGCAATCGACTCCCCTCGCCGGACGCCGAGAGCCACCCCGCGGTCCACCAGAGGACCGAGGTTTCCGGGGAGGTTCAGAACCAGGACCGGCCGTCCCAGGACGAGCGCTTCCGAGGAAGCAAAGGAGTCTACCGTTATCAATCCATCCGAGGCAAAGAGGAGCTCGAGCAGGTTCTTCTCCGCGGGGAGGATGCGGGTACGCCCGGCGGAAAGTCGCTCGACAACCTCTTCATAGGGTATCGGAGATTCCGCCTGGTGGGGCTTCACGAAAAGGAAAACCCGGGGAAAGCTCTCGATCGCGCGGACCAGCTCCTCGAATACGGGAGAGACCGCGGACCATCGCGTCGCGAGAACGAGGAACCGGGCCCCCTCGGGCACGTCGAGCGTCCTCCGGGTCGCGCCGGGATCGTAGCCGGAGGCGCCTTTGACCAGGGCGTCGAACTTGGGGCTTCCCGTCACCACGATGCGCTCCTCGGGGTAGCTCCCGCGCTGGATCAGAAGCTTCTTGGCCAGCTCGCCGAAGACGGCCGTGCGGCTTGGAATCGGGACGGCATTCCCTTGGAGCTCGTCGGGAGCGTGTTCGTGGGAGTAGTACTGGGGGTACATGATCCCGTGCTGCACGGCGACGGTCGGAACGCCTGCGGCATGCGCCGCGGCGACGGCGGCCCGGCCGAGGCCGCTCGACTCGGCGTAGAGGACCAGAACGTCGGGTTTCTCGCGCAGGAGCACGGTTTCGACCTCGAGGAACGTGCGCATGGTCCAGGGGAACTGCCGCAGGAACGTGTCGCGAAACGAAGCCATGGCCGCGGGTCCGAGGGGGACCCCTCGGTGGGAGAGGGCTCGCTCGACCCCCGGCGTTCGTCGAAACTCTCGCAGCAGCGCTTCGGCGCGAAGAAACTCCCGCGTGAGCCGGACGCTTAGTTCCGGGGAAAAGTAGCGGCGGATGGAGACGTAGGGAAGGTCGCTCGCGCCGATCTCGAGGAGGTCCCGGAGCCACGCGGTGATGCCCCTCTTCCGGAAAGGAACCGGAGGTCCGAAGGCGACGACGATCGTCGCCGCCCGGGAAGACACCGAGGGCAGGATATCGTCGAAGTACATCTCCCTCTCCGCTCGCCACATCGAGGCATGGGTGAGGAACAGAACCCGCGGGCTCCCGCTCCTCGCTGTCGGCGGCCTCCGGCCTTCGCCCTCCGGGCTCCGGCCAGGCTCGCCGTAGCCCTGCGGAGGCGGCCGGAGGATGGATTTGATCCCGGTTCCCCACATCTTCAGAAGATCGAGGAGGTAGAGCCCGGTCGTCTTCCCCCAGAAGGGCGGGCCCTCGACCCGCTCGCCCAGGATCTCGACTTCCGCCACGAGGCTTCGAGCCGCCGCCTCGAGCGCCCGCACCGGACGGACCAGAACCATGCGCTTCGGGCGCGCTCGCTCGACCAGACGGCTCAGCGCCTCGATGTCCCGCACGATCAGCCGAAGCGGGGTCTCGTGATAGAGGTAGATCTCGGCCCACCACCAGAGGACGAGCGGGCCCCAGCGAAATCGATCGCGGAACGCCTTCCGACCGAACTCCTTCATCCAGGCGATGACCGCTTCGTCGAGATCGAAGTCGGCGGCGAGCGCTTCGGTGAGGGTGTCGGCGGCGATCGACCAGGCTCTCAGGGCCCCCTGGACGTCCGGACTGCGAAAGCGATCCTGGACGATGGGGCTGTGCTGCCAGGCGACGACCGAGGCCCCCTCGGCCGCGAGCGCACGGACGCGCTCGATTTCCGCGGGTCGAAGGTGGGGATCGGAGACGAGCACCAGGGTCGGGTTCGCGCTCTCACCTCGCAAGGCAGAAATTATACAATCCCGGAATGCACCGACGAGATTTCCTTCTAACCTCGATTTCAGGGATTTCCGGCCTCGCCGCCCTGGGCGTTTCCGCGGAGCCCCTCTTCCGCATCTCTCTCGCGGAGTGGTCGTTTCATCGGGCTCTCTTCTCCGGCGCCATGAGCCACCTCGATTTCATCACCCGGGCGCGGAAGGACTACGGCCTCGACGCCGTCGAGTACGTGAACCAGTTCTTCATGGACCGAGCGCGGGACGCGGGGTATCTGCGGGAGATGACGTCCCGGGCCGACGGCGAAGGGGTTCGGAGCCTTCTCATCATGTGCGACAGTGAGGGCGACCTCGGCGACCCGGCGGTGGGCGAGAGAGCTCGCGCGGTCGGGAACCACCGCAAGTGGGTCGAGGCCGCGAAGACCCTCGGCTGCCACTCGGTGCGCGTCAACGCCCGGAGCAACCCCGAGCTCCCCTACGAGGAGCAGGAGAAGCTCGCCGCCGATGGACTTCGGGTTCTTTGTGAGCTCGCCGATCCTCATGGCATCGGGGTCCTCGTCGAGAACCACGGGGGCCTGTCCTCGAACGGGGCCTGGCTCGCGGCGGTGATGAAGCGCGTGGCGCATCCGCGGATCGGGACGCTTCCCGACTTCGGGAACTTTCGCCTCCGGGAAACACCCGAGGAGTGGTACGACCGCTATCAGGGTGTGGCGGAGCTGATGCCATTCGCCCGCGCGGTCAGCGCGAAATCCCACGACTTCGATGAGCGGGGCGAAGAGACCGGCACCGATTTCGCGAGGATGATGCGCCTCGTGTTGGACGCCGGCTACCGCGGCTACGTCGGCATCGAGTACGAGGGCGAGACGCTTTCCGAGGCTCAAGGAGTCGAAAAAACGAAGGCGCTCCTTTCGCGGGTACGGGAGGAGCTGGGACGGGAATATTCTGCTAAGTCTTTGAACTAGCTATATTTATAGCTACGTCTCGTGAGAATAAGCCACCGCCGGGCGTGGGGCCCGGCGCCCTAGTGGACTTCCTCAGGGGTATCGAGAGGAGGGTGGCAAAAGAAGGGTATCAACGATTGGCCTCGAGGGCAAATGCGATTTCAGGCGCCTGGATTCGGTAAGATGCCTCGGTGATCCGCGCCGACCTTTCGAGGCTTGCTCATCATTCCGTCATCTACGGCGTCGCCGACGCTCTTCCGTATCTCGTCAATTTCCTTTTCCTCCGGGTTTTTACTGCCTACCTCTCCCCCGTAGACTACGGCGCCTTCGGAATCCTCAGTCTATTCGGCGTCCTCACCAAGATCTTCTTCCGGATGGGGCTCGACTCGGGATTCTTCCGCATCTACTACGAGCTCACCTCCGAGCGCGATCGCAAGATCCTGGCGACGACGCTCTTCGCGTCCGCTTTCTGCATCAGCGCCGTGCTTTTCGCCGCCTGCGTCCTCTTCGCCGGGCCCCTCGGACGGCTCCTCCTCGGCGACGAGATCGAGTTGTCCCAGGTCACGACCTGGATCCTCCTGGTCGCCTTCGACACGTTCCTCAACACCTTTGCCTTCGTTCCCATGAACCTCTTCCGGATTCAAGGACGTCCGACGGCCTTCACCCTCATGACGCTCTTCCGGAGCTTCCTGAACATCGGTCTCAAGCTCGGGCTGGTCGTGAGCGGATGGGGAGTCTCCGGTGTTCTGCTCGCCGACGCCGTGGCCTCCCTTCTTTTCGTGATTGCGCTCCTTCCGACACTCGTCGGGAACATCACCCCTGGATTCTCCTGGTCGATGCTTTCCCGGTCGGCGGCTTTCGGTCTCCCCAAAGTTCCCCACGGGCTCGCGCACCAGGTGTTGAATCTGTCGGACCGCAAGCTCATCGAGATTTTCTCGACGCTTGCGGCGAGCGGGCTCTACCACATCGGCTACGTCATGGGGACGGGAGTGAAATTCTTCCTGTCCGCGTTCGAGCTCGCGTGGGGCCCTTTCGTCTACGCCCAGCTGGAAAAACCCGATGCCCCCCGGGTCCTCTCGCGCATCGCCACCTATGCCTTCGCGGCGCTCTGCGGCTTCGGCCTCCTGAACGCCGTATTCGGCCGTGAGCTTCTGTACCTCATGGCCGAGCCGAAGTTTCATGCCGCTCATCCCATCATCCCCATCGTGGTCCTCGCGTACGTGATGCAGGGCGTCTTCGCCCTGACGTCCATCGGGATCGGCATCAGCAAGAAGACCCGGTACTTTCCCATGATTACCGTCGCGGCCGCGGCGCTGAACGTGCTCCTGAACCTCTTCTGCATTCCCCGGTTCGGAATTCTGGGAGCGGCCTGGTCCACGGTGGCCGGCTACGCCCTGATGGCGGGGCTCGGCTACTGGCTCGGAAACCGGCAGTTCCCGATCCCCTTCGAGGGACATCGCCTCTCCAAAATCGTTTTCGCCGCGGGAATAGCGTTCGCTCTCTCGGCTCTGGCCCCCCGAAGCCTTTGGGCAGCTCTTCCCGTCAAGGCCGCGGCGTGCGCAACCTTCCCCGTGGCCCTCTGGGCCTTCGGTTTTTTCCGCGACGATGAGATTCGCTGGCTCAGGTCGCTTGGATCGTTTCCCGGACAGCTCGAAGAACCGGGTCCAAGGTGATCGTCGAGATGCACTCGGGGGTCCGAGCCCGGCGGCACTCCGCGGGCGGCCTCCGGATCATGTTGCAGGGCGAGCAGTAGACTGCGCTTTGCACGACGCGGCGCAAGCCGAAGGAGTCGTCCGGTCCGTAGCGGAGGGGATCCGATGGGCCGAATAGGGCTACGTTTGGAGTCCCGACCGCGTGGGACAGATGCATGGGACCCGTGTCCCCGGTCACGAAGGCGTCGAGTCGCTCGATGACCGCGGCGAAGGTGGCGAGGGCCAGACCGAGAAGCTTCGCCGGGCGAGCGGTCGTCCTCTCGAAGATCCGTTCCACCAGCGGGCGGTCGGAATCTGAACCGGTGAGAACGACGGTCGCGAATTCCGAGAGACGGTCGGCGAGGGCCGCGAACTTCTCGGGCTCCCACTCCTTGAGCGCGCGGCCCGCACTCGGGTGGATGCCGATGAGCGGTCGCTTCGGGGCATCGAGCAGAAGCGCCGCTTCGCGCCGATCTTCGTCGGTGACGAAGTTGTAGGGGAAAACGGGGCCCGACGGGGCGATTTCGGGGAATAGAGTCCGCACCAGATCGAGGTTCTGGTCGTACCAGCTTCGTTTCTCGTCCCATCGACCGCGGTGGGTGAGGAGGTACTCCCCTCCGGTGTCCCCATAGCCGGCCCGAAGCTTCGCGCCGGAGAGCGCCATCAAGAGCAGGACGCGCACGTCTCCCTGGAAATCGATCGCGAGGTCGAACGGGTCGGGCCCGAGGGCGGCGCGGGCGCCCCCGAAGCTCGCTTCTTTCCCCCAGGCCGACCAGGGAGCATCGACCACGCGTACGCGGTCGACGAAGGGAAGCCTTCGGGCGACGGGCTCGTTCCAGCTCCCGACGGCGAGCTCGAGCCGCGCTCCGGGGAGCGACTTGCGGAGGAGCTCGAGCGCGGGAAGCGTGGTGACGAGGTCCCCGAGACGATCGAGCCTGAGAGCGAGGACGCTCTCGACGCTCTGGACGTCCGGGAGGTCACGGCCCGGCCTCAAGCCGGTGAGCCGGGAGGCGCCGCGGAGGAGCGCGTCGGCCCCCGCGAGGAGGAGCCTCTCCCTCGGATCGTAGATCCGCGGGCCGCCGTGGGCGAGCCTATGGGCGGCGAGCTTCCGCGACGGAGCGAAGAACAGATTCAAATTTCTCTCCCGCGATCTTCCAGCTCAGGTCGGATTCGACCCGCTTTCGGGCCGCCCGACCGAGCCGGGTGCGGAGCTCTTCCGAGCGTATGAGCTCCTCGACCGCGCCGGCAATCCCCGCCGGGTCGTTCTCCGACACCAGGAGGCCCTCCTCTCCCGAGCGAAGCGCCTCCGGAATCCCGGCGACGTCGGTCGCCACGATCGCTTTCGCCGACGCCATCGCCTCGAGCAGAACGTTCGGAAGCCCATCGACGTTACCCGCCGAGTCTCTCACCGAAGGCACCACGACCGCGTCCGCCATCGCGAAATATCGAGGCAAAGCATTTCGGTCGACGTTGCCCACGAGCTTCACATGAGAGGAAATCCCGAGCTCCTCGGCGCGGCGGGTGAGGGCCTCCTCGAGGTCACCCTTTCCGGCGATGACCAGCTCGACGGATCGCCCTCTTCCGCGGAGCTCACCGGTCGCGTCGAGCAACCCCTCGAAGCCCTTCTTGTGCACGAGACGGCCGGCGGCGAACAGGACGAAGGCGTGCGGGGAAAGCCACAGTTCCTGCCGGAGTTGCCGGCCTCCCGCCGGATTCGGCCGGAACACCTCGCTCGCGACGCCGTAGGGGATGACCTCGGGAGCCGCGCGGGCCCCGAGAGGAAGACTTCTCTCGGAAAGGTCGCGGCTGCAGGCGGTGACCCTCGCCGCCGTCCGGAAGGCCCTCCTCACGCCGAGGCGCGCGAGAACGCTCTTCTCCGCGAGAAACACGTCGGAGCCGTGAAGGCTCACGACGAGAGGAGGCCCGGACGATCCGAGCGCGAGCGCGGCCATCGCCCCGCTCGGAACCACCCAGTGGGCGTGCACCACGTCGTAGCTTTGCCCCCGGAGCTCCTTGCCAAGCGCGCGCAGCCCGGAGAGGACGGCGAGAGGAAGCACCGCGTACGTCGTGCCGCGGAGAGCGACGTCGGCCCGGAGCGCCTCGGCGTAGCCGAAGACCTCGAGCGATGCCGCGGGCGCGTAGCGATAGGGACGAAATCGAACGCCTTCGATGGGCGCGGGCCTGAGATCGGACCGCGCCGGGAGCACCACCGTCAGCTCGTGGCCGCGGGAGGCGAGCTCGCGGGTGATCGACTCGATGAACGGCGCCGTCGTATCGCCTTCGAACTTGGGAAAAGAGGTCGTGACGGTGAGGATTCTCACGGTGGAGACTCAGGATTATACACCGGGGGTTGCGACAACGACCCGAGACCTCATGTGCTATTCTTCCCCGGAGTACCCCCCATGCATTCCTCGACGATGTAGGGATCCGCATGAACAACGTCCTTTTTCGCCACTGCACCGAGCGCGTCATCGAAGCGGTCAACATCGGCTCGATGGAGCTCGTGAACCTCCGCCAGAACGAGCTCACTCCGGAGTTCGTCCTCCTGGGTCTTCTCGAGCAGGACAGCTCCGAGACCTTGCGGCTCATCGAAGACCTGGGCCTGGCCTCGGCACAGACCAAGAAATCGATCGTCGATCTGATCCTCGCGGCGCAGCGGAACAAGCTCAAGCTTCGCCGCGAAGGCTCGCTCCAGATCCTGGTCTCGCCCCAGACCGCGGAAGTCCTGCGGATGGCCAAGGAGGAAGCGGACCAGATGGGGGACCGCTTCGTGGGCGTCGGCGCCATGTTCCTGGCGCTCCATCGGGAGCCCGCGGGGCTCTCCGCCCGGATTCTCCGGGACCTCGGCTTCCGCTACGAGCGGACCAAGGACTCCTACCTGCGACAGCGGGGAACCCGCACCGTCGACGACAAGCGCGGCGACACCAAGTTCGAGACCCTCACGAAGTACACGACCGATCTGACGGAGATGGCCCGACGCGGCGCCCTGGACCCGGTGGTGGGTCGCGAGG
>Ga0299906_10002143_pt1 | contig 16562 bp, 12 predicted proteins | sample RVTome_14_FD_200259 | JGI IMG/M metagenome (GOLD analysis project Ga0299906, IMG submission 200259) | Soil microbial communities from uranium-contaminated site in the Upper Colorado River Basin, Wyoming, United States - RVT145D125 (version 2) ...
TGACATGTCGCGACCTCCTTGCTCTTACTTCTTCTCGTCCTTGCCGGTGTACTGGTTGATGATCGCCTCGGCGATCTGCTTCGGTGCCTCGGTGTAGTGCTTGAACTCCATGGTGTACGTTGCCCGGCCCTGCGTGAGCGAGCGGAGCGTGGTCGCGTACCCGAACATCTCCGCGAGCGGCACCTCCGCGCGGATCGCCTTCGAGCCTCCGGGCATGTCCTCCATGCCCTGGATCATCCCGCGGCGTCCCGAGAGATCGCCGATCACGTCGCCCATCTTCTCCTCGGGCGTCTCCACCTCGACCGCCATCATCGGCTCGAGGAGGATCGGGTGCGCCCGGCGCATGCCGTCCTTGAAGGCGATCGAGGCCGCCATGCGGAACGCGTTCTCGTTCGAGTCGACGTCGTGCGAGGATCCGTCGAACAGCGTCACCTTCACGTCCACGACCGGAAAGCCGGCGAGCACGCCGTTCGGCAGCGTCTCCTTGAGCCCCTTCTCGACCGCCGGAATGTACTCGCGCGGCACCGAGCCGCCCTTGACCGCGTCGACGAACTCGAAGCCCTTGCCGTGCTCGTTGGGGTCGAGCCTGAGCCACACGTGGCCGTACTGGCCGCGGCCGCCCGACTGCTTGATGAACCGGCCCTCGACCTCGGGGCACGGCCGCTTGATCGTCTCGCGGTACGCGACCTGCGGGGCGCCGACGTTCGCGTCGACGCCGAACTCGCGCTTCATCCGGTCGACGATGATCTCGAGGTGCAGCTCGCCCATGCCGGAGATGATCGTCTGCCCCGACTCCTCGTCGCTGCGCACGCGAAACGACGGGTCTTCCTGCGCCAGCCGCCCGAGGGCGACGCCCATCTTCTCCTGGTCGGCCTTGGTCTTCGGCTCGACCGCGACGTGGATCACCGGGTCGGGGAACACCATCCGCTCGAGGATGATGACCTTCTGCGGGTCGCACAGCGTCTCGCCCGTGGTGACGTCCCTCAGCCCCACGGCGGCGGCGATGTCCCCGGCGCGAACTTCCTTGATCTCCTCCCGCTGGTTGGCGTGCATCTGGAGCGCGCGCCCGATGCGCTCCTTCCGGCCGCGGAGCGACGTGTACACGGTGTCGCCGGACTTGAGCACGCCGGAGTACACGCGGAAGAAAGTCAGCTGGCCGACGTAGGGGTCGGTCAGGATCTTGAACGCGAGCGCGCTGAACGGCTGGTCGTCGGCGGGCTTGCGCTCGTCGGGCTGGCCGTTCTCCTTGACGCCCTTCACCGGCGGCCGGTCGCTCGGCGCCGGGAGGTAGTCGACCACCGCGTCGAGCATCGCCTGCACACCCTTGTTCTTGAAGGCCGAGCCGCACAGCATCGGGACGATCTCGCCCTTGATCGTGCGCTCGCGCAGGCCGCGCTTGACGTCCTCGGTCGAGAGCGTATGGCCCTCGAGGTACTCGTGCGTGAGCTCCTCGTTCGCCTCGGCGGCGGCCTCGACCATCCTTTCGCGCCACTCGTCGGCGAGCGCCTTCAGGTCGGCCGGGATGTCCTTGATCTCGAACTTCATCCCCTGCGTCGCCTCGTCCCAGTAGATCGCCTGCATGCGCACGAGGTCGACGACGCCGGCGAACTTGTCCTCGGCGCCGATCGGCACCTGGATCACGACCGGGTTGCCGCCGAGCTTCGACTTGATCTGGTCGTAGCACTTGAAGAAGTTCGCCCCGACGCGGTCCATCTTGTTGACGAACGCAAGCCGCGGGACGCCGTACTTGTTCGCCTGGCGCCAGACCGTCTCGGACTGGGGCTGGACCCCGCCGACCGAGTCGTAGACCATGCAGGCGCCGTCGAGCACGCGCAGGCTGCGCTCGACCTCGATCGTGAAGTCGACGTGGCCGGGCGTGTCGATGATGTTGATGCGGTGCTCGGGGAGCGTGCCCTCCATCCCCTTCCAGAAGCACGTCGTCGCGGCCGAGGTGATGGTGATGCCGCGCTCGCGCTCCTGCTCCATGTAGTCCATCACCGTGGCGCCATCGTGGACCTCGCCCATCTTGTGCGACACCCCGGTGTAGAACAGGATGCGCTCGGTGGTCGTGGTCTTCCCGGCATCGATGTGCGCGCTGATGCCGATGTTCCGATAGCGCTCGATGGGTGTCTTGCGTGCCATTTCATGTACGGGGGCGGCCGGTTAGGCCGGCCCCGGGGAATTCGTTCTGAAAGAACTCGTTCAAAATCGGTAATGGGCGAACGCCTTGTTCGCCTCCGCCATGCGGTGCACTTCCTCGCGCTTCTTCACCGCGCCCCCGCGGCCCTCGGCCGCCTCCATCAGCTCGTTCGCGAGCCGGATGTCCATCGACTTCTCGCCGCGCTTCTGTGCGGCCTCGCGCAGCCAGCGCATCGCCAGGGCCGCGCGCCGCACCGGCCGCACCTCGACCGGCACCTGGTAGTTCGCGCCGCCCACCCGCCGGCTCTTCACTTCGACGGTCGGCTTGGTGTTCTGCACCGCCTGGGCGAACACCTCGATCGGGTCCTTGCCGGACTTCGACTTGATGGTGTTCAGCGCGCCGTAGACGATGCGCTCGGCCACCGACTTCTTGCCGCGCGTCATCAGGACGTTGACGAATTTCGAGACGTCGACGTTGCTGAACTTCGGATCCGGCAGGATCTCGCGTTTCGGGACTTCGCGGCGGCGGGGCATGGCTGGGGATGAGGGCTGGGGGGATGAACGGTTACGCGGCCTTGGGGCGCTTCGCGCCGTACTTCGAGCGGCTCTGCTTGCGGTCCTTGACGCCCTGGGTGTCGAGGCTGCCGCGCACGATGTGGTAGCGCACGCCGGGCAGATCCTTCACCCGGCCGCCGCGGATCAGCACGACCGAGTGCTCCTGCAGGTTGTGCCCCTCGCCGCCGATGTAGCTGATCACCTCGAAGCCGTTCGTCAGGCGGACCTTCGCCACCTTGCGCAGCGCCGAGTTCGGCTTCTTCGGCGTCGTCGTGTAGACGCGGGTGCACACTCCGCGCTTCTGCGGCGAGCGGCCGAGCGCCGGCACCTTGCTCTTGGTGATCGGGCTCGAGCGCCCTTTGCGCACCAACTGACTGGTTGTCGGCATGAAACAAGCTCTCCAATGCGCGGCGTCCGCGCTGATCTGGGATCTACAAGGGACCCGGGAGGGGGAGGGACGCTGCCCTCCGCTTGGAAGGGAGAACCCCTTCCGTGCCCAACCTGCCCCCTTGTGCGACTCGTGCCGGAAAAAACCGGGACGGTTGAGCACCGCCCCGGGGCGAAAAGAGGCGGGATTATAAAGGCTTTTTTCCGCGAGGGTCAACGAATGTCAGCGGCGGGATTCGGGCCGCGCTCGCGGCGCCGGCGCCCGGATCGCCGCGGCCCGTATACTCGCGCCCGCCGACGCGCACCTCCGGGATGACCGCCCCATGACCAGTTCGCTTTTCACCCCCCTTCGCCTCCGCGGCCTCACCCTGCCGAACCGGATCATCGTCTCCCCGATGTGCCAGTACTCGGCCGAGGACGGCTCGGCGAACGACTGGCATCTCATCCACCTCGGCCACCTCGCGCTGAGCGGGGCGGCGCTGCTCTGCGTGGAGGCCACGGCGGTGGAGGCGATCGGCCGGATCACGCCGGGCTGCCATGGGCTGTATTCCGACGGGAACGAGCAGGCGCTGGCGCGGGTGGTGGAGGCCATCCGCCGGCACTCGCCCATCCACCTCGCGATCCAGCTCGCCCACGCCGGGCGAAAGGGCTCGAGCGAGGTGCCCTGGCGGGGCGGCATGCTGATCCCGCCCGACCAGGGCGGCTGGCAGCCGGTGGCGCCCTCCGCCGTCCCTCATCTGCCGCAGGAGGCCGCGCCGATTCCGCTCGACCGGGCCGGGCTGAAGCGGATCCGCGACGCATTCGCCGGGGCGGCACGCCGGGCGCTCCGGCTCGGGTTCGACGCGATGGAGCTGCACTCGGCGCACGGCTACCTGCTGCACGAGTTCCTGTCGCCGATCTCGAATCGGCGGGAGGACGAGTACGGCGGGTCCCGGGACAACCGGATGCGGTTTCCGCTCGAGGTGTTCGATGCGGTGCGGGCCGTCTGGCCGGAGGATCGGCCGCTCGGCGTGCGCATTTCCTCCACCGACTGGGTCGAGGGGGGCTGGGACGTCGCGGACTCCGTCGTCCTCGCCCGCGAGCTGAAGGCACGCGGCTGCGACTGGATCGACTGCTCCGGGGGCGGCGTCTCCCCGCAGCAGAAGATCCCGCTCGGTCCGGGCTACCAGGTGCCGTTCTCCAAGCGGATTCGCGCTGAAACCGGGATCCCGACGGTCGCGGTCGGACTGATCACCGACCCGAAACAGGCCGAAGCGATCATCGCCAGCGGGGAGGCCGACTTGGTCGCGCTCGCGCGGGCGATGCTCTACGACCCCCGTTGGCCGTGGCACGCGGCGGCCGCGCTCGGCGGCGAAGTGCGCGCCCCGGAGCAGTACTGGCGCTGCCCGCCCCGGGAGGCGGGGCGAGTCTTCGGTGACACGAAGATCGGGATGCGCTAGCGGCTAGGCCGCAGGCCCCGCCGGCGCCCGGTCAAACATTGACCGACCGGTCGGTTTATGACACGATCCCGGCTGCTCCAGCGGATCCGGCTCGGCTCGAGGAGGCGCCATGTACACCCAGGCCATTGACCTGCCAGGGAAAGAACCCAAACCCGAGCCGGCGGGCGAGCCGACAGCCGAGCACACCCGTTTCGACGCCAAGCTCGCCGCCGACCAGAAGATCGAGCCGCGCGACTGGCTGCCCGAGGCCTATCGCAAGACGCTCGTCCGGCAGATCTCCCAGCACGCGCATTCCGAGGTCGTCGGCATGCTGCCCGAGGGCAACTGGATCACCCGGGCGCCCTCGCTCAAGCGCAAGACCATCCTGCTCGCGAAGGTGCAGGACGAGGCCGGGCACGGGCTCTACCTCTATGCCGCCGCCGAGACCCTGGGGGTGTCGCGTGATCAGCTGATCGACGCGCTGCACTCCGGCAAGGCGAAGTACTCGTCGATCTTCAACTACCCAACGCTCACCTGGGCCGACATCGGCGTGATCGGCTGGCTCGTCGACGGCGCGGCGATCATGAACCAGATCCCGCTGTGCCGCTGCTCGTACGGCCCCTACGCGCGCGCGATGATCCGCATCTGCAAGGAGGAGTCGTTCCACATGCGCCAGGGCTACGACGCGCTGCTCGCGATGATGCGCGGCACGCCGGCGCAGCGCGCGATGGTGCAGGACGCGGTGAACCGGTGGTGGTGGCCGGTGCTCATGATGTTCGGGCCGCATGACCGGGACTCCCAGCACACCGGACAGGCCATGAAGTGGGGGATCAAGCGGATCTCGAACGACGACCTGCGGCAGAAGTTCGTCGACGCGACGGTCCCGCAGGCGGAGCTGCTGGGCGTGAAGCTCCCCGACCCCGCGCTCAAGTGGAACGCGGAGCGCGGTCACTACGACTTCGGCGCGATCGACTGGGACGAATTCTGGCGCGTCGTGAATGGTGACGGGCCGTGCAATCGCGAGCGGCTCGCCACGCGGGTGCGGGCCTACGACGAGGGCCGCTGGGTGCGCGACGCCGCCCTCGCCTACGCCGCCAAGCGCCGCGCCCGCGAGGCGAAACAGGCCGCGTGAGGAGGAAAGCCATGGCGCAGAACGAATGGCCGCTCTGGGAAGTGTTCATCCGCTCGAAACAGGGCCTCGAGCACAAGCACTGCGGGAGCCTCCACGCCGCCGACGCGAAGCAGGCGGTCCAGATGGCGCGCGACGTCTACACGCGCCGCCAGGAGGGGGTCTCGATCTGGGTCGTTCCGTCCGCGGCGATCACCGCCAGCGACCCCGACGACAAGGCCGAGCTGTTCGACCCGATGGCGGACAAGATCTACCGGCACCCGACCTTCTACGAGCTGCCGGACGAAGTCAAACACATGTGAGCGGCGGCCATGGCGGGTGAGCATCGTTCCGCGGAACACGTCGAGTACGTCCTGCGCCTCGCCGACAACGCGCTGGTCCTGGGGCAACGCCTCGCCGAGTGGTGCGGGCACGGCCCGGTGCTGGAGGAAGACATCGCGGCGACGAACGTCGCGCTCGATTTCGTCGGCCAGGCACGACTCCTGCTCGCGCACGCCGGCCGGCTGGAGGGGAAAGGGCGCGACGAGGACCAGCTTGCATTCCTGCGCGAGGCGCCGGACTTCCGCAACGCAACGCTGCTCGAGCTGCCGAACGGCGGCGTCGCCTCGTCCGGCGCGACGACCGGCGACTATGCGGTCACGATCGTTCGCAACCTGCTGTTCGGCGCCTGCCAGGTCGAGCTCTGGCAGGCGCTCTCGAAGTCCACCGACGGCGAGCTCGCCGCGATCGCCGCGAAATCCCTGAAGGAGGCGCGTTACCACCTGCGCCACGCCGCCGACTGGACGGTTCGCCTCGGCGACGGCACCGACGAATCGCACGTCCGCACGCAGGCGGCGCTCGATGCGCTCTGGCCCTATACCCACGAGCTCTTCGCGACCGATCCGGTCGAGGCCGCCGTCGCGCGCCATGGCATCGGCGTGGAGAGCACGAGCCTGCGGCGCGGCTGGCTCGACACCGTCGCCGCCGTGCTCGCCGAGGCGACGCTCGCGCTCCCGCCGGACACCCCGTTCCGGAGCACGGGCAAGCTCGGGCGCCACAGCGAGCATCTCGGCTTCCTCCTCGCGGAGATGCAGTCGCTGCACCGGCAGCATCCGGGGGCAACGTGGTGAGTGACGCCGGCCGGGTCGCCGCGGCCGAGCGTGCCTGGCAGGCGCTCGGCTCCGTCGTCGACCCCGAGATCCCGGTGCTCACCGTCCTCGACCTGGGGATCGTTCGGGACGTCGACGTCCGCGACGACGCCGTCGAGGTCGTGATCACGCCCACCTACTCGGGCTGCCCGGCGACGCACGTGATCGAGCAGGACATCCGTCGCGCGCTCGCGAACGCCGGTTTCGCCGCGGCGCGGATCCGGACGTCGCTCAGTCCGGCCTGGACGACGGACTGGATCAGCGCGGCCGGCCGGGAGAAGCTGCGGAAGTTCGGGATCGCGCCGCCGGGTGCCGTCGCCGCCTCGCCGGCGAGGATCACGCTCTTCCGCGCCGAGGCCGCCGGCGTCGACTGCCCGCACTGCGGCTCGTCCGACACCGAGCGCCTCGCGGCATTCGGCTCGACGGCGTGCAAGGCGCTCTACCGCTGCCGCGACTGCCGCGAGCCGTTCGACTGGTTCAAGCCGATCTGAGCATGGCGGCGCGTTTCCATCCGCTCCCGGTCGCGGCCGTCCAGACGGAGACGCCGTACGCTGTGGTCGTCACGTTCGACGTCCCCGGCGAGCTCGCCCAGGCGTACCGCTTCACGCAGGGCCAGTTCCTGACGCTGCGCACCCGGATCGACGGCGAGGAGGTGCGCCGCTCGTACTCGATCTGCTCCGGCGCGAACGACGGCGCGCTGCGGGTCGCGATCAAGCGCGTCGACGGGGGCAGGTTCTCGAACTACGCCAACGAGCGGCTCGCCCCCGGCGCGACGCTCGACGTCATGACCCCCGACGGGCGGTTCTACGCGAAGCTCGACCCGGCCCACCGCAAGCACTACGTCGCCTTCGCCGCGGGCAGCGGCATCACGCCGGTCCTGTCCTTGATCAAGACGACGCTCGACGCCGAGTTCGGCTCGCGGTTCACCCTGGTGTACGGCAACCGGTACGTGCGCTCGATCATGTTCTGCGACGAGCTCGAGGACCTGAAGGACCGGTACCTCGGCCGCTTCGCGCTCTATCACGTGCTCTCGCGCGACCACCAGGAGGTCGAGCTCTTCAACGGGCGCATCGACGAGGCGAAGTGTGCGATGCTTCTCGACACGCTGGTCCCGGTCTCGGGAATCGACGAGGCGTTCGTCTGCGGGCCGGCCGGCATGATCGACGTCGTGACCGCGGCGCTCAAGCGCCACGGGCTGCCGTCGACGCGCCTCCACGTGGAGCGCTTCGCCTCCCCGAGCCAGCCCGCCCCGGCGGTGCCGCGCGTGGGCGCGCCGGTCGCCGACGCCGAGGGCCCGGCCGCGAGCGTCACGGTGATCGCCGACGGCAAGACCCGGCACCTCCGGGTCGGGTACGACGGCGAGAGCATCCTCGACATGGCGCTGCACGCCGGCGCCGACCTGCCGTTCGCGTGCAAGGCCGGCGTCTGCTGCACGTGTCGCGCCAAGCTCCTCGAGGGGAAGGTACGCATGGACAAGAACTTCGCCCTCGACGACGACGAGCTCGCCCGGGGCTTCGTGCTGAGCTGCCAGTCGCACCCGCTGACCGAGCGCGTGGTGATCAGCTACGACGAGCGCTGATGGCGAGAACCCGAGCCGCAACCTATGACGCCCAGCGTCAGGTCATTCTCGAGACCGCCGCGCAGGCGTTCGCGGAGCTCGGGTTCCCGAGCGCGTCGATGAACGACATCGCGCGCCGGTGCCGGATGTCGAAGGGGCTGCTCTACCACTACTACGCGTCGAAGGAACAGCTGCTCTTCGCCGTCGCGGAGCAGTACACGCGGCGTCTGGTGGAGCTCGTCCGCGCGGTCGAGGGACGGGTTCCCGATCCGGCGCAGCGCCTGCCCGAGCTGATCCGCGCCTTTCTCGAGGAGTACCAGAGCTCGCACGCGCGGCACATGGTGCTGCTGCACGACCTGCGTTTCCTCCCGGAGTCCGAGCGGCGCGCCGTGGTCGGCAATCAGCGTCGGGTGATCGAGGCCTTCGTCGCCGCAGTCCGCGCGGCGCATCGGCTCCCGGACGACTTCCCGGTCGTGAAACCGGTGACGATGATGCTGTTCGGGATGATGAACTGGACGTTCGCCTGGCTGAAGCCCGGGAAAGGCATTTCCTACGCCCAGTATGCGGAGCTCGTGACCGAGGTCTTCGCGGCGGGTGTCGCCGCCCTCTCCGGGAAGCGCGCGCCTCGGGGCGCGGCGGCGTCCGCCGTCGCCTAGTTCCGCCTCCCGCTCGCCGGCACCACCACGATCTCCGCCCGGCTGGACGCGCCGCCCGTCAGCACCCGCACCTGGGTGTCGTTGACGAAGAGCAGCTGGTCGAAGCGCTCGAGGCGCGCGGTCAGCGTGTAGACGAGCCTCGGATCGATCCCCACCGCGTCGTACCTCAGGCGGAAGGCGATCGGCATCTGGGTCACGCCCGGGACCGTGGTCTCGGCGATGAACTGCGCCGGCGCATCCGCGCGCGAGGTCTCGTTCAGCGTCACCCGGAGCCGGGTGTCGGGCAGCAGCGTGACGCGCTCACGGGTGGTCACCGTCCCGGAGATCTCCAGGAACGGCGGAGCGCTCTGCTTCGCCGCGCAGGCGGCAACGATCAGCGCCGCCGCAGCCATCAGAAGGGCGCGCGAGCGGCTGGCGCGGGGTGGCCGAACGGCCACCCCGGAGCCCGCGCTCAAGCCTGTTCCACGGTCGTCTCCGCTACCACCGTGCCCTCGGGCAGCTCCTCGAAGAGCTCCTGCGCCGGCACGGTCTTGCGCGCCGTGTGGTACGCGAGCCCGGTGCCGGCCGGGATCAGGCGGCCGACGATCACGTTCTCCTTGAGGCCGCGCAGGTCGTCCTTCTTGCCCATGATCGCGGCCTCGGTGAGCACGCGCGTCGTCTCCTGGAAGGAAGCGGCCGAGATGAACGAGTCGGTCGACAGCGACGCCTTGGTGATGCCGAGCAGCATGTGGCTGTAGGTCGCGGGGGCTTTCCCCTCGGCCTGGACGCGCTCGTTCTCCTCGAGCACGTCGGCGCGCTCGACCTGCTCGCCGGGGATGAACTTCGAGTCGCCGGCCTCCTCGATCTGCACCCGGCGCAGCATCTGCCTCACGATCACCTCGATGTGCTTGTCGTTGATGCGCACGCCCTGCAGGCGATACACGTCCTGCACTTCGTCGGTGATGTAGCGCGCGAGCGCTTCCACGCCCTGCAGGCGCAGGATGTCGTGCGGATCCACCGCGCCGTCGACGATCAGCTCGCCCTTGTTCACGACCTGCCCGTCGTGGACCGTCACGTGCTTGTCCTTGGGGATCAGGAACTCGTTGGCGGCGCTATCGAGGTCGGTGATGACCAGACGCTGCTTGCCCTTCGTGTCCTTCCCGAACGACACCGTGCCGGTGACCTCGGCGAGCATGCCCGCGTCCTTCGGCGAGCGCGCTTCGAACAGCTCCGCCACGCGCGGCAGGCCGCCCGTGATGTCGCGGGTCTTCGAGGTCTCCTGCGGGATCCGCGCGAGCACCTCGCCCACCGTGACCTGCTGGCCGTCGCGCACCGTGATCAGCGACCCCACCTGGAAGGTGATGTTCACGGCATGGTCGGTCGCGGGGATCTTGACCTCCTCGCCCGACTCGCTCAGCAGCTTCACCTGCGGGCGCAGGCCCTTGGCCGCGGCCGTGCCGCGGCGCTTCGGATCGATCACGACCAGGGTCGAGAGGCCGGTGATCTCGTCGATCTGCTTCGCGGCAGTCACGCCCTCCTCGACGTTCTCGAACTTCACTGTGCCGGCGTACTCGGTGATGATCGGACGCGTGTGCGGATCCCAGACGGCGAGCACCTGGCCCGCCTTGATCGGGGTGCCATCCCCGACCGCGAGGGTCGCCCCGTACGGCACCTTGTGGCGCTCGCGCTCGCGGCCGTTCTCGTCCGTGACCAGCACCTCGCCGGTGCGCGAGATCACGACCCGTTCGCCCTTGGCGCTGGTGACGTAGCGCATCTGCCCGGACAGGCGCGCCACGCCGGCCGACTTCGCATCGACCTGGCTCGCGACCGCGGTCCGCGATGCGGCGCCGCCGATGTGGAAGGTCCGCATCGTCAGCTGCGTACCGGGCTCGCCGATCGACTGGGCGGCGATCACGCCCACCGCTTCACCGACGTTCACGAGCACGCCGCGTCCCAGGTCGCGCCCGTAGCACTTGCTGCACAGGCCCCAGCGGGTGTCGCAGGTGAGCGGGGTGCGTACCTTCACCTCGTCGATGCCGAGCGCCTCGATCGTCTCGAGCTCGTCCTCGTTGAGGAGGGTTCCCGCGGGGAACAGCACGTCCTGCGTCTCGGGATGCAGGATGTCCGAGGCCGGCACGCGGCCGAGGAGCCGCTCGCGCAGCGGCTCGATGACTTCCCCTCCCTCGACCAGCGCCCGCAGGACCACGCCGTTCGTCGTCTCGCAGTCGTCCTCGGTCACCACGAGGTCCTGCGTCACATCGACGAGTCGCCGAGTCAGGTAGCCCGAGTTCGCGGTCTTCAGCGCCGTATCGGCCAGACCCTTGCGGGCGCCGTGCGTCGAGATGAAGTACTCGAGCACGTTCAGCCCCTCGCGGAAGTTGGCCTTGATCGGGCTCTCGATGATCGAGCCGTCGGGCTTCGCCATCAGACCGCGCATCCCGGCGAGCTGCCGGATCTGCGCCGCCGAGCCGCGCGCGCCGGAGTCGGCCATCATGTAGATCGAGTTGAACGACTCCTGCCTCGCGTGCTTGCCCTGACGGTCGAGCACGTCCTCGCTCGAGAGCTGCTCCATCATCGCCTTGCCGACCTGGTCGCCGGCGCGGCCCCAGATGTCGACCACCTTGTTGTAGCGCTCGCCGGAGGTGACCAGCCCCGAGGTGTACTGGCTCTCGATCTCCTTCACCTCGCGCTCCGCCTCGCCGATCAGGCCGTGCTTCTCGCGCGGCACGAGCATGTCGTCGACCGCGATCGAGAGGCCGGCGCGGGTGGCGATCGTGAACCCGGCGTTCATCAGCCGGTCGGCGAAGATCACGGTCTCGCGCAGCCCGCAGCGCCGGAACACCGCGTTGATGAGCTTCGAGATCTCCTTCTTCTTGAGCGGCTTGTTGATGAGCTCGAACGGCAGCCCCGCCGGGAGGATCTCCGACAGCAGCGAGCGGCCGACGGTCGTCTCGTACCGGGTGAGCCGCGCGGTCTTCGCGCCGTCGTCGGCGACGTCCTGCTCGCGGATGCGTACCTTGATCCGGGCGTGCAGCTCGACCTGCCCGCTCTCGTACGCGCGGCTCACCTCGGCGACGTCGATGAAGCTCATGCCCTCGCCGCGGGCGTTGATCCGCTCGCGCGTCGCGTAGTAGAGGCCGAGCACGATGTCCTGCGACGGCACGATGATCGGGTCGCCGTTGGCGGGCGAGAGGATGTTGTTCGAGGACAGCATCAGCGTCCGCGCCTCCATCTGCGCCTCGAGCGACAGCGGCACGTGGACCGCCATCTGGTCGCCGTCGAAGTCGGCGTTGAACGCCGCGCAGACGAGCGGGTGGAGCTGGATCGCCTTGCCCTCGACGAGCTGCGGCTCGAACGCCTGGATGCCGAGCCGGTGGAGCGTCGGGGCGCGGTTCAGCAGCACCGGGTGCTCGCGGATGACCTCGTCCAGGATGTCCCAAACGACCGGCGTCTCGGCCTCGACCTCGCGCTTCGCCGCCTTGATGGTGGTGGCGATGCCCTGCATCTCGAGCTTGTGGAAGATGAACGGCTTGAAGAGCTCGAGCGCCATCTTCTTCGGCAGCCCGCACTGGTGGAGCTTGAGCTGCGGGCCGACCACAATCACCGACCGCCCGGAGTAGTCGACGCGCTTGCCGAGCAGGTTCTGGCGGAAGCGGCCGCCCTTGCCCTTGATCATGTCGGCGAGCGATTTCAGCGGCCGCTTGTTGGCGCCGGTCATGGCCTTGCCGCGACGGCCGTTGTCGAGGAGCGAATCGACCGCCTCCTGCAGCATCCGCTTCTCGTTGCGAACGATGATCTCGGGCGCCTTGAGCTCGAGCAGGCGCTTCAGGCGATTGTTGCGGTTGATGACGCGCCGATAGAGGTCGTTCAGGTCCGAGGTCGCGAACCGGCCGCCGTCGAGCGGCACCAGGGGGCGCAGCTCCGGCGGCAGGACCGGCAGCACCTCCATGATCATCCAATCGGGCTTGATCCCGGACTTCTGGAACGCCTCCAGCACCTTCAGGCGCTTCGCGATCTTCTTGATCTTGGTGTCGGACGAGGTCGCCTCGAGGTCCTTCCTCAGGTTCTCGATCTCGCGGTGGCTGTCGAGCGAGCGCAGCAGCTCCCGGATGCCTTCGGCGCCCATCATCGCCGCGAAGTCGTCGCCGAACTCCTCGACCTTCGCGAGATAGTCGTCCTCGGTGAGAAGCTGGCTGCGCTTGAGCGGCGTCATCCCCGCGTCCACGACCACGTAGGCCTCGAAGTACAGCACCCGCTCGATGTCGCGCAGCGTCATGTCGAGCACCAGCCCCAGCCGGCTCGGCAGCGACTTCAGGAACCAGATGTGGGCGACCGGGCTCGCGAGCTCGATGTGGCCCATGCGCTCCCGGCGCACCTTGGCGAGCGTCACTTCGACGCCGCACTTCTCGCAGATCACGCCGCGGTGCTTGAGCCGCTTGTACTTCCCGCACAGGCACTCGTAGTCCTTGATCGGCCCGAAGATCTTGGCGCAGAAGAGGCCGTCGCGCTCGGGCTTGAAGGTCCGGTAGTTGATCGTCTCCGGCTTCTTCACCTCGCCGTACGACCAGGACCGGATCTTCTCCGGCGAGGCGAGCCCGATCTTGATCGCGTCGAACTCCTCTTCCTGCGTGACCTGCTTGAAGAGATCAAGTAGTGCTTTCATGGTGACTCCGGTTGCCTGCCAGTGCCGAAAAAACCTTCAACGCAGAGGCGCAAAGAACGCGATGGGCGCAGAGGAACACTTTGCGGCTCTCTGCGTTCTTCGCGCCTTTGCGTTGAAGTAGTTCATCAATACCTTTCCAGGTCGATGTCGATCCCGAGCGAGCGGATCTCCTTGACGAGCACGTTGAACGACTCCGGCATGCCGGCGTCGATCTTGTGGTCGCCCTTGACGATGTTCTCGTACACCTTGGTCCGGCCCTGGATGTCGTCCGACTTGACCGTGAGCATCTCCTGCAGCGTGTAGGACGCCCCGTACGCCTCGAGCGCCCATACCTCCATCTCGCCGAAGCGCTGGCCGCCGAACTGCGCCTTCCCGCCGAGCGGCTGCTGGGTCACCAGGCTGTACGGCCCCGTCGAGCGCGCGTGCATCTTGTCGTCGACCAGGTGGTGCAGCTTCAGCATGTGCATGTAGCCCACCGTCACCGACCGGTCGAACGCGACGCCGGTGTGACCGTCGTAGAGGGTGACCTGGGTCTTGGTCCGCGTGAGCTGCATCGACCGGGTGCGCGGATCGTCGTCCGGATAAGCGAGATCGAGCATCGCCTTGATCTCGTTCTCCGATGCGCCGTCGAACACCGGAGTGGCGAACGGCACGCCCTCGCTGAGGTTCCCGGCCATGCGGATGATCTCCTCGTCGGTGAGCCCGGAGAGGTCCTCGGGCTTCCCGCTCGCGTTGTAGACCTGCTCGAGGAAGCGCCGGAACTCCGCGACCCGCGCCTGCGCCTTCAGCATCTCGCCAAGCCGCAGGCCCAGCCCCTTCGCCGCCCAGCCGAGGTGCGTCTCGAGGATCTGGCCGACGTTCATCCGGGACGGCACGCCGAGCGGGTTCAGGACGATGTCGACCGGCGTTCCGTCGGCCATGTACGGCATGTCCTCGACCGGCACGATCTTCGAGATCACGCCCTTGTTGCCGTGGCGGCCCGCCATCTTGTCGCCCGGCTGCACGCGGCGCTTCACGGCGAGGTAGACCTTCACCATCTTCTGCACGCCCGGCGGCAGCTCGTCGCCCTGGGTGAGCTTCTTGCGCTTCGCCTCGAACAGCTTGTCGAACTCGCCGCGGATGCGCTCGATCGACTCCTTGATGGCCTCGAGCTGCGCCTGCTGGTCCTCGTCGATGAGGCTGATGTCGAACCACGAGTGGCGCTCGACCTCGTCGAGGTAGGGTTTCGTGATCTTGGTGCCGCGCACCAGCTTCTTCGGTCCCTTGGCCGCGCTCTTGTTCATGAGCAGCCGCTCGATCCGCCCGAACGCGTCGGTCTCGACGATCCGCATCTGGTCGGCGAGATCCTTCTTGTAGCGCTTCAGCTCGTCGTCGATGATCGTCTGGGCGCGCTTGTCGCGCTCGATCCCCTCGCGGGTGAACACCTGCACGTCGATCACCGTCCCCGACATCCCGGACGGCACGCGCAAGCTCGTGTCCTTCACGTCGGAGGCCTTCTCGCCGAAGATCGCGCGCAGCAGCTTCTCCTCTGGGGTGAGCTGGGTCTCGCCCTTCGGCGTGACCTTGCCGACCAGCACGTCGCCGGCCTCGACCTCGGCGCCGATGTAGACGATGCCCGACTCGTCGAGCCGCGCGAGCTGCGCCTCGGAGAGGTTCGAGATGTCGCGCGTGATCTCCTCCGGCCCGAGCTTGGTGTCGCGGGCCACCACCGTCAGCTCCTCGATGTGGATCGAGGTGTAGCGATCGTCCGCCACCACCCGCTCCGAGATCAGGATCGAGTCCTCGAAGTTGTAGCCGTTCCACGGCATGAACGCGACCAGCATGTTCTGGCCGAGCGCGAGCTCGCCGAGGTTGGTCGAGGCGCCGTCGGCGATGACGTCGCCCTTCGAGATGCGCTCGCCGACCTTCACGATCGGGCGCTGGTTGATGTTGGTGTTCTGGTTCGAGCGCGTGTACTTGACGAGGTTGTAGATGTCGACGCCCACCTCGCCCGCCACCGTCTCGTCGTCGTTCACGCGCACCACGATGCGGGTCGAGTCGACGTAGTCGACCTCGCCGCCGCGCAGCGCGATCACCGCGGTGCCCGAGTCCACCGCCACGGTGCGCTCGATCCCGGTGCCGACGACCGGCGTCTCCGGTCGCAGGCACGGCACCGCCTGGCGTTGCATGTTCGAGCCCATCAGCGCGCGGTTCGCGTCGTCGTGCTCGAGGAACGGGATCAGCGAGGCCGCCACCGACACGATCTGCGACGGCGCGACGTCCATGTACTGCACTTCCTCGGGCGACTTGAGCGCGAACTCGTTCTTGGCGCGGCAGGAGACGAGCGAGTCGACGAGCTTGCCCTGCTTGTCGAGAATCGCGTTCGCCTGCGCGATCACGTAGTTGCCCTCCTCGATCGCGGACAGGAAATCGATCTCGTTGGTGACCTTGCCGTTCGCCACCTTCCGGTAGGGAGTCTCGAGGAACCCGTAGCGGTTGGTGCGGGCGTAGAGCGCGAGCGAGTTGATCAGGCCGATGTTCGGCCCCTCCGGCGTCTCGATCGGGCACACCCGGCCGTAGTGCGTCGGGTGCACGTCGCGCACCTCGAAGCCGGCGCGCTCGCGCGTGAGCCCGCCCGGGCCGAGCGCCGACACGCGCCGCTTGTGGGTGATCTCCGAGAGCGGATTCGTCTGGTCCATGAACTGGCTGAGCTGGCTCGACCCGAAGAACTCCTTGATGGCGGCCACCACGGGTCGGATGTTGATGAGCGTCTGGGGCGTGATCGCCTCGACGTCCTGGGTCGTCATGCGCTCCCGCACCACCCGCTCCATGCGGGACAGGCCGATGCGCACCTGGTTCTGGATCAGCTCACCGACCGAGCGGATGCGCCGGTTGGCGAAGTGGTCCTGGTCGTCGAGGCGGTAGCCCGGCTCGGCGTTGACCAGGTGGAGCAGGTAGGTGAGGGTGGCCAG
>Ga0299906_10002144_pt1 | contig 16555 bp, 15 predicted proteins | sample RVTome_14_FD_200259 | JGI IMG/M metagenome (GOLD analysis project Ga0299906, IMG submission 200259) | Soil microbial communities from uranium-contaminated site in the Upper Colorado River Basin, Wyoming, United States - RVT145D125 (version 2) ...
CTTGGAGACCAGCCCCTGGACCTTCATCAATTGGCGGGAGCAGGCTCAGGCCTACCGCAGTTCGGTGCACGGCTACGTCCATCAGAGTGGTGCGCTCAGCGAAAGCAGTGCCGGGATCTCGCTGCCGGTGATGTGGCTGGACTGATCGACGGTGGAGCCTAGGAGCCGGTTGCCGAACTCTTTTGGTGGACTGGCTAGATTATGTTTGCGTACCTGAGGCGGCGGCTTGCAGCAGCGGCACTGACGCTGCTGCTCGCCAGCCTCGTCGTGTTCGCATCGATCCACTTCCTGCCCGGCGATCCGGTTGTCATCCTGCTGGGTGAGCAGATTGGCGGCGACCCGGCGGTGGTCGAGGCGATGCGCCACCAACTCGGCCTCGACCGTCCTGTCCATGAGCAGTTCGTCGTCTGGATCGGCAACATCTTCGACGGCGATCTCGGACGTTCGATCCGTACCGGCGAGCCGGTCATGATCGATCTGCTTGTCCGCGTTCCGCGCAGTCTGGAACTGATTGTCGCCGGCCTGTTCGTGGCCGTGCTGCTTGGCGTGCCCTTGGGCGTGATTTCGGCGCGGGAACGCGGCCGCCCTGCAGGGACGATCGCGTCGATCGCTGCCGTCGCCGGCTTCTCCGCGCCAGTGTTCGTCACGGGAATTCTGCTGGTCATCGTCTTCAGCCTGTGGCTCGAGCTTCTTCCTTCCTCCGGCTACGTCGCCTTCTCCGATGATCCGCTTCTGCATCTCTCCTGCCTGGTGCTGCCGGCGACAGCCATCGGCGTCGCCTTCATGGGCGTGGTGGCACGCATGACACGCGCCAGCCTGTCGGACACGATGCGCCGCGACTTCGTCCGCCTGGCGCGCGCGAAGGGCCTTTCACGCGAGCTGGCGATCAGGCGGCACGCCTTGCCCAACGCCCTGGTGCCGGTGATCGCCATCGTCGGCATCCGGGCGGGAAACCTCCTTGGGGGAACGGTCATCGTCGAAGCCCTGTTCGACTGGCCAGGGCTGAGCTCCCTCCTGGTCAGCGCGTCCTTCTCTCGCGACTACCCTGTGATGCAAGGCACCTTGATTGCGATCTTCGTCATCTTCATCGTCATCAGCTTCCTCATGGATTTGTGCCAAGGGCTGATCGACCCGCGTGTTCGCGATAGGGATCGCTGAGCATGGCGAGGGCCCCTTCAATTGTCGCCAGTCGGCGCCTGAGCTCGACGGCGGTCACGTTCTCTGGAACGATTCTCGTGGTGATGCTTCTGGCCGCCTTGCTGGCCGACCTGATCGGCCCGCACGACCCGCTGAGCATCGATCCGAACCGGATTCTCGAGTCGCCGACCAGAACGTTTTGGCTTGGTACCGACGAGCTTGGCCGCGACCTGCTTTCGCGGCTGATGCATGGCGCACGGGTGTCGCTCGCAGTCGCAATCTCGGCTGTTGCGATTGCCGCTGTCGTCGGTGTCCCCTTGGGTATCACGCTGGCCTATGTCGGTGGGCGCGTGGAGACCTTGGCGATGCGGGTCGTGGATGTCTTCGTTTCGTTGCCTGAAATCTTCATAGCCATCGTCGTGCTGGCCTTCGCCGGTGGCGGCATGACGCCTCTGATCGCCACGATCGGACTGCTCTACTTCCCGCAGTTCGCCCGCGTGTCCCACAGCATGGCGCGCAGCATTCTGGTTCGCGATCACGTGCTCGCGTCTCGTTCCTTGGGGGCAGGCCCGCTCTGGATCGTGCGCAAGGAAGTCGTGATCAACATGTACTCTGTGATTGCCGTCCAAGCCTCCTTCACACTTTCCTTCGCCATGCTGACCGAAGCCGGCTTGAGCTTCCTCGGGCTGGGCGTGCCCGCACCGACGCCCTCCTGGGGCCAGATGATCGGTACGTTGAAGGACTACATCTACATCAACGCCTGGCCAGTGGTGCTGCCGAGCATCGCCCTCTTCGCTACGGTTTTGGCCGTCAACGTGCTTGGCGATTGCCTGCAGGATCGCCTGAATCCGGAGCTGCGGCGATGACGGCCCGCCAGGCGCTAGTGGTCGAAGATCTAGTGACGGTCTTCGACACGCCGGAAGGCGAGATCCGGCCGGTCGACGGTGTGAGCTTCACGATACCGAAAGGCGGAATCGTTTGCCTGGTGGGCGAGTCAGGTTCCGGCAAATCAGTGACAGCGCTCTCGCTGATGCGGTTGATCGACCCTCCCGGGCGGATCGCTGCTGGGCGCATCCAGCTAGGTGGGATCGATCTTCTCACGCTCACCGAGAGCGAGATGAACCACATTCGCGGCCGCAACCTCGCGATGATCTTTCAGGAGCCGTTGACCGCGCTCAATCCTTCCCGGCGGGTCGGCGGCCAGATCGCGGAGGTGCTTCGCATCCATCGGTCGGTGTCGAGACGGCAGGCGATGCGGCATGCCGTCGACCTGCTTGAGAAGGTCGGCATCCCCGATCCTGCGGTGCGCGCGCGGGCATATCCACACCAGTTGTCGGGTGGCATGCGGCAGCGAGTGATGATCGCAATCGCCTGCGCCTGCGATCCGGACCTGATCCTTGCCGACGAGCCGACCACAGCGCTCGACGTCACAGTGCAGGCGCAGGTCCTCAGGTTGCTTGTGGACATGCAGGAACGGACCGGGTCAGCCTTGTTGTTCATCACGCACGATCTTGGGGTGGTGGCAGAGATTGCCGATCGCGTCGTCGTCCTCTATGCGGGGCAGGTGGTCGAGGAGGCAGAAGCGGCGCGGTTGTTTGACAGCCCCGCTCACCCCTACACCGAGGCTCTGATCGCATCTGTGCCTGACGTTGATGCGCCGCGCAGCCCGAAGCGGCGCCTTGCGAGCATCGACGGGACGGTGCCGCTGCTGACCGAGAGTGGACCCGGATGCCGCTTCCGGGACCGCTGTCCGAAGGCTCATGCTCGCTGTCAGGCCGATCCACCGCTTGTCGAGCCGGAAGCGGGCCGCAAAGTCAGGTGCTGGCTGCATGTCTCCTGAAGCGCTCCTCACGGTCGAGGGGCTAGAACGTCGCTTCGTCGTCCGTCGCTCGCTGCTCGGTGCGTCGCGCCTGACCGTGCGCGCCGTGGACGGTGTCGACCTGCAAATCGAAGCAGGAAAGACCCTCGCCCTGGTCGGCGAATCGGGCTCGGGAAAGAGCACGCTCGGCCGCTGCATCGCGCGACTGGATCAGCCGAACGCGGGAACCATCCGCTTCGCGGGCCAGGAGGTCTTCCAACTGCGCGGCGATGGATTGAAGCGCTTCCGTCGAGACGTGCAGACCATCTTTCAGGATCCCTACGCGTCGCTCAACCCGCGTCGCAGGATCGGTGACGCCATCGCGGACGGGCCTACCATCCACCGGCTATGCAACAAGCAGGCACGCGCGGCGCTGGTCGGCGACCTGCTGGTCCGTGTCGGCCTGCGCCGGGAGCATGGCGATCGCTTTCCGCATGAGTTCTCCGGCGGGCAGCGGCAACGCATCGCCATCGCCAGAGCCCTGGCGGTCTCTCCCCGCTTGATCATTGCCGATGAGGCGGTCTCCGCCCTGGACGTGTCCGTGCGAGCGCAGATCCTGAATCTGCTGGCTGAGCTGCAGGAGGAGCGTGGTTTGAGCTACCTCTTCATTTCACACGATCTTGGTGTCGTCCGCCATTTCGCCGACAAGGTCGCGGTCATGCGGCAGGGCCGGATCGTAGAGGAGGGCGAAACTAATCGCCTGTTCGAGTCCCCTCAGCACGACTATACGCGCGCCCTGCTGGCCGCTGTGCCGCGGCCCGATCCTGCGAGGCGGCGATTTAGGAGGAAATAGTGCGATTGCACTGATCCAGCTGTGGGGTTGAGCCTCTGGCAGAACAAGTCGGGTGTCGGCCACCAGGCTCTTCTGCGCCTGCCGGTCTATCAGGGCCCGGCCCCACCCGCTGACGAGCGAAAGGGCCGCGCCAGGCTCTTGTGCCCTTTCTGCCACAGCCTATCTAGCAAGAGGCTCGGCCGCGGTTCCAGGCACTTGACCTGGAGCTCGACCCGGCTGCCGGCACTGCGCCATCCTTATGGGCGGAGCCGGGATTGGCGAGGCATCATCGGCGCGTGCCCAAGCCGGACGCGCCGCACATGAGGGCAAGAGGGCATGGATACCGAGAAGTACAGCGAACGCGCACGCGGCTTCCTGCAGTCGGCGCAGACCTGGGCCCTGGGCGAAGGCCACCAGCGTCTGACCGCCGAGCATCTCCTCAAGATTCTTCTCGATGACCGCGAGGGCCTCGCGGCCAACCTGATCCGCGCCGCCGGCGGCGATCCCGGCAAGGCCAAGGAGCGGCTGGCCGAGGAGCTGGAGAGGCTGCCCAAGGTCAGCGGCGGCGGCGCCGGGCAGCTGCATCTGGATCCTGGCATGGCCCGGGTGTTCACCCAGGCCGAGAAGCTGGCCGAGAAGGCGGGCGATTCCTTCGTCACCGTCGAGCGCCTGCTGCTCGCCATGGCCATGGACCGGTCGACCGGCGCCGGCAAGGCGCTGTCCGAGGCCGGCGTGACGCCGCAGACGCTGAACGCTGCCGTCGAACAGCTGCGCAAGGGCCGCACCGCCGACACCGCCTCGGCCGAGGCCGGCTACGACGCGCTGAAGAAGTACGCGCGCGACCTGACCGAGGCGGCGCGCGCAGGCAAGCTCGACCCGGTGATCGGCCGCGACGAGGAGATCCGCCGCACCATCCAGGTGCTCTCGCGCCGCACCAAGAACAACCCCGTGCTGATCGGCGAGCCCGGCGTCGGCAAGACCGCCATCGTCGAGGGTCTGGCGCAGCGCATCATCAAGGGCGACGTGCCGGAGAGCCTGAAGGAAAAGAAGCTGATGGCGCTCGACCTCGGCGCGCTGGTCGCCGGTGCCAAGTTCCGCGGCGAGTTCGAGGAGCGACTGAAGGCCGTGCTGGCCGAGATCTCCGGCGCGTCCGGCGAGATCATCGTCTTCATCGACGAGATGCATACCCTGGTCGGCGCCGGCAAGGCGGAGGGCGCGATGGACGCCTCCAACATGCTGAAGCCGGCGCTGGCGCGGGGCGAGCTGCACTGCGTCGGCGCCACCACGCTCGACGAGTACCGCAAGCACGTGGAGAAGGACGCCGCGCTGGCGCGGCGTTTCCAGCCGGTCTTCGTCGGCGAGCCGACCGTGGCCGACACCATCTCCATCCTGCGCGGCCTTAAGGAGAAGTACGAGCTGCACCACGGCGTGCGCGTCACCGACAGCGCGCTGGTCGCCGCGGCCACGCTCTCGCACCGCTACATCACCGACCGCTTCCTGCCCGACAAGGCGATCGACCTGGTCGACGAGGCGGCAAGCCGCCTGCGCATGGAGGTCGACAGCAAGCCGGAGGAGATCGACGAGCTCGACCGCCGGATCATCCAGCTGAAGATCGAGCAGGCGGCGCTGCGCAAGGAATCCGACCCGGCGTCCAAGGATCGCCTGGCCGAGCTGGAGAAGGAGCTGGCCGAGCTCGAGGAGCAGTCCGCCGCGCTCACTGCCGAGTGGCAGAGGGAGAAGCAGCAGCTGGCCGGCGCGCAGAAGCTGAAGGAGCAGCTCGACCAGGCGCGCTCCGAGCTGGAGATCGCACAGCGCGAGGGCCGGCTCGAGCGGGCGGGCGAGCTCGCCTACGGCATCATCCCTGGGCTCGAGCGCAAGCTGGTGGAGGCCGAGGGGCACGAGAAGGCGCAGATGCTGAAGGAGGAGGTGACCGACGAGGACATCGCCGCCGTGGTCTCGCGCTGGACCGGCATTCCGGTCGACAAGATGCTGGAAGGCGAGCGCGAGAAGCTGCTGCACATGGAAGACGCGCTGAAGGCGCGCGTCATCGGCCAGGAGGAGGCGATCCGCGCGGTCAGCGACGCAGTCCGGCGCGCGCGCGCCGGGCTGCAGGACCCGAACCGGCCGATCGGCTCGTTCCTGTTCCTCGGCCCCACCGGCGTGGGCAAGACCGAGCTGACCAAGGCGCTGGCCGGCTTCCTCTTCGACGACGACCAGGCGATGGTGCGCCTCGACATGTCCGAGTACATGGAGAAGCACTCGGTCAGCCGCATGATCGGCGCGCCCCCGGGCTATGTCGGCTACGACGAGGGCGGCGCCTTGACCGAGGCGGTGCGCCGCCGTCCCTACCAGGTCGTGCTGTTCGACGAGATCGAGAAGGCGCACCCGGACGTCTTCAACGTGCTGCTGCAGGTGCTGGACGACGGCCGCCTGACCGACGGGCAGGGCCGCACGGTCGACTTCCGCAACACGCTCATCATCCTGACTTCGAACCTCGGCTCCGAGGTGCTGGCGGCCCAGCCCGAGGGCGAGCCGGTGGAGAAGGTGCGCGGCCAGGTGATGGCGGTGGTGCGCTCGGCCTTCCGGCCGGAGTTCCTGAACCGGCTGGACGAGATCCTGCTGTTCCACCGCCTGAGCCGCAGCCAGATGACCGGCATCGTCGACATCCAGCTCCGCCACCTCGAGCAGCTGTTGGCCGATCGCAAGATCACGCTCTCCGTGGACGAGGCGGCCAAGCACTGGCTGGCCGAGCGCGGCTACGACCCGGTCTACGGCGCCCGGCCCTTGAAGCGGGTGATCCAGCGCGAGCTGCAGAACCCGCTCTCGCAGCTGATCCTCTCCGGCAAGGTCCGCCCGGGCGACACGGTCTACGTCACCGCCTCCAGCCTGGGCCTGGTGATCGGCGGCAAGCAGTTCGCCGCGGCCTGAGCCATGACGGCCTGAGCCATGACCGACGGAGCGGGCGGCGAGGCGGCAGGGGCCGTCTTCACGCCTGCCGCCGCCGTCTGGTCGCTGGCCGACCAGGGCCAGCGCGAAGCTGCCTGGCGCACGGGCTTGGCACTGCTGCGCCGGCGGCCGCGGGACCGGCTGCTGCTCGGCCTGCTGGCACGCCTCGCCGGCCGCAGCGAGGCTGCGGCCTTGCGGGACGCCTTGGCAGAGGGCGACGCCGAGGCGCACTTTCTCTGCGAGTCTCCGCCATCCGACGCTTCGCCGGCGCTGCGCGCGAAGCTTGCCACCTGGCTCCTGGACCTGGGCGAACCCGCCGACGCGCTTGTGCTTTGCCAGCCGCTGCCGCATCCGGCGCTGTCGCTGGCGACCGCCCGGGTGCTGCGGGCGCTCGGCCGGCTCGACGAGGCGGCAGCCGCCTATCGGCGCGTCCTCGCCACGGCGCCCGACCACCGCGAGTCACAGAGCCTCGCGCCTGCGCTTTCCGGCCAGGCGCCCGTGCTCACAGCGGGCGGGGGCCTGGCGGCCGTTCCCTTCCTGCGTCTTGCCTCGCCGCTCGACGCCGCGGCGCATGCGGCGCTGCGCGATCGGCTGCTGGCACTGCTCCCGTTCTTCGGGCCGGCGCAGGTGCATGCCGTGGCCGATGCGCCGGACAGCCTCGATCCGGCCCGCAGCGCCCGCGTGCTGATGCACCTGCCGTCGGAGACGGCGCCGCTTGCCCGTTGGCTGCAGGCTGAGCGGCGGCGGCTGCTTGCCCTGCTGCTGCTCGATCCGCCGTCCGTCGCCGCGCTCGAGCTGCAGGCGACCCTGTCGGGCACCGGCGACCGCTACGCCGCGCATCGCGATTCCGGCGACCGCAGCACCGGCCAGCGCAACCTGACGCTGGTCTACTACCTGCACCGCCAGCCGCGCGCTTTCCGCGGCGGCGCGCTCAGGCTCTATGACAGCGATCTGGCGAGCGGCCACTGGCTTTCCGGCGGCTACACCCGCATCGAGCCGGAGGACGGCACGCTGCTGCTCTTCCCCGCGGCCGCCTGGCACGAGATCGAGCCGGTCACCGACTGCGCCGACCCGGCGGACGGCCGGCTGACGGTCAACGGCTGGTTCCGCACCGCGCCGCCGCGCTAGGCTGCCCGGCATGTCCGAGCCGGTGCTTTCCGCCGCCGACCTCGCCGCTGCCGGCCTCGACCTGCTGACGCGCGGCAAGCTGGCGGTTGCCGCGAGCCTGGCGCGCCGGGCCGTGGCCGCCGATCCGGCGGCGGCGCAGGCTTGGCGGCTGGCGACCGAGGTGGCGCGCGGGGCGGGCGCGCTCGACGAGGCGCGCGCGGCGGCGGCGCGCTGGCGGCAACTGGCGCCGGCCGATGGCGAGGCGGACACCGTGCTGGCCGCGCTCAGCGAACGGCCGCCGGCGCCGGACTATGCTGGGCTGAAGCCCGTGCCCTTCGTGCTGATCGACGATTTCCTGCCCGCCGAGCGCAAAGCCGAGGCGGTCGACTGGCTGATGGAACATGCCGCCGACCTGGTCGAGGCCAGCGTCGTGAAGGCCGACGGCCAGCGCAAGCTCGATGGCGACAGCCGCTCGGCGCGGGTCGGCTTCGAGCCTGCGCCGCTCAAGGCCTGGCTGCAGCCGATGATCGCCCAGCTGGTGCCGCGCTGCCTTGCCGCCTTCGGCATCGAGGCCTTCACGCCCGAGCGCTACGAGCTGCACGTCACGGCGAGCTACCACGGCGACTTCTACACCGCACACCGCGACTACGTGCCGGAGCAGGAGAACCAGATCCAGACCCGGCGCATCACCTACGTCTACTACTTCCAGCCGCCCGGCGGCGCCTTCAAGGACGGCCACCTCCGGCTCTACGACTGGCAGGGCGCGGAGGGCGCGGCCAGCCGGCAGCGCTACACGACGGTTCTGCCGCTCGACAACCGCATGGTGCTGTTCCCGAGCCACGCGCTGCACGAGGTCTGCCGCGTCGTGGCGCCCTCGGGCCGCGTCGAGGACGGCCGCTTCACACTGAACGGCTGGGTGCACCGGGCGCGCGGTGCGGCAGCTGGCGCGACCGGAGCGAAGCGGAGCTGAGGCTTCAATCGGCGGCTCTGGCAACGCGGTGGGTTCGGCGGACAAGGTGGCGCTGTAGCGCCGCAAGCGAAAGCTCGATCGCAATGGCCAGGGCAGCCGCCGGTATGGCGCCAGCCAGCAGCCGCGTGGTGTCGCGCAGCGCGATGCCTTGCAGAATCAGGTCGCCCAGGCCGCCACCGCCGATGAAGGCGGCCAAGGTGGCGATGCCGATGCTCTCCACGGCAGCGGTACGCAGGCCACCCACTGTGGCCGGCAGCGACAGCGGCAGTTCGATCTGCACCAGGCTCTGCCATCGCGTCATGCCGATGCCCTTGGCTGCTTCGCGCAGTGACGGATCCAGCTCGCGAAGGCCGACATAGGCGTTGAGGAAGATGGGCAACAACGCCCGCAGCGTCAGCGCCAGCAGCGCCGGGGCGAAACCGATGCCGAGCAGCGGGATGGCGAGGCCGAGCACGGCAAAGCTAGGCACCGTCTGCGCTACGTTGGCCACCGCCGCGAAGCCCTGGCCAAGCCGCGGAAGGAGCACCCCGACCACCGCCATCGGAAAGGCGATAGCCAACCCGAGAGCAGTCCCTGAAGCGCTGAGCAGCAGATGCTGGCCTGCCAGTCCCAGGACGAGATTGCTGTTGTCGGCAAGGAAATCGATGAACGCCTGCATGGAGCCTAGCGCCTAGCCAGACGCTCGGCGAAACGCAGCAAGGCATCGCAGGCCAGTGCCATGAGTGCCGTCGGCAGCGCGCCGGCGACGATCATGTCGTTGTCCGCCGTGGCGATGCCGCGGAAGATCAGCACGCCGAAGCCGCCGGCACCGATGTAGGCGGCGAGGCTGGCGATGCCGATGGTCATCACCGTGGCGATGCGCAGGCCCGCCACCGTCATCGGCAGGGCGAGCGGCACCTCCACGTAGCGGAAGCGTTGCCATGCCGTCATGCCGATGCCGCGGGCAGCATCGCGCAGGGGCTCCGGTACGCTACCCAGGCCAATGGCGACGTTCCGGAGGATCACCAGCAGCGAGTAGATGCTGAGGCCGACCACGGCCGTCTGCGTGCCGAGACCGAGCGAAGGTATGAGAAAGGCAAAGAGCGCCAGGCTCGGTATCAGGTAGAGCAGGCCGGCGGTGGTCAGCACGGGCAGCTCGAGCCAGCGCACCTTCGCCGCCGTGATGCCCAGCGGCACGCCGAGCACCAGCGCTACAAGGACGGCGCCAAGCGAGATGGCGAGATGCTCGAGTCCCAGCTCAAGTACCAGCGTTGGGTTGCGCAGGATGTAGTCCATGTCCTCGGCTCAGCGCGGCGGCGCCACGGCGCCGACGATGGCCCGGACGAGATCCGGCGGCTCGAGCACCCATCGGGGCCCTCCCGCTTCGTCGCCAATGACGACCGGGGAGAGCTGCTGCCCCACCGACCGGCGCGCCAGAGCCTGGACGACGTCGAGCACCGAGGCTTCGGCAGGCACGGTTGGGCCTTCGGCGTCGCCCATCCGGGCGAATTCGCGCGCCTTCATGAAGCGCAGGCCCAGCAGCTCCCGGCTTTCGGCCAGGTAGGCGGAGACGAAGGGGGAGGCAGGCGCGAACAGCAACTCCTCCGGAGTGCCCGCTTGCACCACGCGGCCCTCGCGCAGCACCACGATGCGGTTCGCCAGGCTGAAGGCCTCCGGCAGGTCGTGCGTGACAAAGACGATCGTCTTGCGTGTTTCCGCCTGGATGCGCCGAAGCTCCTCCTGCAGCTGCTTGCGCACGACAGGGTCGACGGCAGCGAAGGGCTCATCCATCAGGATCAAGTCGGGATCGCCCGCCAGCGCGCGGGCCACGCCAACCCGCTGTTGCTGTCCGCCAGAGAGCGCGCTCGGGCGGCGCCGGGCGTACTCGAGTGGCGGCAGGCCCACCAGCCCGAGCATGGCATGGGCGCGCGCCAATCGCTGCGCCCGCGGATGCCCGGTGATGCGAAGGACCGCGGCGACATTGTCTTCCACGCTCATGTGCGGAAAGAGGCCGACCTGCTGGATGACGTAGCCGATCCGTCGGCGGAGCTGCACCGGGTCGATTGCCGCGGCATCCTCGCCCTCGACGTAGATGCGGCCGGCGCTGGGTTCGATGATGCGGTTGATCATTTTCAGCGTCGTCGTCTTGCCGCAGCCCGAGGGGCCGACGATGGCGCAGAGCTCGCCGGCACCCACGCTGAAGGTGACGTCGCTTACGACCGGCGCGCCACCATAGCTCTTCGACACGGCGTCCAGGTGCAGGGCATCCGGCATGCGTGGCGATTATCAGTGCGTTCGCAGGGCAACGCCATGGCGTTCGCCGAGCGACCGGAGCGCCGCCGAGAGTTCTTTCGCAATGACCAGGCAGTCTGCCAGGGGGTAGCGGTCGCAGTCGAAGCCGAAGACCTCCTTGAGGGTCCCGGCCGCGACCTCGGTCAGCCTGATAGTGCCGTCGGCCTCGATCGCCTCGATGCCCTCGGCCCGCTGCGCGCGCCAGTTGGCCGCCAGGGCCTCCTCACGATCGACGCCCGGCGGCAGCGCAAGCGCGATCCCTTGGGGCGCCACCCGGAGGGGATAGCCGCCGACCAGACCGAGCGGCCCCGGCGCATGGATCAGCTGGCCGCCTGGGTCGAGCAGCGCCATGACCGTGCGGACCGCCGAAGCGGCAACGATCCAGGTGGCGGCGGCGGCGCCGGGAATCCGCGCCTCCTGCGGCACGCGCCGGAAAACGTCGGGCCAATCGAAGTCCGCGGAGAGTTCGCTGTTGTCGATGGCGGCCCGGATCGGAAAGCCGAGATCGTGGGCGTGGCCATGCATAAGGATGTTGTAGGCATGAAAGTGATGCGCGGCGAGCGTGACGCGGACGCGGTGCGGCGGCACGCCGGCCATCTCCCCCAGCACTTGCTGCAGGGCAGGCACCAGCAGATCGCCGTTGCCGATGCCGAGGTCGGGCGCCAGCCCGGCAGCCGCAAGGGCTGGGTTGACCGCATCGGGATAGGAGCTGTTCACCGTCGGCACCTTGAGGCCGCTTTGCCTTGTTGCCCGCATCAGGTGATAGGCAAGCGCGGCATGCGAGGCGGACCAGACGCCCGACCCGGCGCCCAGCACGTGCAGCCGGCGTTTCACCGAATCCGGCAGGAGGTCGCGAAGCCACCAGGTTGCGAGCGTCGTGGCGTTGAAGATCAGGTCCGGGCGGCACGCGGCGAGCAGTTCACTCGTTCGGTCGATGTCCCGCAGGTCCGCGGCGCTGGCTGTGATCAGCGATTCGCTGCCCCATTGCAGCGCGCCTTGCTGGGCCGAGTTGGCCCGGCGCAGCGCCAGGTCGTGGTTGACGTCGGCCAGCACGATCTTGCCGCGGAACGTGGGATGGCGCACCAGTAACTCGGCGACGATGCCGCCGAGTTCTCCGGCGCCGAAGATGATTACCTTCGATCGCGGCCTGCTCATGTCCCCTGCATCTCTGGCTGTCGAGTGAGCGTGCGCGACGGTGCGGGCGAGAGCTCGCCCGCACCGTCCCTGCTTCGAGCTTTCCCTCTTCGCTAGCCGCCTAGGGAATGAGGCCTTCCTTCCGCAGGAACTCCTTGGCGACCTCCTCGGCCGGCCGCTTGTCCTGATCGATCGAGGAATTGATCGATATCATTGTGGCCTCGTCGATCTTGCCGGCGAGTGCGTTCAGCGCATCGGCTATGTCGGCGTGCTTCTCAAGCGTTTCGGTGCGGACCACCGGTGTCAGGTAGTAGGGCGGGAAGAAGCTCTTGTCGTCGCCGAGCACGGTCAGGTCATTGGCTTTGATTCGGCCGTCCGTGGTGAAGACCGAGATGACGTCGACATTGCCGCTGGCGATCGCCTGATAGACCAGGCCCGGATCCATGCCGCGGGCATCCTTGAAGTCGAGGCCGTAGGTGCTCTCCAACCCGGGGAGCGCATCGGGGCGCACCAGGAATTCCTGGGTCGAGCCGAGGACCAGATCGCCAGCGTGGGCAGCGAGATCGCTGAGCGACTTGATGCCGAGCTTCTCGGCGTCGGCCCGGCGCATGGCGAGCGCATAGGTATCGTTGAACCCGATCGGCTGCAGCCAGGTCAGGCCGAACTGCTCGGCGTAGCCCGCCTTGACGATGTTGTAGGCCTCGGTCGGATCGTTGACGACGGCATGCTTCAGAATCACCAGCAGCGCGGTCCCGGTGTACTCCGGATAGACGTCGATCTCGCCATTGACGATCGCCTCATGGATCACCGAGGTGCCGCCGAGCCCGATTTTGCGCTCGACCTCGTAGCCCTTGGCCTCGAGCAAGTCCGCCAGCATGTGGGTGATGACGATGCTCTCGGTGTAGTTCTTCGAGCCGACGGTGATGGTGTCGGCGGCCGCCGCCGGCCCGCCGATGGCCAGGGAGCCGACGAGGAGCGCGCCGGCAAAGATGGCGCGTCTGCTGAGGTTCAGAAGCATGGTGTTGTCCTCCGGGCTGATGTGCCGCCCGGCACCGCCGTGCCGGTCGCCGCCTCTTGGGGCGCCCATAATGCTGCGGCAGCGGAATGGAGAAAAGCAAACTAAAACAACGACATCATAGTGGTGTCACTCTGACGTCAAAACGCTTTCGACACTGGCATTGCCCGCCAGAAACGGCATAGTCGCAGGCGGGCGCAGGGGAGACGGGGCTTTGGCGAAACCGACCTTGATCATATTCGGGCTTGGCAACGTCGGCGGCCAGGTCACGGAGTTCCTGGCGCGCGTGCCAAATCTCGGCTGGCGCATCATCACCGCCAGCCGTGATCTCGAGCGCGGCCTGCGCAAGACCCGCTCGGCAATGTTCGGCGCAAGCTACATGGGCCTCTACCCGGACCTCAGCTTCCGCCAGGCCGACCTCGATGACATCGAGCACACGGCAAGCATCCTGCGGGAGGAACAGCCGGCGATCGTGGTGAACGCCGCCAGCTTCGCCGCCTGGTGGCTGCGCGACCTCCTGCCGCCCGAGATCCGGTCGGATTTCCAGGCGGTGGGGCCGGGCCTTTGGTCCGCCGCGCACATGACGCCGGCCTTCAAGCTGATGCGGGCCATCGAGGCAAGCGGCACAGGGCCGGTCTACCTCAACGTCTCCTATCCCGACCTCGTCAACGTCGCGCTGGCGCGCAGCGGCCCCGGGCCGTCGCTCGGCGTCGGCAACATCGACCTGCTGGTGCCGGCAATACAGCACGTTGCCGCGCGGCAGCTCTCCGCGCCGATGCGGCATGTCGTGCCCTACATCGTGGCGCACAACCACCACTCCTTTAACATCCTGACCAACGGTACGACCTACGGGCTGCCGTTCTTTCTGAGGATCATGCTGGCCGGCACCGATGTCACCGACCGCTTCGACCGCGAAGCGCTGATGGCCGACGTTGCCGCTCGCTCGTCCATTCCCTCCGCGGCAGGCGCCAGCACGCTGGCGGCCGGCTCGCTCTGCAAGGTGCTGCTCGCGGTCATGACCGATAGCGGCGAGCGTTCGCACATCCCCGGTCCGAACGGGCTGCCTGGAGGCTATCCCGCCATGCTGAGCGCGATGGGGGCCCAGCTCATGCTGCCGGCGAGCCTGCCGCTGGCGGAGGCCGTGGCGATCAACGAAGCCGGCCAGCGCGCGGAGGGGATTGCGGCTGTCGAGACCGGCGGGCGCGTCCTCTACACCGAGGAGGCCAGGCGCGTGCTGCGGGATCGCCTCAGGATTTCCCTCGACGGCTTTGCGCCGGCGGAGGCGCACGGCGTTGCCTTGCGTATCGACGAGGGCCTGAAGGCTCTCGGCGCGCGTTTCGGGCTGCGCAGCTGAACGGGGCTCAGCTGCCCCGCTCCTTTTTCAGCCTCTCGGTGATCGCCTCCAGGATCCAGGTATTGCGCGAGATCTTGCCGGGCCGGCGGCTGCGCGCTTGGTCGATCAGGGAAAAGAGGTAGAAGGATCCGCGTAGGGTAAAGCGCATCTCGTCCTCGTCGCGCGGTCGCCTGGCGGAGGAGGCAGGAGGCTCTGGATCGCGGTCGTTCGTCATCGACGCTCCGATGCAACCAGGCGTCGTGACGTGTCAGTCAAACGCTCCGGCGAAGCATAGCACGCGGGAGCTAGGCCAAGGCGTCTCGTCCTTTGCCGCCGGCCTCCGGCTACGGCTTCTCCGCCACCTGCGTCGGCAGGCTGTCGCCGCGCAGCCGGTCGATCTCGGCCACGGCGGCCAGGAACTCAGCCAAGTCGGTCCCGGCGAGCTTCTCGCCGGCCGGCAGCTTCAGCCCGAGCGGGTTCACCTGCTTGCCGTCGAGGTGCACCTCGTAGTGCAGGTGCGGGCCGGTCGACTGTCCGGTGGTGCCGACGTAGCCGATGATCTCGCCCTGCTTCACCCGCGTGCCCTTGCCGACGCCCTTGGCGATCTTCGACATGTGCGCGTAGGCGGTCTTGTAGGTGCCGTTGTGCTTGATGCGCACGTACTTGCCGTAGCCGTTGTTCCAGCCCGCCATCTCGATCACGCCGTCGCCTGCGGCATAGATCGGCGTGCCGGTGGGCGCGGCGAAGTCGACGCCCTTGTGCATCTTGTTGTAGCCGAGGATCGGATGCTTGCGCATGCCGAAATTCGAGGAGAGGCGGGCGCCGTCGATCGGCGTCTTCATCAGCGCCTTGCGCACCGACTGGCCGGCGAGGTCGAAGAAGTCATCCACGCCGCTCGACGGCGTGAAGCTGTAGAGCTCGAGCGCTTTGCCGGAGAGCGTCAGCCCGGCGAAGAGGATGCGGCCGGTCTTCGCCAGCTCGCCGTTCTTGTCGTAGTAGGCCTCGTACAGCACCTCGAAGCTGTCGCCCGGCTGGATCTCGCGCTGGAAGTCGACGTCGAAGCTGAAGATGCGGATCAGCTCGATCAGCGCCGGAATCGGCACGCCGGCCGCCTCGGCGGCGGCGAAGAGGCTGTCGTCGATCACGCCGGACTGCGCCTGCAGCGCGACGCGCAGCGGCCGCACCTGCGAGTCGGCGTTGAAGCCGCCGTCGTCGCTGCGCACCACCAGCACGTCCTGCTCGACCGAGGGCTGCAGCGCGAGCGCCAGCAGCGACTGCGTGCCGGGCTCTTCGCCGGCCGCCGCCATGACCTCCTCCGGCGACTCGAAGGTCAGCCGGAGCTGGTGGCCGGGCCGCAGGTGCGTGGCGCTGAACACCTCCTCCAGGGCCACCACGGCGTCGTGCGCGTCCTGGCGGGTGACGCCCTCGCGCGTCAGCAGGGCCATCAGCGTGTCGCCGGAGGCCACCTCGATGACCACGCTGGCGGCGGCGGCGGGCGCCGCCTCGGCGGCGAGCACGCGCGTGGTGAGCTGCTGGCTGGTGAGATAGAGGCTGGCGGGGATCGCGCGCTCCAGGTCCGGCACGGCCGGCGGCAGCGCGACTGGCAGTGCGGCTGGCAGCGCGAGCGCGGCGTCGGGCAAGGAGGCCGGGGGCTGGGTCGGCGCGACGGCGATCAGCGCATCGGCCGGGCTTTCGCTCGGCTGCGCAAAGAGCACGACCGCCAGGGCGGCCGGTGCCAGCAGAAGGGCCAGAACGCCACTTCTCCGGGTCAGACTGCGCAGACCCGTTGCATCCCCCTCAGACCGCATCGACGGGAGCTCCCCCCGCTTCTTGTTGTCCCTGCCGTCGTCGCCAGAAAATCGTCTTGCGGGGCGCTGCCCTCCCCGTGGCACGCCCTCTTGCCGGTACCTTGCGAAGCGAGGCCGTGAACTGTCAAGCGCGGAAAACGCCGGCGACGCTCCATAACCCTTCACTATGAAAGCTTTAGCGGTCGCGCGCGAGCCGCCGCCGAG
>Ga0299906_10002145_pt1 | contig 16548 bp, 17 predicted proteins | sample RVTome_14_FD_200259 | JGI IMG/M metagenome (GOLD analysis project Ga0299906, IMG submission 200259) | Soil microbial communities from uranium-contaminated site in the Upper Colorado River Basin, Wyoming, United States - RVT145D125 (version 2) ...
GGCCTCCCAGAACGTGAGGACCGGATGATCGAACCCGTCCGCGACGGCGTCGTACACCGCAGTCGTCGTCGCGTCAGCATCCAGCTCGCTCATGGCGTCGCCTTAATGTGACGCGAGGATCGCAGGTGTATCAGGCCGCGGGGAGTTCAACATCTGGAGCTGGCAGGCGACCGAATGTCACTGCTGAGCACCAACTCGTGGGACGCCGGCGAACATCGACAGCTTCAGCCAAGTGGGAAACGCACGGCGGAGGGCCGCGGACCCGTCAATGGAGATGTCGCCGTTCCGAAGTACCTGTGGCCACGTCCGGTCGCCCATCCAGACGGCCGCGAACGCCCGCAGGTCGGCCTCGACCGTGACGTCGACGTCGTACCCGGGGTCGGCGTCGCAGATGTCCGCCTCGTCGGCGGTCAACAGCAGCCACCAGTCCCGCAGATGTCGCTCCACCTCGGGGAACACGAACTTCACGACTGTCCGGCCTGCGGGCAGGGCGTCATGGTCGATGTTGTAGTGGACGTCCCACAGCAGCACTTGCGGGTCGAGGTCCTGGTCGCCCAGATCGGCGGCCCAGCGCGTGCCCCAGATGCCGATCGCCTCGACGATGGGGCGCAACTCCAGCCCGGCGGATGTGAGGGTGTAAACGATGCGGTTGTCGTCCTCATGGCGGTTGACGAGCTCGTACCTGACGAGGGTACGGAGCCGCTTGGCCAGCAGCGCGGACGACATCTTGGGGTTGCCGCTGCGGATCTCGTTGAAGTGGCGGCTTCCGCTCAACAACTCGCGCACGATCAGGAAGGACGCCTGGGTGGACCACGGGCAGGGCAAGATCTTCTGCCTGGCGGAGGGCCCGGACGCGGAGACGGTCAGCCGGGTGCACAAGGAAGGACATGGCCTGGTCGCCGACGCGGTCTTCGAGGTCGCTCACTACGCCTGACGGCGACCTCCAGAGGTCACGCTGCCCTCTCTCGGTTTTGAAGGGCCCGATCTGCGGTTCCCTCTCCGTGTCTGGCGCGACGGCGTGAAACGCGTTTGTGCACATCAGCGGCGCTGCTCCATCCGATTTGGTCTGGCGGTTTGGCGGTCATCCGGATGAGTCGTCTGGAGATTGGCGACAAAATTGGCGACAGCGAGGGTCCGTGACGCAGCCGCGGAGGCGTTGCCTATGAGGGATCCTGGTCGCCTTGCGCGGGAGGGGCGTCCGTGAAATGGGCCCGCGTGCTCGGATCAAGCATCTCGAGGAAGGCGTCGGAGTAGTTCCCCTCGCGGGTGTCCGCGTCCGACTTCCAGTAGCGGAACTTGACCCCGTAGTCCCTCTGGTTGCGAGTGGCTAACTCGTCCTTCCGGGAGTCGTCCCCGTAGAGGCAGAGCACGTGGTCACGATCCCGGCCGAGGAGTTCGGCGTTGACCTTCCCACGAGCTTGTTCCTCGTCGGAGTCCCTCCCGCCGTTTGCGACGGGGGGAGGATCCCAGGTTCAACCGATGCGAGTCGTGCGCCCTATGGCGCGCGTCAAGGCAACGAACCGTGAGGGTCCACCCCAGGCAAACAATCACCTTCGAGCCATCGGAGCAGCAGCAGCACAAGCGGGCTCCGCCGGATCCACTCCCCGGGATCAGCTGATGAGTCCCGCGTCGAGCGCGCGGCGAGCCGCGCTGACCCACCAGTCGAAGGTTTCACGGGCCGCCTTGCCGCCGTGCTCGGTGAGGTGCATGGCCATGTTCCAGCCCATCTCGACGATCCCGGACACCAGGCCGACACGCATGGCTTCTTCGTCATGGTGCGCACCCGTGATATCGCGGATGTCTTCGAGGATCATCTCACGTGTGGCGTGGACCTGTGCTGCGCAGCCGGCGAGGAACGAGGCGAATTCGATGATCGGCGGCCCTCGTGTTGCAAGCGCCCAATCGATCACGACGATGCCGTCCGCCTCGAGTGCGATGTTCGGGAGCCACAGGTCGCCGTGCAGCAACGTCGAGCCACTCCGCTGCACAAGCGGCCGAGCCAGGGTGGCGGGCTGGTCGTGGATGGCGAAGACGAGTTCGGTGACCTCTTGCGGGGCGATCTCGGCGAAGCGCTCCCATCCTCGGATGCTGAGATCCGGCAACGGGTTGCCGCGATCCCGGAGTGCGCCCATGACCCGCGGGGAGAACGCGGCCAGGCGGTCCTCGAGAGGCAGCAGCTGCTCGACATGCTCATCACGGAAGTGTGCGTGCATCGCGACCGCGGCCCGGATGATGCGGCGGCACTGTGATCGGCTGATGCGGCTGCCCCATCCAAGGATCCTGCCGGACAGGTCGCGCATCGCCATAATCCAGTAGCCGTCTTCGCGCCATGCGCCGACGATCGGATGACCGATCCCCGGCGGCAGCCGGTCGAGCACTCCTGCCTGCCAGAGGGCGATCTCGCGCACCTGCCCGGGGGGAGAAAAGGCCATGGTGAGGTCCTGCGCGGGATCGAAGCGCTTGAGGATCATTTGCGAACCGTCGACGAGACGCGCGCGCTCCAGCCGGGCGCCTGATGCCCCGTCGTGGTCTTGGATCGGTGCACGCTCGACGATCGCGGCCCGCGTCGTCGAAGCGGTCATGGCCGCCCCTCGAGGTCGCCGAGGTGATGCTCGGGCAGGTGCTCGAGGAGCACGAGCTCCAGCGCCCCTCCGTCGAGCCCCTCCTGCCGGTGCAGGGTCGCCGCGTCGAACCAGACGACATCTCCGGGTCCAACCTCTCGAACCGAAGTGCATCGGAGCGAGCCGTCGGGAGAGCGCGTCCAGGTCTCGTAGAGACCGCGTCCTTCGAGGACGCGCGTGACACCCCATCTGCCGCCATGATCGTGGACGCTGGTCGGCACGCCCGGCGGGAACCACCGAAGTCCGAGCGCCGGTCCCTTGGCCAGGGCGGCGATCGGCAGCCCGCGGGCACTGCGTATCGCTTGCGCGCGGGCCGCGGCCACTTCCGGAGGGAGCGGAACGGTCGCAAACCACCTCGAGAGCCGGGACTGTTGTTGGCGCCCTCCGTCTGCGATGGCGGCTGCCTGTTCGAGCAGGTTGGCTGCGGTCGGCGCTGCCGTCACTCCGGTCATGATTCCTCCGATCTTGGCCGACGACGACCCGGCGGGCGGGTCGAGCCTCGTCGCGACCTCCGGATCGAACCGTAGGCGGGGGCCATGTGAGAGACCGTGTGAGCCGGGACGCATCTCTCGTCGCGAGGTCACACGCGCCGTCACACGCCGGGCCGGCATGGTTGGTGTCGTCAGCGAAGCCAGGAGGTGGCAGATGGCCAAGGTAGGGAGAGCGACGGCGGCCCAGCATGAGGAGGCGCCGGGGTTCGAGGGGCACTACGGGGAGGCCGACGGATACACGATCGGGTTCGAGGCGTACTCGCAGGACCAGGATGTCGCGCCGCTGTTCAAGGGGCTCCCGAACGATCGGTGCCAGTGCCCGCACTGGGGCGTTGTCTTGAAGGGGCGGCTCATCTACCGGTACGGGGACGGTTCAGAGGACGTCATCGAGGCGGGCGAGGCGTACTACGCGCCGCCCGACCACACGCCCGTGTTCACCGCCGGGACCGAGGTGGTCGAATTCAGCCCGTCGGCCGACCTCGCGACGACGATCGAGGTTGTCATGCGCAACCTGGAGGAGATGGGAGCTTCCTCGTAGGGGGCCTTGTGCCGCGCGTCCGGAGCCAGCACGATGAGGGCGTGGGCCTTGCGATCCATCTGCTCGGAGCGCCGGCGGTTCTCATCGACGGCGCGCCGCAGCCTGCGCCGCGCGGCCGCAAGGCGTGGGGGCTGCTCGCCTACCTGCTGCTGACTGGTCGCCCCGTCGCGCGGGAAGAGCTCGCGCGGTTGCTGTTCGCCGAAGCCGATGATCCGCTGGGCGCGCTGCGGTGGAACCTCGCTGAGCTGCGTCGCCTGCTGGGCCCGACGGCCGCGATGCAGGGATCGCCGGTCGCCTTGGGGCTGCCGCCCGACGCGTTCGTGGACATCCGCGCGCTCGCGGGCGGGACCTGGGTTCCCGCCCTGGAGATGCCCGGCCTCGGTCGGGAGCTGCTCGAAAGCATGTCGTTCGGCGGCGCGCCCGCCTTCGAGGCGTGGCTGGCCGCCCAACGCCGCCACATGCAGGCTCAGTCAGAGTCGATGCTGCATGAGGCGGCGTTGGCGCGGCTGGCCTCCGGACACGGGGATGGCGCGATCAGCCTGGCGGCACGGCTGGTCGCGATGAACCCCTTCGAGGAGAACTATCAGGAGCTGTTGATCCGATCGCTGGCCGCCTCCGGCGACAAGGCCGCCGCCGCACGGCAACTGGCCTCGTGCGTGGAGCTGTTCCGCAAGGAACTCGCCGTCGAGCCCGGTCCCGCGGTCTACGCCGCCGCGGAAGCCACCGGCATAACCGCGACCGCGACTGCGGCCACGGGCCGGGCCGCGGCTCAGGCGCAGCTCGACGCGGGCGAGGCCGCGATCGGCGCCGGCGTGCTCGACGCCGGCCTCGAATGCCTGCGCCGCGCTGCCGCCGAGGCACACGCGTGCGGGGAGTTGGAGGTGAAGGCGCGCGCGCTGCTCGCGCTGGGAACCGCTCTCACGCACGCTGCGCGGGGCCGGGACGAGGAGGCCGCCGCCGCGCTGCACGAGGCCATCGCCATCGCGCTGCGCGCGGGGAGGCCGCAACTCGCCGGAGAGGCCCACAGAGAGTTGGCGTGGATCGAGATCCTGCGCGCTCGCTACACGCAGGCGCTGCGACAGATCGAAGCCGCGCGCGCGGCCGCCGGCGATCATCCCTTCCTGCGTCTGGGGCGCGGCGCCGTGGCCTACCAGCAGGGACACTACGGCGAAGCCCTGACGCTGTTCACCGATGCCGTTCACGAGACAGAAGCGGTGGGAGATCGTCGCACGCTCGCACTTGGCCTCGGTGAGCTGGGGCTGCTGTATCTGATGCAAGAAGACCAGCCGGCGGCACGCGCCGCGCTGGACCGGGCGCTCGAGGAAGCGCGCTCGTTGTCCTGGAATGCCTTTCTCCCGTATCCGGAAGCGCTGGTGGGGATCCTCGACGTCGCCGCGGGTGATCTCGACGCTGCGACCGCAAGGCTCGAGCACGCCTTCGCGCTGGGATGCCAGATGCGCGACTGCTGCTGGGAGGGGATCGCGGCCGCCGGACTCGCGCTGCTTGACGAGGCGAGGGGAGACGCCGATGCCGCGCTCGAACGGTTCGACGATGCGAGGCTCCGCAGCGTCCGTGAGCCCGATGCGTGGCTCTGGGCGCACGCGTTCGTGCTGGACCGTGCCTGTGCGTTCGCCGTCGGTCACGGGCTCGAGCAAGCCGCGACATGGGTCCAGGATCTCGAGACGCTCGCCGCGCGCACCATGATGCGCGAGTTCCTCGCGCGCGCCTATCTGCACCGGCACGCCCTCGGCGATACCGACGCGTTGGCTGCCGCCGAACTCGTCGCGGCCGATGTCGACAACCCCGCGCTACGCCGGCGGATCACTGGCGGAGCCGCGGCCGACGCCCGGACGAAGGCTGCGTCAGGCGAGATCGTCGGGTAACCACGGAAGCGCGCCTGAATGGCCTATCGGCACGGCGGCATCTCACAGACCCTTCATATGGACAAGTGTGTCTCCTTGCTGTTCCCTCTGCCGGGGGCAGAAGCGGAATCGGTAAGTGGCGGAGGCGGAAGGAATCGAACCCACCAAGCGTGATTAGACGCTTCCACGGTTTTGAAGGGCATCCACGTTGGTCCCGTGTCATCCCGTCTGGCCCATCGAGACGCGTTTGGGCAGGTCACGTTCGGTGCGTCGTCCCACCTGGCCCAGCCAGTCTCGGTCGGTTCCGTTGCGTTTGGCCCCAACATGGCCCCAGGGCGGTCTATCGCTGCCTCGTCCAAAGGGGCACCTCAGGGCCATTCGGCCGGCCGCGACGGGACCCCTACAATATCGAGCGCCACGCGAGGAGGTAAGTGAATTGGGGACGGGCTATCTCGATCATGCCATCCACGTCCTGTTGTCGAGGCACCCTTCCTGCGTAGGGTCGGTCCAACAGAACGCCGTCACGTACGACTCTGCACGATGGAGGTCGATCCTCAAGGCGGTCGGCGCCGACGTGGATTCTGCGTTGTTCAGCACCGACGCGATCTCGCGAGAGGATCTGTCCGAGAGGGCCCATCGTACTGATGCCACTGCCGTAGATCGGATCCGAGGAAGCGTACGGGGAGATGAAGCGTCGTGAGTGAAGTTCGCGAAGTCTTCTTGCTCGGCGCCGGGTTCTCCCATGTCGTCTCGAAGGAGATGCCGCTGACCAAGAAGCTCGGCGAGGCAATCAAGACTCGCGCGGAGGAACACTGCCTGACCTGGGCCATCGACGCCTCTTTGTACGGACCGGCATACTTGGGCTTCAGGAGGTCGAGATGACAGACAGAACACGCAGCTACTCGTGGGAGGATCCGGCCGGGCTCGCCGGAGCCGGCAGCCAGATGGCGGGGCTCGACTACCTGCGCGCGATGATGAACGGGGATCTGCCACACCCGCCGATCTGTGCCACAATCGGTTTCCGGTTCGTATCCTTCGACGAAGGACACGCCGTTATGGAGCTCGAGCCGGGCGAGCACCAGTACAACCCGATCGGGACCATCCACGGCGGTGTCATCGTCGCGTTACTCGATTCCGTCGCCGGGAGCGCCGTGCACACCACGCTGCCCGTCGGCGTGGCGTACACCACCGTCAGCCTCACGACGTCATTCCTGCGCGCCGTGCGCTTGGACTCGGGGCCCTTGCGCGCGGAAGGGAAGCTGGTGAAGGCGGGACGGCGTGTGGCCCTATCCGAGGCGACCCTTGAAGACACGTCGGGGGCGCTGTACGCGCACGCGACCGCTAACTGTTTGATCCTTTCCGGCTAACTCGGCAGCCAGTAGGCGACCACGTACCCCCGGCGCCTGCCGTACGGTGATTTCATCGAGGAGGCGCGCCGGCGCGTTCACTATCCCGGGTTGACCGACCGTGGTGAGGCTCAGGTTCCGGCGTGGAGATCACCGCCCGTCCGGCCACTGCGCGGCCCGAGGACGACGACCGCCGTCTCTTGGGGACGCCGTGCTGCGTAGCCGTCCAGGTTCCGGTCCAGTTCGCGCCAGCGTTCCCACAGCCGTTCACGCTCGCCGCACACCGCAGCCCTGCCGAACACGTCGCGCCGGATCCCGTCAGCCAACTCGACGACCGCGTCCGGGCGGGCCTGCAGGTTCAGCCACCAGGCTGCCTCGGGCGCGCCCCAGCCGTTCATGGCCATCGAGATCAGGTTGTCTCCGTCCTTGTAGTAGCCGAGGATCACCCTTCTCCACGCGGAGGCCCAAGCGGAGGCGGAAGGAACGGTATAAGAACACCAAGGTCGCAGGTCAGAGTCTTTGGGTGGACGCGAAGCGCTGGGGACGCACTGGTCGCGATTGATCTCGGCTCGCGCTTAGCCGAAATCCTGCGTAAGAACGGTCTGGCGACCGCCAAGTGATTGAATCGGGACGGGTGATCCGGAGGGCTCTGGCCTTCCCCGGGTTTCGTGGAGTCCGATAACTGGATTCCTCATGGCCACGACAGAGCAAGGTCCCACCAGAGTGTCCGTGAGCGAGCGGTGCGTCTTACTCTGGACGGCATCGAGCAGCACGGTTCGAAGTGGCGGTTCGAACGGACCTGCGGCCATCAGGTCGCCTTGTCCATCGCTTCGATAAGGATGTCGCGCGATGGGTGCGCGGCTTGGCCGGCTCCGCCGGCCTCGGGATCGACCGAATGGATCTTCTCCATGATCGTTTCGTCTTGCATCCAGTAGCGCATCGGCTGGAGAACGAGCGACGTGCTCACGATCGCGTACCACACCTCGGGGAACTTCATGCTCGCGACGTTCATCTTGCGATCGAACTCGGTGAGGCCATCGGGCGGCTCCGTCCCACCCAGAGCCGCGCGCCACGACGACGTCCGCAGGCGATCGTTTCGGATCGAGTTCTGAACCGAAGGCTCGAGCATCCGTCCAACCTCTGTGTCGACGAGCACGCTCTGCGCGCGCGCGTCGTCGGGATGAGCTGCAAGGACCGACGACACGAACGACGCGTGGACGACGGCATGTGAAACGCCGCGTCCGTACTGCGGGTTGGTGATCGATGCCGAGTCACCGACGAGATGCAGGCCCGTAACGACCGGGTCCCCGTCCACGACCAGTCGCCTGACGTAGTTGTTGAGGTTCCCCATGACCGCGGCATCCGTGATCGGTCTTCCGCATGCGACCCAGTCTTGGATGTGTGGGATCGACGAGACGAAAGCGTGGAACCCCTCCGCGTTACGCAACCGGCTCTTCAGTTCCTCGTCCTCCGGGAGCGTGCCGATCGCGAACTGCATGACGCCGTTGTCGCCGGGGAACATCAGAGCGGCGCCCCATGGCAGAGGGAAGACGCTGAGGAAGGCGTTGTTGATCTCCGGAAGTCCCTCGTCGGTCGTTCGCAGGTAGTACCTGCCGAAGTAGAGCTGGTTGCAAGGTTCTTCGTAGTACGCCGGGGCTCGCGCGCCGATCGCATCCAGCCAACGGCCGACCTGCGTGCGACGCCCGCTCGCATCGATCACGATGTCGCCGTCGACGATCTCGCCACCGTCGAGCGAGACGCCCGCGACGTGAGGGATGCCGTGTCGCGCGCGTGCCTCCAGTCCGGCAACGTGTGCGCCCGTCCGGAAGGTCACGCCTTTCTGCTCGAGCGCCGCCTTCCGGATGAACCACTCGACCATGGGCCTGCGCGCGTTCAGCACGACGAGATCGTCTTCGCCGTCCACGAAAGGCATCCCCGGCGGCTTGAAGACTTCCTTCGACCGCCGGATCGCACCGTTCGACTCGATGTAGGTCAGCACATCGAGCGCGCGCTGCGAGAGCACCTTCACCGCACCTGCGAGGAACGCGTGCGCCTGGTTGCTGTGCGGTGTCCCTTTCCTGAACCAGAGCGTCTCTGCATCCATCGCGTCGGGGGCGACGGTGTCGTCTGCTTCGAGCACCGTCACGTCCCACCCGTCGCGCGCGAGGAACAGCGCAGACGAGAGCCCTGCGATGCTCCCTCCGATGACGATCGCCCGCATGCTCGCTCAAACTCCGCGTTCAATCGCGCGCGCGATGATGACGCGCTGGATCTGATTCGTTCCCTCAGGGTCCGTCATGGCGAGTTGCGGCGCATTGTAATCTGTGCCGGATCGAGGGTCAGCTCATCACGCCGTACTTCTTCTCGCCGGGTGTTCTTATACCGTTCCCTTCGCGGAGGCGGAAGGAATCGAACCCACCCGGCCCCGTGAAGGGCCGCACCGGTTTTGAAGGGCCTGGCCCGCGGTTATTCTGTGTCTGGCGCGACGGCGCGAATCGCGTTTGTGCACGTCAGCGGCGTTGTTCTATCCGAGATGGTCTGGTGGGTTGGCGCTCATCCGCGGGAGTCGTCTTGGGATTGGCGACAAGATTGGCGACAGCGCTAGCGAACGACCATCGGCCGTTGGAGCCTCTCGGGGATGGGGGTGGCTCAAGCCGGCGTGATGTTGTTGTTCACGCGGAACAGGTTGTCGGGGTCGTAGGTCGACTTCACCTCGGTGAGGCGTTTCATGTTCTGCCCGTACTGCGCATGCACCACCGTCTCCTCGGAGGCATCGTCGCCTGAGAAGTTCAGGTAGGCACCCCCGACACCGTCGAGCTCCTGGGCCTCCGTGATGAAACTCTTCACCCAGTCCTTGACGGTTCCGAAGTTGGACGGGTCCCAGGTGTTGCCGTCCACGCTCAGCATGAACGGCGCGCTCCGGTCACCGAAGGCCGTCTCCTCCGCGCCGACCGCAGCCGTCGCGCCGCCCATGATGGGGATGTGGACGAGCACCCGCGGGTCGGGTTTGGACATGGCCCGTCCCGACACCAGGGCGATGGCGTCGTCGGACAGCTGGTTCACGTAGGTGGACTTCCAATAGCTGTGATGCCCCGCCGACAGCTGGTCGAAGGCCGCTTGGAAGGCGCGATAGGTCGGGACGTGATCGCTGATGTCGATCAGCGGCGTCCCGAGGGCACGGAACGGTTTGAGCGCCTCCACAGCCTGGGACTGATCGCCCGCGTACAGGGCCCCGATGATGAAGACGTCCTTGCCCTGGACGGGTTCGGGAACCCCCTCGGCCGCAGGCATCGACCAGAAGAGCGCCCGCGTGGTGACCTCGTCCCCGGCTGCCAGCGCCAGGTCCCGCCACTGGGGCAGGAGCTCAGCTCCGGCCTCGGCCGGATGGAAGACGGCGGCCGGCGAAATCATTGGCCCGAACCGGTGGGCGCGGAAAGTGAAGTCGACCACCACACCGAAGTTCCCGCCACCTCCGCGGATCCCCCAGAACAGGTCGGGGTTGATGTCCTCGCTGGCCGTGACCAGCTCGCCCGATGCCAGCACCACCTGGGCAGACAGCAGGTTGTCGCATGCTAGGCCCCACTTGCGGTGCAGCCAGCCGATGCCGCCGCCCAACGTGAGGCCGCCGACACCGGTGGTCGATACGACACCGCCGGGAACGGCCAAGCCGTACTGCTGCGTCTCCCGGTCAACCTGGCCCCAGGTCGCGCCGCCCTGGCAGCGCACGCTTTTGGCGTCAGGGTCGATCCACACGCCGTTCATGTCGCGCAGGTCGAGGAGCAGTCCGCCCTCCACCGTGCCGTGTCCTCCCACATGGTGGCCGCCGGAGCGCACCGCCAACAGGAGCCCGTGCTCGCGCGCGAGGTTGACGCCGTCGATGACGTCGGCAGCGCCGGTACACCGGATGATCATCCCGGGTCGCCGGTCGATGGCCAGGTTCTCGACGCCGCGCGCAGCGCCGTAGCGTTCGTCGTCGGGCCCGATGATCGGTGCGCGAAACTGCATCCCCAGCTGCGTGAGCTGCTCGTCGGTGAAGGTAACCGACGTGCCCGACGTGGTCGCGATCGACACGGCCATGGTTCTTCCCCCTTCCTGTTTGCCACCGGGTGGTCTTCGACCCGAATCGCAATCCTAGCCTGTCATCGACAGCGATTCCAAGCGTTGCCGGACTGAGACTGGCGGAAAGATCGGCGAGACCCAGGCTGACTCCATGAACGCGCTTGGCTCAGCGCGCGCGGATCGAGTTCTCGACGATGCTGCACTCAAGCGACTCGGTCGGGGTCGTGCTCGCGCCGGCGGTCGGTTCTGCTGATGTCGGCGAGCACAGGTGTCGTGGCGCTGAACGCGCAATGGCTGCGTCGCGCGCGTTCGCTCTCGTTATCAGAGGTCGGGGTGTATCCCGGCGAGGATGACGTTGCGTCACGATACGGGCGAATGCCATCTGGAACTCGGGCGTCAAGCGTCGAGGGGGCGGCTGCGTGTTCGGGTCGATCGACAAGAGAGCGTTCTCCCAGTCGCACCAGTCCTTGGCCGCCTGCGCGCGCGTGACCGCATCCCCATCCTCAAGCAGGTGGCGGTACGCCTCGACGATGTTGCCGTCCTGGCCGCGCGCGCCGGCTCGGAATCGCGCGTACTGCTCGGGGTAGAGGGGCGCAACTCCGCGATAGAGCCAATCGATCTCGGAACGCCGTGTGGTCGTGACTCCCGACAGAACGAGAGCTGTAACGAGATGCCGGTACCGTTCAGCGTACGCGAGCCCAAGCGTGCATCCCCATGATCCGCCGAAGATGAGCCAACGATCTACTTCGGTGTGCGTCCGGAGCATCTCGATGTCTGCGAGCAGATGCTCCGTTGTGTTGACGCACAGATCGGTCGAGGGATCGCTCGCGTCCGGGGTGCTGCGGCCGCACTGGCGCTGGTCGAACAAGATCAATCGGTATGCGTCGGGGTCGAACGGTCGACGCATGTTTCTGGAGCAACCCGACCCGGGCCCCCGTGGAGCACGAGCGCCGGTCGCCCTTTCGGGTTTCCGCACGCTTCCCAGTAGATCTGCTGGCCATCCCCAACTTCGAGCATTCCGTGTTCGTATGGCTCGATGTCGGGATAAAGTCCAGCCATATCAACACCCCTTCAGAGCCGAGCATCCGCACCGGAGGCGGGGCATAAGAACACTTCCCATTGCAGGTCAGAGCTTCTGGGTGCGCGCGCGGCGTTGGGAACTGGCCTCTTGAAGGTCCAGGCGCATGACCGCGCGGCGTGGACTGGGGCGACGGATGCACTCGAACCCGCACGCTTCGAACACTTGCTCTCGGCCAAGATATTCGTCCGCGGAGGGGTAGTCCGACGCAAGAGGCCAGCCCTCGACAGCCTTCACGCCCCTCTCTCGTGCAAGTTCGACGGCAGTGTTGAGCATCTCCCGGGTCAGGCCCCTTCTTCGCTCGCCGACGCGAACGAAGAAGCACGGCACGAGCCAAACGTCCTCGTCCTCATCTGGATCGCGATCGCGAAGGATCGTCGCGCGCGGCGAGATCGCCGGAGGGTACCGCGTCCGCGGACCAAGCGCGCACCACCCGATCGGGCGGCCTTCCCGGTAGGCAAGCAATCCCATCGGTGGATCGGCCGTTGCGGCCATCTGCTCGAAGTGCTCGCGATTCCCACCGCGTCCCCCGTGGTGGTACTCCGAACGCGACAGGATGTAGGCCATGCACCAACAGCCCTTCGTCGCGTTGTTGCTCTCGAAGAGTTCTGCGAGGTCATCGAGCCGATCTTCGGTGACCGGGAGGATCTCGCTCATCGAACACCTGCCGATCGCAACAACCGCTCGAACCTCGCGCGATCCTTTGGCTGCGCGAGCATGTGTGCAACCTCTCGCTCGGCATTTGTGCGCCGATTCCCAGTCCCTTGGAGCGCGATATTCATCCGGCTGACCAACCAGTTCAGCCACGCGCTGGTCACCGGCGAAAAGATCGACACGTCCAACGCTGGAACATCGCTCACAGACGTGTAGCCGTCCAATATCGCCTTGGCAGCGATCTCGTTGATCTCGCCATCCGGCGTCGCCGCCCACGAATCCAGGACTAACCCAAGGTGCCACGCTGGCGAGATCGCTCCGGCAAACTCCCACCCCGTCGGTACCAGCGCTTCATCCTTGTCCAGATGCGTTGATGGCGGTTGGAAGTCGGTGTGCGAAAGGATCAAGTCCTCATGCGGCGGCTCGACGTGCCCTGCGCTGACGTCGAGGATCGCAGGCAGAGCCGCAGTGAGCGCGCGCTACTTCTCGCGCAGTGACCTGCGACAACGGATGAGGGCGAAGCCAGGTTCGGGTCCCTCGGCCTCCGCCACCTGCGATGGCCTCCGTGCTCCTGCCATGTTGACGGGCGCCTTATCTCGTCAGGATCTCGATAGAGCACGTGATTCCCGATGCGGCTGCGAGGCGACGATCGGCGGTGACGAGCGCACACTCCAGCGTCTCTGCCAGCGCCACATAGGCGGCGTCGTAGGGGGTCACGTTGTGGCGCAGGTTCCACGCCCTTCGCACGAAGGGCAGATGTGGATACCGCGTCAAGGGCAGACCCTCGAGATCGCCAAGTGCTTGTTCGACGCGCCGATCCGCGAGGTCACCCGCCGCCGCGCGCCGACGCAGAACCGACACCACCTCGAGGTCGATGAGGTACGGCGCGTGGAGCGACGGATCTTCTGAAAGCCGGCGCCGCGCGGCTTCTCCATCTTGCTCGTCATCCGCGAGCGCTACCGCGAGAACTGAGGCATCAACGACGATCATCTCTGAGCGCGCTCAGTGCGCAACTGAGCGGCAGCCTGCGACAAACGGAGGCGCCCTCCGGTCCGTTCACCCGCGCGGGAGAGGACCTCGGCCACTGTGGGACGCGCAGCGTGCTCGTTGAGCGAAGCGAGGAGATAGTCCTGCAGCGACATACCGGCGGCTGCCGCGCGCCGTCGTAGCACTGCATGCGTGTCGTCCGGGACGTTGCGGATCTGGAGGGTTTTCATACATGCAGGTTACTAACGGATACATGCAAAATGCAAGCAGACGATCAGTCGGCTGTGGGGTCGAGCATCACGCCGTCCGTGGAATCGATCGGTTCAGGGAACACTCGTTCGGGCTCTTGCGCGGCGACTGGCCCCGACAGGGACGCGATGAGAACGACCCCGCCCAACAGAGCTTTTGCTGGAAGACGCCTGACCATCCCGCTGATCCGCCTCATACCGAGGCTTTCGTCAGGCCGGGGACGACTCCTGCGCCGCGTGCCGAGCTAGTCGACGAAGATTCCTTGGGGTCGCACTAGTCAGCGGAGGCGGAAGGAATCGAACCCACCAGCGACCTTTCGACCGCTCACCGGTTTTGAAGCGCCTCCGAGCTGGTCGGAGTACGTGCGGGGTAGAGGGATCGGGTTGCCGTTCCTGCAGGTCAGAACGGCCTCGCGGGCGATTTGCTCCGGCGGTGTGGAACGCAAACAGCCTTGCTCATTCGGAGCTTCATCTCAATTCTTGTCTCAAGTTCTGAGTGACGGAAATCTCAGCGCGTAGATCATGCACGCCGCGATGCGGCAACGCACTTGGGATGCGCGGAGACGAGAGGTGGCGTCGTCGCTGGGACAGCGCTTAGGGGATTGATCCGCCTGAGCATCAAGGATCTACGCTCCACGTCCCGAACGTTATTGACGTGCCTCCCGTACCTGCGGATTCTACCAGCACACCTCACGTGAGCTGCGAATACTCATTCGGGCGACTTCGGTCATCTTCGACGGTTTTCGAACCTGGACCGGGCCATTACCGGGCCACGAAGGCCTCGGAATGACTCGGCCGTCTCGGTCCAGGTAATACTCAAGCGGTCTCGATCCGACGATTCGGAAGGGCGTTATGAAGGAAGTTACGCACTGGGCAGCCTGCGACGCATGCAATTGGCGATCGGACGAGGTTCCAACGCTCGAGGATGCCATTGAGGCCGGCACCCGTCATGATCTTGAACGCCACCGCGGCAGCCGGACCGCCACCTATGGGTCGTCGGCTGGTACGACTCAGGGCTGAGTGAGGTAGCCGTAGGTGACCCCGCGTGAGATCGGCCGCCTGGCAGGCCGCTGCGCAGCAGCGTCTCTTCTGGAGGGAACTTGGGCGATTGCTGAAGCTGCGCGAGCGAAGATTCACACGATCGTGAAGGACTTCGCCGATGGGCATGTTCGCGCCTGGCAGCAGCTCGTTGAGGAGGTAGCCACTGGACAGACCGAGCAACGCCGACGGTATGTCCCCGGCGCCGCGTTTCGACCTGAGTTCCACCGGAGGCAGGCGGACGAACTATTCGAGTCTGAGCGCTGGACAGAAAGCTTCTGGCGTTACGTGGTTGCAGGCGAAGTGCTCCTTGGCGAGGTTTACGTTCCAGAACTGAAGGTAGCTGGCCTCGACGTCAAGCCCGGAGCCGAGAAGTGGTTCTCTGCCTTCTTGCGTTGGGCCCGCGAGCAGCAGCTCCAGCTGGAGCTTCGGCCAGAGTTCGAAGAATTCCAACGAGTGTACGGACTTCGCAGCAAGAAGTTCATGCACGGCAAGGCGGAGGCTTCGATGACCGACGCTGTCGATGCGCGAGCGGCATTTCAAGGACTGAGGGCCCTTCTTCAGGAGGTACTGGGTCGAAGCTATGGCATCTCGCTCGAGGCGGTTCAGAAGCGAGCTCTCGTCGCGCGAAGCATGTTGATCGAGCCTTCGGAAGTGGAAGCTTTCGAGCGCATGAATTCTGAGGCGCAAGAAGTACTCGTGGCCGCAAGGACACAGTTGAGGGCTCTTCTGGAGCAGCCTGCGCCTGGGCTCCCGGTTGAAGTAGCAACAGAGCTTGAACGGTTGACGGATCGTGACAGAGCGGTCGCGGACGAATCCTTCGCTTCGGTCATGAAAGAGACCGGTGATTCTCTCCGCGATATATGGACACGAGCCCAGGACCTCAACACCGTTCTTGAGGAAGTGATTGTTGAGATCGCCAGTGGGCCAACCGGCGACGGAGAGACGGAGTAAGCCCCTCGGGTTAGAACTAGCCGCCTATCTCTTGCGCGGAAGTCGGCGAGGGTTAGGGACTCGCCATCGAAAGTTTGGGGATGCCGCTATGTAGTGGTGAATGGTTGCTGCTGCGAATGTTCGGAATCGGTCATCGTTCCACAGGGCGACGAGCTTGCGCCGGGGCTCGCGGTCCACCTGTCTGTCGCTTTCGTATACCCACCCACGATAGGCATCGAGACGTCTCCTGTGCCTCGACTTCCAGTGGCCGTGGGGAACCGAGGGAAAGAAATCTGGATCGCTTGAGTCGAACTTCCAATCGTGCAGTCCAGAGCCGGCCGAGGGGACGAACTTCAGTACGATCAGGTCGTCCCGTGCGGGATCTCGGTTAGCGTCCACGGACGTCGGCGTGATCGTCCCCGGCTCCTCCGAAAGCTCCTTGGGCTCGTCATCATCTTGGTCCAACCAGTCATCTTCATCTTCGAATTCAGCCTGGGAAAGCATGTCATTGAAGATGCGCGCTTCAAGACTCCCTGGATCCACGGAGCTCTTTAAGAACTGCAGCCGCAAGAGGTACTGGTTCCACGACAGGCCTCCGAACGCCAGTGAGACTTGACTCGCGGCAAGGTAAGCAAGGGCTCCTTCGATGGTTAATGTCGCGCGACTCATGTGTCTACCAGACCTCAGTGACAT